>Ga0247771_1000573_pt1 | contig 11452 bp, 10 predicted proteins | sample UWRJL197509C6_FD_179948 | JGI IMG/M metagenome (GOLD analysis project Ga0247771, IMG submission 179948) | Plant litter microbial communities from Arlington Agricultural Research Station in Wisconsin, United States - UWRJ-L197-509C-6 | ecosystem: Environmental > Terrestrial > Plant litter >...
CCAGGGCATCGTAAAAGCTCGTGCTTTCCAGCCACTCGCCATCGGTAAGATCACCAGCGCTGCGCATCAGCCACACTTTGCCACCGGTCGTAAGCCCACGCGTAGCTGCCGACGCAGCAGCAGGCAGGCTTTCCGCATAGAGGTTGCCGCCCGCCTCCAACTTTGCATTGTCCGTCGCGGTGTAGGTCTTTTGCGTATGGCTGTAGTCATCGTAGAAAGTCTGCGTCAGCGCTGTAAAACCGGTTACGCCGGCAGCCGGTATAGGGCTGCCTTGAACCACGAGATTAGAAAATGACGTTTGGCCAGCAACGATTTCGGCAACAAAACCGGCGGCAGGCTCCGACTCAAAGCCAGGCACAAAATCAATGCTGGCGGTAGCCTGATACAAGGTCTTTCCGGCTTGTCGTGAAGACAACACGAGGTTCGCGCTCAACCCAGATGATTGCAGTGGCACGGTGCTGACACCTGTCGTGTGAAGCGGATCAGCAGCATAGCTCACCAGATCGCTCCTCATGCCGGCATAGACCATCATGGCCGTTAGCACGGTGCGGTTCAGGCCATCGTAGACCGTGGCCAACCACTGGCTTTTCGTCCGCATATTACCATCTTGGGTAAAGACCAGGCGATCACGGTCATCATATACCATCCAAACCTCTGCTGCACCCGGAATTTTTTTGGTGGTCAATCTGTTCCTGTAATCGTATTCATAGCGGAAGCACAGTCCGTCGGCCACCGCGATACTCACCCTGCCGGAACTGGCAGCAGCCTCGGTCGCTTTCGGCGACAGCACAAAGCGAAGCTGGTTCAGGTCATCATAAACATAATAGGTGCACAGCCAACCCGTATGCGATCTGATAGCAGCATCCGTAATCAGCTCCACTTTCTTTAAAACGAGTATTCCATCCTTGGCCTTATATTCCACTACCCGTTTTCCGGCTTCGTCGGTGGTTACCGTGCGGTAGAGCTGCCCCGCACCATAGTAGGCGGAAGAAGAGGGAAGCGATCCGGCCGCCGGATCTATCGTCCATAACCTGACTTCATCGGCATCATTGATCTCGTAGTTTACACCCACACCTCTTCCCGAGCCCACCCAGCTATTGCCGGGAGCCAAGAACTTTAAGGGCCGGTTGAGTGGCGAAGCCTCATAATCGGTTCGTCCATAAAAAAACTGCTCACCCTGACCACCATACTGCGATTGCATAAAGCTGGCCTGCTCACTAAAAGCATTGGTCTTAAAGCTCCCATCGCTGCCGCCAGACACGTAGGGCAGGTATCTAAACACTTCCCTGCCGAAAACATCATACACAGCCGGAGTTACCAGGTCCTTACCTAAAGGAGACACTCCTTTGGCAACCGTTTGCAAGGGACGGCCCAAGCCATCTAAATAGTGGGTCTCCATGAGCACATCACCCGCCGGCATCGAGCTGGTCATTTGAGAAGCATCGGACACCGGCTTCCGCAACGTCCAGGTGCGCACATAGCTCAGTGGCGCGGCAGAAGGATAGGCAGACGGCACGGCGGCAACGGTCGATGAGTATGTGGGCGATGTTGCTCCATTGGGCATGATAATGGTTTGCGCGCGCAGGAACATACTTCCGCAAAAGGAACATATCGCTAAGGCTATTGCTTTCATGATGCTATGGTTTGAAAAGACTTTACCCACAATAATCAACCAGGTTCGATTCAGTAGGTGCTTAAGTCTTGATTACCGGCTTATAGTATGGCTATCCAAAAATTTTATTGACATGCTGCTGCCTGTCCGGAATAAAAATAACAACGCGTCCAAAAGCATTATTCACAATCACCGCACCCATACAGACCCTCCGGTTCTAGCCGTGCGGACCGCAAAGACCATCATGAATTGCTGAATCAAACTTTTGCCGCTCTTCTCTCTGTGTTCCCGGCTTTGGGATCAATTGCGTAAGCAAACTGCCCGCGAATAAGTTTGACGATAAGCATACAGCGCAGATCTGCGGTTCTTCTACAAACGGAATGTCAAAGGCTCCAGCTGTCCTTTCGAAACGCGGCTACAAAGTAGAACCGAATAGTTTTGGCAAAAAGGGAATTAATACATAAAGGAACGGGAGTTTATCCCCGCCAACCTCCGAATTTTCCTAACGTATACGCATCCATGAATGCTGGCAGGTGGCGCTCGTTCTATTTATTATTAGCACTTACTGGCATGATGAGCCATACAGCGCCTTTGCCTTCCGGTTTGATGAATAAGTATAAGACATTGGTGCCGGGAGAAATGAAATTTTTGCTGAAACACTGTCCGGGTTTTATTTTAATCAGATTAACGGTTATCATTAGGCTTACAAAATGAAACCGCAACCAGTAAGGGTTTAAGCGTTTCCCTAGACAGCAATTGGTATAAAGAATAAAATCGAATTGGAACGAAAGTGCCTGACCATGTCCTATCCAGATGCACAAGGGAAAAATGCGTAAGAGCCTTTGATGTTGGCCCAGGGAACAGACGTGATTTCCGAAATTACAAATCAATGAATAATTGTCGAACATTCGAATCAATGAGACCCTTGAGCTGATACTCTCTATAGACAAAGGGTTGGAGCAAAAATACCGGACAGCTCTTCAAAATTTAGAGCTTTCCGGCAATGTCGTTTACGAAAATAAAAAGCCCGCCTTCCCTCTATCGAGCTATGGCGGGCACTTCGTGAAGACTGGCGGACAAAAGTCGAACCGGCTGGAAAATGAATTAGAGGCATTATCCGGCTTTTTGCCAATCGCTATTGCTTGACAAATGACACTTGTTTGTTGACATTTTGGCCTTTCATCTCGATCACATAATGTCCTGCGGCAAGGCCGTCAACATTCAGCGAAACCGTGTTAGACGCTGCCTGCAGCATCCAACTGCCTTTACCAACAGTTAAGCCGAGTGCATTTATCACGCGGTACTGCAATTGCTGCTGTTTGGGGTGTGCTAATGATCACGGTTGCCTGGTGCTGCACGGGGTTCGGGAACAGCAGGACTACGACTTCCTCGCCGTTGATATTTACAAGCGCGATCGTAGAATAGCTGATCCTTCCATCGGCATCCTCCTGCTTCAGCCGGTAATAGGAAATACCCGCGGCCGGTGCGGGATCCGTCAGCTGGTAGCGTTGCAATGAGGTGCTGTTGCCCGCAGCTGCCACGGAGCCTACCGGTTGATAGTTTCTTCCATCCGTACTTTTTTCCACCACGAAGCTGCGGCTGTTCTGCTCGGAGGCCGTCATCCATTCGCAGTTGACTTTACAGGATGGGCCGGCCTGTTCTGCTTTTGCAGAGAACGACAGCAGACGCACGGGCAGCGGTGCGGCGCTTGGCAGGGTAAAGGTCGCCAGGTGGTTCTGAACGCGGTTCTGCACCGTAGTGAAAGCGCCACCCACGAACAGGTTGATGCCATCGGCAGCTAGGGAAAGCACGGGTGCGTTCATATTCGGATCGAAGCCCGTTATTAAGTTGCCCAAGGAATTCAGTGCCGCCAGGCGGTTCCTGGAATTGCCGGCAATATTGGTAAAAGACCCACCTGCATAAAGCGTGTTCCCGTCAAGCGCAAGGGCCGATACCGGTGCATTGGGATTCGGCTTGAAAGTAGTGTTGATCAAACTTGTTGCATAATCGACCGCCGCCAGGTTAGACACCGGCTGGCCATTTATCGCTGTGAAGTCGCCGCCTACATACAGCATATTTCCATTCAGCGCCAGCGCCGATATCGTGGTGCCGGTAACCGGAGGATCCCAGGGATTGGGATTGAGGGCAAAAGGATTATAAGCAACGAGGTGTGCGCGGTTCACACTGGACGCTATCGTAAAATCGCCGCCCGCATAGATGGTGTTGCCATTTACCAGCAAAGCGCGTACGGGCCCGCCGATAACTGTGCCGGGATCCCAGGGGCCAACGGCTCCTGTATTGGCATCCAGCTGAGCAAAATTGGTATGATTGCTTCCCCTGTACAAGTAAGGGAAGTTGCCGCCTGCATACACATAGCCGGCGCTGACCACCAAGGCATATATCTGGTACGTATTGGCGGGACCGGTGAAACCGCTGTTGAAGCTGCTCCGGAAGACGCCGGTATTTTTATCCAGTGCAGCCAGTAGATACCTCGGTTGAGAGAAGTCGCCGCCAATATACAGGTCATTTCCCGACACCGCCAGCGTACGTACGACATTGTCCGTTGAGGAGGTCCAGGGAAGCACGGCCTGGTTGGTGAGGTCGATACCGGCTACATAATCGAGGGGCTGGCCGCCAGCTGAAATAAAGCTGCCGCCCACCATCAGCCCATTGCCTCCCAGGCTCAAGGTATATACAAAATTATTGGTGTGACATATCCAGGGAGTGAGCAAACCCGTATTGATGTCCACGGCCGCCAAGTTCCTGCGCGTCTGCCCATAGCCAGAGGGGGCCGGAGCTGCATAGCTTACTTCATTCATGCGCAGGAAAAACCCTCCTACGTAAAGGGTGTTGCCATCGATCGCCATGCTATATACACCATATAAACCGCCACCAAGGAGAGGCGCCGGGTTTGGGTGCCATGGAGCAAGGACACCTGTAGTCATGTCTACCTTGGCTAATGCATAACACTCTGCTGCACCTATGTTTGAAAAAGTGCCGCCGATAAAGATCGAGCCGCTCCCGGCCAGTGCATAAACTCCCGAATTGGTACCGCCGGACGCTGCGGGGTTCCAGGCCGTACCCAAAGCGGTAACGGCATCCACTGCAGCTACACAGGCCCGGGGCTGCCCGCCTGCGCCAGTAAAGATCCCTCCGATATAAACCGTAGAGCCGTTCACATAGATCGCGTTCACCGTACAGGTGCCGCCGCTGGGCGGAACCCCGATCACGTTGGGATTCCAGGCATTCAAGTTGCCCGTGGTCAGGTCGAAGGAGGCCAGGCGGTTGCGAGCCTGCCCGGCAATGGTCGTGTATTCTCCGCCGACATATAAGGTGTTGCCCACTACGACCAAAGATTTTATCGGGTTCGATGTAGGGCCCGACACGCCGGGGTTCCAGGCTGTTGCCTGTCCGGTATTGATATCGATGGCCGCCAATCCGGCCCTGGGCCGTCCGCCAGCCAAAGTAAAATTACCGCCGATATACAAGGTGTTATTGACCAGCTGCAGCGCTCGTACATCGGTACCTGTTACGGCCCACGAAGCTGCCCAAAGAGCCATCCGCATTGATCCGCGCAACGCAGGCTCGCGCCTGCGCGTCGACCAGGGTAAAATTACCGCCGATGAACCATCCGCCGCTGCCGTCCGGCACCGACGCATATACAGTGCCGTTAGGTCTTGCGTATGCAAGGTTAGGCTTTCCCGTGCCCGTGCTGACAGAAGTAAAATAAGGCGCGTTAGGTCCGACGAAATGAAAGTCGCCTCCCACATACAGTTTGTCAGTATCGCGCAGAACGGCCAACACGTTGCCATCTGCTACCATGCTGGTGGGCAGGGAAGTCTGGGCGTTCGGCAAAAGGCCGAAGCAAAGTGCCGAGAGCAAGAAGTAAAGCTTCTTCATGATTGATTTCGGGTTGTTGAAAGATGAGCGCTGCTGGATAATAGCAATGAGGTGTGAGCCAGAAGCTAAGTGCCGCGTGTTCATGCGTTGCGTTGTAATGGTTAAATTGAAAACGAATGGGCTTCAGAGGAGGGAGTTGCTCGGCAAGATATTGGTCTGTGGCGAGCATTAAAAATAGGTCATTATTCGGCATCAAATTCAACCCTGCAATAAACTAAAGCATCCATTTTGGCGTCAGCTTCAATTTTCAATACCTTCTTACTCCTGCTGAACTTATCTCAAAAATGCCTGAGTAGGATGATGACAGTCAAGTAAAGGAAAGTTCGTAAGTTTTCGATCTTTCGCCAGCGGACCAGCCATGTTGTAAAGTTCTGTAGCCAGGCAAAAAGCCGTTCAATCGTCCACCACTTTCTGTAAGGCCTGAACTTTCGCCATCCTGTATTTTCGGTTTTCGACGGTTTTCGCTTGCGAGGGGCGATCAGTTCAATGCGTTTTGCTTTAATTCTTCGTCCAGTCCATCGCTGTCATACGCAAGGTCGCCTACTGAATTTTCCACTCGATGCTTTACTAAAGCGTTGTTTGATGGTCTGCCCTATCAATTGGGTCAAAGGCATCGACGGGTATACGCAAGATGAATGTTTGTTACTTAAACTTGCTATGCGCAATCCTTCGATGGACACTATTTATAAAACATTCTGCCAGAAATCGATAAGGACGAGGTTCGGGCATAAACACGGGCAACCCTTAATGGCACCTGATATGTACGCTCACTTGGTTCAAAAAAGACAAATAAACAAAAGCCCGCCTTCGCTCTTCGAACTATGGCGGGCACTTCGTGGAGACTGCCGGACAAAAGTCGAACCGGTTGGAAGATGATTTGGATCTAATTTGCAACTTAATCTATAATAATCAACGATTTAAACCAGACAATTCAAAGGTTCGAAGGATCAAATTGGCTCGCAATATCAAACCAATAAAAGTGAGAACCCATAGTTATATTCCAAGTAATTTACACAAAGCTTATATTATTCCATAATTGATTTCAAATAGTCTACACTTCAAATTCACTTATTTGTCTGTGCAAGTGTTACTAAATGACACTTATGAGCAACAAAAAAGAGCTTTCCCAATTAGTGATCCTAAAACGATTTTCTTACAAGCAGAAGCTTTTAAAAATTCTGCAATTTTTATAAACAATAAAGCGTTTAAATACTCCTATTACAATCATCCTTTAGACCGGAAACTTTACATCACACAAAAAGTAAATGAAGCATTTGCTTTTGAATTGTATTTGAAATATCTGATGGGAATAGAAACAGGGAAATTCGTTGATGGCCACGACCTTTTGAAATTATTTCAAGAATTAAACCAACAAACTCAAGACAAGATTATTGCCAATCACGAGAAAGGTATCATCTATGGCCCAGCACACACTTTGCTTCACGGTATCGATGCGAAAGATAATTTCTTAGACATATTATCAAACACGGGAAAAGCGTTTGTCGAACTTAGGTATATGTTTGATGATGCTAAATACCTTAACTATGACTTTGGGTTTACAATCAATTTCGTAAGATGGATGATTCTGAAGTTACGTCCCGATTATGAAATTCAAGACTTATAGCGATCAACCTTCTCAATCTATATAAATTATAAATAACCATTCTTTTAATGCAACTTCACATTAACGAGAAAATTTCGCTAAAAAATTCGGATCTAGTTTTAATATGCCTGTTGCTTTCTTGCATATTGAATTATTCAAACTATGTCGTTCTGCTTACTTTCTTTTTTCGTAACGCCACCTTTAGACAACCGTCTGGTGCTTTTCTTTTTATTTCGCTAGATGTTTCTTGATTCGCTCATATGCATTTACAATATCGCAAAATATTGGTCCAACTAAAACATTCAAGTCTGTGGTGCTTTTGCAGCTTACAGTGAAGCCAAGATGTGTATCTGTATTATTTCTAATTTTGACAATTACTTTTTCTTCTATTCCGGAAAATTGGTCTGCAGTTATATCGACAATGAACGTATCATTTTCAAGCCAGGAATGCGTTTTGCCCTCAGCGTTCTCAGATTGTGTGTAGCTGAATTGCCCAAAACCTGTTTCCTGCAAGTAAACTCCCAACAAAATAGATGCATCCATGCATGCCCCGGCAGGAAAATTATTAAAAATAAAATAGGCACCTTTCACCTCGTCAGTTTCCAACGCATCCCTAAAACGGGTAACCACGCTGATTAGTCGTAACATATCCATAAACTACTTATTCGAATAGGTCCTAGAAAAATGACGCAGAGCACATACTGTTAATCATCTTGCTACTACGCTGTGCTTTTGTATTTGTCACAGAAAATATGACTAAAAGTTTATCCTAGTCATACAATATAATCATAACGACATATTACCTTAACAAACTTGATTCGATTTATCAAAGCATTCAGGCAATCTATAAACAAAAAAAGCCGGTGATTTTCAGCGGCTTCAAAATTCGTTGAGAATACCGAACAAAAGTTGAACCGGTTAGCAAATGAACTAATTTTAATTTATAGCTTAACCTACTAATACACAATTAATTAAGTCAGAACTTCCAAATCCAACCTTTGTAATTCTATATTTAAAGCCCATCAGAATAAAAATGTTCTGGAAACGGGAGTTGGAGCCGGCGGCATAGGTGTTAATCAAAATTACGTATAACTAATTGATTATGTACATCTTAATGTATACAAATTCCCCCAAATGGGTAGGCACCATTTCAAACCTGCCTCAGTGTGAGATGGAAGGAAAGACCGTTGACTGAAATGGTTCGAATTGCCTAGTAACCGGTCTGGTGTGTTTTTTGTGGTGAATTTATATTACCTTTTATATATGGATAACAACACCAAACTCAACATAGAAAAGCCACGTCCAAAACCTTGGTTCTCAATTCCATTGCAAAATAACAGAAGTATATACTTGGCTGGGTTAGTTTCAGCTAATGGGTTTCTCGGAGCCTCGGTCATTTTTATAAAAATGGCGCAACCAATTTTCGGAGCCGTGGCATTAACTACAGCCATTTTCCTGGCCGTATATGTTTTGGTCAAGTACAACTTAAATGTAGAAACTCGGCCTAACAACCTAGATCCGTCAGGCGGGCATGCTGCTGCTGAGCCCGGCAAGAATCTGGAGCAGAAACATGCTGGCTTAGAGGTAAAAAAAGGTGGGAACAAGCAAAAGAAGCGGATGCAATTCGAGGAAAAACAAGAAGTTCAAGATTTGCAATCAGAGTTGCAGATTCATGATCAAATAGTGATCTGGAAAGATCAGAGAATTGAGAAAGATAATTTTATATTAAAAGACAGTATGATCTGGATAAATAATTATAGGGATTATAATCTACTTAAAATACATAACAATAAATCAGACAATAGAGATATAATTGAAGCTGAAGTAGATTATGATAAAGGAGTGACTAAAAAGAGCGCTACAATATTTAATCAAGACTTTTTATTTTATTCATTAAATTAGATTCATACGATTTTACTTTTGCATTCATAGTACATACTAAAGGGGCTAATTTTTAGTCCCTTTAGTATGTACTTAATATAAGATGAATCGCTATTAGAAAATTGTATGCATCAGATGATTTTAAGGTGAAATAAACATACAGAAGAAACAAAATAGGTTTGGAAAACAACCTTGACTACAATCAGGTAAATATTTGAAACCCAAAGTCTATTCTATAATCGAGAATGTTATCCTACCCATATTATAGTTTTCATCTCTAATTATTCGAGGAAAAGGAAGTTAGGATGTTTAACACAAAAGTCCAATTATACATATATCCCTTGTGTATTATAAACTAACAATCAATGACTTTCTTGTACTCTAAAAACAAAAAGTTCGAATATATGATAGTACTAGGCTCAGAATACGAGAAAAGGCAATTTAAGGTTCGGATGATTACAACTTCCACCTGATTAAAAACCAGGTTAGTTGATCGGCGACCCAAACACATTATCAGCAAGGAATATTCTGAAATCAAGCTCGGCTACCAACTTTCTAACGAAAATCTCCGGAGGAATCGATCCGCGTTTTACGGGTCTATGAAATCTTCGCACAAGCAGGCTACCTCGAGTAAGAAATAACACGATGTCACTTCCATAAAATGTACTGTTTCGAATTGGCCAACGAAAACCGCAGTTTGTCAAAATCAAGGTGAAATTGATTCACGCAAAGCGCTATCCACTCTGTTCCCGGATCGATATGCTTCTTAAAAAATTCAACAATGAATCTCGTTTTACCTATTCCTGCTTCGCCCTTGATGATCGCTAAAGGTCTATTCTGGTCTTGCAGAAAACGAAACAGCTGACTGATTTCTTCTTCCCTAGAGACAAAAAAATTGGTTAGGGTGTCTATTGAAGACTCAGAAAGGCGGAGGCGATTTTCGAACTTCTTCTTATAGGGTATTAAGGAGCTTGCTGTAGAGCCTTCCTCCATCCAAAGTTTGAGGAGGAGATACTTTAGGTAAAGTCGTGATAACCGGCACTGTCCCAGATTCCAAACTGAACACCCCGCAACCCATTGTCTTCAAAATAGTTCTGTGCAGTTCTTTCCAATTCACTGGCTTCCTGCGGCAACAATGCTGCATTGGTCAATAGTACAAACGGCTTTTCATCACGCAACTTTTTCAATTCTGTTTTTAACTCCGTTTTTAGTGATTGAAAAGCCATTCTTCTTTCTGTTAAATGACACTTATATTGAAAACGCCACGGTCCTTCCTTGTCTTGGTACCTTCCTCCGAAAAACCCATCAATTCCCCCATCTTTTCCAGGGGCTTCATATCCTTTAAATTTATCGCCAATCTCCAGCCACAACATAGTATTGCAGAAATTAAGAAACGTGTCTGGAGAGAATTTTTTCCACTCAATACTATTCATATGACGCCCTCCCGTATTCCGGACACAGCTAAGATGGAGATTTCGGGCTGTGAGAAGGGGTTAAAATCTCTTCTGGAAGGTAGGTATTTCCAGTGCAGTTGATCCATATTTTTCTGCTGCAAAATACCTGGCTTCCTGAAGAGACGCCCCCCAAGGGCCTCTTGTTTTTTAATTGGTTGCTGATAGCTTTCCATAAACTCTTCCGGTGTCATCTGCTGCAAAGAATTATGCGGACGGAACGAGTTGTACTCCTTTACCCAAGCATTGATCTTTTCATAAGCATCCTCCAAAGACAAGAACCAGTGCACATTCAAGCACTCGTCCCGGAAGCTGCCATTGAACGATTCGATGAAGGGATTGTCCGTCGGTTTGCTGGGCCGGGAGTAATCCAGGGTCACCTTATTTTCATAGACCCATTTGTCGAAATCCTTGCTGATAAACTCGCTACTGTTGTCTACCTGGATGCGCTGCGGTACGATGCCGGTTTGTGTTTTTAGCGCCTCCATTACTTCGACGACATCAATGCCTTTTATGGACTTGCCGACCCGGATCGCATGGCAGTAACGACTACATTATCCACTACAGTTAAGCAGCGGAACTTTGGCCGTCAAAGAGGTTATCCTGAACGAAATCCATCGACCAGCACTGGTTAATCTGGTTGTTCTCCGGCCGCTCCAGCCGGTGCGCCGCCGCCTTGGCTCTTATGGGTCGTTTGCTTCGTAGGTTCAATCCTTCCTCCTTGTAAATGCGGTGCACGCGCTTGTGGTTGTCCTTAAAACCTTCTCTTCGCAACAGAATGTAAATGCGCCACATCTCGTAGCGCACCCTGGTGGCAGCGATCTCCCTGATACGTTGCCGTACCGGGCGGTCCTCCCTGCGGTGCGTCTTGTAGTACTAGGCAGACCGGTGCAACTGCACCACCCGGCAGGCGCGCTGAAAAGAAATGCGGTAATGGTCCCGAAGCTTGTCCACCAGTGACTTCAGCTGCCGGATCTTCAAGGATTTTTTCTAGCACGTCCTGCA
>Ga0247771_1000574_pt1 | contig 11447 bp, 13 predicted proteins | sample UWRJL197509C6_FD_179948 | JGI IMG/M metagenome (GOLD analysis project Ga0247771, IMG submission 179948) | Plant litter microbial communities from Arlington Agricultural Research Station in Wisconsin, United States - UWRJ-L197-509C-6 | ecosystem: Environmental > Terrestrial > Plant litter >...
TAGCTCGCCCCCATCCCCGGCGTCCTCTTCCTCTGACCCCTAACCCGCCGGCCGCACAGAAAATCTGCCTCGCGACGCGTGTCGAGACCGCCGAGGGACTCATCAGCAGGTACACGCCACTCGAGTTCTGCAGGGCGGGCGACGCCATGGCGCGGGACATCGGCAACGCCGCCGGCGTCTGGCTCGACCGCGGCGCCGCGCGCTGCATCGTTGCCGACTGCGAGGAGCACCACCCCGACGCCGCGCGCCGTAAGTGGACCCCGCGTTGCCCATTTCCTGTTGAACCGGGGGATGTCTTCTAGTTTCGATGTGTGGTCTCGCTAATTTGGCTCTCGGGCTGCAGAGGCGAGCGAGTGGCGCTCTGCACTATGCAGGGCGGCGGAGGCGGCGGCTGCGGCCCAGGGGCCAAAGCCGAACTGAGGAGGTCAGACGGCCGTGCAGGGTGTATGGGGAGTTCCTGTGTCTCGAAGATGGAGTTTGTTGCGGTTTAACTATCGGCCAGCTAATCCTAGTTGTCAGTTGGTCTGGACGTGGACTTGTCTCTGGCACAGCAGGTTCTTGGGCAACAACAGCATAATGTGCTGCCTGAATCTTGCCCTGTGCCATTTCCATCTTCGTGAGTGGGCCGGTGCTCTGACCTGTGCCACCGGGTGCCACCGGGTGCGGACCTGTGCGGACCTGTGCGGACCTGTGCGGTGGGTGTGCAGGGTGTGCAGTGCGAAGCGATGTTTCGGAGCCTTATTCTGCCACCTGGTTAAGGTTGCCGGCAACGTCAACTAAATTTGGCCAGCTTACAGGGGTGCGTTTCCAGAGCCTTGCACAATGCAGCTATGGCTCTCTTTCTGCCCCCTTGGATTTCTATTCCTGTAAATGGATACAGCACTCTCGTCCTTCATCCTGCCTTGATACTATTCGGTCGCAGAGGGTCGATTGGACGTCGTACGTCTTCGCAGCGCGTCGGATCGATAGTTTTTTTTTAAGTCGTACGGAGTGCCTCAATAGCAAAAAGAATCCTAGCTTCTTGGATTTGTGCAGGAATTTTGCGTAGACGGAGAAAACCTGCAATTGAGTTATGAGTGGTGGTGTAGGTGGAAAGTGCACGGGGTCGCTGACATGGCACAGGTCGCTAGTCAACCACGTTAATGCTCAAAAACATGTAAATGCTACAAACCCAAGAACACAGGAGTGACTCCGCACATGTTCTGTCCTTCAAACATATACCGCCTTAGCCTCACCGTGATGACCGTCCAAGTGTTCATGTGGGCAGACCTCTGCCCACACTTGGTTGTCGTCCTCTATGACACTGAACTTCATATCTGGCATTGCGTTCCAGTCAATGTTGTCTTTTGAATCGACAGACCAGCCTTCCGAGCCACCCTCCGCGTCATCAGTGGCGAGCAAGGTCATGTCACCGCTGAATTCTGGGAAGCCCTTTCCGCCGCACTTCATGACGGTGTTGCTCAGCGTACAGATGAGAGCCTTGGATGCATCTCGTGTAGCGGTGCCGCTGGTAGTCGAGAGGAACCACTTGCCCGTCAGGGGATCGTTGACTTGAAATTTAAAGCTCTTATCCGTGCTGACAGCGACGGCATTCACACTTCAGAAGCAATTAGTAGCTTTTAACTAGGTTGGTGCTTCTCGTGGCTACGAAGGAACTTACCTGAACACCAAGAAGAGTCCGGAGAAAGCTTAAGAAGCATTGTGCGCGTACTTTGTCTGAATTGCAGCGCATATGCCTACCAGGTATCATCTTGAAACAGGACTGCGGGTGGGGTTACTGCCATATATACAGCTAGATAGATCTTGATTGACCCCGAGTGCCGAGGAGTGTTACTGTTAGGCTAAAGCTTAGTATGGCAGATAATATGGACATAGATTGCTCTCAATCAATGAGTGGCCGGTTCTCCCGGGAGACAGTGCAGTATAGCCAGGGCTCTTCTGGGGACTAGGGTTTTGAGAGACTACAATCGCAGCGCCTCATTCTGGATCTAGGACACGCACAACTACCTACTTATCACTGCGCTCGACAGCCTCGCGTGTCGGCCTTCCGCACGAATACCAATTCTATCGCTCCAACGTTCTCCCTATCGCTTCGCTTCTCTCAACAGTACCAGTGACCTCGTATATGCTTCCTCCTACCGCCAGCATATCCACAAGAGAATACTATTATTTAGGTTGCTTTAACTTTTTTATCCTATTCCTATAGGAGTAGAAGCGGTATTAGTTGTACAGCAGGTTGTAGACCTAACTAGCAGCAAATACAACCTTCTAATTATCACTTTGTACTTAATCTCGTCTCTAGAATGTTAGGAGCAGGTTTCCTAGGCTAGGAAGCCAACTACCATCTAGGCAGCTATACTCTACTTTAAACAAATAGCATAACTTCTTTCCCAACCGATGCCTATAGGTTATTGCTATATACAATACATCTAGGGCTAGGCCTAGACCTTGGGCAGTGGGGAACTAGGAGTTTTACACTTTTATAGTAAGATTAATACAGCTCTAGTCGAAGGTATTTACAGACACACCCCTAATACAGTTACATCTGGCCAGGAGGGGATGGAATGTTTCAGCAAGCACCGTCCTGTGGCCATTGCCGTGGATATTCAATCTCAAAATAGCCATTCCAAGCGGATGCTGCTCCTACTGAACGTGAAGCTGTTTACGTCACTCGGCCGCTTATACTTGTAGGCGGGTTTGCAAGCATTGCAGCTTTTCGTGGTCAGGAACAAACTTTCCGACCTCCCCACGCTGGCGATGCTGTTACAACCCCTAATTTTTCAGTCGCTGCCCTGCTTTCCCACGCTCTCCACTCGGACCCCAAACTTGGCCATTCCTCCCACATCCAGCAGTCCTTTGCCATCAAACACCCACCGCGGCTTGCGCATCTGGTACGAGATCTTGGCCCAGTCCAGCCTCTTCTTGGGCTTGTACTCGTTGGCATTGTACCCCGTGCTGGCGAGGGCACAGTCGGGACAGCCGTCGGCACAGGCCGGCTCCGGGTACAGCCAGTGCAGTGGGTCTGCGACAGGCGGCGCCCCTGGCCTGGTTGAGGCGACGAGAAACTTGTGCAGCGCTAACAAGTCGTTCTGCGTTGGCTCGAGGCGCTTAAAATGGCGCGGATCGGCGTTGCCGGAGCGCTTGACCTGGTTGAGACCAGCTGCGGTAAGGGGCGCCGTCGTCTGCTGGGCTGGCGTGTTGCGAAACTCGTCGAACTCGGTCGTGATGAGAATGGCATCACTGCCAGAGCAGGCTTCGTATACATTCTCGTAGACGGTGAGCGGCCCGCCGTCTTTGGCGAGCACGGTTGTGCCCAGGAGCCTCTTGATCTCCTCGGTCACCACCGTCGTGTTGCAGCAGGGATCGAACACTGCAATCTCCTTAGGGCCCTCTTCCAGCAGTGTTTTGATAATCCCGAGGGCGGGAGACTCTCGCGTGTCGTTAGTATTATCCTTGAAGGCATACCCGAGAACAGTAAGCTTCTTGCCCACCAACGTGTTGTTGAGGCACTTGATCACTCGCCTGGCAAAGCGGTCGCGAGAATATTCGTTCATCTTGATGACCTGCTTCCAGTACTCGGCCACCTCGTCGAGCCCAAAGGACTCGGCAAGATACACCAGGCTCAGGATGTCTTTCTTGAAGCAACTTCCGCCGAATCCAATGCCTGCCTTCAGGAATTTCGCTCCGATGCGTGGATCGCAGCCGATGGAGCTCGCGACTTCGTCAACATCCGCACCGGTCTTCTCGCAAATGGCAGCGATGCTGTTGATGCTGCTGATTCGCTGGGCCAGCACCGAGTTTGCCACCAGCTTAGCAAGCTCCGAGGACCAGACATTTGTAGTAATGATTCGATGACGTGGAACCCAAGCAGCATAGACCGAGGCGAGTGACTCTGCTGCGCGTCGTCCAGAGACTGTCGTAGAAGACCCAATCAGCACGCGGTCCGGATATAGCAGATCATTCATGGCGGTTCCAGCGGCGAGGAATTCGGGGTTGGAGAGGACGTCGAAGTGCACACCGGGACGCTGGCTCGCCATCTGTAGAGTGGATTATAAGCCTTGCCCAAGGCGAGCACTGCCTTCGTGTAAACCCACCGTCTCCTGAACGTGTTGCGCCGTTCTGCAAGGCACGGTGGATTTCTCCACGACGATGGCTCCCGGTCGTGCATGCTGTGCCACCTCTTGTGTCACGGCTTCAAATGCCGTCATGTCCGTCGCGCTACCGGCGCCAGTGCCTCTCATCTTGGTTGGTGTATTGACAGCGATCAGGACGATGTCGGCCTCACTGATGCACTTGGCCACACCAGTGCTGAAGAATAGGTTCGGCAAGCGAGCAGGAACTGAATTCAGGATCCCCGGGTGTTCTCCGCACTGACTGTCGCACTCCGAGGAGCACGTTGACGCGTCGGAAGGCATATCAGACGTGCTCGGCTTGCTGGGGGCACGGGCAAACGAGCACGACCTCGATCCATCTCGAGCAATTCGAACAATGTCAGCTAGGCCCGGCTCATAGATTGGTGGATGGGCAGAGTTCCATCGTCTGATCCGAATGGGGTCTCTGTCAACAACAGAAACTCGAATATGGGGGTTCTGAAAAGCGATGACCGCAGCGGTTGGACCACCTGAATGTTATTAGCCACCTATGCATCCGGAGAAGTCACGGTGAACTGGGCCGCAGCGCATCGAGCCACATACAGACTCGTGACTAGGAAGACGGTCCACATACCGACATATCCTGCTCCAACGCAGCAGATGCTGCGCACAGGTGTGGCGGGGGTGTTGCAGGCGGCGGAGCTCAGGAGGGTGCCTTTGGAGATGGAACGGCTCACACCGCTTACGCCTCCGAGATCTTCGTCAATCATGTCCGCATTCCTCAGTGGTCGAAGGACGGGACTGAAAGAAAGACTTCCTCCCGGAGTCGTGGGTGCAGTAGAGGAACAAGTATCAACGACAACGTTCTCATCTGGGTCGATGTTGGAAAGCGACATTGCTGCCATCCTAAGGATAGCAGCGTGAGAGGCTCTGTTATTTCCGAGTCGAAATGAAGCCAACGCGCAATGTCTGGCACTGCTGGATCAATTTCAATGCGATGAGGCCGTCTTGCACTGGAATGCTCTGGCGGAATCGTAGGTGGCCCTGCGGGATGGGCGATGGGGGAGACAATGCCGTGGTAAAGATGGGTTGCTGTGGACGATATGCCTGAGGTGAAGAAGGCTGGCTTGGCGGTAAGAGGGCGGCAGTGGGAAAGGGTTGCGTTTGTTAGATAAAGAGAACGAGAGAGTAGCGGCCTTTCCTGGAGATCCAGTCCGTTTTCGCAAGCGCGGCCCGGAAGGATGCCTTCCAGTGACGGGACATCCCGCCCTGCAGGGTATACCCTGATAGAGTGACTGGCCGAACCCACTTGGGCGAAGAAATGCCGGCCCCGGGGGGTCAAAGCTCTAGAAGTCTTGGAAGACAGATAGACGGCCGGAGATAAGCCTGATATGTTAGCATCGTGTGAACTGTTTCGTATGCGAAACCTGGTCTGCAGCTGTCTTTCTTCCCGTGAAGGTTCCCGGAGTCAGAGGAACCTTTGGTGGAGGTGCAAGGAGGCGACAACGACCTTGCCCAGGAGGATTTTCTACCCGAACGAGCCCTTGCGCCTGTGCGTTCTCTTGTTGTGCGTCCTCTTGGACGGCCGAGTCCGCTCGTTACCACGAAGTTCCGTGTATTCCTTGATTGTTTAAATCGCCGCGCCGGCCAAAGTGGGTCTCACGCCAAATCATCGTGACGGCGTCCCGCCGCTGACCTGGCTGTATTCCGGCGCTAGCAACAATATCCAACGAGCCGGCTCACAGGGTTCCCAGCAGCGGAAGCGTCGCGCGGATTACTACCACGTCGGAAAAGGGCGGCCCGTTGTCACATTCGAGTTGGCGGTGAACAGGTGTTATCCGTTGGCGCATGAGCTGGCGAACCTGATTGGGCCGGTTCAAGGTAGTGCTGCCGGCCTCGGACCTGGACTGACTCGATCGTTGGGCCGGCGCAGATAACGAAAAATGGTTATCTAGTTGATAGCCGCGCGAAATCCGAGACGCGGGAAGAGTCAGGATTGACCGGTCCGGGTACTACTAGGTAAACGGGAGTTGACACGTAGAGCACGTTATCGATGACGCTATTGAGCTGTCCCGGCTTTCTGACCCCTCCCTCTTTGTCACCAGGAAGTTCTTCGCCTCACTTGGTAAATCAGGTTGCCGTCACTTGGTTTAGCAATTTCCTTTTTCATGTTCTCGGCTTTTAAGTTTCAAAGCTTCCTCTCTCACGGCCCGATGAGCGACAACTCGTAACAACGACAACAATGGCAGGCGTAAAAGCCCTCATTATTTTCAAGTGCGTTAGCGGAGTCCCGTGGCTTACGTCGAATCTAATCTATCTTTTAGGCTCTGGGAGCTGTACGACGGCCACCTTTTTCGAAAATACGCGGCACGGCCGCGGCAGATCCCCCTTCCGGCTGCACCCCGATACAATCCAGGGGATGTCAGCATTGTCATACCGACCGTCGACACGCCAGCAGCTCTGACGGAATGCTTATCCTCCCATCTTCTCAACCACCCACGCGAGATCGTCATCGTCACTGTCGGGAGAGACAAGGACCGCGTGCTAAACCTCGTTGAAAAGGTTGACGACCCGGACGGCAAGATTAGGGTGCTGACCATTGAAGTTGCCAACAAGCGTCGTCAAATGGTTTGTGGAATTCAAGCGACTACGGGCAAGATCCTCGCCTTAGTCGACGACGATACGCTCTGGCCAACCCCGGCTGTATTGCCCCATCTTCTGGCCGGATTTGAGGACGCTAATGTTGGTGGTGTAACTGGCAGCCAGGTGTAAGAGCTCCTCCGCCTAGTACATTCGAGCACGAGCAAGCTTATCTCTACAGGGCCAACATCCCATCGCACCGTCTCACTAGTTCCGGTCTTACCTTATGGGAGGTCGCCGCCATCCGGGCGCTTGACAACCATGCTGAGATCCAGATTGCCCGCTTCGCAGCGGACAGCGGTTGTTTCTGCCTCACGGGACGAACCTCCCTAGTGCGGGCTGAGATCTTGAAGGATCCTAGCTTTCAGCTATCCTTCACAACCGAGTCGTGGATGGGTCTTACGCTCAACAGTGGCGACGATTCGTTCATTACGCGCTGGCTCATGGCTCATGGCTGGCACTTCAGCGTGCAGTCGGCTCCCGAGGCAAAGGTGATGACGGCCGTTATGGAGGACTCCAAGTTCCTAAAGCAACTGGTTCGATGGAAGCGTAATGGTTTTCGCTTCTACACCAAGGCTTTGTTCTGGAATCCAGGTTTCTGGCGACTCCATCCGTGGGTACCTATTCTTCCCGTGCCTCCCCATATCACAACGGCTAATGAGCTGTAGGGAATACCCGTATTGCACCGGTAGAATGGCCAAGGCGCTCACTCAGCCCCTGTGGACTTGGCTCCATATTTGGGCCTGGATCCAGACACTCCGCTCCGCGACAGGCTGGGAATGGGCGGTCCCGTACGTCGTGGAACACTCATCACTTGTATGTGCTGACACAACGTAGCACCACCCTCATAACCTGGTACCTGTGGAGCGAGTACGCCAAGTACAAGAAGTGGACCGTCAAGTTTCCGCACTGTGGCGGTCGCAATATTGTCGGAGCATGGCTGGCAGATAACGCGTACATCCTTGTCGACCCGTACGCATACGCAACGGTCGGAACCACCAGCTGGATGACCCGGAGTGGTGGTCAGTGAGCTGAACAGGTAAAGCTCGTACATCGAGGCTTTGCAGATAAAAGGTTGGCGGACCTCGGGAAGACAAAAGCGGAGCTCGGACAGCGCGCCGGCTGGGGCCCTGCCTTTATGCGGCAGCTTGCAGAGATGCGCTCCAAGAGTGAGTGGGTTCGAATATTTACTTAGGATGCAAAGACGGTGATATTCCTCTACATGAGACCCATGCGCAGCAGACGATTCCCGAATTCGATCAAGTAGTAATCCGCATAGACCAAGCCATGATCCCCGTACCGCCGCAGAGCTCTTGGGTTGTGGTTTGCCGTGGCATGCTTTAGTACAGACTCGAAAGTTTTTCCGGGCTCAACATCGCCGGCGTCGATCGTGCTTCCGTTGACGGTCAACTTCGCCTGCTCCTGGGCGAGGCACAGGTCGAGGGTGTCCTCCACGATCCTGACCGCGAGGCCCAGGAACCTGCCGCTCAAGTCGGCTTCCCCGCGGCCCGCCAGTGCTTGTGCCAGTACCAACATACCGTTCGCAGCGACGACTGCTGCCGAGGAATCCCTTAGCGGCCCGACCCCTGTCGCGTCCTCGTCGGGAGGGGCGTCGAAATCCCACATCGGAACGTATCGCCCTCTGGTGCGCTGCTCGCCCGGGACCGGGACGTCAACGGCTTTCGGGGCCGTCTCGAGGCGGAAGATGAAGTATTCAGCCAGCCCACAGGCTGTGGAAAGGAAGTTGGAATCCCCAGTCCAGAGATATGTCTGCGCGTAGCCGAGAATGGCCCACGCCTGGCCCCGCGCCCAAGTTGAGCTATCAGAGTAGCCCTGGTGCGTCAGCTGCTCTTTGAGAACACCGGTTGTAGGATCCAAGTTGGCAACATGAAGGGTGCTGTACATGGCGCCGCCGTAATAGCAACCGGGTCCGTCACGCGGTTTCTCTGGCCGCAGGTTGGACTTGCTGAGGGTTGTTGCGTGGCGTGTTGCCGCGGCCGCCAACTCGGAGCGCCCGGTGTGAGCGGCCGCATAGTAGAGAAGATCCAGGTTGCACATGGAGTCGATGATGACAAGGAAGTTATCGTCTATTCCCGAGATTTCCAAGCCCTGTTGCAACATCTTATCCCAGGAACGTATCGCACCGACAACCTCGCTGTAGCGAGAGTACAGGGACAAAGCCGCCGTTAAGACAGACTCTAGGGCCCGTTCATCGTGAAAAAGCTCCCAGCGCTGACGCATAGCCGGCTGAACCATGAAGCCCAAGTCGTGGGTGTCGGTGCGGTAGGCCATGGTATGCAGCGGTTCTGACCAGACAAGACCAAGGTCTTCGAGCTGTCGAGCCAATGGAGGCCTAGAGATACCTCTTGGAAAGCTACCGGGGTACTTGATAGCTCGCTCCACGAGCAAATATATACTTCCTGGGAAGAAGCCAGAAGTCCAGAACGACGCCTCTCGAAAGGTGTAGCGAGTCATCGATGGGCCGACTTGCTCGACATGCTCGGGATAGTGTGCCGGAGTATTCTTTAAAACTGTCAGAAAGTGGATTTCTTCGGTCGATGAATCTTACATTGCCAGTTAGTCCATTTGTCGCAGTGCGGAGGATCTTGGCAGTAATGTTTTCTGAAAACAGCGCTGACAACTTCTGCCCCAGCGAGTTCTGCCCTGTGGGCCCCGTCAGGTTAGGGTCTGTGGACATGGCGCCTGTAACATTCAGAGATACTACTCCGCCAAATACAGAAGTCAGGTTGTGATCCTTAACATCATGGCATGGTCGGTGTATTGAGATTGGCCTCAACAGCGTCTGGCTTTCGGCCCCGCGGCCGATAAAGGAACCTTCCCGGTCTTAGTGGGGTTCACATGCGCAACAATTGCGCGGCACCCGGTCGTTATCGGAACCAGTCGTCCTGCCGGACACCGGTCACACTTCACCGCTACTTCGACCTGCGCTTTCTCCTTTCACATGCAGTCATTGAAAGCTGGCAGTGCCCTCGTGCCGTGCAATGCCGAACGACGTCGATTAATTATTCCCGTCGATCGTAGATACAATATCTTGTCTCACTCCCTGTCTGCGGTTGGCTGCAGATGCAGGTCGCCATCGCTCGGAACCGCTCCACGGAAGTAACCTCGCGGCACCGGCGCCTACTGACAAATCTGATCCCCGGCACCTCCGGATTGCAGCCCGTCCTCGGCAAAGGCCATGCCATCGATCACTCCGGCACGTCTCGCTTAGTCTCGTCGGGTTGGATTTTATGGGCCGCGGGCTCGGGCCTCACTGATAGTGCTCAGTTCTGTGGCCTTCGGTCTGTGACCTTCGGGGCCGAGTGAGGACAGATCTGAGAACATATACCTCGTTCCAGCCCGAAATATACAAGGATAAGCTACCTACCATAGGTGCCTACCATAGGTACCTACAATAGTCCCGAGCCGACCAAATCCACAATGCCACCCCTCCCCGGCTTCTCCAACAACCCTCTCCGGAGCCGCGACGACCTCATCCGCGCCACGGCCGCCCTCCTCCGTCCCCTGCACGCACACTTCTCCCCTTCTCGCGCGCGCGTCCGCCTCCCCGTAGGCACGGCCGCGCGCTTCGACACGGGCGCCGCCGAGCTCGAGGGCTTCGCGCGACCGCTGTGGGCCGTCGGCACGCTGCTTGCCGGCCAGGTGGACGGCCTAGACGACGTGCTGCAGCCATGGCTGGACGGCTTCGTGGCCGGCGCCGACCCCGCGCACCCAGAGTACTGGGGCGGCGTCCGCGACGGCGACCAGCGCATGGTGGAAGCGGAGATTGTGGCGTTTTCGTTGCTGGCGGCGCCGGGCCGCTTGTGGGCGCCCTTGACGGAGGCGCAGAAGGGGAACGTCAGAGCCTGGCTCTGGGGACTGCACCGGAAGGAGATGCCCAGGAACAATTGGCGTTTCTTCCGCGTGTTTGCCGATCTGGCGTTGATCAAGGTCTGCGGCGCGTCTGGGGAGGAAAGAGAAGCTCTACGCCTGGAGATGGAGAGTGATCTTGAGTTGCTCGAGACGTTCTACCTGGGGGATGGCTGGACGAGTGACGGGGCGTGGTCGGTCGATCCGGCGCGCTCCGATGGCAAGACGAGCCGGCAGGCTGATTACTACTCGGGAAGCTTCGCGATACAGTTCAGCCAGCTGCTATACTCCAAGTACGCGGCGGATTTGGACCCTCGGCGGAGCGAAGTGTACCGGGCCAGAGCTGCCGCATTTGCGAGCACGTTCTGGAGCTACTTCGACGCTGCGGGTACGTCTTGCCACTGGGTAATCCTCGAAGGGGAACCGCTGTCTGATGCGCACAGGTGCGGCCATTCCATTTGGTCGGTCGTTAACGTACAGATTCGCTTGTGGCGCTTTCTACGCTGCCTTCGCCGTGGCCGGGGGCCATTTGGTGGACTGGCCCCGTACTCGACCCTTTCTGACGCCGGGACATGTCAAAGGCTTCCTTCTTCGTCATTTGAGATGGTGGGCAGCTCATTCCGACAATATCTTTTACCCAGACGGCACACTGAACATCGGCTGGCTGTTCCCGTGAGTTTCCTTGCGTTGGTCCCATTTCTCTTGACTAGCAAACCATGTCTGCTAACCATGGTCAACCCTCAGCAATATGTACATGTGTGAGGATTACAACTCGCCACAGTCGCCGTACTGGTGCCTCAAAAGTCTCATATTTGTCGCTTTGCCCCCGGACGACGTGTTTTGGAC
>Ga0247771_1000575_pt1 | contig 11413 bp, 6 predicted proteins | sample UWRJL197509C6_FD_179948 | JGI IMG/M metagenome (GOLD analysis project Ga0247771, IMG submission 179948) | Plant litter microbial communities from Arlington Agricultural Research Station in Wisconsin, United States - UWRJ-L197-509C-6 | ecosystem: Environmental > Terrestrial > Plant litter >...
CGATTCCCCCCCTCTCTTGCTCCATTCTGCGCCCAGCGCGACACACGAGGGTCTCTCGCGTCGTCGGCCGACAAGCCGTCGTCAGCCTCGCCCGGTCCGCAGGCACCGGGATCAGGGCCTGTCAGGGATTGGCCGGGGCGACCAGCCACCGCAGCGAGCCAGGGCTGGCGTGTCGTTGGCTGTTGCGTATTCCGTATCGTGCCCCAAAGTGCCCAAAATTCGCGCCATCTTTCCCGAAGCATCCCATGATTCACCCCGCCCGGGAGACGCCGGGACGAAGAGTGCCAGGCTGCCAGCTCCGACCCGGGTTCCGCCTCGTGGATGCGCCCCTGACGTCGGAACACGCGCGCGACCGGGAATAGCCTCACCGGCGTCTTTTCCCCCTGGACGACGCTATTTTGCCGGGGCGCGTCTCGCGCACGGGGGATGTCGGTGACTCCATTCGGGTGCGCTCGCGACGCGCCTCGTTCGGTGACGGAACGGTTCGCCAAGCCCATGCCTGCGACGCTGGAAGGGCGCAGTGCCTCTGGGTCGGACAAGGTGCGAGTTGATCCACTGTCGCATTCGCACTCGCCTAGCACCGGCGAGGCCATGATGGGTATAGATATGGATCCAAGACGCAAGCTTGGTGTTTACGGCGTCGTGGTTGTCGACTCGGCGGCTTGAGGCTAGGGTCTGCCCCTGACAGAACACCCCGCACCGCTGGGTCCTCGGGGGAAACACCAAAGAGAGGATCCCGTCCCCAAAACTGTCCCCAAAGACCGACTCACCTGGCAATACTCGTCCAGATAGCACCGCCAGGCAAGTCATTAATGTCCACGTTTGCCGAACAGATACCCGCCGGAGACGTCTACAGCTTCTAGATTGCCACGCCATGCTTTACTACAGTATCCTATTCGATGCAATCGCCCACTCAGATCGGACCCCTTCTCGCCACCGCGGCCAAGTCCACAGCTTTCCCCACTGTTTCTAGAGCGAGACGCACCCGCCGGCGCTGTCCTCGACAAAGACGCCGCCGTAGATCTGGCCCTCGTTGAGCCGGCTCTCCTGGAATCCCGAGTTGACGACGTCGGTGGTGCCCGTCGGCTTCTTGAGGATGCCCAGCTGGAACTGCCCAGCCCCGGCCAGGTTGTTGGAGACGGCGCTGGTGACCGATTTGAGCGGGTCGTCGCCCTTGGAGTAGTACACCTGGACGGTACTGGACATCGAGAGTCAGCGCTGACGGTTTCTCTACCGATCGGGCGGAGAACGGGGGCACGCACTTCTTGGAAAAGTCGAGCGTAAAGGCAAAGTTCTGCCACGCCTCCTTGTCGATGGGCGTTGACCAGATCTGCCGGTTGCTGCGGTCGAGGACCTTGAACGTGTCCTTGGCCAGCGAGCGCTGGTCGATCAGGGTGCCGGCCTGGAACATGATCTGGTCGGCCGAGTAGTCGCTCGTCTCGTGCCAGACGTTCTGTCGCCCCGGCGTGTTAGCCCCCCTTTTTTATTCTGAGGGTAAGGAGAATAAAACGCACCAGGTACTCGTGCGTCAGGTTCAGCGGCCGCGCCGCATCCTGCTTGACGCTGAAGTGCAGCGTCTTGACGCCGCTGCCCCAGCCGGGGCTGCCCGTGTTGGAGTCGCCGTTGAACTGCAGGCCGGCGCGGCGGAAGCCCTTCTGCGTCTGGAAGATGGACTTGTCGCTGATGGTGACCTCGAAGGGCTTGTGCGAGGCGTTGTCGAAGCGGCTGGCCGCCACGGTCGGGAACTGCAGGATCTCGCTCCACTTGAGCCCCTGGCCCTTGACGTAGTCGGCCCCGAAGGGCGAGCCCTTGCCCGCCGTGTCGAAGTCGGCCGGTTTGAGCGCGGCCGCCACGCGCCCGTCGAAGATGACGGGGCACTTGACCGTCGCGTTGGACGCCGTCGGCGCCGCGGCAGCGCCGAGGGCCAGGCCGAGGGCGAGGGTGAGGGTGAGGGCGGACATGACGGCAGTGCTGCTGCAACTCAGGGAGTGACGGGTCGAGGAGGTCGAGACTCGAGCGGGCCCCTCGTCGGCCCTCGATCCGACACGGGGTCTGGCGCCATTTTGTTCTCTGCTCCGCGTCCTGCTTGCGGCTTCGGGGTCAGGACCAGCTCTCCGCGGCTGAATGGGGAGAGGCTGGATGAGTGGCCGCTTCATTAAGAGCCAGGAACGGCTCGGCACAGAAGGGAAAAGGAACAACTTCCGTCGGCTCCATATTGCGGAGAAGTAGATTGGCGGTGGAGCACTTCCCCGGCTTCCCGTCCGGAGCGCGCTGCGAATCCCACGGCTGGCAAACCCGTAGCCTCGTCCAGGGGTTGTGATCCGGGGTCTCAGTCGCGGCCTTCGCCAAGTGGTTGAGCGCTTAAGGGCAGCTCAATTGGGCCTAGCGTCATGTATTCCCGAGAAAGGGGTCCAGGTCCAGCTTTCAGCTGAGCCGTACATCATGCTACCTGCAACAACCTCATACACATCTCTGATTCCATTATCAATAGCGGCCACCGTCAGCACGCTTCAGTACATCTCCAATGCCCAAATTTCAGTATAAGGCCCTAACCGGGGCGGACATACGCATCATTCGGCTGCGCGCGAACGTCTCCCCAGCCGCGGCCATCGAATGCACCCTCATCCACGCCCCCCTCGAGGGTCCGAATCCCGCTTCGTACGAGGCCCTCTCGTACGTCTGGGGTGATGCCACGGTACGCGCGCAGTCGATCCAGCTCAACGGGTTTCCGTTCCAAGTGACGGAGAACCTGCACGCGGCGCTGCGCGCCCTGCGGCTCCCGGACGGGGACCGCGAGCTCTGGATCGACGCCCTGTGCATCAACCAGATGGCCAACTCGGAGAAGAGCCGCGAAGTGCTACGGATGCTGGACATCTACCGCGGGGCCCGACGCGTCCTGGTGTGGCTCGGCGAGGAGGCGCCGTCGACGGGCTTGGCCATGAGCCACCTCGCCGAGCTGAAGAGTCGCCGTGACGGGACGGCCGCGACGCCCGGGATTCTCGGCCGCGCTTCTCGTTGGTTGGAGTTCACATACGGTCTGGGATCCGCCTGGGCGAAGGAACTGTTCGACCTGCTCGTCGTGCAACACCCGAGTCACACGGTGACGGTGATGTGGATGAGCGTGCTGCTCTATTATTGGGCATGGGGCAACGGCGTGCTCTCCTGGGCGGCGTACCTCTACACGCTGAACCACGCCCGCAAATCCGCCGTGCACCTCGCGTTGGTCGTCTCTGCGGCGTGGTACGCGGCGTGGGAGAAGCAAGTCGGCGCCTCGGACGTCGACGCGCCGTCCGAGGAGGCCATCGCGGCCCTCACAGAGATCTTCCGCCGACCGTGGTTCACGCGCATCTGGGTGATTCAGGAGGTCGCCGCGGCGCGCGAGGCCGTGGTGGTGTGCGGGACACACCAGACGCCGTGGCAGACGCTACGCGATGGGTGCCGCCAGATGGCCGACCGCGTGGTACGCTGGCGCAGGAGCCGCTACCAGGACACGGGATTTCAGCGCGCCCACTACGTCGCTTCGTCCCTGGACCCCGACGGGACGGACCTGGGGACGCCGGCGCTGGCCAGCCGGAACCTGCTCTACCTGCTGTGCCAGTTCCACATCTCGGACGCCACGGTGCCGCACGACAAGGTGTACGCCCTGCTCGGGCTGGCCGATGAGATCCAGCGGCCGACTCAGACGGCGCCGGTCTTTACCCCCGATTACAGCCTCCCGCTGGATGTCGCGTACGCGCGCGCGGCACGGTTCCTAATCGATGCGTCCGACTCCTTCCGCGTGCTGGGGACCTGTCTGGGCGAGCGACGCGTCGAGCACCTCCCCTCGTGGGTGCCCGACTGGAGCACCGCGACTTGGAAATTCCCCGAGGGGTCCAGGGTTTTCCGGTTCTTCGATGACGACGAGGAGCACCACGAGAGCGAGGTCGGGGAGAAGAACGCAGCGAGGCACATCGTGCAATATTCTGACGACGGCCGCACCATCACCGTCAGCGGGTTCCGCATAGGGGTCCTGGAAGGAGAACCGGCCGTGTCCGAGACGCTGGACACCGACTCCGAGAGACTCTTTGGGCGGATCTTTACCATTATCTTGTATCCTCTCGCGGAGATCATCGGTCTGCGAGTCACGTGGTGGTTCATCGGTCGGCTTGTCGACAAGATGGCGCCCCAGGATCGTCGGGCCGAGTGGATGGAGGTGTGGGGGATATGCAAGGAGTACTTCACCCAGGGCCGCCCAGGCAGGACTCCGATATACCAACTGCCGCTCAGTTACACCGCGGCCGAGCCCGAGCTGTTCCGCGCGGCCAGCGTGCTCCACACCTTCAACCTTGCGTACGACCGCGGGGTGCGCAGCATTCCGGCTGCCCAGTGCTCCACCCGATCCCTTACGGCGCGGGCCGGGGATGTCATGTGGCTGGTCCACGGCGCCGACATGGCCTTGATTCTCCGCCCGGACGGTAAACGGTGGACCGTGGTCGGGCCGGCGAACTACGGGCCAGAGCATGTGCTGTGGAAGAGGTGTGTGAAATGGCACCGGCAGGGCAGGGTATCGTTGCAGCGGTTGGAGATTGGGTAATGGAGTTGGCGGATATGCCAAAGGAACCTGGAGAGAAGGCATAACTGGAGGGAGAACGAGGATCGATTGCTGCACGGCGTTCCGGTCTCGAACTAGATCTCTCAAACCAAGTGGCCCCGTTTCTGAGAGGCCATTATTGTAGCTGTGTCATGTAGCGGTGCTTGGGTATGGAGATACTGCATCGAGCCATTATATCACGCCGCGCACGACGCAGGCAAGTTTCATTGTGCAGCCAGTCACAATCCCGTGGACCTCTCGGCCACGGCCATGGATGGAAAAGAACCCGCTTGGGGGCATCGACCTCATGGTCACAAAGGCGAAGAGTAAGTGCAGACGTACCTTTGCGGTCGTGGGTGATTCGCGAATTTCATAGTAGAAGCATAGGATCTCAGACTGCCCCTCGCCTCCCAAGGCCCTGATTATGGAATTCCCGTTGCTGTATGGTGAGGATTTGTGAGTTTGATTCTCCCAGCGGACTCGATAAGAAAGCTATTCGGCCCGTCCCCCATTTGTCGGTTGTGACAGAGATATGAGGGTCTGATTACCAGTTCATCAGAAAGAGCAAACATTACACCTCCCCTGAGCTATCTGTTATGGGGGTAACAGTAGACGAGAACGGAAATGATCAACTGCGTCATTGCACAGAAGTGACGCGGGTCCAACTGGGCCAAAGCCTCGAGTCCGAGCTTGGGAGATGTTCTTATCGATAAGGCCTCCCGACCCCCCTTTTCTAAACCTTCCCTGTGGCGACAGCTTGCTATTTTCCTCTTCCTCCCAGCCTTGCAATTCGACAGCGGCCCTCATTCCTGATCTAGGGCGTCGTCTCAGGTGATTTGTTGACTATCGTGATAGCAGAACATTAAAATGTTTGAGACTGAGCGTGCCCGGCTACTCGAAAACAGCATCTGGAAGCCATCGGATGAGCGACTAGGTTACATTGAAGCATGGTGTGCAGCTAGCAGAGGCGAGTCTCGATGATGGGCCTTCACGATTCAACTAACCGCAAAACAGATGCCGATGGGTCGGGAACTCGCGACTACTGCCGGCGCGGCTTCTTGGCAGATGACGATGTCGAAGATTGGATATATCGAAAGGGTCAGTTTGCGGCACCCTATGGTTCTACGGGCCGGGTATCTGGCGGAGGCCCGGGTTGCATCCGTCTCCTCATGTGCGAACGGGAGGGATGGCAGCCCCTTGGCTTCCCCATGAGTCAGGCGTCTTTTGTCGCGGTGGAGAAGGCGTTTAGCCTTCCACGAGCTACGCTGCCCTTGGTATTCCGCAACGCCGGAATGGAATACTACAGGGTAGGATTCGGCCGCTCGGAGGATGGGGAGGTGTTGCAGTCGATCTGTAAGTTCAATCTGCTAGCCCATGATAGCCAGAAGAGGCTGACTTGTTGTAGCGGTTGTGATAAAACTCCCTCAAATGTTCCAGGTCGGCAACTTTGGGTTCGCAATGACGCATTTCTTCAGCTCGGGCAACACACTGGCATTCCTGCACGGCTGGAACGTCTTCCGCGACACTATTGTGACCGGCGAATCGACGGTAACCCACGCCGACAGGTTGTACGATCTGTTGCAGTCATCCGTCTCATTGTGGAGACATCCACTCCTACTGCCCACCATCCTTCTCCAGGAACACCTTTTCCGTTCAGACAAGTTTACTTGGCAAACGCTGTCTCCCCAGGTCAGGCGCATCGAGCGGGAGCTCGGTGTCACGAAGACGGGCCGTCTTGCCCGCTCGCGACTCGTTGTTCCGGACGCGATGAAGAAACTTTTGAGGGATGATGACCGCCGTCTCCAATTGACCGCCAACGTCAATACCGCCTTGACCGATACAATCAACCTTGTTGGTGTCCTGCAGTGGGATCAGCGCTTTGGAGAGTTCATCCGACGGGTCGACAAGGAGCTGCGCGGACACTACGAAGGGGCCAATATTCACTTCAGCATCGTGAGAGAACTCGATTCCGCAATTGATCACTTTGTGTGTGAGGCGGTGACGGCAACCGAGTACACGGTCGCGATGAGGTCCCGGCTTGAAGTTCAGCTGAATCTGGTACGTACTCACTCCCTGCTCCGTCACCGCAAGCCAGCGCGTGAAACAAAGCTGAATGCCGATGGAAGTTGCACAACTTCGTAGCCCAAGCCGGAAATGATCTCAGTTCCCGCATTGCCGCTGCGGCAGGTCTTGATAGCGCCGCTATGAAGACTCTCGCCTTCGTGACGACAGTGTTTCTTCCCCCTGCATTCATCGCAGTAAGTTTGCTTAGGGATAATTGTGGTGTCAAATATCTAACTGCGTCGTCAGTCACTCTTTAGCATGTCAATGTTTGACTGGCAAGCCTCGGGAGATGATCTAGCCGCTCGCGGTGTTGTATCAAGCAACTTCTGGGTCTACTGGGTTGTTGCGGCTCCTTTGACGGCCGCAATACTCGTTGGCTGGCGGTTCTGGTGGAAACATCAAAAAAGGCACTATACTGCGGAATATCTCGAGCCACAACAGTCAGTAGTGGCCGAAAAGCGTGCACAAATGAAGGAAGTCTGAAATGCTGTGATATTCGTGTAGCATCGTAGATAGACTGAGCTTTTTAAATTACCTGTCTATTTGAAATGTGGAAATACCTCATAAAGCGCCTTCTCAAATCTATAGAAACTAGGTAGAGCAAGATGAGTAAGAAGTGAAGATAGCGTACCCAAGTCTTTAGCAATTAGAGAGAAGTAGGAAGCAAAGACAGCATGTCTGTAGACGAGGTGATAATGCGTATCTGTTATCAAGTCTAAACAGGGACTGAGTTTGAAGTAATCCTAGGCTGCTCTAGCGGTGCAGCAGTCACCTGACAAAGCTGCTGGAAAGGTGGGGAGAAACAACGGCAAAGCTTATCCTGTTAGCTATAAAAAGCACCCTACCGCTTCCGACTTTTTTTTTGCCCCCGATCTGCACACATTGCCAACCACTACTAGGCCTCAAGTATGAGGAGAGTGTCCCCAAGCTAATCTAAGCAAATCGTTCTCATGTCGCGATAGCCATTGATGGGCGAAATTGCAACTTAAAGACGAGCAGGACCTCATTCTGATGGAGCCCTGAAGATACCTCGCCATGGAGGATTGAGACACCTAGGGATCTCTCTGGGTATTCTGGATGGCGTGAGCATCCCCTTTCTTTTAGATGTTGTCTTCGTCTTGGTCGACCTCGAGGTATCTCGAGAAGAGAGGGAAATGGCCAGGAACGCTGGAAAGCCTCCACTAGTCAAGGAGTTTGGTATAGCGACTCTCGATACTTGGGACATTTCCTGCCCTAACGCTCCAGCCTATTGAACCGAATGACCGATAAGGATCTGGCAGTTCTCAGCATCCAATGCCTCTAAGGATTTCGAGCATTGCGATGTAACCGACTTTCAGGAATATGCTTTTGCTGAGACATTGCTCGTGTCACAGCAAGCAGTGCCTACCATCATGGAACGCTGCCTCTAACTCTAAGATGCCCGTTCCCCCGGTGCTCTGAGAAAGCTCGTGCTCGTCGGTTACTCCTTCAAACACGATCTCAACGTCCTGCAGCTTCTGGGTGTTGATATCTACTGCATCGCCCCTGTCGTTTCTCTCTTCGACACTCACGCTATGAGCCGCTATCTCTTTGGACCCCAGTCAAAATTGTTCAATGGAGTATTATTGTGGAACGGCTTTACGTTGGCTGTGGTGTTAAATAACTTGGGGTGCTTCTACAATTCCTCCGAGTTGTACAACGCCGGCGATGATGCGACCTACATGCTTTACGTGATGCTCGCATTTGTTATCAGACATGCAGAGATCAGAGAGCTTACGAATAGGCAAGCAGAAAATCTGAAGCTTGTAAAGGAGGTTGCACGGTCAGAACTAGATGGAAGTTACCGTTGGAAGCCCATGCGGCTAGCTCGACGCTTCATCAAAACCCACTTTCGGATCTGCTGTTTGGATAAAGCAACATAATATTTTTCATGTATTTGGGAGTTAGGGCTTTGGAATTTAGTGCAGAGACTGCTCAAGACTGTCGAGTAGCCACATTCTGGGTCTGCTCGAGAAACTTTTCAACCCCGAGGTTGACGAGTAATATGGAAGGGTGTGGCGGATCGTATATCTCTGTTCAACGTGAATGACGGCCCATGGACTGGAAACCAAGAGGCCAATTGGGATAAAGGTGGCCAATGGGCGCGGCGCCGACGAAGCGCCAGCGCCATGTTCGCACAAAGAAATCAACGAGGCTACAATGCCGCAAGGGGTCGCAATATGGACATCGATAGGACTCAATAGGGCCCTGGATGCAGATCCCAACAATGAGCAACACGGCCCCACCCCTACAACGTGGCGCACGGGCGTAAGAGGTGGCCTAGGGACCCCAGGGGGAACCTGGCTAGTGAGAGGAAGAAGAGAGTGGGAAGAGAAGCTCTCGTGAGACAGGGAAAAATCACTAGGTCAGCCGCGGTGACGCCTCGGCTAGGCGACGGAGAGAACTCGGCGGAGGAACTGCGCTTGCGCAGCGGGAACGACGTGGTGGGGGGTTTCGTCTATCATTATGACAAGGTTCTTCCTACCTGTAGCTACTCCGTAGAAGTACTGCGTGCCTTAATGACGCATCAGAGAATGAATGTTGCTATTATATCTAGGTTTATGATGGAGGATCAGGGTGCGAGTGAGGGCTGGAGAACGACGTTCAGTAGACTAAAATACATGAATCCACCGCGCGATCCTTAACTTTTGACTTGTCGTACTGTCAGTTTTCAAGCGGCATGCGACGTAAAAGAAAGATGGCGCTAGCCGTGATGCGGTTTCTCCGGAAATGACCTCTTGTTTGAAACATGCGTCCAGGAGAATATCGAGGACATTCAATGCTTCATTCTCTGCTTTCCGTACTTCATCCTGTTGGTAGAGATGGACACTCTTCCAGTTAGCCTCCGCAAAGGCAACTTCAAGCAATCGGTACCTTTCAGTTGTGGAAAGCGAGCTGGAATCTGACATGATGTTGGCCTCCTCGAATACCAAGCCAGCCGAGAGTTCCAGACAGCGCCTGAGCGACTTATGCAGCCCCAATGCAGCATAGAAAAGTAGTAAATCGTACCGTCTAGGCACGCTCCCTTTTCTTTCGAGCAGGAAACTCCTGTTGTCAACGCCATGGGCTTCGATCAGTCGGACAAGGCAATCGTGTTGATCCTCGGAATCCAACTGGAAGAGACCGCTTTCCATGTGTTCACCCACTGGCCAGTCTTGGTGAAGCTCCAACATCCTGGCATAGGCCACAAGATGCTTCAGTGGGAGCTCTTCGTTAGAACTAGGAAATGTCGCGGTGGTGGTGACCTTGGTGGAGAACGCTGAGAGGGTGAGTGTGAGGTAGCGAAACATCAGGCGGTCGCTGGGTTCCTGCTTCGATGGAGGAACCTTTTCGCAAATGGCCTGTTGGCCCTTTTCCGTTCTCAGAAACTCTTTCGCTGTCTGATGAATGAACTGCACAATCGAGGTGTCGGTAGGAACCTCCAATAGGCCGAACGATAGATGATTTAGGCGGTATTCCAAGAGGGTCCTTGTATAGACGTATAAGTCGCTGACCTTGCCTGTGGTGAGATACTGGCTCGCCGAGAGCAGGCCGACCAATTCCAATGGCTCTTCTGACTGAATGCAGAGCTGGAGTAAGATGTACGATTCCAGTGGGAGATCGCGTCCTTTCTGGCCAAAGGCTCCTCGTATCCGCCTTGGACGTCGAACGGCTCGGGCGTAGAGTCCAGCCAGATCCTCGGGTATCTCGGAGAGCAGTTCCATCATCTCTGATACAGTGAACCCTGCTTGTATGCACTCGACGAACTCGTCGACCACAAGCTTCACCCAGAGAAATACACCCTTGGATCCCTGGATGATCGTCTCTGTCAAGCCCTTCAGTGCCTCAAGGCCAGCCTCGTCGAATATGTCACCGATACCAGTGTGCAATCGCGTCTCTGCGTAGTGCCGAATATCCTTGATCGTATGCTCATGAATCGTGAAGCCGGGCTCGTGGCTGAATGCCGTTCTGAATATATTCTCGGGGCGGGAAGCCGAGCAGATTCGGAGGCGAACAGCCGGGTTGGTCGCCATCGACGCGATTTCTTTCAAAGCTGATATAAGACTGTTGTGACCTCCATCATGCTCGTCCAAAGCATCCACGAAGATGCAAAGGTTGAAACAGCTGTCAATGTTACGCCCGATAGATACGAGCGCATTTAGTGTGTTGCGGCTATTCCGAATGTCTGTAGACGATACGCTCGATCCATCCAGTGCGGAGGAGTCCCGACTGAAGCTGCTGATGGCTGGGTAGACAAACGGGAAAGCATCCTTTCGAGCCACTAGTACCTCGAACAGTACGTGCCGAAGAAAGCTAAGCAGGGTTTTCTGTTCGGAGGATCCACGATCGTGGAAGAAATATGACGCCATGATCCAACGCTCTTTGTGGTATTTTGAAAGACACGCCCCGGTCGCGTGGTGTTGATTGGCGTACTTCATGGCTGTAGATTTACCGCTTCCCGGCTTGCCTTGGATCCAGAAGATGTTGTGATCGCGTCCGTCTTGGCCTTGGAGAAAGCGACTCAGTCCAACATCATCGTTGAAGATCCAGCTGTATGTTCCTTGGAAGGGCTCGTCGATAGTTTCGAAACGTCGCGTGGCGTCGGTCACCTCCAACGACCTGAGGCAGTCGGTGTACTGCGCAGTGAGTCCGTCTAGTGTCTGGCCTGAGGACTTCTCAATCTCGCCGAGCCACCGAATGAGGACGGCGGTTATTCTCTGAAACTTTATGTCGCTAGCAGAGGATATCTTTGCCATTTCTCGATGGTTGGCGTGGAGAGTG
>Ga0247771_1000576_pt1 | contig 11412 bp, 8 predicted proteins | sample UWRJL197509C6_FD_179948 | JGI IMG/M metagenome (GOLD analysis project Ga0247771, IMG submission 179948) | Plant litter microbial communities from Arlington Agricultural Research Station in Wisconsin, United States - UWRJ-L197-509C-6 | ecosystem: Environmental > Terrestrial > Plant litter >...
CCATGATGAAAAAATAAATCAGGAAAGGATCAGTGCCCGAGCAGGTAATCGAGCGCGAGCTCGTAGCCGCGCAGGCCGAGGCCGAAGATGCTGCCCACGGACTTGCCCGATACATACGACAGCTTGCGGAACTCCTCACGGGCATGCACATTCGAAATATGCACTTCTACTACGGGTGCGGTGATGGCCGCTATGGCATCGCCGATGGCCACCGAGGTGTGGGTGTAGGCCGCCGGATTCATGATGATGCCCTGCACGCTATAGCCCACGCGCTGCAGTTCGTCGACCAGCTCTCCCTCGATATTGCTTTGAAAATAGCTCAGCTCCGCCTGCGGGTACTTCGCCTGCAGCCCGGCAAAATATTGCTCGAAGGACTGGTTGCCATAAATATCCGTTTCGCGCTTGCCTAGCAGGTTCAGGTTGGGACCATTGATGATGGCTATTTTCATACGTCGAATTTAAGTATTGTTTTCAGTTATCCTGCCGCGCCCGCCGTAGCCTTTGGCGTAGGCGGGCTAACTATTCCTTAGCCAGTGCCGTTACCGTCTTGTCGATGTCGACGCTGACCTTGTTGATGAACTGGAGTTGTTCCTTCATGAGGAGGTCGTCGCTGGAAGTGGCCGTGGACGCGGGTTGCGGCGGTGCGGGGGGCGGCAGGGGCAGGAGCTCCCCGCCGAATTTGACACTGCTCGCGCTCAGGCTGTCGAGGGCTTTGCGCGCCAGGTGATCGAGCTCGGAAGGGTAGGGCCTCGGCGTACGCGCCAGCAGCGTAGTGGCCACCGTGGCGATGTTTGAAAAAAGAATATGGTTGAGCACCACGAACTGGTGTATGTCCTTCTCGCCGCGCTGCTTGCTCTTCGGTTCGGAAAGCATGCGCTGAAAGGCCGCCGACAGGTTAGCCGAGCTGAGATATACATTCTTGCGCGCCAGCTTGTACTCGAGCAGGCTGATCTCCTGACCCGACAGGGCTTCCACGATCTTTTGCAGGTAGGCCGCATTGGCCCTGATGATGTCCTGCATATATTTTTTCAGCTGGTTCGATTCCCAGCTCGGGAAAAGGAAGTAGGAGGCCGAGAAAGCGATGGCGCAGCCCAGCACCGTATCCAGCACGCGCTCCTGCGCAACGGCCCGGTAGCTCGTACCCAGAAAAGAAAAAAGTATCAGCACATAGGGCGTGGTGCAGGCCACCATCACCAGATACCGTATGCGCATGAAGGAGTAGGTGCCGATCATGAAGATGACCATGAAGGCAAACTGTACGTTCTTGTTCGGTATGAAGACGAGTATAAGCACGCCCACCACGCCGCCGATAAGCGTGCCGATGATCCTTTCGATGTTGCGCTGCTTCGTGAGGCTGAAGGCCGGCTTGATGATGAAGGCGATCGTCAGCAGCACCCAATAGCTGTGCGTGCCGTAGGCCAGTAGTCGTGTAAGGATGAAGCCCGTCATGCTGGCGATGCATACGCGCAGGGCATGGCGGAACACCGACGACTCGAAAGAAAGATTGTCGAACAGTATGCGGGGATCGAGCGACTGGTGCGATACGAAGTGGGCATGATCGAGGCGGTTCGTGCGCTGCTTCAACTCGGGTTCGAAATACTGGACCAGCACATTGATGCCCGTGAGGAGGCGGCGCAGGTTCACGAGGATCTTGCGGAGCACCAGCGTGTTCACGGAGCCTTTTTGCGCCAGCTCGTCGATGTCGGCTTTGAGCACGCGCAGCTCTTCGTCGTAGTCGAAGCTGCGGGTGAAGGAAGCGCCGCCCAGCACGGCAATGCCGATGGAGTCGAGCTCGAAGGCCATCTTCTTCAGCGAGCGGCCGATGGCGTCGAGCGCGCCCGTATGGCCGAACTGCTGGCGCAGCAGGGCATAGTCGTAATACGATGCGGTGATGTTCTCGAACAGGTCGACGGTTTCCACGAAGGTGAAGACGAGGCGGCGGCCCTGGTCGGTCGATTCCTGCACGATGCGGCGGGTCTTGAAGAACAGCTCGCGCACGGCATCCTGCTTTTCGTTCACCACGATCTGCTGGGCCACCATGCGGCGGTAGTCCTGGTCGAGCTCCGTATCGACATTATAAAAATCGGCCTTGATGGACAGGTAGGTGGCGATCTCGCGGATGCAGTCGCCAAGCGCGCGCTGCGCAATGCGGTAGGGACGGATGGTTTGCAGCAGGAGGCTGAGGATCGTATAAAAAAGTCCGCCGCCGAGGATGTAAAGAGCATGAGGCACTACCGCGCCGGCCTCTATGGGCTTGTCCATCGTCAGGATCATCAGCAGTATGGCCGCGTTGCCGACGGACGTGGCGCGGTTGCCATACACGTTGAACATCGAAAATAAAAAAGTGACGAAGGCCACTTCGAGTCCCATCGTATAAATATTGAGGCGGGCGAAGGGCGTAACGAGGGCTACGAAAAAAATAAAGGCCGAGCAGAAGAACATGCCGTTGCGGCGGTGAAGCAGTGGGCCCGGCGCATCGGTCAGGCTTACGCACATGGCGCCGAGGGAGATGGTGAGGCCGATATCGAAAAATCCGAAGAAGGAACCGAGGAGCGCAGGCGTAAGTATGGCCAGGGCCGCACGGAAGCCGTCGGAAAAAGCCTGGCTGTAAAAAAAATACTGGATCTCCTGTGCTTGTTTTTGCATGGCGATGTTTGCGAAGGTACAATAGCATGAGCAAGAGAAGCAGAAAGAGAGCGGGCCTGATTTCGATGCGGGCTTTTAGCGGAGGTCGCAGAATTCGGCGAAGATGCGGGCGGTCTGGCGTACGCCCTCCATGGTCGGAGCCTTGCTTACCCAGCTGGCGCCCATCTCGCGGCAGAAGGACTCGTCGGCGGGGTTGCTCGAGGTGGTATAAAGCACGACGGGTATGGTGCGGTATTTCGGGTGCTTGCGGATGGCGATAAGGGTTTCCTTGCCGTTGAGGCGGGGCATGTTGATGTCGAGGACGATGAGGATGGGCGTGGCGGCGCTGGTGGCGAAGTCGTCGAGGAACTTCAGCACTTCCTTGCCGTCGCGGAACTCGAGTACGTTCACGTTCCGGTTGTACTGCTTGAAAAAACCTGTGATCAGCTCCAGGTCGTCGGCATCATCGTCCGCAAAAATGATGTAGCGCCCTTTCATAAGAAGGAAATTAATGGATTGAACAGCTCGGAGCAAATTTTTATCATGAGAATTCTTCCGGTTAAGGAAATATAGTTATTTGTTGCTTCGCAGTTCCGGATGAGCTTTCGGTTTGCATTAATTTTTTGAGTCAACGTTTTATTACTCCTTGCGTGAAAATAAGCGATCGGCTCATTCATGCAAACAACTTTACGAGGATGTTCAGCACTTCGTCAAGCCGATGCTGGAAAAATTAAACATGAGCTTCTCCCGGTGGGCATTTACTAACAGTCATCCATACACTAATCTTCTTCCTCTTCTTCTTCGCCCTCGGCTTCTTCACGTACGCGCTCGCGGCTTTCCTCAACTTTCGGTGCCGGTTTTTTCTTCAGCCAGTCGCGGTCCTTTTGCAAGGCCTGCACATCTTCCAGCGGCGCTACGTAGAGGCTGCGGCCGTGCGTGCCCAATACGATCTCGTTGTCGCGCTCCTGGATGGCGATATCGTGCACGGGTATCGATGCGGGCAGTCCGCTGCTCCAGCGCAGGAAGCTGCGGCCGCGGTCGAAGCTCACGTATAATCCGCCGTCGGTGCCCGCATAAATGATGTCCTCGTTCTTCGGGTCTTCACGCACCACGTTCACGGACTCCAGCGGCAGGTTGGCGCCCAGCGCGGTCCAGCTGCCGCCATAGTCTTCGCTCACGAAAATGTAGGCGTTGAAATTATCGTTGCGGTAGCCGTTCAGACTTACGTATACGCGTCCTTCCTTATAGCGTGAAGCCACGACCCTGCTTACCCACAGACCGGCCGGCAAGGTCATTGTTCCGGTCTTCTTCGAAGGTGTAGGGTTGAGCAGGGTCCAGGTAGCGCCGCCGTCTTTCGATAATTGAAGGTTGCCGTCGTCGGTGCCGGCATACAGGAGGCCGAAGCGGAGCGGCGATTCGGCGATCGTCGTGATGGTACCGAAGGGCACATCGCCGGGATGGGGGCCGTTGCTCAGGTCGGGGCTGATGGCTACGAGCGTATCGGCGCGGTTGAAGGAGCGGAACAGGCGGTTGCCCGCGAAATAGATCACGTCCTGGTTGTGCCGGCTGATGAGCACGGGCGTTTGCCAGTTGAAGCGATAGGGCCTTTCACCCAACACATGGCGCGGCTGTATCGGCTTCGATTCGCCGCGGGGGTTGAGCCGGTTGAGCCGGAAATAATTGCCGAACTGGAAGCCGGTGTATACGGTGCTGTTGTCGCGCGTATCTACCTGCACCTGCATGCCGTCGCCGCCCATGATGCTCTTGAAAGCATAGTTGCCGTTATCCAGCCAGCTGTAGCTTTCACGGTTGGTGGAGGGGCCGTACCATACGCCGTTGTCCTGAAGTCCGCCATACACGTTGTAGGGGCGGGCGTCGTCGGTGAAGACGGAATAGAATTGCCCTACGGCCGGCGTGTTGGCCTTGAACCAGTGCCCGCCGTCGTCGTAGGTGATGTTGCAGCCGCCATCGTTGCCGATGATGATATGATTGTCGCGTGCGGGGTCGATCCAGGCGGTGTGGTGATCGGCATGCACGTTCTCGCGGTCGATGCGCTGGAAGGTAGCGCCGCCGTCGGTGGATAGCTGCAGGTCATAGCCGGTCACCACCAGCTTGCGGTCGTTCACGGGCGATACGAAGATCTTCCCGAAATAATAGCCGTACGTATTGTAGAGCGAGTTCAGGTCTTTGGTGTTGGTCTTGCGCCAGGTCTGTCCGCCGTTCTCGCTGCGGTACACTTCCGCGCCGATGATGGGCGTATCGAAGAGTGCCGTGTTGGCATCGTAGAGGTAATCGAACAGGGCGGTGGGCGGCAGCGATCCGTTGCTCACGCGCTCCATCACCATCGCGGCGGTGTAGCGGGGGTAGAGGCGGTTGCGCTTGAGGAAGGTGTCGAGGCGCTGCGGGTTCAGGCGGAGGAATTGTGCCTTGCTCAGCTTTTCAAAATCGCGGAGGGCATAGCTCAGCGTATCGGTTTTTTTCTGCGTGGCGGGCTTGTGAAAATTATTGTCGACGATCGCATAGACCACTTGCGAATGCTGTTGCGATACGGCCAGTCCGATGCGGCCCACGCCCGCGCCCGTGGGGAAGCCGCTGCCTTCGCGGGTGAGGAGGCTCCAGGTTTCGCCGCCGTCGCGGCTTTTGTAGATGCCGCTGGTGGCGCCGCTCTCCTCGAAGTTGGAGGCGCTGCGGGTGCGGTACCAGGCGGCGGCATAGAGCTCGTCAGGGTTCCCGCTGTTCATCTCCAGGTCTACAGCCCCGGTATTATCGTCGATGTAGAGGGTTTGCTTCCAGGTGCGGCCGCCGTCGGTGGTCTTGTATACGCCGCGCTCGCGGTTGGGCGAGTAGAGGTGGCCCAGCGCGGCTACCCAGGCGGTATTGCTGTCGGCAGGGCTAAGGACGATCTTGCCGATGTGGTGCGATTCGGGCAGGCCGAGGTATTGCCAGGTGGCGCCGCGGTTGCTGCTTTTGTAGATGCCGATGCCGGCGTACGAGGACCGGCTGCTGTTCACCTCACCCGTGCCGAGCCAGAGGGTGCCGCGCTTCCAGTCCACGGCCAGCGCGCCGATGGTGATCACATCGGCGCTGTCGAATACGGGGGTGAATGATTGTCCGTTGTTGCGGGTGTACCAGAGGCCGCCGGTAGCGTAGGCTACGTAGAACTCCGTGGGATCGGCGGGGTTGGCGCTGAGGTCCACCACGCGGCCGCTCATGACCGTGGGGCCGATGCTGCGGAAGCGGATGCCGTTCGCGGGCGATTGGTTGTCGGGCGCCTGCCTTTGCCTGAGGCTGCGCAGCCGGTCGGCGGCGGGCGTGGGCCCTGGCTGGGCATTTGTGAAAAAACTAACGAGCAAAAAGAGTAAGCTCCAGGCGGATTGAGGTAAATTTGATTGCATAAAATGCCCGTTTTAGCGTTTCTGGTTGATCACCAAACTTACTAAACTATGAAATTCCTCCTGATACTTGCGCTGCTCGTTTCCCTCGACAGCCTCGCCCAATCAAAGAACTTCGTTATCGGCCCCCGCGGCGACACCCTCAACCGGGTAGACGGCAAGGGACTGAAGCAAGGCCCCTGGGTCGTTCACCAGGACGACCTGCGCGGCGAGCGCGGCTACGAAGAGGAAGGGTATTTTGTCGATGATAAGAAGGAAGGCATCTGGAAGCGCTTCTCGCTCGACGGCGACCTCATTGCTATCGAAGGTTACAGCTTCGGCATGAAGAACGGGCGCTGTCAGTATTTCACCAATGCCGGCGAGCCCCTGCGCGAGGAAAACTGGCGCGCCATCGATCCCAAGCACCCCTACGATACCGTCGACGTGCGCGACGTGAACGATGTTACCAAGATCCTGCGCCGCGAGGTGATCAAGATCGAGCCCGCCTCTTACAAGCACGGCACCTGGACCTATTACAATACCTATAACGGCACCGTTGCCAAGACCGAGGAATGGGTGATGGACCGCATTAAGGAAGCTCCTGCGGCCGCTACGGCTGCCGCCGACGACGACCTGGCGCCCATCGATGTAACCGGAAAATCTACCGCGAAGAAAGAGACGCCGGCCTCCAAGAAGCCGCAGGCGATACTTGATTACGAAAAGAAAAACTCCGGCAAGAAAAAGATCAGGGTGCGCGACGGCAGCACCGGCGGCTGATCCTAGCGCCTTTCCCCCTTATAGAAATAATTACGGAAGAACAGCAGCTGGTATTGGATGGACCCGGCCCAGTAGGCCCAGGTATGTCCGCCCGGCCTTTCCGTGTATTGGTGCGGTATCTTCAGCCGCAGCAGGTCTTCGTGCAGGGCATGGTTGACCGTATAGAAAAAATCTTCGGTGCCGCAGTCGAATGTGATGGCTAATGAATCCTTCGGATATGCGCGAATGATCCAGGGCAGGGAGTAGCGTGTCCAGTTGGCGGCGTAATGCGCGGTATCGCCGATGCGTTTGTCAACATCGAACCTGCCGATGGAGGCGTGGAGGTCTACGCCGCCGCTCATGCTGCCGCAGGCGCCGAAGAAGGCTGCGTGGCGCAGGCCGATGAAGAGGGCGCCGTAGCCGCCCATGCTGAGGCCCGTGATGGCGCGGCTTTCGCGGCGGGCGAGGGTGGGGTAGTGGGCATCGATATAGGTAGGCACTTCGGTGGCGATATAGGTTTCATAGCGCATGGCGGTGTCGATCGGGCTGTCGAGGTACCAGGAGCTGTAGCCGCCGTCGGGGCAGACGATGAGTATCTGGGCGAAGTCGGCGTAGGCGGTGAGGGCGGGTACTTTTTTTATCCAGTTGGAATAGTCGCCGCTGTAGCCGTGAAGGAGGTAGAGGACGGGAAAGCGTGTGCCGGCCGTAGCGGCGGGGGTGATGACGACGCAGCGGGCGGCGCGGTGCATGGAGGGGCTATAGATGGAGAGGGTGTCGACGGTGGCGGCGCGGGCGGTGGAGAGGGCGAGGCAGAGGAGGAAGGTCAGCCATTTCATGGGTGCTGTTTGGGGGAAGTTACGGATAGATAGTGAGTGGGCAGGAGAAAGGGAAAGAGGGCGTGGGCGTTGCGGTGTGGAGTTGTGCGGGTGATGGGAAAGGCATTTGAAAATCAATGGGTTTTTTCTCCATTCAGGGATAGGAAATTACCCACTTTACTGGGGATAAAAACAGGGGTGAGGAATAACAAATCGTCTACATTTACTTCGTCAACAAGCCGATGAAAAGGCGTATCTTGAACTCCTAATATTGAGCACTATGATTAAAATGCAAGTTATCGGCAATCTTGGAAAAGATTGCGTAGTAAACACGGTTAACGGTAAGAATGTGATCAACTTCACGGTTGCCCACACGGAAAAGTACAAGGACAGTCAGGGCAACAATCAGGAGAAGACCACTTGGGTTGATTGTGCGTACTGGACGGACAGGACGGCGGTTGCGCCTTATCTGCAGAAGGGCACGCAGGTGTTTGTAGAGGGTCAGCCGGAGGTGCGCAGCTTTACGCGCAACGATGGTACGGCGGGTGCATCGCTTTCGATGCGTGTGCGTGAGGTTCAGCTGCTGGGCCGCAAGGGTGAGAATGCCGGCGGTGGTGGTTATTCGGGCACTGACTCGATGCCTTCGTCTTCTTCCTCGATGCGCCAGGAGGCTCCGGCTTCTGCGGGTATCGACAATATGGCGGACGATCTACCATTCTAAGATAGAACGTGTAATGAGCCTGCCCCGTCTTCGACGGGGCATTTTTGTTTTTAGGTTTTAGGTGTGTGTGATCCATGTGCAAACCTTCCCTTTCACTTTCATTAATGGCTTTTCTTGCGGTCTTTAAATCATTCTTCATTACTGCTTTTAAGCCTTGGCGCTTTGTGAATGAAACATGAGCTTATGTAAATGGTGCAAGAGGTCTTGCAAATATTACAAGGGGCTATGTAAATGATGCGGACGGTCCTGTTGGTGTTGCACACGGCCTTGGAACTGATGTTTTACGCTTAGCAGGTGATGCAGGTGGCTTTGCCAATAATGCAAGGGCTTTTGTGGACATTACATAACACTTTCCAAATGAAACATAAAGTCTTGTAACAATGAGGTGAGCTTATGTAATATAAGCAAGTGGCTTTGTAATGTATGCTGGCGGCTATATAATTGAAACTGGCTTTTCTGTACTCTTGTCGAATCCGTTTTTGAGCGTCGGCAATACTCTTTTCATTTCGTCGTTTTCTCTATTACGATCTTTGTAATCTTTTCCTCATGCGGGATTTCATTCTTTCATGTGATATTCTTTTTCCACGCTTTTGTCTTGAAACAAAAGGTGGAGCCAAAAATTCAAGCCCATTCGATGCGCATCAGTTCCTTATGCGGGAAGTCTTTCTGCGAATGGGCGATCGGACCACTCCGAACACCGACGGCACGCACACGCTGACTATGCTTCGATCATTTCCATCGTATGGTTGTGTCGCGATGGAGGCTGATGTCTACTGCGCTGAATTTTTCCTTGGGAAAAGCATGAGTGTTCCTAAAGCATATGTCGGAAAAATGAGGCGCTAAACGGCTCCACCTTTAGAGGGGCGTCCATAGATTTGTTACGTGCACCTATCGGTAGCCGAGAACAAACAGCCGTGACCATTCTTTCTCTGCAATCTTTTTTGACCTTATTGTATTAATACGGTTACCAAAAAGGCACTGAGTTAATGTTCTTGAAAGTGGTTAGAACTTTGAGCGGCAATTGCTGACTGCGGATTAGAGTCAGCTGGGCTGCTGTGTCCGCCGTAGCCTTGGCGAGGGCGGACGCTGAATTTTTCCTTGGGAAAAGCATAAGTGTTCCTAAAGGATTTGTCGGAAAAATGAGGCGCTAAACAACTGCTCCTATAGAGGGAAGTCCATAGGTTTTTACTGTGCGCCTATCGGTAGCAACGCAAAAACAGCTGGCAGCCTTTTCCCTCAGCAGTCTTTGTCGTTCCCCATCATAGGTTCTTTACACACACCACTTATTGTACGCGGATAACTGATAGTAAGTTTGTTTTAATAAAAACTGATACATGTTTGTTACGCGAAGCCAACTGCATTTTTTTTAGTCCCAAAGCTTCCCAAAAAAAGATTGCGGAGAAAGAATGGTCATGGCTGTTTGTTCTTGGCTACCGACAGGCGCACGTAACGAATCTATGGACTTCCTTCTATACGTGGAGTTGTTTAGCGCCTCATTTTTCCGACAAATGCTTTAGGAACATTTATGCTTTTCCCAAGGAAAAATTCAACGCAGCCCGCTTCCGATTTGCGGTCAGCAATGGCGGCTTAAAGCATAATCCATTTTCAAGTAGCAATACAGTAAGGTCAAAAAGGTAGCGGAGAAAGTCTGTTCATGGCTGTTTGTTCTTGGCTAACGATAGGCGCACATAACGAATCTATGGACGTCCCTCTAAAGGTGGAGCCGTTTAGCGCCTCATTTTTCCGACAAATGCTTTAGTGACTCGTGCTCTTTTCCCAAGGAAAAATTCAGCGCAGTATGTGACTGGCTCCATCGCGACACAGGCGTACGATGGAAATGATCAAGGCATAGTTAGAGTGCACGTGCCGTCGACGTTTGGAGTGGTCCGATCGCCCATTCGCCAAAAGACTTGTCGCATAAGGAACTGATGCGCATCGAATGGGCTTGAATTTTTGGCTCCACCTTTTGTTTCAAGACAAAAGCGTGGAAAGGAAATAACCGACGGGGGAAAGAAACATCGAAAGAGGAAAGGATTACAAAGATCGTAATAAAGGAGACGACAAAGATGAGAAGTAACTTTAAAGAAGAAGACAGTCTGCTAACACAAGAACCAACTCATCGAAACGCGAAACAACTAAACAATTACACACATAAAAATCTAAGAAAAACAAACACCGCAGGCACCGGAGCCGTTGACCTCCCGACACAAATCCTATCTTGCATCCATGCAGATATCTACCTTCTCCCTCGACCGCCTCCTCAATTTCTGCCACCAGGTCTTCCTCGGCATCGGCTGCAGCGAGGAAGACGCCGCCCTCGCCACCCGCGTGCTCCTCTCCGCCGACCTCCGCGGCATCGACTCCCACGGTATCGCCCGCCTCAGCGGCTACGTCCGCCTCTGGGACGTGAAGCGCGTCAACGCCCAACCCGCCATCGCCATACTCCACGAAACACCCTCCACCGCCACCGTCGACGGCGATGGCGGACTGGGCCTCGTAGTAGCGCCGCGGGCAATGGAGATCGCCATGGCCAAGGCCCGCAACGTGGGCACCGGCTGGGTGAGCGTTCAGAACAGCAACCACTTCGGCATCGCCGCCTACCATGCCATGATGGCCCTCGAGGAAGACATGATCGGCATCTGCATGACCAATGCCAGCCCCCTCGTGGCTCCAACCTTTTCTATTGAAAGATTACTCGGCACCAACCCCATCTGCGTGGCCGTGCCGGCCGGCAGCGCGCCGCCCTTCGTTGCCGACATGGCGACCACCACTGCGGCCAACGGCAAGCTCGAGATCCTGCAGCGCAAGAGCGGCGTGGCCCCCCTCGGCTGGATACAGAACAAGGAAGGCAAGCCCTCCACTGATCCGCATGAATTGAAAGTCGGCGGCGCCCTCCTGCCCCTCGGCGGCGACCGCGAGCACGGCAGCCACAAGGGTTATGCCCTCGGCGCTATCGTGGATATATTCTCGGCCGTACTTAGCGGTGCCAATTACGGTCCGTGGGTGCCGCCCTTTCCTGCCTATGTGCCCATGCCTACCGATATGCCGGGCAGGGGCATCGGCCATTTCTTCGGAGCCATGCGCATCGATGCCTTCCGGCCGGCAGCCGATTTCAGGGACCACT
>Ga0247771_1000577_pt1 | contig 11409 bp, 10 predicted proteins | sample UWRJL197509C6_FD_179948 | JGI IMG/M metagenome (GOLD analysis project Ga0247771, IMG submission 179948) | Plant litter microbial communities from Arlington Agricultural Research Station in Wisconsin, United States - UWRJ-L197-509C-6 | ecosystem: Environmental > Terrestrial > Plant litter >...
CTCGAAGCGCTGTACGAGGCCCACGGCAACACCCTCCGACTCGGTTGACTCCGACCCCGATCGTATCCGGGCTGACGTGGTGGGACACGGGCCAATTGGTAACCCGTCCAGAGGGCGTGCTAGTGTTCACCACGTCGCTCCGGGCGAGTGGCGGAATGGCAGACGCGCACGGTTCAGGTCCGTGTGTCCGAAAGGACGTGGGGGTTCAACTCCCCCCTCGCCCATCCTTACTCAGAAGGCCCTTGACCGCAGAGTACGCGGTTGGGGGCCTTCTGGCATTGACGTGTGGAATCGGCTCCCGTCGGCCTTCACCTGCGATCTTCGGCGGGGCTCCGCCGAAGATCCAGAGGCGTGATCGCCGCCACACGGGGCCGTGGTCGGCGCGGACGTGGATTGGTCTGGGGTGGTTGGGCCGTTCGACGGAGCGGCCGACCCCGATCGTGGAGCCGGTCGTTCCTTGATCGTTTAACCTGGCTTGATTCGGTTCTGGCATGGGTGATCTCAGTCACCCGGTCGAGTGACGGAGGACATGTGCGGGCCATCGCGGTGCTCGAGTTCGGCGGCTCGCCCGTCCTGGTCGACGTCCCCGAGCCGGTACCGGGTCCCGGAGGTGTACTCGTCCGGCTCGCGGCCGCTGGAGTGAACCCGTTCGACCGGAAGGTCGCCGACGGGATGATGAAGGGCTCGATGCCGCACGTGTTCCCGCTGGTGCTCGGCATCGACGGGGCCGGGGTGGTCGAGGCGCTCGGCGAGGGCGCGACCCGCTTCGCCGTGGGCGACCGGGTGTTCGGCACCTTCTTCCACGCCCCGGCCGGCGAGGGGACGTACGCGGAGTACGTGACCGTGCCCGAGACGAACCCGCTGGCGCTCCTGCCCGCCGGGCTCGACCCCGTGGTCGCCGCCGCGCTGCCGACCGCCGGGCTCACCGCCGTGCAGGTCGTGGACGCGCTGGAGGCGCAGGAGGGCGAGACCGTGCTCGTGGTCGGCGCGACCGGCGGCGTGGGCGGGTTCGTCGTCCAGCTGGCCGCCGCCGCGGGACTGCGGGTCGTGGCCACCGGCAGGCCCGCGGACGCCGACCGGTTGCGCGGGCTCGGCGCCGCGGAGGTCGTGGACCACACCGCCGGACCGCTCAGCGGCCGCGTGAGCGACGTGGACGCGCTGGTCCACCTCGTCGGCGACCAGGAGGGGTTCCGGGCCGCCCTGGCCGCCGTGCGGACCGGTGGGCGGGCGTTCACGACCACGTTCTCCGCCGACCAGGACGCCTTGGCCGCGCGGGGGATCAGCGGTGGGAACTTCGAGATGCGCGGAACGCCCGACGGGCTGAGCCGGTTGGCCGAAGCGGTGGCCGGCGGTCGGCTGGAGGTCGCCGTCGAACACCGGTTGCCGCTCGCCGAAGCGGCCGCCGACCTGGCCCGACCGAGGTCCACCGGCGCCCGCGGCAAGACCGTCGTGGTGATCTGACCAGCACTTCTCGGGTCGTCCGGTCGATTTGACGCGCTGAACGGTCGACAAGCGGTCCGGCGGTCGCGCGGGCCCCGCTCGGCGGGCGGTCCGACGGGGGCGATCCACGCCTACTGTCAGCAGTGCTTTCGGCGTAACCGCCCACATCCGCGTCACCCGGACGGCAGCATGGTCGGGCCGAACTCCCCAGGACGGCTATCTACCGGTCACCGACCGCTCAGCGCCGCCGATCGCAGGGCGCTGGTCGACCCGGCGGCAGCGCCCGGTCCTCCTGCTACCAATTATCCAGAGCACGAGTCGAAGCACGGCGGAACTTCCCGACCGTGATTCCCGAGGGAGGCCCTGGCGTGAGCAGCACACCAGCACGGATCGCGGTACCCGGTGACACACGGGCGCTGTCGGCCACTGCTGTTCCGGTTCCCGAACTTCCCGGCACCGCCGAGGAGCTCGCCGCGTCCGCGGCCATCCGATTGGGGTGGCACGGGGTCGTGCTGCCCGAGATGGTCCTGATGGGTCGCCGAGTCGTCGTCGTGGCCGAGCTCATGGCCGACGCCCACGCCGAGCGCGTGTGCGTCGGGGCCGGGCCGGAAGCGGACCGCACCACGGTGTCCACCTGGGTCTGGCCCGAGATGGAGGGCCGCGTCCCCCCGTCGGCCGTGAAGATCGTCGGCGTCCTCGCCGTGGCCCGCCACTGGCGCACCGGCCTCGCGTCCGCCGTCCCGTTCGCCCGCTACGGCAACGCCGCGGTCGTCCTGCCCACGTCGGTCGCCTTCACCCACGACTACCTCACCAACTGCCTGCCCCGCGTGCGCCGCTACGGCGTCTCGGTGCTGATGGCCGACACCGAGTCGAACGTCACCATGGACGTCACCGGTCGCAACGAGCACGTGCCGGTCGAGGACACCGCGACCACGCGCTGGGTGAACGAGCTGGTCTACGAGCAGGTGCTCGCCACCGCTTCCTGACCTACCGTCAGGCCCATGCGAGTAGTGATTGCCGGCGGCCACGGGAAGATCGCGTTGAAGTTGCAGCGGCTCATCGCCGCCAGAGGGGATTCGGCCACCGGGTTGGTGCGCAACCCCGACCACTTCACCGACGTGTGGACGGCAGGCGGGGTCCCGGTCCTCTGCGACCTGGAGACCTCCGACGTCGCCGCCGTCGCCGAGCACCTGACCGGAGCCGACGCCGCGGTGTTCGCCGCTGGCGCGGGACCCGGTAGTGGGCCGGAGCGCAAGGACACCGTCGACAGGGCAGCGGCCGCGTTGTTCGCCGAAGCCGCTCAGCACGCGGGTGTCCGACGATTCGTGCAGATCAGCTCGATGGGCGTGGACAAGGCCGACGACCCGTCGGTGTCGCCGGAGTTCGCCCTGTACCTGAAGGCGAAGCGCGACGCCGAAGAGGACTTGAGGGCGCGGGACCTCGACTGGACGGTCCTGCGCCCCGGAGCGCTCACGGACGACCCCGCCACCGGCAAGGTCACGTTGGCGGACGGGGGTTTGCGCGGTTCGATCCCCCGAGCCGACGTCGCGGCCGTGGTGCTGGCGCTCCTCGACCGGCCCGACGCGGTCCGCCGGACCTACGAGGTCGTCAGCGGTGACACGCCGATCCGCTAGTCAAGCCCCGAGGACCCGGTCCAGGTAGGGGTTCGTGAACACGTGCTCGGGGTCGACCTCGTCCCGCACCCGGCGGAAGTCGTCGAAGTGCGGGTAGCGCTCGCGCAGGACGTCGGCCCCGAGCGTGTGCATCTTGCCCCAGTGCGGCCTGCCGCCGACCGAGCCCGCGATCCGCTCGAACACGTCGAAGTACTCGCGGTAGGGCATGCCGATGAACTGGTGGATCGCGATGTAGGCCGAGTCGCGACCGTTCGCCGTGGACAGCCAGATGTCGTCGCCCTGCGCCGTGCGGACCTCGACCGGCACGATCACGCCGTGGTCGAGCTTCTTGACGGCGGTCCGGAGTTCGCGGACCACCTCGTGCACCGCTTCGCGCGGCACGGCGTACTCGGACTCGACGAACCGCACCCGGCGCGGTGACGCGAACACGTGGTGCGAGTGGTCGCTGTAGACCCGCTCGGACAGGGCGGCCGCGCACAGCTTGTTCAGCGGTCGAGCGGTCGCGGGTACCGCGCGGGCGAGCCGCGCGACGAGCCCGAACACGGTGTTCTCCATGACCTCGTACTCGTAGAACTGGCGAACTCTCGACAACGGCTTCGCCTCGGTGCCCTCGGGTACGCGGTTGTTCCGCTTTACCAGCACGCCGTCGCCGTGCAGGAACCAGTGGAACTCCACGTGGTCCTCGACCGCGGTCAGGTCGTCGAACTCCTCGAGGATCCAGTCGAGGTGCCCGGTCGTCTCCCGCGCGTGCAGCACGAACGACGGCACGCACCGCAGGGTGATCGTGCTGATCACGCCGAGCGCGCCGAGCCCGACGCGGGCGGCGTTGAACAGGTCCGGCGTCTCGGTGGCCGAGCAGGTGACGACCGAACCGTCGGCCAGCACCAGTTCCAGCTCCTGGACCTGCGTCGACAGGCCGCCGAGCTTCGCGCCGGTGCCGTGCGTTCCGGTCGAGATCGCGCCGGACACGGTCTGCGCGTCGATGTCACCGAGGTTCGGCATCGCGAGCCCCAGCCGGTGCAGGCCGGTGTTCAGCTGCTTGAGCGTGGTGCCCGACCGCACTTTGACCAGGCCGGATTCCGTGTCGGCTGAGATGATTCCGGTCCAGGCGTCGAGATCGAGGGCGACGCCAGGGGCCACCGCGATCTCGGAGAAGGAGTGCCCGCTCCCGCGGGCGCGCAACACCCGACCGTCCGCGCGCGCGGAGGTGATCGCGTGCGCGATGGCGTCGGTGCTGGCCGGGTGTTCCACCCGGAGAGGTGAGGCGGACGCGGTGCCCGCCCAGTTGGTCCACTGGGCCTTCATGCACGCCCCTCCTCGAACTGTGACGAACGATACGAACCGTAGGTGAAAGCTATTCACATTTCAAGGCTTCAGGCCGTACGGTAAAGCCATGGAGCGCCGAACCCGCCTGGACACGGCAACGAAGGACTTCGATCCTCCGTTCGCGATCGTCGACCTGGACGCGTTCGACCACAACGCGGCGGACCTCGTCCGACGCGCCGGTGGCCGACCGATCCGGGTCGCCAGCAAGTCGGTCCGGGTCCGCCACCTGCTGGACCGCGTCCTCACGAAACCGGGCTACGAGGGCGTGATGTGCTACTCGCTCCCCGAGGCGCTCTGGCTCTCCGACCACAACACCAGCGAAGACCTGCTGGTCGCGTACCCGACCGTCGACCACAGCGCGCTGCGCAGGCTGGCCAAGGACGAGAAGGCGCTGAGCCGCATCACCGTGATGATCGACTCGTTGGAGCACCTCGACCTGATCGACGCGGCCCTCGGAGCCCACCACCCGACCATCCGCGTCTGCCTGGAGCTGGACGTCTCCTGGCGCCCCCTCCCCGGCCTGCACGTGGGTTCCCGCAGGTCACCGATCCACAGCGCCCGCGACGCGGGCCAACTGGCCAGGCGCATCTCCGGCCGAACCGGCTTCACCCTTGTCGGCGTCATGGCCTACGAGGGCCAGATCGCGGGCCTGGGCGACAACCCTCCCGGCCAGCCGGTACGCGGAGCCGTGGTCCGCTGGATGCAGAAGCGCTCGGCGACGGAGTTGATCGAACGCCGAAGCGCGGCCGTGGCAGCCGTCCGCCAGGCGGCGAACCTGGAGTTCGTCAACGGCGGCGGCACCGGGAGCCTCGAAGTCACCGGCTCCGACCCTTCGGTCACCGAGTTGGCAGCAGGCTCCGGCTTGGCAGGCCCGACCTTGTTCGACGCCTACCGCACCTTCCACCCGGAACCCGCGGTCTTGTACGCCCTCCCGGTGGTCCGCCGCCCGGCTCGCAACACCGCGACCCTGTTCGCGGGCGGCTACATCGCCTCCGGAACAGCAACCCCGGACCGCCAACCGAGCCCGTACCTCCCGGCCGGTTTGGCGACCCTCCCGCTGGAAGGCGCGGGCGAGGTCCAGACCCCGGTCGTGGGCAAGGCGGCGGACGCGCTGCGCCTCGGTGACAGGGTGTGGATGCGTCACGCCAAAGCGGGTGAGTTGGCGGAGCGCTTCACCCACGTCCACCTCCTCGTGGGCAACGACGTGGAGCGCACGGTGCCGACGTACCGCGGCGAGGGCCAGAACTTCGGCTGACCGCCTGACCTGCGGATGAGTGGCTTTGCTCACGCGTGACCAAGCCGTGATCGCCTATCCCTAGTGGTCCCTGCGACCACGACCTACTAGGGATAGAGATTCCCCTGGGGACTGTGGACAACCCCTGTGGACAGCCTGTGGACAACTCGGTGGACGGGTTGCGTTGAGCGGTCTGTCGGTAACCGGGTGGAGGCGGGGGTTGGGGGGCTTCCGGGGCCGGTTTGCACCGGATGTCCGAGCCCGGTCGCACGCGGCTCGGACCGATCCGACGCGAGCTTTCGGGCTGGATCGACGCGCACTCGCGACCGGACTTCAGCTACCTCCGGCTTCAACTCGCACCGGGACTGACTGGACTTTCCGGGCCCCCGGCCGGCACTCGCACCGGGATTTCTGGGCTTTCTCGGGCCCCCGGCCCAATCTCGCACCGGGACTTCCGAACTTTCTCGGCCCCCTGGCCGCCACTTGCACCGGGACTTACTGGACCTTCATGGCCCCCGGCCTCAACCCGCACCGAGACTGGCTGGAGTTTCTCAGGGCCCCCGGCCGGCACTCGCACCGGGACTTCGAGACCTTCTCGGGCCCCCGGCCGCCGCTTGCACCGGGATGTCTGGACTTTCTCCGGGCCCTCGGCCTCAACTCGCACCGGGACTTCGGGACTTACCTGGGCCCCCGGCCGCAGCCGGACCGCCGTGCCAACCGCAACGTCCCGCTTCTTTGAACACCTTTCCCCGGACGCACCCCGATTCTTTGCGCTCGTCGCAGCCCTTTCGCTTTGTCAAGCCGTCTTTCCAGGCTTGACAAAGCGAAAGGGCTGCGAGATACTTGGCGCAATCGGGGTGTGACCGGAAACCCACCCCCACCATGACTGGTGACCACGGCGGCGCTGGAGTCGCCCGCCCGTGAAGACCCCCCAACGCACAGCTTACGACGGGGGTACGACACTCCCGGACTGGCAGCATCACCCCAGCTCACAGCCCCCTCGCGCCGGAAACCGGAGGCGATCCGGCGTTCCCTCTCGGAATCGCCGGAAGGATCCGCGCGACGGCCGGCTTGACTTGGGGCCCCTAGATTTGAGCCTTAGTCGGGCCAAAACGGCAGGTGGAGAAGCCGGAAGCCCGACTAATTTTAAGGCTCAAATCCCCCAAGTAAAGCCGGCCTCTCAACAGCAGGCGCGCGCCAGTAGGCAGTCAATGGGCAGGCATCTTCGGCCGGGCAGTCATACGGTAGGTGTGCTCCGCCGGGCAGTCATACGGCAGGCGTGCTCCGTCAGGCAGTCAAACAGTCGGAGTGCTCCGCCAGGCAGTCATACGGCAGGCGTGTGTGCCCACTCCGTTGCGCACCGGCCGACGGTCGCCAGCCGGTGCGCTTCAGGCCTGCCGTTCTACTTCGGCAACCGGGTCGACAGGTATCCGCGGATCAGGGACTTGGCTTCGTCCAGTACCCGTTGTTCTCCGTTGGGATCCATCCGGAACGCGAGGTCCAGCACCCCGTCCGCTGCTTGGACCGCGATCGCGATCGGCATCTGGAGTTCTTCCAGGGGGATGGCGAACTTGGCTGCGATCAGCTCGACCATGCGGTCGGAGATCACGGTGTTGTTCTCGCGTTTGTCGTCGAGCAGGCGCATGTCGACGGCGTCGCCGAAGCGGACTTTGCTGAACGCGGGTACGTCGCGGTGCATGCCCACGTAGACGTCGAAGATCGTGTCGACGGCGTCCCACCAGTGTTCCAGGGGTGTCTTGGCGAACCTGGCTGTGATGCTGTCCATGAACTTGTCGAGGTTGCGCTGGGTGAGGGCTTGGACGACGGCGCGCTTGTCGGGGAAGAACTGGTAGAGAGAGCCCACGGCAACACCCGCGCGTTCCGCGATGAGTGTTGTCGTCACCCCGTCGTAGCCGACTTCCTCGATCAGCGAGGCGCACGCTTCGAGCATCCGCTCTACGCGTTTGGCGCTCCGTTGCTGCACCGGTTGACGGCGCAGCGGGGTGGAACTGGTCACGGCGACTCCATGCGACGACGTTGGGACTCCCATAGTGCCTGTTGGTCGGCGTTCGCACTTCCCTGTGAGCCGCAACACGCTTACGATCCGAATCTGTTTCACGTTCTGGACCTGGAAAAACCACCCGGAGGCGTTGCATGCCGTTGCCTGACGAGTTCCTGTGGGGTGTGTCGACCTCCGCCTTCCAGATCGAGGGCGCCTTCACCGAAGGCGGTCGCGGCCCGTCCGTGTGGGACAGGTTTGGTCCGATCAAGGACGACGACACCGCCGACGTCGCGTGCGACCACTACCACCGCTACGCCGACGACATCGCCCTGATGAAGGACCTCGGAGTGGGCGCGTACCGGTTCTCCGTCGCCTGGCCACGCGTGCAGCCGACCGGGAAGGGCCCGGCGAACGCCGAGGGGCTGGACTTCTACGACCGGCTGGTCGACGGGCTCGTCGAGGCCGGGATCGACCCCGTCGTGACGCTGTACCACTGGGACACGCCGCAAACCTTGGAGGACGAGGGCGGCTGGTTGACCCGTGACATCACCGAGCGGTTCGCGGAGTACACGGCGCTGGTGGCCGACCGGCTCGCCGATCGGGTGAAACTGTGGATCCCGATCAACGAACCCGTCGTCGTCACGCTTTCGGGTTACGCGATCGGCGAGCACGCGCCGGGCAAGTCGCTGCTGTTCGGGTCGTTGCCCGCCGCGCACCACCTGAACCTCGCGCACGGCCTGGCGGTCGAGGCGCTGCGGGCGAACGGTGCGAACGCGGTCGGCACGGCGAACAACCACTCGCCCGCCTGGCCCGCGTCCGAGTCCCCGGAGGACCAGTTCGCCGCGGGCTTCTACGACACCATCCACAACTGGCTGTTCGCGGACCCGCAGCTCACCGGCGCGTACCCCGAGGAAGCGGTCCCGTTCCTGCCGATCGTCGACGGCGACCTGGAGAAGATCGCCGCGCCGCTCGACTTCTACGGCGTGAACTACTACAACCCGACCCGGCTCAAGGCGACCACCGAGGGCGAGCCGCTGCCGTTCGAGCTGGTCGACATCGACGAGTACCCGAAGACGTCGTTCGGCTGGCCGGTCGTGCCCGCCGGGCTGAGCGAGATGCTGACCACGCTCCAGCAGCGCTACGGCGACCGCTTGCCGCCGGTGTACATCACCGAATCCGGGTGCAGCTACCCCGAGGACCTGAACGACCAGGCCCGGATCGACTACCTCGACGGGCACCTCCGGGCTGCCAGGGAATCCGGCGCGCGCGGGTACTTCGTCTGGTCGATCATGGACAACTTCGAGTGGGACTCGGGCTACTCCCAGCGCTTCGGCCTGGTGCACGTGGACTACAAGACGCAGGAACGGACTCCGCGCGACTCGTACAGGTGGTACCGCGATGTCATCACCGGCGACAACTGAGGCGCTCGGCGAACCGGTCGTCCCGGTTCGCCGCAGCTGGATGACGTGGCTGTTCTTCGCGAACCTCGGGCTGTGGCTCGGGGTCTACGCGCCCATCCAGGTGCTGCTCCCGCAGCAGGCCGAGCTGTTCGACAAGGCCAACAAGGAACTCGTGTTCGGCCTGGTCACGGGCGCGGGCGCCATCGCGGCGCTGCTGGCGAACCCGGTGATCGGCCTGCTGTCGGACCGCACGACGTCGAGGTTCGGCCGCCGCCACCCGTGGACGCTCGCGGGCGCGCTGCTGGGCGCGGCCGGGCTGGTGGTGTTGGCGAACGCGCCGAGCATCACCGTGATGACGATCGGCTGGTGCCTCGTCCAGGCGGGCTTGAACGGGATGCTCGCCAGCCTGACCTCGGTGGTGCCGGACCAGGTGCCGGTCGGCCAGCGGGCGACGGTCGGCGGTCTGGTCGGGATCAGCCAGATGCTGGGCACGGTGCTGGGCGCGGTCGTGGTGACGCTGCTGGTGACCGGTCTGACGAACGGCTACCTCGCGTGCGCGGCGATCGTCGTGGCCGGGGCGCTGCTGTTCGTCGTGATCACGCCGGACGTCCGGCTGCCCAAGGCCCTGCGGCCGTCGTTCGTGCTGCGCGAGATGTGGATCTCGCCGAGGGCGCACCCCGACTTCAGCTGGGCGTGGGGCTGCCACTTCATGATCAACCTCGGCAACGCGTTCGGCACCCTCTACCTGCTGTTCTTCCTCGCCGACGTGGTGCACTACCCGTCGCCCGAGGACGGGCTGCTGATCCTGATGGGCCTCTACGGCGTCGCGCTCGTCATCGGCGCGGTCGTGTTCGGCTCGATGTCGGACCGCACCGGCAAGCGGAAGCCGTTCGTCTACCTGGCGGTCGCCGTCATGGCCGCCGCCGCGCTGATCCTCGTCGTCTGGCAGACGTGGACGGCCGCGCTGATCGCCGCGCCGCTGCTGGGCGTCGGGTTCGGCGTCTACATGGCCGTCGCGCTGGCGCTGCTCACGCAGGTGCTGCCCGCCGCGGCCGACCGGGCGAAGGACCTCGGCGTCGTCAACATCGCGAACGCGTTGCCGCAGGTCGTGGCCCCGCTGTTGACGACGGTCGTGCTCGCCAACCTCGGCGGCTACCGCGGTCTGTTCGCCGTGTCGGCCCTCGCCACGCTCATCGCCGGGGTCCTCGTGACCCGCGTGAAATCCGTTTCCTAGGAGGACGTTCGTGCGGTTGGACGGCAAGACGGTGCTGATCACCGGGGCTTCCCAGGGGATCGGCGCGGCGACCGCCGAACTCGTGGCGGCGCGCGGCGCACGGGTGGTACTTGTGGCTCGCAGCGCTCAAGGGCTGTCCGAGCACGCCGAACGGATCACCGCGACAGGTGGCCGTGCCGTGGTCCAGACCGCGGATCTCGCGGACAGCGACCAGATCGTCGCGCTGGCCGCGCGGATTCTGGGCGAGTTCGGGCCACCGGACGTCCTGGTGAACAACGCGGGCGTCGGCCGGTGGCTGTTCCTCGACGAAACCGAGCAGGACGAGCTCACGGGAATGGCCGCGGTGCCGTTCCTGGCCGCGGCCCGGCTCACCCGCGAGCTGCTGCCCGCCATGCGGGAGCGCGGAACCGGCCGGATCGTGAACGTGAACTCGCCGATCTCGCGGATGCCGATCCCCGGCGCGACCGGCTACACGTCGGCGCGGTACGCGTTGCGCGGGTTGACCGCCGCCCTCCGCCTGGACCTGCGGAGCACCGGGATCGGGGTGAGCGAGGTGATCCCGAGCAAGGTGAACAGCCAGTACTGGGTCAACAACCCCGGCGCCGAGGACCGGGTGCCCAGCATTTCCCGGCTGATCCCGGACGTGACACCCGAGCAGTGCGCCGCCGCCATCGTGTCCGTCATCGAGAAAGATCGCGCGGAACTGATTTTTCCTTGGCAGCTCAAGGCTTTCGAGATCGGGTCACGGCTGTTCCCCGGTATGACCCACTACCTGGCCTGGAAGACCGGCACCCACCGGTGAACTGAAATCGGCCCCGATGCACGCGCGGGAGGTGCGCACATCGGGGCCGAGGTGGAGTCCGCGGACCGGTATCGGTCGGGGAGGAAGGTGCACAACACCAGTCCGCGGAAGTTCTTGTCATTCAGTTGGTAGGAGCTGGCCGGCGAACCGGTTCGTCGCGGTCGGGGGGTCGCACGTCCCGGATCGCCGGCCAGTAGGCGGTGGCCCGGCCGTGTCGTGTCGGGGGAACGACACGGCCGGGGCCGCCCGTTAGTGGGCTCGGACCACCGCGCGGCGAGACCGGGTGACAGGAGGGGTCACCGGGGCTGCGAGCAGGTGGCGAGCCGGGCGCGGGGCC
>Ga0247771_1000578_pt1 | contig 11396 bp, 9 predicted proteins | sample UWRJL197509C6_FD_179948 | JGI IMG/M metagenome (GOLD analysis project Ga0247771, IMG submission 179948) | Plant litter microbial communities from Arlington Agricultural Research Station in Wisconsin, United States - UWRJ-L197-509C-6 | ecosystem: Environmental > Terrestrial > Plant litter >...
CGCGGTGGAGAAGTTCGACTACACCAAGGGCTTCAAGTTTTCGACCTACGCGACGTGGTGGATCCGCCAAGCGATCACCCGCGGAATGGCGGATCAAGGACGCACCATCCGCCTTCCCGTCCACCTGGTGGAACAGGTGAACAAGTTGGCGCGGATCAAGCGCGATCTGCACCAGCAGCTCGGTCGGGAAGCCACGACGGAGGAGTTGGCGAAGGAATCGGGCATCAGCGCCGAGAAGGTCTCCGACCTGCTCGACCACGCCCGCGACCCGGTAAGCCTCGACATGCCGGTCGGAGCCGAGGAGGACGCCCCCCTTGGCGACTTCATCGAGGACTCCGACGCCACGGACGCCGAGAGCGCCGTCATCTCCGGTCTGCTCCAGGACGACCTGCGCCGGGTGCTCTCGACGCTGGACGCCCGCGAGCAAGCGGTCATCCGGCTGCGGTACGGCCTGGAGGACGGCCAGCCGCGGACGCTCGACCAGATCGGCAAGCGGTTCGGGCTCTCCCGCGAGCGGGTGCGCCAGATCGAGCGCGAGGTCATGTCGAAGCTCCGCCAGGGCGAGCGGGCGGAGAAGCTGCGCGCCTACGCGAGCTGACTCACCCGATTGGCCGCGTTGACTTGTGATCCGAGTCACGGCACGGTCTTGCTCTACACAGACCCTGCGGCTACCCCCACCTCATCTCGTGGGGGCGAGCCGCATGCCAAGGAAGGTCGGGGCGGTCGGGGGCCGGCCCGGCCTTCCGCTTTTCCGAACGTCGACTTCCCCTCTTCACCGCAGGCCGCTGAGTGCTCCTGGGACCGCTCCCGATCCCTCAGCGGCACGGGGACACCGAGTCCGGCCCGACAGGCGTCCACAGCCCTCTCCACGGCCACGGACGCCCCACACCACGCGTCACCTCCCGATGTCGGCGCGTAGTCACCCCGGACAGCGCGGAGCAAGACGCGAATCACATCCCGATGGCGCTGCCACGCCCGTCCGATCGGATACGGTCGTCGGATTCCGAAGCGCGCAAGGGAGCCCGCCGACGTGCCTCAGTCTGATCATTCGGCTACCACGTTCCAGTACACCGACGTCCTCCCCTTGGCGAAGGACACCACCACCGAGTACCGCCTGCTGACCGCCGACGGCGTGAAGGTCGTCGAGGCCGCGGGCCGGACGTTCCTGGAGATCGCCCCCGAGACGCTGACGCTGCTGGCGAAGGAAGCGATCCGGGACATCCAGCACCTGCTGCGCCCGTCGCACCTCGCCCAGCTGCGCGCGATCGTGGACGACCCCGAGGCGAGCGGCAACGACCGCTTCGTTGCGATGGACCTGCTGCGCAACGCGAACATCGCCGCGGGCGGCGTGCTGCCCATGTGCCAGGACACCGGCACCGCGATCGTCATGGGCAAGCGCACCGAGGGCGTGCTGACCGGCGGGACGGACGAGGAAGCGCTGTCGCGCGGCATCTTCGACGCCTACCAGGAGCTGAACCTGCGGTACTCGCAGATGGCGCCGACGTCGTTCTGGGACGAGAAGAACACCGGCACCAACCTGCCCGCGCAGATCGACCTGTTCACCGCGCCCGGCACGGAGCCGAAGTACGAGTTCCTGTTCATGGCCAAGGGCGGCGGCAGCGCGAACAAGACGTTCCTCTACCAGGAGACGAAGGCGCTGCTGAACCCGAAGCGGCTGGCCACGTTCCTGGACGAGAAGCTGCGTTCGCTCGGCACGGCCGCGTGCCCGCCGTACCACCTCGCGGTGGTCGTGGGCGGTCTGTCGGCCGAGCAGAACCTCAAGGTCGCGAAGCTCGCGTCCGCCCGCTACCTCGACAACCTGCCGACCGAGGGCTCGCCGCTCGGCCACGCGTTCCGCGACACGGACCTCGAGCAGCAGGTCTTGGAGCTGACCCGCAACTTCGGCATCGGCGCGCAGTTCGGCGGCAAGTACTTCTGCCACGACGTCCGCGTGATCCGCCTGCCCCGGCACGGCGCGTCCTGCCCGGTCGGCATCGCGGTGTCGTGCTCGGCGGACCGCCAGGTCAAGGCGAAGATCACCGCCGACGGCGTGTTCCTCGAGCAGCTGGAACGCGACCCGGCGCACTTCCTGCCCGACGTCGAGGACGAGCACCTGTCCGACGAGGTCGTGAAGATCGACCTGACCCTGCCGATGGCCGAGATCCGCGCTGCGCTGTCCGCACTGCCGGTGAAGACGCGGGTGTCGTTGACCGGTCCGCTGGTCGTGGCGCGGGACATCGCGCACGCCAAGATCAAGGAACGGCTCGACGCGGGTGAGGGCATGCCGCAGTACCTGAAGGACCACCCGGTCTACTACGCCGGTCCGGCCAAGACGCCAGAGGGCTACGCCTCCGGCTCGTTCGGCCCGACGACCGCGGGCCGGATGGACTCCTACGTCGAGGAGTTCCAGGCCGCGGGCGGATCGCTGGTCATGCTGGCCAAGGGCAACCGCTCCAAGCAGGTCACCAACGCCTGCGAGACGCACGGCGGGTTCTACCTCGGCTCCATCGGCGGCCCGGCCGCGCGGCTGGCGCAGGACTGCATCCGCAAGGTCGACGTGCTGGAGTACGCCGAGCTGGGCATGGAAGCCGTGTGGAAGATCGAGGTCGAGGACTTCCCCGCGTTCGTCGTGGTCGACGACAAGGGCAACGACTTCTTCTCGGAGACGTCGGCCCCGCTGTTGCAGGTCTCGTTCCGCAGGTGAGGCGACGGGGAGGGGCTCGAAAGCCCCTCCCCCGCACTCCTACGCCGCGTCTTGGCGGGCTTCCAGCACGATCCGACGGTCGGCCAGCGGGGCCTTGAGCGTCACGGTCAGCGGGACGTCGCGGATCTCCTGGGTGCACACGGTGCCGCCGTTGGGCGCGTAGTACGTGGTGACCAGCGTGATCGAGATCTGGTCCGCGGCCTCCGCGGTGACCTCGGCGCTCGCGGTCTTGCAGCCGCCCGCCTGGCCGATCACCAGCAGCGTCTTGCCGTCCGAGGTGACCTGCACCTGCGTCTTGTACGTCTCCGGCAGCACCGTGCCGTCGACGCGCGCGGGCGGCACGTCGGACGAGCCGCCGGGCAGCGGGAGCGCGGACGACTGCGGCGGCTGGGTCGGGACCTGGCTCTGGCCGGGCGGGCGGACGTTCGACGACGGCAGCGTGGCCGACCCCGGCGGGAGACCGGAGGCCGACGGCGAACTCGACACGCTCGACGACGGGGACGAGGCCGTGCTGGACGACCCGCCCGACCCGAAGACTTGGGTGTCGCTGCCGCACCCCGCCAGCGCGCAAAGACCCACGGCGAGGGCGACGAGCACCTTGGCGTTCCTCATATCGCAAGGACGGTACAGGCGGACGGCCGGTTGCAGGACGAGCCGATCCTGACAAAGCAGGACAGGAAAACGCCCGGCCGACGGGGGGACGTCGGCCGGGCGTCGAGCCTGACCCGGTCTGCCGCTACTTGGTCTGCCGGACGGTCAGCACGACGGTCCGCTCGCCGAGCGGCGCATCGAGCTTGGCCGTCAGCGGCGGGAACCGGATGTCCATGGTGCACATCTGCTGCTCGGCCGGCAGCGTCTCGACCAGTTCGACGTGCACCGAGGTCGCGGATTGCTCGGCGACCTGCGCGGTCACCTTGCTGCACCCGCCTTCCTGGCCGATCACGCCGATGACCGCGCCGTCGCCCTCGGTCCACACCGAGACCGGGTACTGCTCGGGCAGCGCCGCCGCGTCGACCTTGGTCAACGGCACCTGGGTGCCGCCGTTGGGCGGCGGCTCACCCGGCGCGATGTCCGGTGCGCTCGGCGCCGTGGACGACGGCGGGGCGGACACGCTGAGCTGGGGGTCGGTGCCTCCGGAACCGGCGCCGACCTGGGACTGGGTGTTCGCGCAGCCTGCGACCAGCAGCATCAGGACGCCTGCGCCTACCGCGGTTCCTAGGCTTCTCATGTGACAAGGACGGAGCAGCCCGGCCGTCGGGTTGCTCCGTCCTGTTCACAGTTACCTCTCCAGGTGGTCCTTGATCCCGGCGACCGCGTGGCGGAGCGCGTCCAGGCGCGGCTGGGACGCCAGTCCGGCGTGGTAGAGGTGGAACTCCTCCACGCCTTCTGCGGCGTACCGCTTCCACTCCTCCAGCAGCGCCTCGCCGTCGACGGCCTTCGGCGGCAGCGCGAGCACGTAGCTCGCGATCCGCGCGTCGGGACCGGCGACCTCGCGCAGCGCGCGGATGCCGGGGGTGGCCGCGTCGACACCGGCCCAGCAGAACACCGTGAGCACGTCGACGTCCGCGTCCACGGCGGGCGCGACGGTGGCGAACGGGCCGGTGGCCCACTCGTCGCCCGTGGCGTGCAGGGCGATCCGGATCCCCGGAGCCCGCTCCCGCACCAGCGCGACGAGCGCCCGGCGCAGGTCGCGGACGATGCCCGTGCGCACCGCGGACACCGGCTTCGCCAGGTCTCCCAGCGCTTCCTCGACGCTCGACGTGCCCGCGTCCACGGCCGCGCGCACGGTGGCGCGGAGGTCGTCGACGTCGAGGCCCGCGTCCTGGTAGCGCACGGCGCACACGACGCAGAAGCACAGCGACAGCAGCTTCTGCTGGACCGGGGTCCAGTCCGCGCCGTCGGTCTTCTCGTGGTGGCCGCCGTGGAAGAACCCGAGCGGCCCGCACGCCTCCAGGACGATCCCGTCCGGGCGGCCGAGGTCGAGGACCTCGGTCACCAGGGTGGTCGCGTACTCGACCACGTCGGGGTTCGCCGTGCACAGCGCGTACGGGTAGCGGTCCCCGAAAGCGTTGACAACGTTGACATCCGGGTGGAGGTCCCCCAGCCGACTGCTGTGCGTCAACACGGTCCAGGCGTAGACCGGCAGTCCCACGGCCCGCAGCGCGTCCGCCGCCGCGCCGAAGGAGTTGTCGCCGTCCACCCAGGCCGGTTCGGCGGGCACGAGCCGCCTGCCGTCCCAGGCCTCGTCGCGGACCGGGAGGTAGAACGCCGCGTGCCGTGCGTCGACCATCCGGTGCTCCGGGTGCAACGGGGTCGCGGCGCGCACCGTGTGGTACGAGGCGGCCAACGCCACCGCGTCCACGCCGAGGTCCGCGTACCGTTGCGCCGCAAGGGGATCGCCGACGACGTCCCACGGGTAGACGTGCGCGATCGAGGTCACCACCGCGGTCGCCTCTTCTCGTACGTCGGCTCGAACTTCTGCATGTAGCCGGTGTCGTCGCGCTGGACGATCCCGCACGTGCGGTAGTTCTCCGCGAGCCGGGCCAGCGCGTCGCGGTCCAGTTCCACGCCCAGGCCGGGGGTGGTCGGCACCGGCACGGCACCGTCCACGAAGGTCAGCACACCCGGCACGACGACGTCGTCGTCCTTGTTCCACGGGTAGTGCGTGTCGCAGGCGTACTTCAGGTTCGGCGTCGCGGCGGCGAGGTGGGTCATCGCGGCGAGGCTGATCCCGAGGTGCGAGTTGGAGTGCATCGACAGGCCGATGCCGAACGTCTCGCAGATCGCCGCGAGGTTCCGCGACCGGCTGAGCCCGCCCCAGTAGTGGTGGTCGGACAGGACGACCTGCAACGCGTCGATCTTCACCGACGGGGCGATGTGCTCGAACGCCACGACGTACATGTTGGTGGCCAACGGCATCGACGCCTTGGCGGCCACCTCCGACAGGCCTTCGAGGCCCGGCGTCGGGTCCTCCAGGTACTCGACGACGCCGTCGAGGGCCTCGGCGACGCGGATCGACGTCTCCACCGACCACGCGGCGTTCGGGTCGAGCCGCAGCGGGAGGTCCGGGAAGGCCTCGCGCAGCGCCAGGATCGCCGCGATCTCCTCGTCGGGCGGGAACACACCGCCCTTGAGCTTGATCGAGCCGAACCCGTACTCGTCGATGAGCTTGCGGGCCTGCGCCACGACGCCCGCGGGGTCGAGGGCCTCGCCCCACTGGTCGGGCTCGGCGCCGGGGTGCCCGGCCCACTTGTAGAAGAGGTAGGCGCTGTACGGCACGGAGTCGCGAACGGCCCCGCCGAGCAGGTCCGACACCGGGCGGCCGAGCGCCTTGCCGCGGACGTCCCAGGTCGCCACCTCGAACGGCGAGTACACCCGGTCCACGGTGCCCTCGGCGGTGAGCGTGCCGGTGAGACCGTGCCGGTCGTCGCCCGACTCGCCGCCCAGGACCTCGGCGACCTTCGCGTGCATCACGTTGAGCTGGTGCACGTCCAGCCCGATCAGGGCGGGCGCGACCTGGTTGAGCTTGGTCAGGTGGCCGAGGTCGCCGTAGCTCTCGCCGAGCCCGGAGATCCCCTCGTCGGTGTGGACCTCGACGATCGTCCGCAGCGCCCACGGCTCGTGGACGCCCGCGGAGTTCAGCAGCGGCGGGTCGCGGAAGGCGACGGGGGTGATGGTGATGTCGGTGATCCTCATACCGCCAACGCCCTCCCGGCCGCGATGATCCGCTCCAGTTCCTCGATGTGCTCGTCCGTCGGGTCCAGCAGCGGCGGCCGCACGCCACCGGCGTCCAGGCCCCCGAGCTTGACCGCGGCCTTGACCAGCGCGACGGCGTAGCCGGGCACCCGGTCGCGCAGCTCGACCAGCGGCACGAAGAACTCGCCGAGGTAGCGGCGCACCAGCTCGGTGTCGTCGTCCTGCACGGCCTGGTAGAAGCCGAGCGAGATGTCCGGCGCGAACGCGAACACCGCCGAGGAGTACAGCTCCACGCCGATGCCGCGGTACGCGGGCACCGTCAGCTCGGCGGTCGGCAGGCCGTTGAAGAACTGGAACGGCTTGTCCACGCGCGCCCGCACGGCGAGCACGATCCGCTGGAGCTGGTCGATGTCGCCGAGGCCGTCCTTGAAGCCGATGACGGTCGGCAGCGACGCGACCTCCACGGCCGTGTCCGGCGTGAAGACCGCGTTGTTGCGCTGGTAGACGATCACCGGCAGGTCGGTCGCGGCCGCGACGTCGGCGACGTAGCGCACCAGGCCCTTGGCGGGGTTGGTGACCAGGTACGGCGGCAGCAGCAGGAGCCCGTCGGCGCCCGCCCTCGCGGCCGCCTCGGCGAACTGCTTGGCGATGGGCAGCGGACCGCCCGCACCGGCGAACACCGGGACCCGACCGGCCGTGGCCTCCACGGCGACGGCTACCGCGCGCTCGAACTCGTCGAGGCCGAGCGCGTGGAACTCCCCCGTCCCGCAGGCGACGAAGACCGCGCCCGGACCCGCCGAAACGCCGTGCTTGACGTGCTCGGCGAGCACGTCCTCGGCGATCGCCCCTGTCGGGTCGAACGGCGTGACCGGAAAGAACAGCACCCCATCGAGTTGCATCAGACCTTCATCCCTTGATCGCTCCGGTGGTGATCCCACGCAGGAAAGACTTCTGCAGCGACAGGTACACGACCAAACTCGGCACCAGCGCCAGCAATGCTCCGGCCAGAACGATTCCCGGCCCGACTTCTTGGTCGGATCTCAACGACAGCAGGGCCACGGTGAGCGTGTAGTCGGAAGGATCGTCGGCAACGATCAGCGGGAGCAGGTACTGCTCCCAGATCATGTTGAACCCGAACACGGCCACCACGCCGAGCGCGGGCTTGACCAGCGGCAGGATGATCTGCGCGAAGATCCGGAACTCCCCGGCCCCGTCGACCTTCGCGGCTTCCTCGAGCTCCATCGGGATCTCCTTCATGAACTCCGTCATGACGAAGATGGAGAACCCCCAGGCCCCCAGCGGCAGGATCACGCCGAGCAGGGTGCCCTTCAGGCTGACGTGCAGCAGCGGGAGGTCGCCGATCACCAGGGACAGGGGGATGGCGATGACCTCCTCGGGCAGCATCATCGTGGTGAGGATCAGGAGCAGCATGAGCGCCTGCCCCCGGAACTTCTTGCGCGCCAACGCGTACGCGGCGAACACGCTCACCGAGAGCTGGAGCAGGAGCCCCCCGCCCGCGATGATCAGCGAGTTGGCCAGGTAGCTCCAGATGCCCTTGTCGCCCGCTTCCTCGAAGTTGATCATCGAGGGCTTGTTGGGCAGCACGGACAGCTGGGTGGGGTCGGGGTTGTTGTCGAACGCGCCGGAGAACACGGTGATCAGGGGTCCGGTGAAGAGCAGGACCGCCCCGACGCTGAGCACGATCCGGATGGACCTGCTCAGCCACGCCGAACGACCGGTCGACCACCCGAGAGCGGTGTCGCACTGGTCCGCCACGCTCATCCGGCCTCCCTCCGCCGTCGGTACAACTGGACCACGACCGTCAACGCGAACGTGATCAGGAAGAGCATCACCGAGCCCGCCGAGGCCACGCCGATCTCGTTGCGCTCGAAGGCGACGGTGAACACGCGGGTCATCCACACGTCGGTGGAGCCCGCGGGCCCGCCGCCGGTGAGGACGTAGACCTCGGTGAACACCCGCAGGCCGCGGATGGACGCCAGGGTCAGCAGGATCGTGATCACCGGGCGCAGCGCGGGCAGCGTGACGTGCCGGATGCGCTGCGGCGTGGTCGCGCCGTCGAGGGCGGACGCCTCGTACTGCTGGCGGTCGATCCCCGCGAGTCCCGCGAGGATCAGCACCATGTCGTACGGGGCGCCCTTCCAGATGCCGACGAACATGACCGAGGCGAGCGAGGTGTCCGGGCTGTCGAGGAACGTCCACGGGCCGAGGCCCACGATCGACAGCACCGAGTTGATGAAGCCCTCGGGAGCCGGGAAGAACAGCAGCCGCCAGATCTCGCCGATGACGGCCGTCGCGGCGACCACGGGCAGGAAGACCGCGGACCGGACGAACCACAGGGACTTCGCGTGGCCCTCCAGCAGGAGGGCCAGCACGAAACCGATCACCATGGAGCCGATGGTCTGGCCGAACGCGAGGACGAGCGTGTGCCCGATCGCGTCGCGGAACCGCTCGTCGCCGAGGATGCGGACGTAGTTGTCGAGCCCGACCCACAGGTCGCCGAGGAACGGCCGAACCTGGTACAGGCTCAGCCGGATCCCCTCGACCATCGGCACGTACTTGAAGACGACGAAGATCAGCACGGCCGGGGCGAGGAACAGCCACGGCGTGAAGCTGGATCCCGTGAGGCGACGCCGGTGGCGCCGCCTCACGGGGTGGGAGCCGGCGGCACCGCCGCCACTAGCCGCCGATCCCACGTCTGTGGTGCCGCGGACGGGATTCGAAACCGTCACTTGGCCATTCCCTGTGTCTGCAGCTCCTTCTTCAGGTTCTCGGCCAGCTTGCCGAGGTCACCCTTCGAGTCGGGGCCGCACGAGGAGAAGATGGAGTTGAGCGTCTCGGAGAACTGCTGCCGGAACGGCTGGAAGTTCGGCACGCTGGGGAACGGCCGGGCGCTGTCGGAGTACACCTTCGCGGTGGTCGCCCAGCGCGGGTCGTTGTAGACCGCGTTGACGTCGACCTTGCTGTTGACGGGGAGCCGCACCACGGGGGTGGGGTCGCCCTTCATGCCCGCCGTCTGCGCCTCGGCGCTGATCAGGTACTCGGCCAGCTTCTTCTGCGCGTCCGCCCGCGGCGAGCCCGCCATCAGGTAGATGTTCTCGCCCTCGCCCAGCACGGTGTCGCCCGCCGGGCCCTTGGGGGCCGCGATGACCTCGTACTTGTCCTTGCCGAGGTTCTTGTCGAACCGGCCGAACATGTACGGGCCGGTCTCGTAGATGCCGGTCTTGCCGGTCTCGAAGAACGCGTGCGCGTCGTTCGTGCCGGTGGTCAGCGCGCCGGGCTGGATCAGCTTCGGGTCGGCGCAGAACGACTTCTTCAGGAAGTCGACGGCCTTGACGGTCTCCGGGGAGTCGACCGCGACGGTGAACTTGTCGCCGTCCTGCTTGAGGATGTCGCCGCCGCCCTGCCAGATGTAGCTCGCCGCCCACCAGCCGAGGTAGCCGCGGTCGGTGGTGCCGGGCACGAGCATCCCGTAGGTGTCGGCCTGGCCGTTGCCGTCCGGGTCGTCCTTGGTGAACGCGGTCGCGAGGTCGAGGAGGTCGTCCCACGTCTTCGGGACGGGCTTGCCGAGCTTCTCGCGCCAGTCCTTGCGGACCAGCGTGACCATGGCCTGCGTGGAGAACGGGATCGCGTAGTACTTGCCGTCGGAGGCCTTGCCGTTGTTCCAGGCGCGCTCGACGACGTCGCCGCCGCCCGCGATGGAGCCCTTGTCGATCTCGCCGACGAGGCCCTGCGAGGTGAACACCCCCAGCGAACCGGTGTCCGTCACGACCAGGTCGGGCAGGTCCTTCGACGCCGCGCGCTGCTGGATCTGCTTGTCGAAGTCCGCGAAGATCGGCTTGTAGTCGACCTTCACCCCCGTCTTGGCCTCGAAGTCCGCGAAGATCTTCGTGTAGACCTTGGCCGTCGCCTCCGTGCTGCGCGTCCAGACCTCGAACGGCGCGTTCGGGTCCTGTGCGACACCAGGGGCGCTGCCGCTGCTCGCCGGCGTCGCCGACGAGCCACATCCAGCGAGCACTGCACCCACAGCGGCCAGCGCGACAGCCGCGGTGGCGGACCGGGAACGGGGCATTTCACTCTCCTCGGTATGTTCACATCCGTGAAACGGAGTCGTACTTGTGAACCTGATGCCGGACTGTAAGAATCGCCACAGCAACGTGTCAAGAGCGTGTTGCCGGAATGTTTCCCTGGAGGACCTGGTGACCGAGGCCGCTTCGCCCACTCGCCCTGGTGCGGTGAAATCCGCCGACCGCACCGTTGAGCTGCTGGAAGTCCTGTCGGCGTCGGACCGCAGACTGACCCTGACGGAGCTCCACCGGGAGCTCAGCTACCCGAAGTCGAGCCTCTACATGTTGCTCCAAACGCTCGTGAACCGAGGCTGGGTCGAAGTCGAACCGGACCGCGGCACGTACGGCATCGGGGTGCGTGCGCTGCTCGTCGGCACGTCGTACCTCGACCACGACCCGGTCGTGCGCGCCGCGATCCGCGTGATGGAGCAGGTGCGGCAGACCGTGAACGAGACCGTCCACCTCGCGCGCCTCGACGGCGCCGACGTGGTCTACCTCGCCAGCCGCGAGTCGGAGCACCACCTCCGGGTCGTCTCCAGGGTCGGCCGCAGGCTGCCCGCGCACTCCACCTCGCTGGGCAAGGCGGTGCTGTCCACCCGCACCCCGCAGGAGGTCGACGCGCTGCTGCCGGGCGAGCTCAAGCCGCTCACGCCGAACACCGTCGTCGAACGCGGCCCGCTGCACGCGCAGCTCGCCGGGTTCCGCGCGCTGGGCTACGCCCACGAGCGCGAGGAGAACACCCCCGGCCTCGGCTGCTTCGCCGTCGCGCTGCCCTACCGCAACCCCGTCCTCGACGCCATGAGCTGCTCGGTCCCGCTGGGCAGGCTCGACGAGGACCACGAGCGCCAGGTCATCGGCGCCCTGCTCGACGCCGCCCGCACGATCACCGAACTGCTCCGGCAGTTCGGCCG
>Ga0247771_1000579_pt1 | contig 11393 bp, 9 predicted proteins | sample UWRJL197509C6_FD_179948 | JGI IMG/M metagenome (GOLD analysis project Ga0247771, IMG submission 179948) | Plant litter microbial communities from Arlington Agricultural Research Station in Wisconsin, United States - UWRJ-L197-509C-6 | ecosystem: Environmental > Terrestrial > Plant litter >...
GGCGGCCAGCATACCTTTAATGACGGCGCTGGGCACATAGTCCACGATATTGCCGGCGCGGATAAAGCCGAGCACCAGCTGCAGCGCTCCGCAGATGACCACGGCGAGCAGGAAGGTTTCGAAGGTCGGGAGCTTCAGGATAGCCGCGCCCACGATGGCGGTGAGGCCGGCGGCCGGTCCGCTCACGCTGAGCTGCGAGCCGCTGAGGGTGCCTACTACGATGCCGCCGACGATGCCGGCGATCAGGCCGCTGAAGGCCGGCGCGTTGGAAGCCAGGGCTACGCCGAGGCAGAGGGGAAGGGCCACGAGGGCTACTACGATAGAGGCGGGTATGTCCGCACCGAGGTTCTTGAAGGACATGCGGGGATGCTTCATAACTGGAGAGATTTATAAGAGAAAGAATAAAATGACGACAGGCGTGCGCGCCGGCAGAATGCGTATAGGCATGGCCGTTAGTATGCCCGGTTGGCGGGCAGGGAAAGGAGAGGCGCGGGGCTTAGGCTTCGGGAGGCGGTGAGATCAGCTCGGGGTGATACTCGAAATAAAGGTCGGAGGGGTGGCACTTGTAAAAGGTGCTGATGATGGTGAATGCGCGTTCGTGGGGAAGGGCTTCGTGAAGGTACTCGGAGATGGAGTTGACGCCGGTCTCGCTTTTTTCCTCGGTGCCGGAGAAGGGGCTGTTGTCGTCCGATGATTTTTCGCTGCCTTGTTTCTGCGTCGCTTCTTTCTTTACCTGCGAGGCCGCATAAACGAAGGGCGTGCTGACGGTGAGCCATAGCAGGGCCAGGATCATGAAGATCGCCGCGCCTGCCGAGAATATGTACTGGCTCCTTTTCATCGAGCTGCAAAATAAGCTCAAAGAAATTTGTCCCGCGAATTTTGTTTGTAAAAATTATGCAACGTTAACAGTTCGCAGTTTTCCCTCCTTCGCCAAGGCTACGGCGGGCGCAGCCCTCCCACGCTAAGCTACAGCGGACAAAGCAGTTGGCGTCCTAAAGCACAGCGCTTACTAGAGAGCATGAAATTTTACACGACTGCTTATCATAGGGCAGCTGCTTCTTTCGGAAATTAACTGCTGCGCCCGCCGTAGCTTAGCGTGGGAGGGCTGCGCCCGCCGTAGCCTTGGCGAAGGAGGGAAAACTGGTCGCTCCCGAGCGGACAATTCTGTACATTTAGCGTTCAATCGCCGAACCATGTCTTATCCCTACCAGATCAGGTCTTTAGCCGAGTACCGGACCGCTTACGAGCAAAGCATTCAGGACCCCGACGCTTTCTGGGGCGCCATCGCCGACACCTTCGCCTGGCATAAAAAATGGGACAGGGTTTCCGAATGGAATTTTAACGATCCCGACGTGCGCTGGTTCGTCAACGGCCGCCTCAACATCACCGAAAACTGCATCGACCGCCACCTCGAAGCGCTCGGCGACAAGCCCGCCATCATCTGGGAACCCAACGATCCCGAAGAGCACCACCGCGTGCTCACCTACCGCAACCTCTACGACAAGGTCTGCCAGTTCGCCAACGCGCTGAAGAACAACGGCGTAAAAAAAGGCGACCGCGTCTGCATCTATATGGGCATGATCCCCGAGCTCGCCATTGCCGTGCTGGCCTGCGCCCGCATCGGCGCCGTGCACTCCGTGATCTTCGGCGGCTTCAGCGCCCAAAGCATAGCCGACCGCCTCCAGGATGCGCAGGCCACCTGCGTCATCACCTGCGACGGCGCCTTCCGCGGCGCTAAGGACATTCCCCTCAAAAGCGTCATCGACGATGCCCTCGTGTCCTGCCCCTTCGTTACGCGCGTCATCGTCTGCACCCGCACCCACACGCCCGTCAGCATGATCAAGGGCCGCGATACCTGGTGGGAAGACGAGATCAGGAAAGTGGAAACGATGGGCCAGTCGGCCTGCGCCGCCGAGCCGATGGATGCCGAGGACATGCTCTTCATCCTCTATACCTCCGGCTCTACCGGCAAGCCCAAGGGCGTGGTCCATACCTGCGCGGGCTACATGATCCATACCGCCTACTCCTTCGTCAACGTATTCCAGTACCAGCCCGGCGACGTTCATTTCTGTACCGCCGACATCGGCTGGATCACCGGCCATAGCTATATCGTTTACGGTCCGCTGGCCGCCGGCGCCACCACCCTCATGTTCGAAGGCATACCCACCTGGCCCGATGCCGGCCGCCTCTGGCAGATCGTCGACAAGTACCGCGTGAATATCCTCTATACCGCGCCCACGGCCATTCGCTCGCTCATGGGCTTCGGCCTCGAACCCCTGCAGGGCCGCGATCTTTCTTCGCTGAGAGTATTGGGCACCGTGGGTGAACCCATCAACGAAGAAGCCTGGCATTGGTACGATGAGCACATCGGCAAGGGCCGCTGCCCCATCGTCGATACGTGGTGGCAGACCGAGACCGGCGGCATCCTCATCTCCAACCTCGCCGGCATCACGCCCGCCCGGCCTTCCTATGCTACCCTGCCCCTGCCCGGCGTACAGCCTGTTCTGGTGGATGAGCAAGGGGTTGAAATTAAAGGCAATCCGGCATCCGGCAACCTGTGCATCAAGGCGCCCTGGCCCTCCATCATCCGCACCACCTACGGCGATCACGAGCGTTGCCGCCAGACTTATTTCTCTACCTACGAAGGTCTCTACTTCACCGGCGACGGCGCCCTCCGCGACGAGGACGGAAACTACCGCATCACGGGCCGCGTGGACGATGTGCTCAACGTGAGCGGCCACCGCATCGGCACCGCCGAGGTGGAGAATGCCATCAACATGCACGCCGGCGTGGTGGAAAGCGCCGTGGTCGGCTATCCGCACGACATCAAGGGCCAGGGCATCTATGCCTACGTCATCTGTCCCGATATACATTACGATGAAGGCAGCACGCGCAAGGATATACTGCAAACCGTATCGCGGATCATCGGCCCCATCGCCAAGCCCGACAAGATCCAGTTCGTGAGCGGACTGCCCAAGACCCGCAGCGGCAAGATCATGCGGCGCATCCTCCGCAAGATCGCCGAGGGCGAAACTGCCAACTTCGGCGATACCACCACCTTGCTCGATCCCGGCATCGTCGAGGAGATCGCCGGCGGCAAGCTGTAAGAAAGGTCGTACTAACGGGGACGTATAGACGAAGAATAGGGAAGCGCTTTTATATAACCTTCCATGAAAGCCCAGTCGGGCTTTTTGTTTTTTACCGGCAGGCGGATGATCTCGCGCTCAAAGCGCTTTAGACGCACCTGCCGCCCGAAGCCGTATTTGCCGGCCAGCTGCCGCAGCAGGGTGACGAGAAAAAGGTTCACGTAAATATTATCGTACTGCGGTTCGAAGCTTTCATCCCTGAAGAGCAGCGTGTGAATATTGTCGTCGCTGAAATATTCGTAGTCGTGGTAGAAGACGTTGCAGAACATATCGACGGTGATCTTGTTCCGGAAAAGCCTTTTCACTTCGCTGAACGTATTGTACTCGATAAAGCTGGTGATGCCGTTGTTGAAGGCCGATGCGGTGATCAGCGGCACGCGGCCGTCTACGCGCTCGAGCTCCACGAGGCGCTCGCCCTTCTGTATGCGGAAAAGCTCCTCGATCCGGAAGTCGGCCCAGCGCTGCGTATGCACGTCGAGGTCGGGCACGGGGCCCCGCGCCGCGGGCTTGTTCGACAGGCGGCCCTGGATGATCTCCAGCAGCGTTATCTCGTCGATGTCGCGGTTCAGCAGCTCCAGCTCGAACTTGGTGGAGAAGATGATGCGTTCCTTGATGGTATTGATAAAATGGCGCTCGGCCAGCGTGGTGAAGTCCGCCTTCGAGTGGGCCTGTATGATCCATTCGTCGTTCTCGGATACCGTCGTCTTTACCAGCGTCACGTTGTCCTGGTAGCGCTCGGGGTTGCGCAGCTTTTGCAGGAGGTCGCGCTGTATGCCGGTCCATTTGTTCAGCACGTCGGTGCGGCCGCGGTTCTTCGACAGTACAAGGCCGTCATCCTTAAGATCGTAAAAAATCACCTCGCGGTCGTTGTGCGGGCGGGCCGTTTCAAAAACGGCGATGGCTGTATTGGTCATGGCATTGGGCTGGAAGAGCTCGGGCGGCATGTTCACCACATATTTCAGCGTATGATTGGCGAGGATGCGGTTGCGCGTCGTGTCGTCGTTAAAATAAGTGGACAGCGGCGCAATGATGATGCCGTAGCCCGACACGATGCCGAGCATGCGCTCGAGAAACTGCACTTCTTTTTTCGTGGGGTTGGTGGCATTGTCCTTGCCGCCGTAGGGCGGGTTGATGAAACCGATGGTAGGAACGATGCCTTCCTTCTTCAGGGTCTTCAATACGGCGTCGGCCTCGGCCGAAAAAGCATCCACGTTGAATACCCTCGCCTTCGCATCGCCGCGGAAGAGCATGTTGGAGATGGCCAGCGTATACATGGTGCTGTTCTTCTCGAAACCGATCAGCTGGTTGAGCTTTACATTTTCTATGCGGTCGGTTTTTACGGCCATGCGCGAGTGCTGTATATCGGTCACAAGCTTGTTCATGCCCGAGATGAGAAAGGTGCCCGTGCCGCAGCAGATGTCGATGATCACATCGTTGGTCTTTATCTCTATCAGCTCCGTGAACAGCGTGGTGATGTGGCTGGGCGTGAGCACGATGCCTTTCTTTACATTGGTGATACCGGCATAGCGCAGGAACTCTTCATAAAATTTGCCGATGATGTCGTAGTTCGTCTTTTTGTTGAAGAGGGGGATCACGTTGTCCTCGAGCTCTTTGAGTATCTCCTTCAGTATGTCGGTGCGGTTGAGGTCATTGTCGGTCTGGATAAAGGCCAGCTCGTTGTTCAGCACTTTTATCTTGGCGCTGTCGATGCCGGCGGCGCCGAGGATGCTTTCGATGGTCGTGGGGATATTGTTGATGATGGTGCGGGCGGTCCAGCTGCCGTAGTTGGTGCGGAAGTCGTTGGCCGTTTTTGCCGGGTCGGGGTCGTAGAGGCAGATCATGAGGGCGCTGAGGAGCACCGGCCTTTTCTGCGAGTCGAGGGTGCGCAGCATGCGGTTGATCTCGCCCGAGGACCTGGATATGCGCTTCGATATATTTTCAATGTCTATATTCTTTGAAAAATATATATAATCTTCTTCGTTCAGCAGCTCGCGCGTTTCGATGTCGCGGATCGTATTGTCCGAAACGATAAAGGTGGTTATCAGGTGGTCGTACTCGATATTGATATCGCCCGAGAAGGCGATCCCTACGATGGTCCAGTTGCGGAAATAGTTGAGGAGGCTGTCCTTCGCCTTCAGCTTGTCGGTGGTAAAAAAGGAGAGGTAGTGCCGGATGCCGTCCACGGCATAGAGGCGGGGGTTGTCGCCGGACTGCGAGCGGTGTTGGCTGATCTGGTGCTTGTTCTCGAGCAGGACGAGGAGCTTTTTCTGGGGGTTGATATAGATGAGGTCGGGCTCGCCGCGGTGGTCGCTGCCGCTTTTGCTGGCCTTGTCCAGCACTTCCTGCAGGTAGGCATTGTCGGTCTTTCTGACGTCCCAGCTGCGGGTATAGGTCTTATGCTCCTTTATATAGTTATACAGGTCCAGGTCGCCCCTGGCTTCGTTCAGTCGTTTTTTTGCCATATCAGCCCAATCGTTTAACTGCCGCGAACTTACTCATTTCCCCCGAGCCCCGGGGGCGTCCGCTTTAGGGCGCCCGCCCTCTTTTCTTTCTGTTTCCCGCCCGCTATGAACTGTAAACAATTCCGATTACATTTGTCACCTTTGCCCCGTACATGGAAAAAACCAAGACCAGAACCCTCCGCTCATACCTTCGGCTCATCCTGTGGGTTCTGCTTGCGCAGGTAGTGCTTGCCAACGTCAGCGCCTCCATCTATGCTTACAAGCTCACGCATTTCTACAGTGCGCCGCCCCCCGTCTATGCCGGACAGAACATCCTCGACCAGACCTGGAAGCTTTTCGTCGGCCCCCGCTTTTACAAGAACATCCAGGAGCCCGAGCCTCCCTTTCCCTACCGCAACATCACCCTGCATACCACCGACAGCATCGCCATCGACGGCTGGTACTCTACCGTCGATACGGCCCGCGGCTGCGTAGTGCTGCTCCACGGCCTCACGGTCAATAAAAGTTTTCTGGAAAAAGAAGCGGCCGCCTTCCGCCGCTGGGGTTACAACGTTTTGCTCATCGACTTCCGCGCCCACGGCCGCAGCGGCGGCAACAACAGCACCTTCGGCGCCAAGGAAACCGACGAGCTGGTGCAGGCCTTTGCCTTCGCCCGCGCCCAGGGCAACAAGCATATCATTCTTTACGGCGCCTCGCTCGGCGCCGGCGTTTGCATCAAGGCCGTGTCGGAAAACAAGGTGCGTCCCGATGCCATCATTGCCGACATGCCCTTCGGTACGCTGCACAACCACCTGCGCGCCCGCGCCCGCGTGCTGGGCTTTCCCGCCGAACCCTTCGGCACCCTCGTAACGATGTGGATCGGGATGGAACGCGGCTACAACGGCTTTCGCCACGACATCGGCAGCTATGCCAAAAAAGTTACCTGCCCGGTAATGGTGGAATGGGGGGAGAAGGATAAGTACGTGTCGCGCGATGAGGTGGACCGCGTATATGCCAACCTAGCCTCGCCGCATAAAAAAATGGTCACCTATCCCGAGGCCGACCATGAATCCTTTCTTCATATCGATCCCCTGACCTGGGAGCGCGAGGTGAAGGCCTTTCTCGATTCTCTTCCCTGATTATTTCTTTCTTTATTTTTTTATCGTGATGGGCGTGCCCAGGGGTACGTAGCCGTAGAGGTCTTCGATGTCTTCATTTTTTAAGGAGATGCACCCGTTCGTCCAGTTCTTGTAGCGATCGATCACGAAGTCTTCGTGGGGAAAGGTGCCGTGGATGCCGATGCCGCCGCCGGGTGAGGCGTTGGCCGGTACTTCGCCGCGGCGCTTGCGCTCGTTGAAGCGGGCGATGCTTTCGGTGGTGGGGTAATCGAGGCCCATGTAGCGGTCCCATTTATCGTGCACGCGCTTGTTAACGATGCGGAAGGTGCCTTCGGGCGTGTTGCGGTCGCCCTCCATCTTTTTATCTTCCAGCGAGCTGTTGCCGAACACTACGGGGTAGGTGGCGAACCAGCCTTCAGCATCATATACATAAAGCTCGTACTTCGATTTGGAGACCACGATGCTCACGGGCTGGCGGGGGGTGGCATAGCTCAGGCGCTTGGCACGGGACGACTTGGGGGCGACAAAGCCGGTTGTGGTGGTGGTTCGTTCAGCATGATTGGTGTGGAAGAGCAGACTGCCTCCTATGAGCAGACTGGAAAGAAGGATGGTGGCTTTCATACTGAGGTTGATTTAACAGTTGTCTGGCGGTTTAACGGGCAACAGGTCGATTTATTTTCCAGGTGGGCCTTTTTAACGGCTCGTTGTAAAAATAAAAATCCCGCGGCAAAAAACCAGCGGGATTTATCGGGCAATTTTATGTGATTTTTACCAGTTGCTCAGGCGGAGACCTACGTTGTACGGCGTCTGGTCCAGTCCTTTTTCCCACATGCTCTTGAAGGCATAGGAGCCGTAGAGGCGCACGGGGCCGAGGTTCAGCTCACCTACGTAGGCGAGTTTCCACTTGCGCAGGTCGAAGTCGTCGTGCAGCTTGGTCTTGTTGCCGCCGTCCTTGATCTTCTGGCGGGCCGAGTAGAGGTAGCCTGCGCTCACGCCGGCGCTGAGTCCGAAGCCGCCTTTCTTGCGGCCGGGGGTGAAGTTGAAGTTCAGCATCATCGGCACGGTGATATAATCGGCGGCGAGCTTGTTCTTGTCCACGTTGTCCAGGGCGGGATCGAGGGTGATGAGGGTAGGGTTCTTGCTGAGGCGTACGCGCTCGTCGTCGAAGCGGTAGTTGTTTAGCTCAAGTCCCAGCCCGTACTTCAGGTTCACGACGCGCTTGATGAGGCTGAGGCGCTGCATGAAGAACCAGAGGTTCACGTTTATCGACTTGCCGGTGCGGAGGTCGAAGCGGTCCTTGGTGGAGCCGGGGGCGAAGGCCTGGGCGGCGGCCGAGCCGTAGTTGGTTTTGTCGTTCAGGTTGGCGAAGCCGATGTCCACGATCCACCAGTTGGTGCTGATGTTGGAAGGCTTGCTGGGGCGGCGCTTGTTGGCCATGATCACGTCTTTTTCCTTTTTGCCGTTCTTGTCCGTTTTCTTGATGATGATCATCCCGCCGACGCGGATGGTGTCGACTTTCTCACGGGAGGTGGAATCCTGGGCGGTGCAGGTCATGGCGGTGCCGAATGCAAAGATTGCAAGTAGTAATGTTTTCATGTTCTTGTTTTGAAAAAATGATTATTTAAGTTTTACGGCAACGACACCGATCAGCAGCTCTCCATCGTTCGTGGGATCGACACCGGTTCGTTTTTCGATCAGTCTCGTGGCTTTGCGCAGGAAGCCTTTGACCGATCCCTTGTGTTCGTTGCCAGCGGCTACATCGGCGGAGTTGTCAGGTGCCGTTGTAATCGCCTCGCTTGTAGTGTTACGATTGTGAAGCGCAGAAGTTACAGGAGAATTATTAATTGTTGAAGCCACGAGGCGCGCGGGTTCCAGGGCCAGTGCCGGCACGCGGGCATCGATGGCGGTAGTGACGCGGGCCAGGTTGGCATTGTCGGCATCGTTGTCCTGCACGGCCGTCTGCGGCGCTTTCAGCGAAGACTGAGCCAAGGCTGCATCGCGGCGTACGGGCGCGTCATGGTTGATGGTGCGGGCCGCACGGTGCCCGATAGCAGTTGCGGCTTGCTTATCAGTAGCCGGCTCCTTACCCTGCGCAACCAGCGGCGTAGCCGTTTCGTCGGCAGGCCTGACGGACGGCGCAGCCTTGCGATTATCGCTGCCTGTGTTTTGTACGGGCGGGCGAAGGGCTACGGTATCTGCTGCGGGACGCGAATTTCCGTTCCAGTAAAGGAATCCGCCGATGGCGGCCACGGCTACGGCGGCGGCCACACGCATCCAGGGGAAGGCGGCGCGGCGTTCCTCGCGGCGGTAGAGCTCTTTTTTATTGGGGTGGGCGATGGTCTGTGAAGGATCGAGGCGGGTTTGCAGGAGGCCGTCGAGCTGGCGGCGGTAGGCGGGGCGGGCGGCGAGGTCTTCTTCTACCCGGGCCTTGCGGTCGGCGGGCAGCTCGTCGTCCATATAAAGGAAAAGGTCTTCGTCGATCACGGACTGCTCCATGTTGTGGGCCAGCAGGCCTTCCTTCGGGAAGGAGAAGGTCTCCGGCGTGAGGCAGGCGCCTTTCAGCAGCTCGAGCTCGGTGCGCAGGTCGGGGTGGGCAGCCACGAAGGCTTCCACGGCTTCGGCCTGGGCGGGGCTCAGCTCTCCGTCGACGTAGAGGAGGAAGAACTCTTCGTAGTTGCCGGGGTGAATCGTATGATCGTGTTGATTAGATGACATTTTCGACTTTTACAAGGTACTGTTTTAATTGAAGGCGGGCACGGTGGAGGTAGACCTTTACCTGGCTTTCGCTGAGGTTCATGATGCGGCCGATCTCGTCGTAGCTGTAGCCTTCATAATCCTTGAGCATCACTAGCGAGCGCTGGGTTTCGCTGAGGCGGGCGAGGGCTTCTTCCAGCACGGCGCGGGCATTGTGGGCAGGGCGGTCGGTGACCCGGGTCTCTTCCCGGAACTCTTCCCGCAGGTAAACCCGCTTTACCTTGCGCAGGTGGTCGATCATCTGGTTGTAGGCTACGGTGAACAGGTAGGACTTGCTCTTCGTCCCGTCCACTTCCTCGCGGTTGCGCCACAATTTTTCAAAGGCGGTCTGCACCACATCGCGGGCGTCTTCCTCATGCCGGAGGTTTTTGACAATGAACCGGTACACGTTGTCCGCGTATTGATTCACACATTCGTTGTATTCTCTTTCGGTCATAAACAGTAGTAACAATCCGTAGTACGGCCGGCCATCGGAAATGTTACAGCAAAGGAAGAAAATTTTTTCAGTGGAGCGAAATCGAAGGCAGCTGGCCGGGCATATTGTCCCAGAGCAGGCTGGCGCCCGGGCGCTGGCAGGCGCTGTCGGTGCCGAGGCCGCGCGTATTTTTATAGGCGGCCAGGCCAAATACCCCCAGGCAAAGCAGAAGGCCGGCAGCCAGCAGTAACCATTTGTTGCGGAATGACTTGCTCATGCGGGTGATTTAGGGTATGACGCCGGACGGGCGCTCTTTGTTACAGGCCGGCATAAACTCCCAACTATTTTATATTTGCTGCATGAATGAAAAATTTGTGAGCCGCCTGGGCCAGGAGATCGAAGAGATAAGGACATCGGGACTGTACAAGACCGAACGGATCATCGACTCGCCCCAGGGCGCCGAAATAACCGTGAACGGCCGCCAGGTGCTTAATTTCTGCGCGAACAACTACCTCGGCCTTTCCTCGCATGCCCAGACGGTCGCCGCCGCCCACCAGTACATCGACTCGCACGGCTACGGCATGAGCTCCGTGCGCTTCATCTGCGGCACACAGGACATTCACAAGGAGCTGGAACGCAAGCTGGCGGCCTTTCTCGGCACCGAGGACACCATCCTATACGTGGCCGCCTTCGACGCCAACGGCGGCGTGTTCGAGCCCCTCTTCAATGAGCAGGACGCCATCATCTCCGACGCCCTCAACCACGCTTCCATCATCGACGGGGTGCGCCTCTGCAAGGCCCAGCGCTACCGCTACGAGCACAATAATATGGATGACCTTGAGGCCAAGCTGAAGGAATCGGCCCACCTCCGCAGCCGCGTCATCGTTACCGACGGCGTGTTCAGCATGGACGGAACCATCGCCCGCCTCGACCTCATCTGCGACCTCGCCGACCGCTACGACGCCATCGTGATGATAGATGAAAGCCATTCCTCCGGCTTCATGGGCAAGACCGGCCGCGGCACCCACGAATACCGCGGCGTCATGGGCCGCATCGACATCATCACCGGCACGCTGGGCAAGGCCCTCGGCGGCGCCTCGGGCGGCTTTACCAGCGGCCGCAAGGAAGTGATCGAGCTCCTGCGCCAGCGCAGCCGTCCCTACCTTTTTTCCAATACGCTGGCCCCGGCCATCACGGGCGCGTCCATTGCCGTGCTCGACCTCCTCAGCGAAACCACGGAGCTGCGCGACAAGCTCGAACGGAACACCCTGCATTTCCGCAGCCGCATGACCGAAGCCGGCTTCGACATCAAGCCCGGCGAGCATCCCATCGTGCCCATCATGCTGTACGATTCGGTGCTGGCGCAGAAGTTCGCCGATGCCCTGCTGCAGGAAAATATTTACGTGATCGGTTTTTTCTACCCCGTGGTGCCCAAGGGCCAGGCCCGCATCCGCGTGCAGATCAGCGCCGCGCATGAGATGGAGCACCTGGACCGCGCCATTGCGGCGTTTACCAAGAT
>Ga0247771_1000580_pt1 | contig 11392 bp, 5 predicted proteins | sample UWRJL197509C6_FD_179948 | JGI IMG/M metagenome (GOLD analysis project Ga0247771, IMG submission 179948) | Plant litter microbial communities from Arlington Agricultural Research Station in Wisconsin, United States - UWRJ-L197-509C-6 | ecosystem: Environmental > Terrestrial > Plant litter >...
TTGTCCCGGTTTGCTTTGCTCTTTTTTTTTTTTTTGCACTTTTCCCTTAGCACCTTGCGGAGGGAGCAGGCGTACACACAGATACATACACAGGCATACACAGATTGAATTTCACATTTGACCTCCCGGCATGACCATTTTCGATTCCCACTCCTGTGCAGGCTTGATTATTCTCTAGACCTCTCTGTGACGGAATGGACATTGCCTCATTGGCGCGCCCTGCGGAATCTCACGCCAGCCAGGCCGGCGGGATACTCGAAGCAAATGGCACAGCCGAACAGAGCCAACATAACAGCAGAGTTAACGATATGGTGGCCAGCATCTCTGCGTCGGCGGAAGCTACTGAAGCAGACGATGTCGTTCGACGCGGCATGAGAATTAGCCACCTCGACTGGGAAGCACACAGAGCCGTGATACACGGCCTGTACCTTGTCACTATCTATGTTGATGATAGCGATCTCGTTAGCATCTAGGAAGCCCTCAATGAGGGGACCGGTGAGATCTCGTTGTTTCGAGGCCCGTTCGAGATCCGCTGGGCCAAGCCGCCACCTCGAGGGAATCTTCGCAAGGGTTCTCGCACGCTTGTCGGCAGCCATGGCCTCCCAAGATTGCCTGGCGGCGTCCATGTTGCCTTGTCGGTGTAGTGTAGTTCGCGATGCCCAAGGCCAGTGAGGTCGGTAGGGCGTAAAGACGGAGGAGGTTCCGAGTTTGTGCCGGGTTTTCCCCCCCCGCATCGCTCGCAATCACTGAGCCAACATGGCCAACCACGCCCTCAGTACGAGGACGCGCACCGCCTCAGCGATCGAGGAAAGTGAATAGCAAGGGAAACACGAGATGAAACCTTGGCAACGGATGCCACGGGAGCAATCCGCTCACTTGGCAGCGGTCCCCGCACCTGCCCACATCGGTATCTCAGGCGATACCAAGACATGACTGTGGTTTCGATGACCCCGTGCACCCGACTAGCACATCCGGCCGGTCACTAAGCGGATGGAGGAGTTATCTACGATGCGGGAGTCAGAGTGGAAGCCCGGAACCAAGAGTTCCTCTGGGACTGCGAGCACTGGATGACGGAGATTGACGAGCTTTCGAGGCGGACGACATCGGAAGCGGAGCAAAACATGGTGAGGCAGATTGATTGCCCCCGGATGCTCGCCATCGAAGCAACCGAGGACTTTGCGGCTAACTAGTGATGTCAACGGGGTTCGCCATGGGGGTGTGTGCTAGGAATCGATTTTGTTTGCGTCTACTTTGCTATGTGTGATGCGCCATACTCATGGTTATCGGTCATCTACAGAGTTGTCGGCCACGGAGAGTAACTCGTCTATTCTTGGTGAGAACATCATCGCCCTGTGTCGGGCTACCTAAACTCCGTTGGATGTGAACCTCGTTCTTTTTAGGCGTAGCGGTGCGCGGGCGTGGGGCTACGGTAGGGCCTACTGAGCTTAACTCCTCTAGAGGCGGGACCATACAATGACGCTCGTGGTACATCCGTAGTGACAGCCTTTACGGTAAGAATAAGTCGGAATCGGCAGCCTGCACTGTGCTTCACCTCTGGCGCGCCATGCATGGTGGCGCACTCGCTAGCGCATCAAAGCTCTTCTGCAGAGCGCCTCGCGGCAGTAGCTCGCAGAGCGACGGGAATCAGCCTCACCGCTCTCGGGCTCCCTCCGATTTCCCTTGAGCAGCCCGTCCTTCGCGGTGGAGACGTGGGAGCCCGACTGGCACAGCACATCTACGCACTTTGGCGTCGCCAACGCGATCTCGCGCTCGCTCTGACAAGGCTCTTCCCCGTCAGATGCACCACGCTCCACATATTTCTCGCCGCAGCGCTCGCAGCGCGCCAATCTGCCATGAACACGACGACGGTCGGCTGGGTGCCCGAACCCGCCGGCCGCGGCACCATGAGCTTGCTGTGGTCGTGCCTCTCGACCCTCTTCATCTGTGTCACCGCTCCCAAGGGGTAGGTGACGATTTAGGTGTTGCCAGCCCTGGCGGGCCGGAGCGGTCCGTCAGGCGATTAGATAAGGCGCGCGGGGACCCCTCCAAAGGGGCGCCCCATGCGCCTTCCAATTCGAATCCGCATCTTTCCCACCAACAACAACACCAACCCCAGGTTGACGTGACAATCTGCGTCTGGGCGTCGCTACACCTCAACGTGCCGCCGAGAGGCAAAAGTAGCGTTTACTATGCCCTCCGCAAGACAAAATGCACGTAGGGTTCGGATCTCGTTACTGCGTTGGAGTTCATGCTGACTTTTGATATCGAAGGGATGCTGTTTACCCTCTTCGCTCCCGAATTTGCCGCCAGCGCCGCTATTGGAGATTGGTACAAAGCGCGCCGTGATGCTCGCAGATGCAAGGAGCGAGGGTTGGCCAACTGGACGCTTACCCATAGCTTCCTGCTCGGCATGGACGGCATCCGACTCATCAACACCGACTGCGCACAGCCCAACACCGGCGGCAAGAAGCGCTGCGTCCCGGAGAGGCTACTTCACCTCGACGGAGTGACGGCTGCGATCCTGCACAGGAAAGGCGTGCTGCCCCGCGAACTCTCCGAGCTTACCGTCGAGGATATTTCGGACCGGAGCAAAGCCAACGGGCTCATTAAGGTGATCGCCAGCGTACAGGCGCTGTGGTTCGTGGTGCAGTGTGCAGGGCGCGCGGCGCAGGGCCTCCACATCACGGCGCTGGAGATTGTGACTCCGGGCTTTGTGCTGTGCGCCCTGGTCAACTACATCATGTGGTACCACAAGCCGCTCGACGTCTGTCATGGCGTGGTAGCGCGGTACGTGTGCTCGCGTCCTGACGGATCCCACGTCGAGCTGAACGCGGGCAACGACAAGCGTTCCAAGGGGCTCGACCGGCTGTCAATCGACTTGACTGAACGCGCGGGGGTTATCACAATCGCGCTGTTTGTCGCCTTCGGTGCCGTGCACTGCGCAGCGTGGAACGCCGATTTTCCAACACCCATCGAGCAGCTCCTTTGGCGCGTCGCGGCGGTGCTGACGATGGGCGTGCCGCTGCTGTGGTCACCCCTCGAAGCCGTCGACATGCCGGGCTGGTCGGGCCATCTGAAACAAACGGCTATCGCAGTGATACTGTATGTTTATGTCATCGCGCGGCTATATCTCGTGGCAGAGATGTTTGCTGGCCTGCGGGCGCAACCGCCCGGCTGTTATGAGAGTGTCGAGTGGGTCAAGTTCCTACCACATTTCGGGTGAGGAAGGCGGTTGAGGTTTAGAATCGGCGGAAGATGGGCTTGAGTGTCGACTTGGGCATCATGGGGGCGAGTACGCGCCGGTGGACGACGTGCCCGGTTACGGGCGAGGAGGGCGGAACTAGACTTGATAACTTGAGAAGTTAGGGATCAAGGATAGTGAGTGATCTCGCCGTCATCGAGTCCAATCTTCGTTAGACTGCCCACAACACCATGAACCATCCGCGAGGTTGTGGTCGCCCACGGACGAGCTGCAGGTTATCATGGAGCTTTAAGACATCAACGGAGGTGGAAGACCCGCAGGACACCTGAGTTGCGCCGTTAGATTTGTTGCTAATCCTACGGCGTAAGCTAGAACACCATGCCGTCAGCCCAGAGCTTTAACTCCTCCATCTCCTTGTCGGCGATGTCGCGGATTGTCGTCCGGAACTTGGCCATGCCGGCGGCCAGGGGCCGCCACACTCGCGGGTCCCGAAGGGCCCGCTGCGCCTTGTTCAGCAGTATCTGGGCCAAGATCTGGACCGCCGCCGCCGCCGCCGCCTCCTCCTCGCTCAGCCAGGACACCAACAGACTAGCATACCTCTATGCTCCCTACTAGCTACCAACTGTGTTGGCCCCTCTGCTGATCTTAGTAGGAGCCATTGCCAAAAATGGGCAGGAAAAGAATGGCAGAGGAGAAAGAAGATATGCCTAGGAGAATGGCTTATTTGATGACGTGTCGGGGGTATTGGACTCTTGGGGGCTTCAGGCCACGCTGAGAGACGCGGTTGCCGCCTGAGCAGAGGGGGGGGAAATCGAGTGTCGCGCGGATAACAGCAGGAACGGAGCCTCAAGGGAACTGGAAGCCGCTTCCACCCCACTTTACCTTAGAAGGATTAGGGGCACTTAGGCCAGCTAAGGTCCTTTAGGTTGTCAGGGTCTAGCCCATCCCCCACTTTTGGGGCCAGAGTTCAGTTCGTCTATTGAGCCACTGCGAGCTCGCGCCAGATCCGGCTCCAATGATGCCGCTACCCTCTCCCATCGCGTCCGCCCCTTTCACTCTGCGCACGCGTGGGCCTGGCATAACCTAAAAGAAGATATAGGACCTGCTCTCTAACCCGTCCTTCACTGCCTGCCCCGCCTTCCACTCCCAACACTAGGTCAACTACATCTAGTCACTGATCATGCCCATCAGTGACGCCGCAGTCAGGGGGACGCCTCCTGACGCGGGGCGCGGGATTGGCCGCCGGCCGCAAGCAGGTGGCGCATGCCTTCCACTTCAGAATAAACCGTCTTCATTCTAACCTCTCAACGCAGCCCTAGGTGACCCTGTCACCAAGGAGCTGTTGCCACGCTAGACAAGGCTATCGCACTAGGGGTTCTTAAAGAGCATCCTACGCTCACTGTTGTCAACCTTAAGGTCAAGCATGGCATCGTCATCAGGAGACGACCTAGGCTGCCACAGTCATGACACCGTAGGTACAGCTCAGTAGGACTCTGCTTGCCACCGCAGGGTCACTATAGAGAGCCAGTCTCTCATAGGCCACATCATGTGACAGGCAGGCTGATCGCGGCTCTACCCTCGACCATCCTGGTGTCGGATAACCAATTGCACTAACAGCCAAAAGTGTGAGGCCCCACGCTGTAGCGTAGAGCGGTTCTCCCTTTTACGACACCTGGCGCACCCCCTAAACGAGAATCTGCTCTCCGCACTAGCGTCTCAGGTCTTGGCAGCTCAACGATCACTACGAACACAGCAGCCCTGCCCCGCAGCTTCCCAGCCAGTACGTCGCAGGGGCAGGTAGACAGCGTTGCAAGGGTGGTGGTGGGGTGGTCGCTGGACCTGTTGAGTGCATTAGGCAGGGGACTCTACGCTAGGAAAGCCCCAGATTCTGCGCCTGTAGTCAAGGCCCTGAAATGGCCCATTCAGTTCCCAAACTAGGGCCCTATGCAGACCACAGCCGCCGCGTTCCAATTCCTTGCCGAACGGAAAGACGTCACCACAGCGGCCGGCCACAGTGCCGTCCGCGCCCTCGGCGTTCCATTCAGGCCTCCAGGCTTGGCAGGCCGCGGTCGACGCCTTCTGGTCACTCCCTCCCACCCATGTGCGGCACGGATGGGATACAAGGCGAAAGTCTCCTCTCGTAATTAGGGGTTCGGCGCCTACATGTAGGAATGGCACAGCCCAGTGTAACGCTGGATAAAGCCACCGGCAATTGTTTGGTGGCTGTGCGGCCGCGCGTACGCGGCTCTAGGCAGCGCCAAACTGGGCCTCTGTCGGGTTGGCTGGCTGCTTCTGCCTTGCCATACTAAGACCGCGGCACCAACTATGCTGTAACATTTATTTCTTTAAGACCTGAACTCCCGCACAATCTCGCTGCTCAGCCCCTTAGACACAAAGTCCGCATACACCTGGTATTATCTGTGTTCATCTCCCCTCTTGCAGATTCGCAATGGCGCGTCCAGATCGTGCTCCGCGCAGGCGGGATGACGATTTGGACGCAATGGTCCTGGATGAATCGGAGGACTCAGGCCCATCTGCCCACGGCGGCCTCGGAAGCTCCTCAGGCCACTCTGAAGATGCCGTCATCCTGAGGCGGGACGACTTTAGTGATTTCAATGAGGACAACATTCTCCCGCAACCTCCGGACGTCCTGGCCAGGATCCGTCGTTGGCTGCGACCGACAGGTTACGACGACGAGGGCAGCGAGTACAGGAAGCATGTAGCCTCGCACCTTGATGGTACCGGCAGCTGGCTCGTCTCTTCCGACGCGTACCGTCATTGGCATTCTAGTCGGGACCGTGGGCTACTGTGGATTCGAGGCAAGTCTTGGCCGCCGGGAGCGGCGCAATCTCCTCGTTCACTTTCCAGTTTTTCATGGCCTAACTGTGCTAAAAGGAATCCCGGGGTCGGGGAAATCGGTATTTGCGGCATTTTTGATCAACCGTCTGAAGCGCGAAGACTGTCCCGTCCTCTATTTCTTCTTTCGTCAGATCATTGATGCCAATCACAAGCCGGTGGCTGCCCTGCGGGACTGGCTGGACCAGGTGCTCGTCTTCAGCCCTCCCCTGCAGTTGAAACTGAAGACATATCTGGACAAGGGCCGCGAGCTTGAGAGCCTGTCCAGCGTCGATCTGTGGAACCATCTTCGGCAAGCCGTGCTGTACATTCCTAGAGTGTACTGCGTGGTCGATGCCCTGGACGAAATGGACCGAAGCGCCGACCTAGAGCCGTTCCTAAACGCCTTGGCCGAACTTGGCCGATGGCGGCCGCAACAGATGAAGGTCATCATCACGAGCAGGCCTGTCGCCCACATCGAGCCGCCCCTAAGAGCGGGGAACGCCCTGCACATCCGGCTGGAGGAGCACAAGGTCGACGTTGACATTGCCGAGTTTGTTCAACACCAGCTGAGTCATTCTTCGATAGCGTATGAGGCCCGGGATTTGATCCGGAAAGCGGTCCCGGGAAGAGCAAATGGCCTGTTTCTCTACGCGAAGCTTGCCATGGACGCGTTCTTACGGCCCGGCGCGGACGTGGCCAAGGTGCTCCAGGAACTTCCACAGGACCTTAATGTCCTGTATGCAGACTTGCTGCGCGAGCACGGCCGACGATCTGGCGTCCCAGATGATATCCAGCTCCTGATCATGCAGTCAGTCACCCACAGCACTCGGCCGCTCCGTCTTCTCGAGATTGCCGAGTTGGTCGACATCACGATGTACCCTCCCGAGAAGCGCGATCTCAAGGCAGCCAAAGATCTTACACGGTCGGCCTGTGGGTCGCTCCTGGAGATCCTCCCCGACGAGACCGTCTCAGTCGTCCACCACAGTTTGACCGAGTTTTTGAACGGCTCGACCCGCCAGCGCAGCTCAACATCCTATCCTGTTCTGGAGCCGGGTCCCACACACAACCGCCTAGCCGTTGTATGTCTGTCATATCTTCTGTCTGGGCCTATGGACGGAGTCGTCGACCAAAGTACCCATGGCAGCGCCTTCGACCCACTGGACCATCGGCGCGGCCTTACGTTTCTATCGCTGCCCCAGTTTACGCAGTACGCCGTTGTCAACTGGCCCGTTCATGTTCGTAAGGCCGCCCTGGCCGGGCACGATCAGACCAAAGTCAACGGGCTACTCGACAACTTCTTCGCACCCCAAATACTGGAGAAATGGGCATCGTTACTGCCCGAGAAGTGGGGCCGCGCCAGTATCACTCCCTTGTTCGCAGCCGTCAGGCTCGGGCTGACTTCATATCTGAATGTCTTGCTTGACCAGCCTGGGGTGGACGTCGACGACGGTAGAGAGTATGGATGTGCTCCCCTCTCCTATGCTGCCCAGCAGGGCTACGACGAAATTGTGGAGCTTCTCCTCGAGGCTGGAGCCAGCATAACCCAGCACACCATGGCCTCTGGGACACCATTGCTGCAAGCGGCGAGTCACAACCACCCCAGGGTTATAACGCTGCTCGTTGAGGCTGGCGACGATCCCTTCCGAGCGATAAAACTCTACGACGATGCAGTCGAAAGGCGCGGTTCTCGCTCCATATCGCCGATCAAGGTCGCCTGCGAATATGGCCATGAGGAAGCGATGAGAGCGTTTCTACCTTATGTCAAGACATCAGAGCAAGCAAACCGTGTGTTGAACGACGCCACGTCGACGAACCGTCCTGGAATGGTCGAGATGCTTCTCCAGCACCCCCTGACCAAGGTCAACGCAAAGACTGACAAACGCACGGCCCTCTACCTCGCCTGCTGTATGGGATATACCAAGATTATACGGCTGCTTCTCCAGGCTGGGGCTGACCCTAACATCCTTCATAGCAATCGGAGTCGTGGCGACCTTGGTGTAAACAAAAAGCAAGGAGATACTGCACTTCAAGCGCTCGCGCGATCCACCAATGACCGGTCCTTTTACCGGCGGGAAGAAGATGCTCCAGGAGCACTAGTTGAGTGCTTCTCAATGTTGACGGCAGCGGGAGCCAGGGTTGATCTCGCGGACAACGATGGCAATACGGCCCTCCACCGCGTTGAGGATCCTGTTATCGCTCGACTCCTTCTAGATGCCGGGGCCAACCCCAACGCGACGAACAGGTCGGGCGAGACGCCCCTGCACAGGTGCGCGAATGGCGATGTGCTTCGGTTGCTGCTGGAATACTCCAGACACGACCTAGAGCAGAAGGGGGAGTACCGCGGCCTCACGCCGCTTTTGTCAGCACTCGACCGTGGCAACATGCAGCTTGCCATTCAGCTGCTCGAACTCGGCGCCAGGAGTGATGCGGTGGACGATGACGGACACGGCGTCTTTCATCACGCCGCGAACCACTTTGGTAATATCGCCAATGATGATGAGGCTGGTTCACGCTTCCCCGGACGGGCGTCTCGCATCCCGTCGTCCCCTACAATGAAGGATTTCCAAAAACTGGTCCAGCAACTTCAAGAATCGGGAGGAGATATCAATCTACGGGATCGAAGTGGCCGCACCTCGCTGCATGCTCTTATTGGAGGACTAAAGCACCACGGCGCATCCGAGTTCAGCCCGGCTGTCCTTAGCTGTCTAGTCGCGGCCGGGGGCGATCTGGAAGTGCGAGACAATAAGGGATGGACGCCGCTCTTCTATTTCACACAACAGACATCCAGTTATCGTTTTCTCGTCGGCTTCGAGAACCTGCTACGGGAAGGTGCGGAGCCCAACACAAGAGACTTCCAGGGCCGTACTCTGTTCCACACGAGCATCGAGAACATGTACGGGCTGGATTGTTTCGAAGCGCTAATCGGCCACGGTCTGGACCCGAAGGAGACAGACTACCAAGGAAACACTCTCTGGCACCAAACAATACTCAACCTCCCGGTGACTCCTAACATCAAGCCAACGGACGGGCATCCGGACTACCTGCGGTCGCTTCTGAAACTGGGCCTCGATCCAACGCAGCCGAACCACTCAGGACGCACCCCTCTTCACCAGCTGAGCATGTTTCGTCAGCCCCACGACGAGCAGTCAGGGGCCACAACTGAGATCTACACTGGCCCGTCGCCCAGCCAGGCCAAATCCAACTACACTTGGCTCGAGTACCTGATTCAGCGGCATTTCAAGGAACACGGCGTCGACCAGGCAGACAACGACGGCGTCACTGCGCTTCATATCGCCTCCACACACAGCGAATTTAATACGCGGTGTCTCCTGGAGGCCGGTGCAGACCCTCTGAAGGCCACCCACCAGGGGCTCACGGCGCTCCATCTAGCGGCCCGATCGCGCCAACCGAACATTTTGGGCTTGCTGCTGGAGACAATAAAGCTGCGAACCGATCCGGATGTCTTCATCGCTGCCGTGAACGCCAGGGATTCGTCCTATCTATACCACGGGACGCCTCTTCATTACGCATGCGCCTCTGGCGAGGTTGAGAGCGCGAGACTGCTCCTCGAAGCCGGCGCAATAGCGGATATCAAGGATCCACACAACTCGCACACGCAGTGGCATTCCTGTCTAGGCTTTGAGGAGGAAGCACGAAACTGGCCCCGGCGCAGCTACCACCCATCCGAAGACCGCCGGCGTCCAGACGCAAGGGCAGTCCTACTCGACGATAAGTCCCGGGGCAAAGACGCCATGATCACGCACGGGGTCGAGGATCCACAGGAGCGGCTCGATGAGATCCTCGATCTCTTAGCTTCCTCGGCACCGCCACCCGCAGCGGTTCTCGACGACGTCATCTTCAAGGCCTCGTTTCGCCAACTGGACTATACGGTTGGGTGCCTGACGCGTATTCGCAAGGCGCTTCGGATCGAGACTTCCGAAAAGGGCTATCCTATGACGGCCGTGTGTCGTTACAGGAGAGATGCCGCTCGTCGAGCCATCAACGACAGCTTCGGGCCCGAGGGTGCCAAGAGCCCCGAGAATCCGTCGAGGTCTAAATATCGGATACTCATGACGCTACGAGACTTCGACGCCGCCGCCGAAGCGCTGCTCGAGGACGGCGGACTGCAGGCCGATGCATTCGGACTCGCCACCATTCACGAACTCGTAGGCCGCGGGTTTGCAGCAATGCTCAAACGAGTTGTCACCAAGGAGGTCCTTGCCAAGCTAGAGGACCGGGATTTGCGTCAACAATACGCTCAAGAGAACGGAAGGCGGCGTTCTGAGTTGCACGAGCCAATTCTGCTGGCCGCCTGCCAGACGGAGGTGCCTAACATGCCCATCGTCCGCGTCCTGGTCGAAGATCTCGGCCTCAACGTCAACGTGCAGAGGGTGGACCGAGTGTCTTACCCCCGGTCTGGACAAGAATTCGCAAACGACGACGGGGCTCTCCACTTGCTTGTCAAAGGAAACCACTGGTGGCAAACCGCACAAGCCATGCCATACTTGGTACGACGCGGCGGCAATCTCGAGCTTCGCAACGGTAGGGGTGAAACCCCGCTACTCAGCGCCCTCAGCGGCATCCCCTATTCGCGCTTCCACCGTCGAGCCGTGGATGCACTCATCGCGCTTGGCGCCGACGTCAATGCTGCGGATGCCGCTGGGGCGACTTGCCTAGCATGGGCGAGCGGCGACATCGACACCACGCGTCTGCTCCTCAAGCACGGGGCAATGGTCACCAGCTCGGCCTTGGCGGCAGCCATCGATGGCCAGAGGGTAGAAGTGCTAAAAGTCCTGCTGGAGCACAGTGGTAATCCCAACGCAGCGCAGACTGATGTAGAGAGGGAGGTCGCGGCGATGGTGGCCGCGCAGTCACCGCGCATATACATCCATCCCCCAGACAAGGACAAGATGCGACCAGACGAGATGTACCCAATCCATCGTGCGGCAACAAGAGACAGCTACGGACGGAGCCCTACGGTCACCAGGCAGATGATGGAGATACTCCTCGAGCACGGGGCAGACCCCAACATCCGCTATCCCGGGGCTGGAACGACGCTCATGCACCAGCTCATCGCCCACGGCCGTTTCGCGCGCCTGTTCCTACAGCTGCCGTCCCTGGACCTCGAGTCGCGCGATGCGGACGGCCACACGCTGCTCCTCGCCGCCTGTCTCCACCCGCCGAAAGACGAAGCTGGCAATTCGGTGCCGGTTTACTCCGGCGGCGACGACGATTCGGCCTCGCACGCCGCCGCCGCGGCCGCGCCGGTGCAGATGCTCCTCGACCGCGGCGCCAACGTCCGCGCCCGCGGCGCCGACGGCACGACGGCCCTGCTCGCCCTAGTCTCGGGGC
>Ga0247771_1000581_pt1 | contig 11386 bp, 15 predicted proteins | sample UWRJL197509C6_FD_179948 | JGI IMG/M metagenome (GOLD analysis project Ga0247771, IMG submission 179948) | Plant litter microbial communities from Arlington Agricultural Research Station in Wisconsin, United States - UWRJ-L197-509C-6 | ecosystem: Environmental > Terrestrial > Plant litter >...
GTTACGACACGTTGATATAGACTGCTTTCACCAGCCCCTGCCACGTGACCCCCTCGGCACAGGCACCGGACAGGTCGGCACAGGGTCGGCAACACCTGCTACAACACAGCTTCGCAAGACCCCCCACCCTCCCGAATACGCACCCACATCGGAGTAATAGGTGACGACGAGGCGAGAGGACTGCACCCGGTAGTTTCATAATCTCTCTACTCTAGTATTCCAATTAGGAGTGTCCAACTACAATATTCCAGCCCTTCCGGGCTCGTCTGATGGAGAGCGGACCGGATCCCAAGGTTGCCTTTAAATCACATCTGTCTGCCACGGAGGAGTCCAGAACTTGACATTCCGAGGGTCCGGAAACGGAGTCCTCCATGTAAGGCCAAGAGTCCAGAAATGGACTCCACATGATACTTCCAACATCCACGCCATCTCAGGAAATGCACATTTCTCTTCTCACTTCCGGTGATGTTTTGGCCATTCGCCCCCTGGTCGATGACACTCACAGGCTGTCGTCCTTGATCTTCGTGGGTCTGATTCACCATGTCAGCGATGGTGGCCTTCAAGCAGGGGGATCATTGGGCTAGAAAAGACGTATCAAGGCTAGTGCAGGGCGTGGCCGACCTTGGTGATGTTGGACTATGCCACGTCAAAGCGGCAACACCGTCCGCGATGACACGAGCGACGCGGCCGGCATTGTCCGCGTATGCAGAAGCGGCGTCCTGCATGCGCCAATCCGGTCCGGCGGTGGCGGCAACAGCACTGGTGACGCTGGTAACGGCGCTGTCAATGGCGCAAGCGACAGCAGGCGCTGATGTAGCCGACACGGTTCTCATGACCTTCCAGACGGGGTGGAAGATGGGACAAACTGCCTCACCCAAGGCCTCCGGGGACCTGTAGGTACGCAGCGGTAGGTGATTCATGACATGGACGGTGCTAAAAGCGCTAGCCGAGATATCCTCTAGAGTGGGAGTAGGTACTCCTGGCGGATTGGCAGCAGAAGTGTTGGCAATGTTGGCGAGTGCCACAGCTATGGCGGCAGCAGCGGCTGGTGCCACGTCGGGTGACTGGTGGGCCACAAAGAATGCGGCATCTCTGATAATGGCAGCGGTGGTGTCGGTGACGGCTGACACCTCCACGGCGGGTGAGGCGGCGGCGGCGGTGCAGATGGCGGTTGTGATGGCCGTCATGCACGCAACCGGGTCGGCAATGTCCAGGTGGAGGTACGGCGGCAGATCTGTTCTGGGAGCCAGAGGGTATGGCGGAGGGCTGTTAGGACGGCAGGCTGGTCCCTGCTGGACACTCTGGCGGTGGGTGGTGGGCTCGGCACCCTGGGAGGCAGAACGCCCGTCCCAAAAGCGCCGCCAACCATTCCAAAGCTGGCGTGGCATGCTATCCGGATTGAATAGGGCTCGGGTCTCCTGAGACGACATAAGCGGTGCGGAGTACAAGCAGGCCAGAACTAGGCATGCCCGGGAAGAGGCACTTGCCCGCCTTTAAGTACCTCGGGCAGCCATAACCTTCTCCACTTTTCAAGGTTCTTCTCAGCGCCCAGCACCCGTAAACCCTGAGTCACATGCTGGGTACCTACATTAGCTCGTCAAATCATAGCACAGACAGCTACAGAGGATGCCTTCAAAGGTTTCCCTCGCCGCCTTTTAAGAACAAGGCACCCACAGGCGGTTTATAACAACCTAATGCGCTATAGATGACCTATAACTCTGTAAATGACCTAGAACTTTGTAGATGACCTAGAATGAACTTTGTAGATGACCTAGAACTTTATAGGTGACCTACAACTCTAGATATGACCTACAACTTTAGAGATGACCTAGAAAGTTTGTTTCAATAAGCTGGTAATAGGGAGTTGCTGATATAGAGTGGTCGTCTTGGGTGTAGGCTCGTCTAATTTGCAAGGCAGAATTAGCTAGAGTTGAGAAGGCAGTAGGCATTTTCTTTTAAAGGCGCAGTCTGTAAGCAAAACTCGATTCGTAGCTTGAACTAAGGTGTTTCAATCCGAGCGACTAGCTACACCGTGGTTGTTGGGCTAAATCGTGAGAAGATCGTCCAGTTCCGAAACATAGACGTTCAGCTAGACATGACAATGTTAGGCCTAGCTAGGCAGGTTTATGGAGATGTTGACTTATAAGTCTGGTGCTGGTATAATTAAGTCTCATTCCCCATCGTCAAAATGTAGTACTAACTCTGCTAGGGCTAACGTTGAGCAGAACTTGCTAGATAGCACACTCAATTGCAACAACTCTCTAGACTGCTAGCTCCTGATCCGTTACACCCTCCAAACTTTAGCAACGGCCTCTCTCTCAGAATACCATGCTAAGAGAGTTCCATCAGGTGAAAAGGTCCCCATATCGCCCCGGTAACCATCTGGCAACGTGTTGCTCTCACCCCCTCGCCACCCTCTGCCGTCTAACTCCCAGAGGCGTGACCCACTCCTGGCATTGAGTACAGCAGACCTTGACGGGGATATACCTGCTGCCAGTAGGGTGCTATCCGGAGAAAAACCGAATAGGGGCCCTGAGTTTCCTTCCATTCCGTTTTAAGGCTCCAGAGGACCTTTCCGGTCCCCGCATCATGCCCACACAACTCCTACTCGCCGTCTTTGGTGTCATGCCAGCAGCAAATCATCCTCCCGTCCGGAGCGAAAAGCAGAGGGGCGATCGAGTCCAACACGGATCGGCCCAACCCAACGCCCAGGGTCCACATCTGTTGACCGGTAGAGATGTCCCACATGCTCAGAAGGGGCGTCCGCGCTGATATCGCGCGGACACAGGCTCGGTTCGGAGTATCTCGCGGGGAGAATAAGACCAAAGCATCGTAGAGATCCTCTTCCTCCGTGACCTCGAAAATATTCAGCGTGCGCTGAGTCGCCAGCTCCACAGCCAACGTACGTCGTCCTCGTCTAAACGACACCGCTATAAAGCGACTGTCGGGGGAGAACCCCGGGAACTCGCTGTCTTCGAACGTCAGGTACAAGATCGACCCCGTTTCCATGTCTAAGATTTTCTGCCTTTCCAACAGACAAATGTGTATATATCTTCCGTTGGGAGATATGTCGAAATTCTCTTCCCACCTAGGCGGTAGAAGAGCTGCTAGATGGGGCCCGGAACTATCCGCCGTCCACAGTACCGGAATTTTACAGTCGTTGGTCTGGCTGGTGTTGATGAGTGTGTTGCCGTCCGGGGAAAATTTGACGGATCCAGAGGAGGCCAGCCGGCCACTGCTCGTCTTAGGCCAGTGAGAAGATCCTCCACGACACCATTTGCTGCTACTTTGAACGTTGCTGGCGAAAAATCTCCAAGAACTTTGGGCCTGTAATGGGCTGACTCGGAAAGACTAAAAAGCTCGAGATACCGCTTGCCTGTCCTGGAAAGCGGGAAGTGGCGAGATGTCACGGCCAACCAGTCATTGTTGAGTGATATATGGATCCCGTCATAGAAAGGAGTCGTGGTAAATAAGTGCTAGATAGTAGTAGGGCTGTCAGACGCCTCCACGCCTTCCAATTCAAACACCATGTCTTTTCTCACTTCTTTAACTCGCACCCTCAGGTAACACGTCACTGCGCTGCGGGGCACACGCAAGCACAGGGCTAGGCAGGCCACACTGGCAGCAGCACTGGACCACTCATGAAGGAGGAAAGTAAGGTAAGCTTCCCGAACGCTCGTTTGGCGGCCAAACGGCCGGCCCGGCCCGGGCTCTGTAGCGCCTCCTTCACGCCCGTTTGCCCTTCCATTACAAGACGAGGCTATGTCCTCCACGCCTACGAAGTGTACACACGAAGTGGTATCAGACGTGCGTTGAGTGTGCGGCAGTGAGCCAATTTTTGATGCAAATGGTGGGTCTGCCCCCCCCCTCACCATCGCACCAGAGAATACCCTGATGCCAATCGTGCCGCACCTGGCCAACTTCGACAACTTTGGCGGAGAGGTTGCCGTCTGATGACGGGTCTATTCTGGATTGCGTCCAGGTCGCCAGCAGCGTGTTATCCCCCGTGGATCTACCCTGGCTGCTCTGGGATAACCTCTCTGGCCATTTGCGGGACGTGCTCTTGATGGGCCTGCGGGTTTCAACCCTGCGCATGAACAGACCGATGTGACGCCCCCGGTTCCATGTCATCCTTGCCAACCACGGCACCCGGTTCGTCTCTAGCCTCTTGCCGGCTCCGCTCCAACAAATCGACCTCGGCCTCGAAAACACGCATCGCCTGATCCGTCAAAATCATAGCCGCGCCAAGTTTGGCCCGGACGGTAGCCTCGTTCGACTGCGCGAACTTGATGTGGCGGCAGTAGTCGCCCGTGGCATCGTAGACCATTTCGTTGGCTTTCATGATGGAGTCCTTGGACTCGCGAAGAGCAGCGTGAACGACGTCCTCGGAGACCCCGGTGTCGAGGAGCCGCTTCCGGCGGTCGACGTAGCGATCCGATAGCGCGATGTACTGCTTGGACATTTCGCGAATGTGCTCTCTGAGAGACTTTTCCGCTCATGAGTTAGCCGGAACGGGACGTGGAACGCATCCTGCCCCGGAAGGAAGGGCACTCGGAGACAGCTGACGCTCACCATCTCATAGTACTGCGCGATTGCTAGAGGAGCCCGGCGCCCTGTCCCAAAGGTGCCAAGCTCCGGCGATTTCTCTCGCAATTCGTCGTCCATGCTTGTAATTGCTTAGTTGTGAACTCACGGACGACGGCGGTAACAGGTGCTTCGGTCCCGTGGCAGGTTGGCGGAGTCGCGAGGAGTTGAGCGTTTCTGGAAGGACCCCCACGTCTCGAAATGGGAAAACGAATCGCCGAATACGTCGAGAACTTCTGCCTTGTGTGCCGAGGACTCCAGGTTCAAGCCATTGAAGATCGCCACCGGTTGCGAGGCGCCTAGGCAGTTCGACAAGGCGGTGGGGAAGGGCATTTACGTCGACAAGTGTCCTGTTTTGTCGGATGCGGTCCGTCTCTCCTCGACCACTCCTTGGCACTAGGGCAAGTAGCTAGGCAGGTAGCCCAAAACCCTGTTTCGCATCTTTCTTGACCCTTTCAACCCAGCTAGTTATGTTGAATTAAAGTGATCCTTCAAGGCAGCGAGCATTAACGTCTGTCACCCCCCTTTGGGCCACCCCCGCCTTTGGGCCACGGTGGACCTGCTGTGGCTTATACGCCCACAATCCTACACCGCCTTTTCAACGTACAACCTTTCCACCAATTTTGACTCAATTACCTTGAAACGTTGCGAATTGCTTGTTTCTATCATGAAGCCTTCACATACCAAAGAAGATCTGGATTGGGCGATCGAAGCCGTCGCAGGAGGCCAGTCAGTCAGAAAGGCCGCGATCGACTGGGGCATTCCCAGGAGCACACTCCAGAACCGCATCCATGGCCACGAATCTCGCCAAGAAGGCGCTGAGAGTCTCCAACGCCTCTCCCTAGTCCAGGAGGAGCACCTGGTTGGCTGGATAACCCACTAGGAGTCTCTTGGGGTTCCCCTGACCCACGCGCAGATCAGGGAGTTTGCCGGCTGCGTTCTAGCGCTTAGGGGAGACACCAAACTGCTAGGAAGGAACTGGTTACGCGGCTTTTTCAATCGTCACCTAGGAGTTGGTACTATGAGGACCTGTTTGATCGATTCAAGGTGTACGAATGGCGTGAATAGTAAGGTAATTACAGCATGGTTTAAGCGATTAGCGTTGCTAGTAGTCTACAGCATTAAACCAGCTAATAGGTATAATATGGACGAAGCTGGGATTATAGAGGGTATGGGCACCAATGGCCTGGTAGTTGGGAGGTTAGGGAAGAAGGTGATCCAATGGAAAACCCCTGGATTAAAGGCGTAGACCTCATTCATTGAGTGTATCTCAGCGACTGGGTCAGCCTTGCCTCCGTTGGTCATTTTCAAAGGCAAGACGGTCTAGTAGCAGTGGTTTCCCCCTGATATGAAGCCATTTGCAGGATGGAAGTTCACTGCTACGGAGAATGGCTAGACATCAGACGAGACAGCGTTAGAATGGCTTCGAAAGATGTTCCTCCCCCTTATGCAACCAGAGGACGTCAAAGAGAAGAGGCTTTTGGTATTCAACGGCTATGGGAGCCACCAAATAGTGGACTTTATGTAGGAGTGCTATACGCACAACGTCCACGTTCTTTACCTTCCTCTTTATACGTCTTATGTTCTCCAACTACTCGATTTATCAATCTTTGGCCCCCTTAAGCACGCCTACCAACGCTATATTGGATATCTCAACTACCTTACCGACTCTAGCCCTATTGGCAAGCAGAGGTTTCTAGACTGCTACCGAAGAGCCCGCAACGATGCAATCACGGAGTTAAACGTAAAGGCGGGCTGGGGAGCAACAGGGTTATAGCCAGTAAGGCTCTCTAAGCCGTTGGCTAGCTCTCTCTTGCTTGAGAATAGCAACGCAGGCAAGGAGGCTACAGTTGAAAGTCAGAATAACTCTCTACCACCAAAGGCACCGTTTTCGCTGCCTTTAAGAGCCAGGAGGTCACTTAGGCCCCTGCCTACGCCAAAGAGAGCCGAGGACCTCAAACGGGCGCTCAACACCATGGACAGAGATCGCAATAGCAACGTCAGAACTTCACGACTCCTTAAACGGAAGATCACGAAAGGATTCGATGAAAAGGACTACCAACTAGCAGTCTTAGCGGAGGAAAATAGGTCTTTAAGAGCGCAATTGGAAGCCATGAAGCCAAAGAAGCGAAAGAGGGTAGATTTAACCCCTAACACCAAGTTCGCCGATATTGAGGCTATTCGGAGGGCTCAAATTGCAGCTAGGGCTATCGAAGAGAGTCTTATTAAAGAGGGGGGGGAGGAGGAGGCCTCAGACAACTCCACAGTTGAGCGTAGTTGTATTGTTGTTGGGGTGCCGCGATAGCCTCACGCGGCCCAAAGGCGGGGGTGGCCCAAAGGGGGGTGACAGACGTTACCGGCGTGTCGACGATACGCTGGCCGCTTGCTTATGAGAATTATGAAGAGAGAGAACGAGCCGGCAAGAGCCCACCTAGCTCTTCAAGGCTTCCAGCCGATGTCGCATTTGATCCATCAATACCTGGGTATCCTCATCTGAGTACGTGGGGGGCTGTTTTGGCTTTATCTCCTGACACTTTCAGTCAGCCTTGTTCGAGCCCGTCTCTATTTTTGTCAATCGGTTACTTGTGATCGCGTTCTTGCTGCCGTAGTGTGGCGATGACTTGTACGAGACCCTGGAGCTGTACCCCAAGCTTGGCAGGTTTGGTATCGGCCAAACTTTCGTACTCGACGTAATTACTTTGCTCATCAATATGGCGTGTGAGAAAACTCCGATTTCCATGCCACCAAGTACTTCTGGTCCCCTTCGGCGGTCGCATGGTAAACACGCCGAGGACCTAGGCGCAGCACAACGTCGGGGCACCTCAGCGTTGGCGCCGGCTCCCCGGGCAATAAAGGCGCTGGCAGCGTTCATCGGGAGGCTATGGATTGTACAGCACGGCGCGGCAAGGTGGGCTGAGGGGCTGTCGCGGCTTCGGCCGCCCAGCGGCGGCATCGCAAAAACGCCGAGGACGGCGGCTCGAGTTGCCGCACCGGTCACCGAACGTGGAGTGGGGATTTGCCGTCTGGACGAGCATGAGGCATGGCAGGAGAGGCAGAGGGAGTGATGGAATGGGAAAAATGCATCCGTAACCAATATTGAATGAGCGGCATGGCATCGCCGCCCGGCCAGGGGTCGAAAACAAGCTTTTGCCAAGCCCACGGGACCTGCGGGAGACGACCTCGGTTGAGAAGCACCCTGCACCTTCTGCTCCTCTGCATCACCCCGCCTCCTTGACGACGGGGCGTTCAAAGAAGCAGAGCTAGTTCTTGATCTCGGACCTCCTTCCACGAGAAACCGGCGCGCTCGGCTTGTTCGCCACCAATCGCAGCGGCCGAGTCGCATCTCTCTCGCTTCCGTTCAACGCGGGGCAAGCCAGCGGTGGCTTAGAGGGGTACAATCAGGCCATCAACCCTGCCCAGAGGCACGGAATCGCCGCATCCTGCATCTGATATTGGACGGCTCGGAGGCTACGTTTCCCATCCCCGTGTCAGATCGTCGGGTGCCGTAGGAACCCCGAGCTGTAGAGCCCCCGAATCAAGATCCAGATCTTGAAGCCATGGCTGGTTTGATATTGAGATGCCGTCGTAATGGAGCTCCCTTGAGTCAGCCAGGGTTCCAGGTTGGCCACCAACCGGGCTGCCGGGGCACGTTGACCGCGCCTGTCCTGCATTTCCAGCTCGACATGGGTCTGCATCATGGTGGGGTGCTCCACTGAGCAGGGAACAAGCACCCCCGCGATGCCGGACGTTCATGATACAGAGTACAGGCACTGATAGCCTCTCTTGACCGTTGTATACCATCAGGGTGCCTTGCTTTGATGTGTTCAGGAGCCGACACCGTTAACTAAATCCCCTAGACCTGGCAAGGGCCGGGCTTGCTGGAGATCCTCCTCCAGCCAAGGAGTGGAGCAAAAGCCAGTTTTCAGAGCCTAGGTATCGCGGAAAGTTCCAGTATACAGTACCTCGTTTCCTGCCGAGCACAAGTATTCCAAAGTGACGTTGCTTTCTCCTGGTAGCCGGGGGGCAGTGGGGTGGTTTACCCCTGTGGAGCAGCCTCGATCATCCCCGGGGGCTCGTGAGTGACGAGATCATCTTGCAATCGGCCTATTGGTCTGTCAATGGCGGCTTCTGAAAAGTAGTGTTGACGAGGTCGGCTACGCGTGGAGTATGGCTGGGAGCCCGGGACCCCGCCGGCGTGTTGATGACGGTGACGGAGTTGTACAAAAGGCCCTGACATCTCTCGTTTCTTGGCCCTTCACCTCCTGAGGCGACTCTCACGCCTCTCAACCTCTCGCCATATCAATAAGATCACCGTGTTTCACTCCACAGCCGGCACCATGTTCGGATTTGGTATGTCACCGTCGCCTTACCTTTCCAACTTCCTCCAGCACCCTCCACCCCTCCCGCCTCCTCACGTCTGATCGCGGTTCCGCTAAAGACCCCAGACGACGCGAAGGAGAAGCGTGACCAGGTGTACGGCGACGAGGAGCCGCACGAGTCGAGCTGGACGCACGAGACCGTGGCGGGCGGAGCGGCCTTCGAGGCGATGCACCTGTGGGAGAAGCGGCAGCGCGATAGCGGGCAGCCCGTCTCGCACGGCTTCGCCAAGGAGGCCATCGCCGCCCTCGCCGGCGCCGAGGTCGACAAGCTGTTCGAGACCAAGGGGCTCGACTTCCTCGACCGCGAGAAGGCCAAGCGCCACGCCAAGCAGCAGGCCGAGCACCTGTACAACGAGCAGTACGGCGGCCAGGACCAGTACGACCCGTGAGTCTGCGTCGAGGCGTTGCCCCCGGGCGGTTGCGAGGTAGCTGACGGTGAGCTGCTGTTAGGAATAACACCGATATGCCCTCATACCGTGGGTAGATCGACGGCCGGGATATGTCGTCAGGCCTGTGTCGTGTCCGGAGCAGTGGCCTTGACATGTCGGGGGATGCTGGCTTTGGAGCGTCTGTCCCCAGATCTATCAGATGAATGAGAAACGCATTGCCGGCTTGATGTCGGCTTGATGTCGGCCTATATTCTCGGTGCTTCCTTGTTTTCTGCCTGGCTTGCGTCTTGTTGCCATTGTAAATGCTGAAACGGCCGTAACTCCCACTTCTTGTGAGGTGTCGAAGGTGAGCTTCCAGTCTCTCTGGGACATGTCCACCGGGATGTGGGGGTCCTCGGAAGTGGGTCCTCTCGAGCTCGAGCCCCACCAAAAAGTCCAAGGTCGTGCTTGACATTTTCCAAGCTCTGATAGCCCGTACCTCGCCGATTTCGACCGACGCGAAACCTCCAACCGCGACGAATTCTGGCCCATTGATGCCTCTGGGAGACTTAGAGGCGAAATGGCGCCAGATGTTTCGCCTTTTTTCGACCACGGGCCGGTGACGAAGGAGGGTTCGCTGGCCATCGTCCACCTCTCCAAGGACAATCTGGTGCCCATCTACCTCGTTCAGTCCAAAGGCGCGCACGATGGATACGCCGAGGGAGCAGTTATGAACACGCGGTTCGGCTCATTTCCACACTCTACACTACTGGGTGTGCCATGGGGCTCGCAGGTTGGGGCCTCCAACGTCGACACGGGCTCCCGGGGTCGCCTGCTGAAGCGAAAGCGAGACGAGGCGGGCACCGACGACCAAGACAACAACAACAGAGCTGCGGACGGCGGCACCGCAACCGCCCAAGCAGATGAACCGCAGAAGCCGCCAAAGGAGGTGGTGGCGGCCGCGAGCGGCTTCATCCACATCCTCCCGCCGACGCCCGAGATCTGGACCATGAGCCTGCCCCACAGGACCCAGGTCGTCTACACCTCCGACTACAGCTATATCCTGCAGAGGATCCGCGCGCGCCCGGGCACGCAGATTATCGAGGCCGGGGCCGGAAGCGGAAGCTTCACGCACGCGTCGGCGAGGGCCGTATACAGCGGATACCCGGCGGGGGACGACGGGCCAAAGAAGGGCAGGGTGTTCAGCTTCGAATACCACGAGGAGAGGTTCCGCAAGATGACGGCCGAGCTCACCAAACACGGCCTCGACGGCATCGTGCAGCTCACGCACCGGGACGTGTATCAGGACGGCTTCCTGGTGGACGGCGAGAGTCCCCTGGCTGATGCGGTGTTTCTCGACGTGCCGGCTCCGTGGCGGGCACTTCCGCATCTCAGCCGGCAGCGGCCCAAGCTGGCCAGAGACGCCGCCGACGTCGACATGGGGGCCGGGGACGCGGGCAAGGAATGGGTGTCGCCTCTCAACCCCAAGAAGAGCGTCCACATCTGCACCTTCTCGCCCTGCATCGAGCAAGTCACCCGCACCGTCTCGACGATGCGGAGGCTCGGCTGGGTGGACATCGAGATGATGGAGGTGGCGCACCGCAGGATCATGGTCAACCGCGACAAGCTCGGCCTGAACGTGACGCAGGCGAAGCGCACGGTGCCGCAGCCCAAGGACGTCGGCGAGGCGGTATTCCGACTGCGCGACATCGAGGAGAAGTTCCGCGAACACAACAAAAGGCGGGCGGAGGAGACGCAAGGGACGGCCATGGATGTCGACACGGGCGACGGAGACATCCCCGAGGCCACAACGGCCCAAAACGGCGAGCAGGGATCCGGCGCACCGGCAAAGCCCTGGCTCGAGGGACAGCTCACGACGCGGACCGAGCCCGAAGTCAAGGCGCACACGTCGTATCTGGTGTTTGCGGTGCTCCCGCGCGAGTGGACCGCGGAGGACGAGGCGGCCGCCCTGGCGAGGTGGCCGATCGGAAACGAGAAGCGGACCATCGGCAGCCTCGACAAGGCGGCCCGGAAGGCGGAGAAACGGCAAGCGCA
>Ga0247771_1000582_pt1 | contig 11385 bp, 9 predicted proteins | sample UWRJL197509C6_FD_179948 | JGI IMG/M metagenome (GOLD analysis project Ga0247771, IMG submission 179948) | Plant litter microbial communities from Arlington Agricultural Research Station in Wisconsin, United States - UWRJ-L197-509C-6 | ecosystem: Environmental > Terrestrial > Plant litter >...
TCAATTTCAATCCCGAAATTAAATGAAACTATTTGCAAGATTGTTTCATTAAATCGTTTTAAATTTGTAAAGAGATATTGAATTAAAAGCAAATACAACTTTTTTATATTTTCCATTAAAAAAAACTGGTGTTAAAGAGGAAATATCTCTAGAAAATCAAAGCTAAGTCAAACTGATTAAAAGGAGGAAATATGAACATTTTTCAATATTTACAAACCGTCCGAATTTGGAAAAAATCATTTCAATTTGGTGCTTTTTTAACTTTGTTAATTTTTATAATTGGGTTTAATTGCGTAGTTTCGTTAGCTCAAACAAAAATATGTACTGAATTTTCAGATTCAGGATATGAACTTGCGGGTAAGACGAATCTTTTTTGGAAACAACGTAAATTAAAAATAAGATTCCTTAATGGAGAAGAGTATTTTCAGAATAAAGTTCAGACTATCTCTTCTGAATGGAGCTTATATGCAAATATTAAATTTGAATTTGTTAAGCAAGAACCTTCAGACGCACGTATTTCCTTTAACTCTGGTGGTTCATGGTCATACATTGGAAATAGTGCTGAAGATGTTAGTAAAAACAAGCCAACTATGAATTTTGGTTGGTTTGATAAAAATACTACAGAGGAGGAGTCCCGGCGGGTAATTCTTCACGAATTTGGACACCTCTTAGGTTTTATTCATGAACACCAATCTCCTAAATCAGAAATAAACTGGAATAAAGATGCAGTTTATAAATATTACGACGATAAATTTGGTTGGAGTAGAAGACTGACCTACGAGAATATTTTAAAAAAATATTCCAAAACCGAAACTCAATTTACTACGTATGATCGATTATCTATTATGCATTATTCTATACCAGCAGAGTTGATTCTAAGTGGCAAAACTGTCGGATGGAATACTGACTTATCAGAAAACGACAAAGCTTTTGCAAAAAAAATCTATCGTTGATTTTATTAGACATTGGCTTATTAAACTGAATAAAGCTTGCAAATAGTTCTTTGAAAAAGTCTTAAAAATTGAAAATACTGATTTTCAGCTTTAAATACTTCAAAAATTTTAAGCTGAAATCAGCATTTGGTAAAAGAACTTCCGTCTTTGAAGGAGAATATTACTATGAAGGAAAATGTTAAAAAAAACTTGTTTTTGTTAATGTTTGGGTTATTTATATTTTTCGGCACTCCCCAAATAATAAATGCTCAGTTTGAAATGTTTTATAGTAAATCAAAAATTATCACCTGTTATGCACCAGGGAAGGAATATGAACGTACAGTTGACCCTAGATGGGATGATACCGGATTTGCCTTTTTTCCAACAACAATTAGATATAATAGCGACGTTCAACCCGTTTTTGATGAAATTAGTTCAAACATTGAAACAATGGAAAAAATATACGTTGTGGCAACGACTGATACGAAAAATGCTGAAGCGTGTCGAAGCGATAAGGGAAAGTTTTTCATTTTGTTTAATCCAACATGGTTAGGAGTTTTGTATAAAAGAGATTCAAAAAGTCTTTGGGTATTACGTGCTATTCTTGCACATGAAACTGGACATATTGAACTTGGTCATACTACAAAATATAAAAAGAGCGAGCCGCCAATGGAGTTAGAAGCTGACGAATTTGCCGGTCAACTCTTAGCTAAAATGGGAGCTAAGCTTACAGATGTAGAAGAAGCGTATAACTCTAGATTGTTTCAAGATATTCAACAAGGGACATCTCACCCACCTCTTAACCAGCGATTAGAGAGAGTTAAACGAGGGTGGCAACAAATTCAATCAACTAAAACAAAAGCAAATGAGACTACTCCTTGGTTTGATTGGAGAAATAAAACTCAATCTGCTCCCCAAAAGAAGCCTAATCCTTGGGAAGATTTATTTAAAGATACAACTAAATCTAAACCTCAATCTGTACCTCAATCTAAGCCTAAATCTGACCCCCAAAAGAAATCCATGACTTGGGATGAGTTTGTGAAATCTTTGGAAAATACAACAAAACCCCAATCTGTACCCAAAAAGGAAAATCCTGTTTATTTTGTCTCAAAATGTATTTTTTATGGTGATCCCAATATTTATTTAGTGGATTCTAATAATAATATCATTTCGAGAGGTGTTTGGGGAGATATAAAAATTGGGGGGAAAACTGCATCATCTTTGCCTGTATTTGCATGGATATTTTCAACAGTCCGAGGGCACATATACGGAGTTGACTATAATGGTTATATATGGGTTCAAACTTGTTGCGGTAATTATGTGAATGTAGGCATTGTAACCAACCCATAGTATGTTTGTTTTAATTTCACACTTTCGAAGACGAAATATAAGCTTGCCAAAAGTTATTGGAAGCATAAGATTGCTAAGTAGGCAACCTCATGCTTCCAGTTTCAAATAACCTAAGTTCGCTTGCACATAATTTGTAATGGTCACGACTTAATCTGACATTCTCGGCTGATTAGAAATTTATTCTAATCAGCCACAATCAGGAGAATGTGAGATGAATACACAACAAAAAATAATCAAAAACAAATTAGGCGTCCTGAATTTAGCCGAGACTTTGGGCAATGTTTCAAAGGCTTGCAAAGTGATGGGCTATTCTCGCGATAGTTTCTATCGCTTCAAAGAGTTGTATGAAACCGGCGGCGAATTAGCTTTGCAGGAGATTTCTCGAAGAAAGGCGATTCTAAAAAATCGTGTCGCACCGGAGATCGAGGAAGCCGTCGTCGCGATGGCAGTCGAATATCCGGCATACGGGCAGGTGCGAATTTCCAACGAGCTCAAACGAGCCGGTCATTTTATCTCTCCGGGCGGCGTGCGCTGCGTGTTGTTGCGGCACGACATGGAGAATTTCAAGAAGCGATTGAAAGCTTTGGAAGCGAAGGTCGCTCAGGAAGGCTATATTCTAACCGAGGCGCAAGTCGTCGCTTTGGAAAAGGCGAAACTCGAAAAGCAGGCTCACGGCGAGATCGAAACCGAGCATCCCGGTTACCTCGGCTCGCAGGATACTTTCTATGTCGGGAACATGAAAGGCGTCGGTAAAATCTACCAGCAGACCTTTATCGACACTTATTCGCGCGTCGCTTTCGTCAAACTTTATGACCGCAAGAACGCGCTCGTCGCTGCCGATTTGCTCAACGATCAGGTGCTGCCGTTCTTTGAGTCGGAAGAGATTCGACTGCTTCGTATCCTGACCGACCGCGGCTCGGAATATTGCGGCTCGCGCGAGCATCATGAATATCAGCTTTATCTGACGATCGAGGATGTTGACCACACCAAAACAAAGGTCAAATCGCCGCAGACAAACGGTATCTGCGAGCGGTTTCACAAAACGATTCTGAACGAGTTTTACTAGATTGCGTTTCGCAAGAAGTTGTATCACACTTTGGATGAGCTGCAAGCGGACGTTAATGAGTGGATGCGACATTACAACGAGGAGCGTCCGCATTCGGGAAAATACTGTTTTGGTAAAACTCCGATGGAAACTTTTGCCGAGTCGAAACACCTGGCTCAGGAAAAGGAATTGGACAATGAAAAATGGTGGACGCTCGATTCGACCAATCGGACATCCACCGCTACGGAAAATAACTTAACTGTCAGATAAAGTCTTAACCACTACACATAATTCAACTGGACTACACTTTTGATAATATAGTCGAGTTCTGATTACCCATTATTAAATTAAAACTTCTTCCACCTCTGCATCTTCTCCTTCTGCCTGAACTTTTGTGAGCGATTGGGTAAGAGGAAAAGTATTTGGCTCTTCATCATAATAGCCTTTGAAAAGCACCATTGGATATTTATTGCTTGTTCTAATGATCGCTTCGGTTTCTTCAATTCTCGTAACTTCATCAGGAGTTAAAAGTTGTCGGCGATGTTCCGCACCACCCGATCCAATGGTAATGCCGCCAGTTCCAAAACCAATATTACTGCGCCGGTGAGAAACAGTTTTTTCACCGAGCGTTTTTGAAATATATTCGGCGGTCTGATAATCGAGTCCGTGTAAGGCTATTTTTGTCGCGCAATTACTTACAATCGTTTGTGCTGCGTGATTTCCGTAAGTTTGATTGAGCTGTGAAAGGGATTGTATTCCCAACCATAAAGCGACGTTTCGCCCGCGAGCTAAACTAATCGTCGTATCAAAATCAGGAATTTTACCGATATTGGCAAATTCGTCGAGCATCAAGTTAATCGGAACTTCGCTTTCGCCTTCAGGAATTATCTCGCCGGCAATTTGTTCGAGCAAAACCGTAAAGAAAAGACTTGTCAGCGGTCGGAGTCTGGCAATATCCTGCTCTCGTAAACACCAATAAATTGCTGTCGGTGTGTGTCGGAGCGTTCCAAAGTTTGGAGCCTCAAGTTGCGCTGATGTAAAAAGCTGTATATTGTGATCACGCATAAATTGCATACGCGAAGCAACAGCCGGAACAATTGCGCCTTTGATTCTTGCGTCAGTCTGCTCAAAAATTATTGCCTGTTCTCTGGCGATGTAGCTCGGCGAATTTAGAAGCATCTGTAATAATTCATCCGGTTTTTTGCGGGTAAATAAACGGTAAGCAGTCAATGGAGTCGGATATTTGGTTGTAGCTGTGTGTGCGAAAATGGCACTTAGGAAGGCAGTTTCCGCGTCAATCCAAAACTGATCGGTATTTTGTGTTGATCCGGCACTCATCAAAGCTCTGGCGCAAAGTTCTGACATTCTTGCATCATTGCAAAGAGGTATCCAGTTAAAACACTGGCTTGAGTCCGGCTCACTTGGAGCAAATCTCAAAGCCTTTTGATGAAAACCGCTTGTCCGTGTCCAAAGCTCACTTTTCGGATCGGTAACAACGATGCTTGTATCTTTAAGTTCGGCGCAGTTCGGCATAAAGTAACCTCTGCTTTTTCCTGATCCTGCACCACCTAAAACTAGACCGTGCATTACACTCAAACTGCGAGGTAGCGCAATTTTTCCGTGATGTCCTTCCGGGTCAATCGGCGCGAGAATAAATCCACCTGGCTCGACCTCTTTTTCAAATTCTTTGAGTTCTTTCTTATTGGCAAATCGAGCTGAACCGTGTAAATCTTCTTTACCATTTTTCGTATTTTTAACGAGTGCCACTATTCCACCGATAATTATTACTAAAAATCCGAATGTCGCCCCTATCGAGCCGTATCCGGTTTTTGTGCCAAGAATTGAATATAGGGCAATTAGCGAACCTCCTATAATTAAGAGAGCAAGTAATTTGCTAACAAGTTTTTCCGGCAACATTGAAATAATGATATAAGCAGATAATTTACCCATTGCATAAGCATAAATGCTCAGTATTCCTAAAATAAGTCCGATAGGAAAAAGTTCTATTTTTAACTGTAAGATGATAACTAAATACAATAAAAGACAAATGCCTAAACCACCTGCCATAGCCATAACTGATTTTTTCGCTATGCTGTATTTGTAAGCAAAAAATATAAGTCCAATCGTTTGTAAAAGTTCAAATAAAGGAATTAGCCAAATCCATTTCCATTGTTCGGCAGCAAGTTTTTTTGCAGTTTCCTCACGGGTTTTGGATTCCTGCCAGCTTTTGTTTTGTTGTTCAGAGATACCGTTTAAACGCTCGTCCTGTTGCTGAATGACTTGATTATTTAATTCCTGTAGTCTTTCACTTTCGGTTTGTGATTCGCGCTGTATATCATCAATTCGTTGTTGAGCATTAGCGTTTTTCCGCTTGTTTTTTGCTTCAATCTCTTTTTGAGTTTTTTCAGCTTCCTTTAAGTAGTCAAAGGTTGGAGGCAAATTAGGTTGAGGTGAAGCGGTTTGATTTTGTGCTGAAATGCCCGAAATCAAAAGCAATAATAGGGATAATGTTGTAATAGCTTTGAAAGTAGGAATTGTATTTCTTTTCATAGTTGACTTACTCCGTTTGGTTTATTTTCATTTTTAGCTGATTTTACCGATTGAAATTTCGGTCTTTTTCATAGGTTTTCTCTATTTCTTTTCTTTGTAGAATCTCTTTATTTTGCTGTTCGTAGCGCTCCATTGTGTTTTTAGCAATGCTGTCGCATTGCTGATCGTCGGAAATCTCCAGAAGCTTTTGAATGGCTTCGAGGCGCGTCATTCCCTCAGTTTTTGTTTGTTTCTGGTCTTTTCCAGATTCCCATTTTTCAATGAGTTTTAATTGATTGTCGCTCGGCTTCTGCTGGCTGAAATTTTCAACTAAATCTTTCTCAAAAAGTTTCCAAGCGTCTTTACTGATTTCGATAGATTGTTTTGAAAGACTTTCTCGGATCTGTCTCAAAACATTGTCTGCAATCTGTTTTTCCGGTTTGACCTGGGGAATTTCGGTTTTCTCCACCTGGCGCGACATTTTATCCGAGAGCTTCGCCGCGTCATCGGTAAAAATGAGAGCTTCGTTTCTCGCCCGGCTGACCGCGACATAAGCCATTCTTTCATTCAAGAGCTGTTTGGATTCGGTCGTTTCCGCGTGAATTAAGACTCTATCAATGGTTTTTCCTTGCGAACTGTGGGAAGTTACCGCGTAACCGTAATCGAGCGCGTGTGGCTGGCTTGTGTCGAATTTTACAGCTTTTCCGCTGCCGGTCGCTAAGGTCAACGTCGAATCGGTTAACTTATCGACTTTGCCGATTGTGCCGTTGGCGATTTTCGCTTGCTTCGTCTCGAACGGTGCGCGGAGCTGCAAGCGGTCGCCTTCGCTGACTTTGATTGTTTGTTCCGTCCAGACGCTCACGCCGCGCAAGCGTTTCGGATTATAGGTAACTTCCTGCACGTCGTCGCCTTTTTTGATTTCGACCGTTAACAGATTTTGCTCGCGGTCGGTTTTAGTAACTCTTGCGAAGCTTTTAGCGGCGATTTTATTTTCTGCGCTTCCGCGTGTGTAGGTGATAACGTCGCCTTCTCGATAAGCTCCGGCAAATTCACGCTCAACTCCAGTGAGCTCGTTGCGCGGTCGCAAAATTTTAATCTCGGTTTCTTCCTTTCCGATTCTGCCGGCATTTTTTAACTCTTCGTGAATTTTGCCGTTAATCTGCTCGCGGTCGGAATTACGCGGGGCAACAACTAAACTTTTCTCCGGCTCGGCGGAAAACGCTTTGACGATTGATGAATGTCGCTCGGCTCGGTCTTTGACTTCGATGATCTGCCCGCGCTGGCGCATCGCTTCGACGGCTTCAGATATTTTCCCTTCAGATAAATTTTTGACTGTCTCGCGGTCGGCTTCTTTGGTCTGCCGTCTGATCGTTTCGACTTTCGCGCCGGTGGCGAGCTGATCGCGCTGAATTCGGGCAAAAGGCTTTCCGGCTTCTACTCCTTCGTGCTGGCGCGTATCTCCAACTAATAGAACGCGGTCGCCGCTTTTGACGGCTTCGCGGAAAAATTTATCCATTTGCCGGGAAGAAACGAAACTTGATTCATCGACAATGTAGAATCGGTTTTGCTCTCGCGGTGCATCTTGGGTTGCGAGTAATTTTTGTAGGGTCGAGCTTTGGATTTTCGCGCTATCGAGTTCCTGCGCTGCGCCGGTCGTCGGGGCAAGTCCTACCACTTGATAATTCGCTTTTTCAGCTAAATCTTTGACGACTGAGAGCGTCGTTGTTTTGCCGACTCCGGCGCGTCCTTCGAGCGTAACGACTCCGGTTTTCGCGTCTAAAATTTCCTTTACTGCGTTCCGCTGTTCGTCAGATAATTTCTTAAAATCCTCAGTTTCAGGAATTGAAATTTTTAAGTTTTCAATCTCTTTTCCCAACGGCTGAATTGGTTTTAGATTTTTGATTTGTCCGGGCAAATCTGCGGCGATTTTTTCATCAGAAGATAAAAAAGCAGCTTCGCGTCCGTCCTGCAAAACTACGGTTTTGACTTTTTTCTCTTCTATACGTTTTTCCAGTTCCGCTTCGATAGCTGAAACTGATGTGCTGCCGATGGCGCGTTTATTCGCCTCATGCAAAACGTTGCGGGGATTGAATACGGCTTCGCGCTCCGACAGTTTAGCGAGTGCAAAAGTAACTGCTTCCTTTGCTAGATTCGGCTTTTCTGAAATTGTCGGATTTTCTCTTGTCGCCTGCACTAATCGAGTGGCTTGGCTATCAAAAATTTTATCAATATTTTTATGCTGCTGTTGGATCAGAGATTTGTCGTAAATCTTTTCGCGGCGATTGACTAGACCAAGCTGGCGAAAATGCTTTCCGGCTTTGTCGGCTAGTTCTAAAATTTCCATTCGTCGAGGCGAACAGGCTTCACGATATTCTTTTGAAATTCCTTTAATTTCCGGTGCGCCGGTTTCTTTATCAATTTCGATTGAATAGCCTAATTTTTGCAGACGGTCGGCTAGTCCGGTGTAATAAACGCTTTTGACATAGTTTTGCGCTCGATGAAGTTCTAAACTTTCGAGGGGTTTCCAAGCTCCGTCACTGCGTTGGGTAGCGTTCATAATAAAACAATGGTCGTGAAGCTGCGGGGCAACAAATCCGCTTTTAACACTTGGTCGCGCTGAGTCGTGTTGAAACCGTGCAATTACCAAATTATTCGTCTGCTCTTTCTTACCACCACCGTTATTTGATTGGGCTTGCAGCTCGGCTCTCTGTAAGGCATCTGAAACGGCTTCGATATGTGCGGTTCTGATATTCTCGTCCTGACCGACTAAAGCAGCAATCGAAACACTTTTGGGGGCGGAAATAACCATATCCCAACCGGCAATTTCTTTGACCTGTTTTATCTCTCCATTTATTTCGCGGGTTCTGCCTAAAGTCATTCGTCGGAATCGCTCGCCGGTGTTCGGATTAACACCTCTTGATAATCTGGAAAAATCTTCTTTCTGTATCTCGCCAGTTAAGCCTAAAGCCTCTGCACCTTTGCCCGTCCAATGTCCTATTCTAGTTCCTTCTTCTGTGTAATAATTTTCGCGCTCATTAGTGAGTTCTTTTTCAAAATATGCTTCGGCTTGCCCGACAAAACTTTTTACTAAAATTGCGCTCATTATTATTGAAAAATTCTTAAAAAGGTCTTTTTTCCAGATTTTGCTAAAAACCAACTAAAATCTACTTTAAACTGATGCACGAAAAAAAGTCAATAATTTTGACGTGAAGTGTTATAAAACAAAAAATATCAAAGGAAGAGAAAAAAATTCTTAAATAAAATGTCTTAAAAGAAGTGCAAAATATGTGCAGAGCACATTCTTAAATTCATACAAGGAATGATGGTACATTCTCAAGCACAAATACCCTAGGACTAAACCTTTAGGTCAACTTGACTGATTACAATATTCAAAGAAAATTTGTATTGTAATTTATTTTTATCTGTGTTAATTTCTGATTTATTGGCATTATGATTTTTCAAAAGAATGTCAAGTAAAAATATGGTTACATCAAAAGAAAAACTAAAACCGAAGTTCTTAGTTACTGCAAATAAACAAGTAAAATTATCTATTCAAATCTCGCAAAAAGTGTCTGATTTGATAGATGATTACCGGGCATTTCACAAAGAAGTTTCTGGTGAGGAAGTTACACTAGACGCTCTTGTTTCAGCTGTTATCAGTTCTGCTCTATCAAGCGATAAAAGTTTCATTAAGTGGAAACGAGATAAAGCAGGCAATAACGAGCAAGATACAGATTCAGACATTTCATAATTATCAAAAAGGAGTTTTATATGGACAAAAAAAATGAACTGGGATACGCCGCTCTTGGTGGCGATTGGCAGAAGATAGAAGCGTATTCTGCTGAAGAATATGCAAAAGATTTAGCCGCCGAACTTAAACTGCTTGGTGAGACTCTTGAGCAATTTAACATTACTGCTGATACTAAGTTGCCATCGACTAAAAAGATGCTGCTGAACATAATCAATCAGGTTGCCGGCACTAGAAGTCATATCGAGGGTTTGATTGATATGAACAAAGTTTCAGGAAGAAAAATAAGTGATCTTGTGCAATAGAATTTAGAAAAAGGAGAAAAATAAATATGTTGAGAAATATCATTGGATTAAGCATTTCTCTGTTTTTTTTAATCTGGGGTTTTATGGGATTAAATGAAAATCTTGCCGCGCTTCACAATGTTCTTTTATTGTTTGGCGGTGGAATCGGAATTGTATACTTTGGGTGGGATTTGATCTCAGAACTACTTTTTTCCTGACACAATTATCTCCTGAAATTGTAAATAATCGTCTCTCAAAATTATGCAGTCAGTCGCCTGAAATTGTAAGCAGTATTAATTAGTTCAGTAAGTCTGTAATTTGGTGTTTGTGTTTTATTATCAAGCCAAATATATTAACGGTTAACCGAATTTTTATACTACTACCTATTTCGGAGACTTAATGGCAATCAAAAAAAAAACGACAAGCTACGAGCGTGCAGATTATGGGAACATCGGTAAGGAAAACTTAGTAACACTCACCGTTAAACTTCCTGCGGAACTGCGCCAACATTGGCAAGTTGAGGCAAAGAAAAAAAATAAATCATTGAGTTTGATTATTACTGAATTGCTTACAAAAGAACTCGGAAAACCAACTGATTTTTAATTAAATCTTTCTTCGATTCTTTTTAATCATTGTCAAAGATCTGCCACCATAGTTAAGTAATTAAGTAACTACTGAATTAGGTAACCCACGAATACAATAAATTATTTGCTTTCCTAAATCAACACTTGTAATCTCTATTTACTGAGTTACTTAATTAAGTAACTCAGTAAATACTACACTAAGAGGATTTAACACTATGAAAAATAAATTTTTGTTTCTGAATTTTGCGGAAAAAATTGTCAAGAATCTACTCATCTGTCTGGCAATTTTTGTATTTTTTGCGACAACTTATGCACAATTTCGTGCGGTTCTTCTGGGAGAAGTGAAAGATGAAAATGGCAATAGGCTTTCGGGTGTAAGTATCATTCTGAATAACTATGAAACTGGAAACACTCAAATTATAACTACAAATGAAAATGGTTTTTTTGGCTTTTCTGCTCTTGCGCCCGGCTCGTACAACCTAACAGCCGAAATGCAAAATTTCAAAAAAACTACTGTGAAAATTAATGTTCGAGCGGAAACTACTCAGGAAATTAATATTATTCTGGAATTCAAAAAATCCGACGAAATAGATACTACTTCCGATCAGTATAATGGTCTTGAAATTGAAAATGTTGGGGTTCGTTCTCAAATTAGTAAAAAAGAGATATTAAGTTTGCCGCAGCTCGGACGAGATATTAATGAGCTTGACCGAACTGCTCCGGGGATATTAAGTCCAGGGATGCGAGGCGGAAATGGTAATAGTTTGAGCTTCCCGAATGGTGCCGGTCCGGGCGGCTCAAACAACTCTATCTTTCAATCGGAGAATCAGCAAAGTGTCAGCGTTGCCGGTCAAAGAATCTCAACGAATAATTTCCTGATCGACGGTGTGAGCGTCAATAGTTTGGTCTATGG
>Ga0247771_1000583_pt1 | contig 11367 bp, 5 predicted proteins | sample UWRJL197509C6_FD_179948 | JGI IMG/M metagenome (GOLD analysis project Ga0247771, IMG submission 179948) | Plant litter microbial communities from Arlington Agricultural Research Station in Wisconsin, United States - UWRJ-L197-509C-6 | ecosystem: Environmental > Terrestrial > Plant litter >...
AATCCCCTGGAAAGGGGGATCAAGACGGACCGCTGCTGGAAATGGCCGCCATTCCGCGTCCTCGACGTCGTCAACGACGTGCAGAAGCTACTGGCCAACACCAAGGAGGTAGGCGACAACAAGGAGGCGGGGGACAGCAAGGAGACGGGGGGCAGCAAGGAGACGGGGGACAGCAAGGAGACGACCAAGACTAAAAAGGCGGGCAATCTCAGAAGCGCTGTGCTCGACTGGCGTGCCAACCCCTTCTCGCCCTATGCCGTTGCCCGCAGCCGGCCCTCGACATACATGAAGTGGGTCGTGGCCAAGTATATCGAGGTGTTGATATCGTACGGGGACTCGTACTTCCGCCAAAACACCCTCGAGAGCATACCCTACGCACTGAACCTGTACGTGCAGGCATCCAAGCTGTTCGGGCCGGCGCCGCAGACGATGCGGGATCCCGGCACGAAGCGTACAGCGACGTATAAGAGCCTGAAGATAAGGCTCGACGCCTTCTCGGATGCGCTTGTCGACATGGAGGTGCAGTTCCCCTTCGTGGTGCGCAGCGCCGACGCTCCGGACACGGCCGCCGTCGCAGATGGCCATCCGGTGACCATGACGACCAACGTGGTAGCCGCGGCGACGACGAACTACTTTTGTCTGCCACCGAACCCGAAGCTGAAGCAGCTGAAGGATCTCATCGACGACCGGCTGTACAAGATTCGGAACTACTTGGACATCAACGGCCACGCGCAAGTGCTGCCGCTCTTCGACCCGCCCCTCGATCCGGGCGCGCTGGTCAACGCTGTCGCCGGCGGCCAGACCATCTCGCAGGTGTCCAGCGGGGCGGGCGCGACCATGCCGAACTTCCGCTTCCCCTACCTCCTCGGAAAGGCGCTGGAGCTGGCATCCGAGCTCAAGCAGCTGTCGTCGGCTTTCCTGAGTGCCAAGACGAACGGCGACGCCGAGCGCATGGCGGCCATGCGCGCTCAGCAGGAGGCGACCATCAACGCCGCCGTCATGCAGCTGAAGAAGGCCCAGCTGGAAGAGGCCACCAAGTCGCTCGAAACGCTCCGCGAGTCCCGTCGCGGGCCCGTCATGCGCCTCCAGCACTATCTCGCGCTCATCGGAGAACCGGCGAGCCGCATCCCCGGACCAGGGGCGGACTTCTCCGAGATCGACGCCCAGATCGAGGCGCCCACCAAGGACAGCCTCCGCATGAGCCCGTTCGAGAAGCTCGAGAGGGACGGGCAGGCCGAGGCGGCCGATTGGAACCTAAGCGCCAGCGGAACCAGCCTGGAGGCGTCCTTCGTCGCCATCATCCCAGATACCGAGGAGAACATCATGCCTTTCGGCGGCGGCGTCACCTTGAAGATCGGAACCGGCATGGCCGTCCAGGCGCTGAACGCCGTTGCCAACTACTTCCGCTTCCGGGGCGAGGCGGCGGGCATCGACGCGTCGTCGGCCGGCAGGTCCGCTCAGATGGTGCGGCAGCTGCAGGAGCGGCGTCTTCAGGCCAACGCGGCGGGACGCGAGATCAAGATGATCGACAAGCAGATCCAGGCGCAGCAGGCGCGCGTCGACGCCGCCGGGAAGGACATCGAGATGGAGCAAGTGGCCATCGATCACTCGGCTATGACCATCGAGTACTTACGCACCAAGTACACCAACGTGCAGCTCTTCGACTGGATGGAGGCCCGAGTCCGCTCGAGCCTCTACGCCACGTACACGCTGGCCTACGACATGGCCAAGCGCGCCGAGATGGCCTACGCCTTCGAGCGCGGTGGGACCGGCGACTCTGGCACGTCCTTCGTCGGGGCCGGCTCGTGGGACGCGGCGCACGACGGCCTGCTCTGCGGCGATGGGTTGTACCTGGGGCTGAAGAAAATGGACGCCGCCTACGTCGAGACGCGCGGCCACGACTTCGAGATCTCGCGGCACATCTCGCTGCGCGCGCTGACGCCGCTAGGGCTGCTGCAGCTGCGCGCCACGGGCGCCGTCGAGTTCGCCCTGCCGGAGCTGCTCTTCGACCTGGACTTCCCGGGCCACTACCGGCGGCGCATCCGGTCGGTGGCGCTGTCGGTGCCGTGCGTGGTCGGGCCCTACACCAGCGTGTCGTGCACGCTGCGCCTGCTCGAGCACAAGTACCGGTACAGCGCGCTGGGCGCGGTCAAGGCGGCCGACTACCCCGAGGCGGCCGGCGGCGCCGACGCGCGCTTCCGCACCAACCTGGTGCCGACGGCCGCCATCGCCGCCGGCAGCGCGCAGGCCGACTCGGGCGTCTTCGAGCTCAGCTTCCGCGACGAGCGCTACCTGCCCTTCGAGGGCGCCGGCGCCGTCAGCCGCTGGCGCCTCGAGCTGCCGCAGGCCGTGCGCATGTTCGACTACGACTCCATCGCCGACGTGCTGCTGCACGTGCGCTACACGGCCGCCGACGGCGGCGAGGGCCTCAAGGCCGCCGCCCAGGGCGCCGCCGCGAGCTTCCTCGGCCGCGCCGCCGACGCCAGCCGCGCCGCGCCGCTCGTGGCCCTGCTGGACCTCAAGAACGACTTCCCCTCGGAGTGGCACCGCTTCGCCGCCGCGGCGCCGGGCTCGCGGACGCTGACGCTGGCCGGCCTGCAGTCCCGCCTGCCCTTCTACGCTCGGCCCGTGACCACGAGGGTGCCCGTCGCTTCGCGGGTGGTGCTGGTGCCCGAGGCGCAGCTGCCAGACGGATGGGGCGCCTCGCTGCGGAGCGGAAAGGACACTGCCCAGCCGTTCGCCGCGGCGAAGACGGAGCTGTCGTTCACGCAGGAGGCCACGGTAACGTTTGGCTTCGACGAGGACTGGGTGTTTGAGCTGGCCAAGACGAAGGTGAAGACGACGGAGGTAGGTATCACGGGAGGAGACGGCGAGGGAGAACAGGAGGGGGGTGGAGTCGAGACAGAGCTGGGTGTGTTGGATAGGATGTGGTTGGTGGTTTACTACTCGCTGAAGGAACAGAAGCCTACATCGTGAGGAGCCGAAGTCGTGGCAGAATGAAGTCGAGAAGACGGCCGGCACATTTTTCTATCATGTCTTAGTTCAAGCAAGCTTGATAACGGTCTACGCGTGGGTGCAAGAGACATCTCCAACAAACCGAGCTCGAACACACAGACCTAAGTGCATATCTCCTATCTCTCCCTACGTAGCATGTATCGGATTTAAAACATACCAAGCATGCGTCTTCCTGGGCTATTTTAGATTTGTCTGATCATGACTAGTCCCGTCTTCGACAAAACTAAGGCGCGTGGTGTGGCCCAGAGTCCCAAACTCGAGTCTCAAAGAGGTTGTTCAGCAACAGCGAAGCACATTTGGACAAACAAACGAGATTCCATGGCCTATATACTTCTCCACGAGCAGCTCATTCCTCGGAGGTTGAGCCTCTCCAGCTAAGTGCCGCCCAACTAACACTACTGACAAATTATCCGCCCTAGTACTACTCAGTCTGCGGCGAGGATGTCGGGCAGCTTTTACTACCCGGACAGATACGAATCCGAGCGGTATTGCCAATTTTTATGTGGGTTAGGAGAATACGACGACTTGACCGGAGGATACGCCCGATTTGCTGAGGCTGGCCGCCCGACAGCCGAGCGAGATGAGGTTTGGCTGTGCGGCGCACTGCTTTGGATGGAAAGGGCCATCGCCGCCTTGCGCAACGAAGTCCGGGTGACCCGACGCGCAACTCGTATCCTAGAAAATGCCGCTGATGAGGTCCGCCGCAGCAACATCGAGATCCTCCGCCGCGGCCAAGTCATGCTCCCGCGGGAGCCATGGGACCGAACAAGACTCCTGGAGATTTTGTACGACATGATGGAGCGGGTTCAAGATCATCACGACAGCAGAGCTGGCTGGATTTGTGGAACATTGTCATCGCTAGAGAGGATCTACGATGAGATCGAACGGACCTTCCCCGACCGCCCCGCGCCGCCCGGTTATCACCACATTACGTCGATCTCAACATTAGTTGTTGGTCATTTCTGTACCGCAACGAGCGACTTCGTCGACCACTTGGATAGGCGTCTCTTGATAGCCAGGGACTCCTGTATCATACTACTTGCTCACGAGGAGATGCTGGACGAAACCTCGGCTTAGTCAGTCGTCGAGGTGGCGTTGATGAATGTAGGACCTAGCACCCTAACGCATCTCCCCTGACGCAATGAGACAATCACCTTACGCATGGAAGTGACTTATGTGTGCCTAGGCCTTTCTGAATTTGCTCCGAATGCCCCCGGCCCACCTGGGTAGAACTAGGTACCTTGGTAGGTAGTAGGTAGTCACTTGTTGGTCCGCTGCGGGCAGATTGTAAATGGTCGACTTGCCGCCAACAAATCAAGGGAGTATTCTAGGGCCCCGTTAAGAACCTCAGATGGATCATGGGTGTTTCCTTGTCTTAGCTAGTGATTCGGGAAAGCACAAGGGTGGTGACAGGGCATCATAGCCGTACTACTGAGTGGTCTATAAAATCTGTACGAATGCTCCCACGAGTCCCTCTGCGGCACCGCGAGTTCAAATTCGATACCATCAAGCCTGAATTTCGGACCAGTAGTACCACACCAGAGACCTTACGTATACCGATTTTTCAAAGAAAGACCACGCTCGTCGCGAAGATGCCTCGTACCTCAACAGGCCAAACCCGCAGGGCGACTGTGCAGAGTGTAACCTTGAGGATCGAGTCATGGCTGGACCGGCTGCTAGGTGCCGAGTACGATGCGGAGGAGCTGGCGGAGATGTTCGCCGAACAGGCGGCGGTATCCCGTGAGGACGTCGAACGCCTGTCCCGAGAGGGGGCAGGCTTTCCTAACGATCCGGACCTGGTCATGCGAGATATGGCCATCCTCCAGATGAGCATTCCCCGGCGGAGGACCGTCCGCTGTGCCGCCATCGACGAATATATCCGCATCGTCACCCGTCTCGACGCCGAGATGGCCTTTCTATTCCCCGATGCTGACCGTCCCGACATCAAGTCGGGCGTCAATGGGGCTAGGCGGGCGCACAGCGAACTGGTTGTGGCGGCCGCAGACTATTGGGATGCGGTCGGGAACATGTACGACCTTCTCCAGGACTACCTCGAGGGCAGGATTCCGGTATCGTAAGTGCCCATATATTATGCTCTGGGAAGGGCGACTCACTGGCAGCAATGGCAACCCCGAACCTCTCCGGCTTGTCCGAAGAGTTATCGTTACATAACGTGTGACGCCGTTGAAGCATGGCCGGTGAATAGCTCGAAGTTCACGCTGTCTAGGTACTCATAGATCAGTGACTCTATGACCTTGTGATTAACTAATACGCCCCTGAAGTGATATAAATATCGGGAAGTCAACTGCCTGTCTCGTCCTCTTGGTGTCGCTCTTGTATCAAAAGGCAAACATTGCAAGAGGTCAGCTCCTCCCCTCACATCGAGGACCACATAAACGACCGCGTCCTCAATCACTTCCGACGAGATATGGCGGACGCCAACGGCGGGGGGGAACCCCGCTACCCGGTTACAGAAGAGGAACGTCAGTAAACTCCCTCCCATCCCCCAAAACCACGCCCCTACAGCCAATATCCAAGCGTCCGTTTGCTGGGTCCAAGACTGGGATCAGCCACCCTTCTCGCGCAGTACTAACTCCATCCTACACAGACGAATGGGCCGACTACCATGTGAACCAGATTATTGCCCAAATGGAGGCGCTCGAAGGAGTGATCCGCGACATCAGGGGGGAACCCGGTCTCGGAGCCTTGCGTAGTGGACGCAGGTGGCTTATATACCGAAGCGAAAGACTGACGCAGGACGGGATCCCACAAAGCTTCTCGCAGCGGGTCGAGATAGCCGAAGAGGCTTACAACCACATCGGTCCTCGGATGACGTATACCTCCGGCCTGTACCGCACCGTGGACAGGTGTCTGATCTCGCTGCCGCAGCAGGTCGCCCAACTTATTACAAGATTCCCGTGGTATCGGGGCCGACCGCCGTTGAACCACATCGCAGGGCTCACGGAGCGGGCGAGGCAAGCACAGATGAGCCTTGCAAATCTCCATACGGATCTCCGCAACCGCCTTAATATCTTGTTGGGACGACTCGAAATCACAGAAGCGGAGGTGAATTGGCAGCCGCCCTCAACCAACGGCCACGCCAACGGGGACACCGACGATGACGATGAGGACATCAGCTGATACACGGAGAGCTAGAGCAGGGTGCTCGACTACGGTGCCTACCAGGTACCTAAGTAGGTAGGCCAGGTACCTTCCTACTCAGGCGCCTACCGAGGCACAGGCCAAGTTTAAGGTATCTATCGGGGATTCCAGCTTCAGGACCGACGTTTGTTGTCCCGTTCTATATTGCCCGGCTCCCTCCTCCCACAGAGAACTGAAAGGGGCTGCACTTCTAAACACAACACTTTTTACGCTGAGATATTCGGTGTGAGATGCCGGGAATCTGAATCTCCAACACCACTCTCTAGTTCCCCCCTACGGCGGCACAGGCACCAACCTCGTAGCCGCGAGAAACTCCCGCAGCGCCTCGAGGGCCACGCCCCTTCTTACGCCCGTCGCGTCGTCCCACGACGAGTGCAGTCCGACCAGCTGACCGGTCTTCCTCTCCACCAGCGGCGCCCCGCTGTGGCCCCAGTACGTCCAGCAGTCGTGCATCAGCGCGCCGATCTCCGAGTTGTCCTGCGCGTCCTGCCCGGCCGCCAGCCCGCGGTACGCGCCGGTGCTGACGTGCAATATGTCGTAGAGCGGCCGCGCCCCTGGCCGCGCCGCCGCCAGGTCCTCGCCCCTCGGGTGCCCAACGCACACCAGGCCCGCGGAGAGGGCCGGCGCCGCGCGCGCCACCGCCAGGCAGGGAAACGCCGCTGCCCCGGCGTCCCCGGGCTGTGCGGCCGTGACCATCAGCAGCGCCAGATCCCGCTTGGGGTCCCAGGCCACGCAGCGGGCGCGCACGGCGCGGCCTGATGCGAACAGCAGCCAGTGCTCGCGCGCGGCCTCGAAATCTTTGGGCGTCTCGGCCACGCAGTGCGCGCAGGTCAGCAGCAGGCCGCCGGCGGAGACGCACACGGCGGTGCCGGCCTCGCGCTGCGCAAACACCAGCGTTGCGTCGGCGGCCTTGCGGGCAGGCGCCCCGAGGCCCGCCGGAAGGGTGACGCCGTGCTGCCGCAGGAGGGCCTGCTTCTTCAGCAACAAGCGGTGCTGGGTCGGTCGCAGGCCGGTCACGCCGCGGCCGAGGTCTGATGGGAGAGCGGTGACGTTGTTGCTAGAAGGCGCGTCCGGGCTGAGATCTTCCGAGAGTTGAGGAACTGTCTGATCGGAGCCTGTGAGGCCTGCCGCATCGGGCGTTCCGTTTGCGGGTGTTCGATTTGCCGCGAGGGCTTTGGCGGCCTGCCGCGTTTGCCGCGAGCTTGGTGGGAGAGACATCGTCATTCCTGAGAAGTCCTGAACGAGGCAAGAGTGTGAGACGATAGAGACTGCGGTGTTGAGGCATGACGGTGTATTCAGGGGTTAAATAGGGGAGCGCCAAGCCAAGGCAGCAGTGTCTACCTACAAGCCGCACCGCGCACGTGACGCTCACATCTGAAGGTCCGAGTCAACTCGCCGCCACCAACGATTCGGTGATACGATCGCAGGTTCTCGTTATCTCCGAATTGCAAGGCTCTCAACCACGTTCCGCCCTACCCGCACTTATCATGGGTCGTCGACTGCTACTCTTTGCTCGCACGGGGTGCTGCTCTCGGGGGTGAATCGCTTCAATGTACCTAGACAGTCACGCGTCATATCTCGACCTTGTCCACTGTACCTCTACCTACCAACTGTAGTACTTCGGACGGAGGAGTGACAGACCCACTGTGGTCTACGACGCCGGGCAGGTAACTGGGTAATCCCCGTGAGGGGCAGAGAAAAGCCGCGGCGAGGGTATCGTCTGGGACGGAGCCTGCCGATGTGGCGGCGATTCTCTGGGTCTGGATCTGCCACGCATGTGGGTCTCGTCCCTTTGGGTTGCGCTATTGAACTGGCTACCCAATCGCAGATGGTGCACGGAGCTTTCCGGCTCAGCCGCAGTGCGGGCGAGCTTTTGACGCTTCCATCACCACCACGCTGAATTCGCAAAGGAAGTCGAGTATCGCGTACGAGAAATGGGGGTGAATGCGTTTCTTCTTATCTGAAAGACAGCCGGTTCAGCGGTGAGATGATAGGGGCGTATCTGAGGACGCCATCGACGAGGATGGCGTACGGCCGGGCGTCGGCTGTCGCAAAACAAGCATCAAGGCGTGGCGCAGCCTGCCTGCCGCTAGTCGACGCCCCTCGACTACGCTAACTGCCGACGGCCCATCGACTCTTCGCATGCGCGTGGGTCTTTATCTCATATCGTCCCCGGATTTTACGTCTTTCCTCCAACACGTTCCTCGATCTCGTGTTGCACCCTCTCCCTCAGCCAAGATGATCCTATCGACGTCCGCCTTCGTTGCGTCCAGCCTGCCGGTCATCAACAATGGAGTTAAGTCGCTGGTATTCCGCTGTGCCGAACTTCTCTTGGCGATTGCGGTGTACAAGTTCTTCTCGCTCGCTGCGTCGGCGGGAAACCTCTTCACGGCGTATCTCATGCTGGGCGAGGACTACATCCAGAAGATCTGCTTCGTCGCGTCTAGGAACAAACCCGCATCCGGCACCCTCCTTGTCGCCGTCTTCTCGGTAGCCTACTTGCTAGCACAGCTCTACGGATCGCTGCTGTGGTTTCTGGACGCGCCGGGCTACGTGGTGCAGAGCCGGAACGTTTCCGCTTCGGCCTGGACCGGCGAGCTTCTAGACAACCCGGCTTACATTCTGCAAGTCGCGGCTGGCTCGGCGAATGTGTCCTCGCTCGAAGGCAACCTGCCGCAAGCCCTGGGCGCGAGCCTCTTCAAGCCGTCTGTGAACATTACTCTGACCGAGACGGTGCGACGTGGACAACCTCAGATCACAAATGCCACTCAATCCCGAGCCGGGGGCCGCATCTGGCTCGACAGTCAGGGGCTCTCGGTGTCCCCTGACACGGTGGCCATGCTACCATACACCACCGATGCCAACGGAGAGACGCTAGACAACGGCTGCAGGCCTCGTTGGTTGAGCACCAGCATGCTCTGGAACTGCACTTTCGACAACCTATACTCGCGGTCCATCTTTTCGTCCATCGTCGGGCAGCCCGAAGTTCATTGGGACGACGCATCGGATCGGGAACTCGACTCGCGTTACATCCCGCCCAACCGCCTCGACAACATCTGGGCCGCCTACGGCCAAGGCGGCGGTACCGCAGTCATGAAGCAAGTGTTTACGGTGACCAAGGAGAAGCGCCGTCATACCTTCATCCAGACCGTCTTCCGTTGTACCATGGTGAGCGAGGGTACCAAGCCGCTCCGCACGACTGAAATCGTCGACCTTTTGAGACGAACCTGGAGCACCAACGTCACCGAGCAGCACGACCCCTACATCGAAAAACTCGCCGAAACCCTCATCGCGGCACGCGACAGCAATAACAGCGTCTCCACCGGCATCAACGCCGTATCCAACGCGAACCTCTCGACGAGTCAGGTGAGCTGGGAGTACCTCACAGTCGAAACTTCGGGTGTCGCGCAGTATTCTGCACTTCGGATTTCTCTCAGCAACATTACGCTCCTCCGGTCAGAAACGATCGACACCGCGCCCGCCCCGTTCGGCTCGTGTAGCGACGCCTCCTTTCAGAACGAGGCGTACGGCGGAAAGGTGACTGGCTCGGATTGCCGAGGACGTTTCCCCAGAAAGAATCCGCATTTCTTCGGTCAAGTCGACACCTCGGCCGTCCTCATCCTGACCGGTCTTGGGGATGGCGCTTCGAATGTGAGCTCCGAAGCGCTCGACGAGAAGGTCTGGCAATGGTACAGCGGCCAGGAACAGCGGATAGACAACCTCCTCATCGCGCGTGGCTTCATCGTCAGCGTCGACCCTTCGCTCGTCACTGTCAGTCTCGACACCATCGAGTTCGCGCTGTCATACCTGCAAGTGCTTCTGGTCCTCCTGGCCGCCGTGCTGGCTGCCGTGGGATGGCTGCTGCTCTGGCTGTTTGCCACGGCCCACTGGTCCAGCTCCCTACTATCCAACCTCGTCTTTTCAACGGCGCTCGCCCAGGGTGGCAGGCAACAGAAAGGGCCGGGATACCTCTTCAAGACGCCTGACATACAGCTCCGGACGCCGAAGTCGGACGCCACTGTCACCATCAACGGAGAGGCCGTAATGGTCGAATCACAATTCCTTACCCCCAGCATTCAAAAGAATGCTCCGGAGACAGCTAGACTAGTCTCCGATGACGGGAAACGAACGTGACTATGCATTCATCTACATCGCAGACGAAGGTAAGAGACAAACCCTCCAGCATCCCGCTTTTGCTGCCGGGACCGCCTCGAGGCTAACGCTACACCCCGCTTGACAAGTCTGATCCTCTATCACCCATTTCCATAGGTACCTATAGCGACAAGCCCGGATTAGATCTCCTTCGGTTGTCATTACGTCTGCTGCGAGACTCGTCGGACAGGGGCGTGAGGCGGAGGCAGCAGTCAGGGGCTCTCGGCCGAGGCAGCGGGGATCGCGTACCAGGCAACGCCTCATCGAGGCAACAGGGCGGCGCATTGCCCGCGGGAGTGCCAGAAAACGAATTCGTGTTGACAGGCATTGCTCGGTGGAATGCGGCATGTTCCAGGGCTCGGTTCCTCAATCCGTGATCCTGTTTTGTCGAGACCGCCGGCCTGGTAAGCTTCGATTGCACAGCATGGAAACCGGCAGATAGGTACGTAAGGTCAAGGCCGTTGGTACCTCACTGAGTCGCCAGTCGCACAAAGCCCCCGGGGCCGAGCACCGTCGCCGGCATGGAGTCTGGCCGGATGGTGGGCATGCGTCGAGCAAACCGCCTCCCAACACGGGGCCGGGTCCCGCCATGCGTCCCCGACCGAAGGCCTGCAACGTTGCCCTGCGCCGGTATTCGCCGCCACCGCTCCCCTCAGCCTCGCCCAGACATGCGGCGGGCCGCCAGATCTCGCGAGCGTCCAAGTGGCGGGGAGCCGAAGACGGCATGTGGCTGGCACGAGCCTGTCTCACCCGTCCCCCCGGCGGGCGCCGTCGGTGCCCGGTGGGCCTTCCAGACGCTGTTGGCCGCCATCACGCGCCGACGGCCCAAAATTAGGTAGTCGGCAGAGAAGCCGGAGGGGCGGTGCGTCCATCGTGCAGACGGTCATCGGCAGCTCTGGCGTTCTACAGCGCTGGCAATACGAGGTCTCGGGGGACCCGCCCGCCGACGTCACCGCTGCCCGCGTCCGACCGGTTGGCCGGCGCTCCGCTTCCGAACCGTGCGCTCCGCCCGACGGACGCGGGCAGCGGTGACGTCGG
>Ga0247771_1000584_pt1 | contig 11346 bp, 12 predicted proteins | sample UWRJL197509C6_FD_179948 | JGI IMG/M metagenome (GOLD analysis project Ga0247771, IMG submission 179948) | Plant litter microbial communities from Arlington Agricultural Research Station in Wisconsin, United States - UWRJ-L197-509C-6 | ecosystem: Environmental > Terrestrial > Plant litter >...
GCGGACACCGCCCAGCGTCATGACGCAGACCAACCCGCGTGGTTCCCATCTTGGCATGTGCCCTCAGGTCGTCCTATCACGGTCTGTACATGTACGCTTGCACCCCCGCAAGCCCGGACGGGTGGGGCACGTCGAGCGGCCAGAGCAACGGCCCACTCTCGAAAGTGACCATAGCATCGACCCATCCGTGGGTTTGCAGGCTGGGAGTCTCGATTTATATGCCCTGATTCGGGTGTGCCGACGAGGACTGGTGCCTGGCGCCGGTGCGGATGTGCGCAATAGCGGCGGCACGTCATATGCCCAGGGCTGTTCGTACGACGACTCTACCAGCCTCTCAACGTCGCGCCGCCGCAGCTCGCATTTTTCACGGGCTCCTCGCGAAAATGGACAGTATGAACGCATAGGGACAATCCGAGATTGCAAATCGGTCAATGCTGGGTCGTCCGCCGTCCTCGTGGCTTCGACGAGATCAAACCTGGCTGTCCACGGGCGGTGTTTTGCAGGAGACATGTACTGATCTCGGTGACTCTTCCTCCCCGGGGCATTTCCCTTGACTTGGCAAAAACGTCTCGTTCCACTACGCCATCCGGACAGAGCTGGGGGCGTCGAGCTTATGGTACGGCGAGGGTGAGGGTGAACCAAGGCCTCTGGCGCCGAATCGAATCAGGGATGGCAAGATGTCCTACAGCCACCTCGCATCATTAGGCAACCACCAAGCGTAGGATCAACAAGGCAATCTGCGCAATGCAGCCGTGCCTCGAGCGCGAGCGCGCTAAGTCGCCGCCCTTCAATCCTTGCCAATGCTCTATATCTTCTTGAAATTCTCTAAGCGCCAGTCGCGTTGCCTCTACGGTTCTACCGCGGCTCTACCCTCGCGACACGAGCGGAATCACTCGACACATTTCAAACTTTGGCAGAGCTTCCTCGACGAGTAGCTCGGGCTCTAAGTCGTACCTCAAGAAATTAACAGCCCTCCCCAGCATGTCCCAGAGCCTGCAACGGAGAAGCAAGTGCGTCTCGTCCAGTCGCCCAATGCGGTAGAATATATGAAAGGCGCCGACGCGCCGAAAAGAGCCAGGATGCAGCCGAATGCGGACAACTAAGAGACGCAAAGCGGCGTGTATCGCCGGCTCGCGCTTGTTCGGCATCGTCTGCAAGCCGTTAGGCTATTTGGACCACTCCTGCAATCCCGCCTGTTTATCTGACTGTCGACCAGGTCGCAACCGACGTGGGCGTTAACCAGTCATCATCGGGCGGAGCTGTTCACCCTTCGATTGGTGAACTGGAGGTCAACAGCCCTCCCCAACTTTGTTTGTCACTCGCTCACTGCACTGCCCGCCTCTCCGATAGCGCTTGATCACTCTCCTGCGAGAAGCACATGGCCACTCTCGACTCCCTAAAGCAGGCCTTAGGCAGAAGCTACGGCAGGGTTAGGGTTGGTTGCAGTTAAGAACATGCAGCGTCATCTTATTGGCTGGGTTACCCTTTAGGCAGCCGCAATGACGGCTGCTGCCTTAGCCGCTACGATTTGTTTTAAAAGCTGATGACTACCCGCTTGTATGTGTAACTTTTGCTTCGGTTTGACGAGAAACTACCCCTCTTGTTCGCTTCTGCAGACTCCTGCCGGAGTGACTCCACGTGAGAAGAAACCTCGCGATCCTCTACAACTGTCCGTCCTATTCATGGCACCTCACCTTCCTCTCCCCCTTCGACCACCCTCCACGCGCCTAAACGTGTGGGCTCGCGTCCACCGTCGTGCCGCGCGCCGATACGTGCTCACCAACCCAGAGTTGCTAGAGCTAGTCCTCGTGCACCTCGACAACGCGGCGCTGCTACGCTCCGCGCCACTGGTATGTCGGCTGTGGCGCGACGTCATCGCAGCATCGCCACGGTTGCAGGAGCTTATTGTGAAGTATAAGCGGATAGAGGCGGAACTGATGCGCTATCAGTCGGACCGCTTCTACTGCGTGCTCCCAGACGTGGACGATGAGGACCTTTGACGTGCCCAGCAAGATTCGCGCGGGGCTTGCCCGTCGGTCGCGCAGCTGCATCTAGAAAAGGTTCAGAGGTATCCAGGGTAGAGTCGAATCCTTACGGGTCTATGGTATAGCGGGAGCACCACTGAGCGGATGAGATATTGGGATCCGGCGGCCACCTAGCTAAGAAGAAACAAGCAACAAGACCCCGCTTTGGAGAACCTATACCTGGAGCGCGCCCCCTACCCCTTGCTGCCTCCTCGTCGATGAGGGCAGCCCGGTCTCTAAGTGACGTGAATGAATGTGAAGAATCTTCGTCTTAGCACTAGAACTCTCTCCTGCTCAAAGGTGGAGTGCCTAGCAACTCTGGACTTCCTTCTCAACCTTTATGATATCTGGAAGCAGCAGAGGCGAAGGCTGCCTCTCTGCGCTTAGGAGGTAGTCCTTCGACAAGTTGATTTGTAGACTTGAGAAGAGAGAGAATTCGTCCGAGCCGAGAGTAGACAAGGGGTGGTCGAAACGAGAGTTACAGATACCATAGAACGAGAGGGAGGGCCAACCAGGGCGCGAGCGATCAAAGGATTATCTACTGTGTAGAAAGCAAGCCCCGTATTCAGGTCACAGGCAGGGAATTGAACGTCGAGATCATGGTAGTATCCCATACGGCGTACGTCTGCGCGGAGCAGCGGCCGTCTTTCCCCATATCCCGTTTTGTAGACACCCGAGAGGCGCGGAGCGGCGTGCACTCTGCAACTTGGCACGAATAGAAAGAAATGTCTCAAGTTCCGCGAAATTACGGCGCGCTCGGTAACCCGTGGGAGAGTTTAGGTAAGTAGGTGACGTGAACGCTGAGAAGGGCTTGGAGGCCATCATCCTGTGCGGGCTGTGACGGTGTTGAGAAACCAAGCCATGCGGGAAGGCGACGCGGAGACGGTTGGAAAACAGGATACCATAAGGGTCAATGTTTATAATCCTATAGGCCGGGTGCTGTCGCTAGGTTTGAAAAAATATAAGACCTCCCTCCGGGCGCACGCGTGCGAGGTCCGCAAAGGACCTCGCAGCGTATAGCAAGCACATCAAACGCCGCCGCCTCTCGACCCGTTCCAATCAAGGTTATGCAAGTGAGTGTGTTCAAGACAGATGCCGGAAGCGCAATTTGCACAGCCGTACATCCCATGCTCGCTAGCGATTCCGTCGTAGGCGTCGAAACCAAAAGTTGGTTCCCTGTCGGCCATCTGAAGCGAGGTCTGGACCACATCCGGGATGCTGGAGGGCGACGCGCCATGCATTATTGGACCACCATAAGAGAAAGGCGGGCCAGGGATAGCCGGGGTTGCCGGTGCTATAGGCGGCGGGTTGAAGTTCGGCTGGCTGCCGGCTGCTTCTACGCGATGTTGACTCCCGACTATCCCCTGAAGCGCAGATTGTTGGTGCCTACTAGTAGTCTCGGGATGGAAGAATGGCTGCATCTGGGTGGTTGCCCGTGTCCAATTGGCTTCGTTGGTGAGCAAGCCGTCTGCTCTCAGGTCATTGACGTTATATGGCTGGCAGTAGCTGTTTCCAACGGAGGAGCTGCGGCTCTCGGAGTTGGGATCCGGTCGGTTGTCTCTTTCGGGATTTCCCAACAAGGACATTTGTGACGAGTGTTGTGGATTTTCCCACACGAACTCGTAGCTGTCCGACGATCCTGCCTCGGTTTCTGGAGGGACGACAACAAATTGGATGTCGCTCTCTGCCGGGGACTGAGATATTTTGGGGGCCGCTGGGTGAGGAAAAAGGTGCGAGATGTTTGGGCTGATGCGTATGGGGGTTGAGTCTGCCAGGAGGTGTTCTGCAAAATCCTGGACGAGCTCGACGATGCTCTCGGAGGTGTGGGTAGGGCAATTCGTCTTGATCGAGGCGATAAGCTCCGCGCGTTTCCTCTCAACCAGCGAAGGAAGGCGGGCTCTGACTTCGTGGTGCTCAACTATGGGCTCGAAGTCTGTAGCTCCGGTTAGATTACTGCCTCAGGAGCCACTAGGTTGCGCGATTTGGACTGAATCAAGATCACCTGCCTGGCGATGGTATTTCTCCCTCGCCACCGAAGAGCAACTTCCATAGCGTCTCCCAATCATAAACTCTTTGGACGTTTTTCCGGCTGCTCAAGCAAAGATCGATAACCCCCTCGGCCTCGATCCCGTCTTCGGGTTGACAGCGACGAGCGGTGCGATCCTGGGTTGGACTCGGGCAAATAGACTGTAGATGGATGTAAAGGTCCTTCCCTGATTTGAAGTCCTGTAGACATCGTTGGCACTGGGGGCTCAGAACGTGATGGCTTCGGATGTGCTTCCTAACTTTTAAATCAATACGTACATCGAACACAGTTACTAGAACACCGGGACGCAAAGGGGAAGGTGGATAAATGACGATACCTACTTGAGCTCTGACATGTCGAACGACTTGGCCGCGCAAGCATGGTAGTCGCGCACATTGAACCGGAGCGGATTGCGCTTTCTGAAAGGGCAGGGTAGGCGCTCTCGACAAGTCTTCTTGTTGGGCCCTCCTGGTTCCCTGCTTCCCTCAGGAGGATCGGAACCTGAGCCTCCGCCGCCCGGTCCGCCTCCGCCGCCGTCGTCGTCATCGCCCTTCCGCTTCGATCCACGAGCACCGGACCCTTCCTTGGACTGAGGTTGAAGAAGGGCGTGGGAATGGCCGCTCGCACTTGTCGAGAAGCGAGCGCCTTCCGGAGCATCGCACGGGGTAGAGCTCCCGGACTCGGGACTGGCCGCCTCGCTACCGACGTACTGTCCTTCCTCCTCCAGTAGGGTAGCGCATTGTTCCTTGACTTCTTCAAAGGCGGCTAGGACGCGAATGGGACGGACAAGTCGGCTTAGCTGTATTCCGAATACATCCGAGAGGAAAGTGTTGGCTGCACGCTCGAGAGCAAGGTCCGGGTCGCTCTCTTCGTCGTCCAGCGTATAGATGTCGCTATCAGGGCGTATGGGCACCTCGCCACTGCCAGGGAACGGACTACAATCTATCTTTCCTGATCAAGATTAGCTTTTGCGGTCGTCCAGTTGCTCTGACTCGCTGGTTGAATGGAAAAGCTCACCTTGGACTGTGCTCGGTCCTACGGCTTCTGGTTGACGAGAGCGAATTGGCAAGGCCGCGTCGAAAGAGCTCCCAACGCCGTCGAGAAGGCGCCAGTCAGAGTTGCAAGTCTCCGCCCGCGCACAAGCACTGTCGCCAGCCGGCGCTGGGGACGGTGATCGCCCTGGTAGCGTCGAAACCGTGGTTCCGTATGACCTGGAATCCAGATTCGACATTGCGTTTGCTGAGAATAGGTCCTCATGATGGTGGTAATGAGTCGAAGCAACAGAGGGAGCTGGGCTGCTTCCCTTTAATGGAGGAACCTTGAGAAGGTTCGCCTCGCGGGAAGGGACTGGCGCCTGGAGACACTCGTCCGCCATGTCGTCCGCCATTCGGTACCTGGGAGAAGTAGGGCGGAAAAAGTTAGAGCTCGGCGCCAGTTTTGGGTTGGCTGAGCCGAAGGTTTTACGACAGCGGTCCGCTTCGAGAGGAAAGTGAATTTCGATCCACATGTCCCTGCAAGGAAACCACGCATTTTGGCCTAGATAATCCTGGGGGCGCTTGTAATTGGTCCAAGAGTCGATCAGTCCAGGAAAGCTCACCTGGACCAATCGGAGCCTGCTATGGCCGCCTACTTTTGTCAGGATTAAGCCTCGGACTTGGTCGCCTCAGACCAGGGCACTAGCGGCCCCACCAGGAGCACCCGACTGGCTCAGGCGGACTCACCTGAGTGCAAGTCAGCCTAGGGTTCTCATTTGCTGAAAGTAGGCTGCGGGAACTTCTAAGAAGCCGCCAAATCCGCAAGGTGACCAGACCAGTCGACTTGACTCGGGCCCTGAGAGTACGCCACCATCTGATGAAACAGACCTTGAATGGGGTCCAGATCGCTTTGGCCCTGTGGCTTTTGCGCTCGCCATCCCCGCGATGCACGTCGTTCTGATTATGTACTCAACCTGCCATCGCAATGTGCTGGCCGGGGTAATGCGAGCATCTCATTGGTCTCGCAAAGAGACCCAGCTCCTTGAGCTTGGGTCCTCAGAAGCTCTGTTTAAAGTGAGATGCGCCCGCCCAAGGAAAGAACGATACGCTCCGGGGAGCTAGCCTGGAACTTGGGTCACGTATAGTCGAACCGACCTGAGGCCCCCGACTCCTACATTTGAACCCAGACTCCGAGTCGACACCAACGACCGCCGTACCGTGCACTTCATAATCCCTCACTCTTGGTGATTGTCGTTGAAATATCTTTGCCCGCTGAATCCTCACATCAAAATGGAGTTCTTGGACCCAGTCATTCACAGTTCCCTCTGCCCGCTGCCGCACCGGGGAGGGAATCCAGTCCACGCCCACATTCACAGACTCCACCACGCCGCCAGTTCACTCCTCCTTCACATTGGTGCTTGGCAGTGGCAACCACTGCATGCGGTCCAATTCAACTCAGATTTGGATTCGGATGCGGACTCGGGCTCGGACGCGGACTCGGACGCAGACTCGGACGCAGACTCCACCAGGCTTGATACAAGTAACATGCCTAGGTCACGAGGGGGCAAGGCTAACGGCGGCCCCAGCAAGGCCAAAGGCCGCCGGTAAGTTGTTCAGCAACCCGTAAGCTATAGATCTCGGTTGCTAATGCGATGGGGGAACAGACAATCCAATGAGGGCCAGGACAATCCCCAGCTGGACAAATACATAGAGGACCAAACGTCGTTTCAGGACCGCCTCGTCCAGCTATCTTTCGACATGCGCGGCCCGGGTGCCATATCAGAGCGATGCGGAGAGATCATAGAGCAGAATGAGAGCTACGACCGGGAGTATAGAACAGGATATGGCCGAGATGGGGAACTGAGTTGAATGATAGGTACTTGCTGGTTAGGCCAGGACACTTTGGAGGATTGGGCATGTGGAATGGACGGCCCAGCTCACTGGGAAAGGGAGGCATATTGAAATACCCAGTCAAGATAATGTCACGGCTTCATCGAAAATTGACACGATGCCCCTACTATTCCGTACAGTACCAGACAGGAGCCCCGAAGAAAGGGATGATAACGCGACGGCTGGAGAGGACATGGTGGGGTGGCGAAAGATAGTGGAGGTGTTGGGAGTTATGTGCAACGAAACCAAGTCCTTGAGGCAAATCGTCATGTAGCAACAAGATACGATCAAAGATCCACGCAAACGCAGCGAGCGCATCGAGGATACCCAAAGCGCGTCGAGTATTTCTTCGAGCGTCTCGGCGCGGGCGTTTCTGACGGCATCGTGGAGAATGGTGCCCCCGAAGCTTTGGGGACATTCCGAGTACGCAATTTGGCCCGGAATGGGCCAGGGTTTTTCCGAGGCAAGTTGCCCAAGGCGGGGGAACGGTATGGGACATGGTCGCGTCGGATCTTGAAAGTGGCTTGCCTGCTGATAACCGCGCCATGTCCACGTTGGAGTGCTCGACAGCCCATATGAGCGGCGTGTGCCCAGCCTCGGACGGTGAGCTGATGTTCGGCACGCCCATTTCTACGAGAAACTGGGCCGCTGAGAGCGCATTCTCCTGTACCACTTTTGTGCCAGATCGTGTGGCCCGATGCTTTGACTTTGCCCAGCCCCACGCCCTGCGCCACCAGTAGCTTCAGCGTCGGGACCACCTGTGGGCCGTCGCGGAGAGCAACGAAGGTGTCTTCCAGAGACCTCTTGAGCTTGGCGCCGCGCTGGACGAGAACCTGCAGCCCGTTCACGGCATTGGCTTCGACGGCAGCGTTTGTCGCGGACCGGAAGCTCCAGCCGTCGGACTTCGGGTTCGGGTTGCGGCTGAACAATGTCGTGATCACGGCGCTCATCTCGTCGGGATTGCCGAAGTTCCTGATCCGAGCGAGTGTCCCTTTCTTTTCTTCGAGGTCTGGCAGGACGCCGTGCCGCACAAAGTACTGGAACATGTCGAAGTGGCCGCCCCGCGCGGCGAGGACGACGGGCGAAGAAGACTTCCCGACGGTCGTCTCGAACTCGAGAAAGGCGCCTCGGGAATGAAGAGCTTAGACGACGCTCAAGTGGCCTTTGAGCGTGGCGTAAAGCAACGCCGTACGTCCAGGTCATGTGCAAAAACTTTAGTATTTGGAAATATTGGCTGCCAAACCGGCTATCGATTAGCTGTTCTTGTTATTGCCACATGCCTCACCAATGTTGGTGAGAATGCCGCGTGTAACACGCCACCAAAGACCAGGACCCAATAAAAGGGCGGCTGCAGGACCCACTTTTGGTCATGAGTTTCTTATGACCAAAGGTGGGTCCCACAGCCGTATGTGACGGTTCAACCGTGGACAAACTTTTATTTCTGCTACGAAATCAGCCAAAACCATCATGAGCGGAAGGACAATTCAGCTGAATATCCCACAACACTGTCATTCTCAATAACATGGCGGGATCAGAGACACCAGACCTGTCCCTCCGGTGTGTTAGCACGATGGACGATGCACGAGATGGCGACGCCGCACGAGATGGCGACACCGACGAGAACAACAACGTCGACGACAACACCTTGGTGCTGACATGCGATCAACTCCAGCAAGTCAACGACTTTCGCAACCAACTCCTCGGTAGCACTGACGACGCCGACAAGTTCCAGTTGTGCGCGGAGAAATGTAACGAATTACTCCGCTTCGATACCAGGCTACAGATTCTGATTGCTACCTACGACGATGTCATGTCGGCCGTCTGTCGCGGGTACGAAAACAAAAAGCAGGAGAAGGCCAAAACCAGGACACCACTGCCGACCGGCCGCAACAAGAGGATCGACAATACCGCCGAGCGCGTCGAATGGAGGCGCTACTTCGGCGTCGCCACCCACGCGGCCCAGGTCAAGTCCAACTGTCTCGTCGCCCTGAAGGCAGTGGCCCTTCGCTGGGGTCGCGAAGTCGTGCTGCACTACGAGTGGGCATCCAAAGGCCCGAATTTCTGCAATCTGCTTCGCGGCGCCGCAGTTGATGTTCCGAAGTGGGATAATGCTGCCCTGGCATTGACTATTATCATGTGTCGACGACATGCAACCGTCAAGCGCCCCTGCATCGCCCGGTCCCGAGACCCTATCACCTCGGCTGATCTCAAGGAGCTGAAGGGGTTTCCTGTCTCTGAAATCCAAGACAGTATATTGCCTGCTGGTTTCGGCCTGGATAAGTTTGGCATGGTCGTCCACGAGCAATTTGCTGTACCCCGACTTCCCAGCACCTGCAGTACCAAACCACCCACTGAGCCTGACCGATCAGCGGAACCGTCCGACAGCGCCAGCAATATAGAGCTATCCGATGTGCCTGGAACTGACTGCACGGTACCTTCCGAACCGCCTTCGGAAACGTCCGAGACGAATTCACTCCACCCGCCCACCGGAAGGTCACTCCGCCCGTCCACCGGAAGGCCACTCCGCCCGCCCACCCAGCTCTCTTACAAAGAAACCCCGAACCGCGGCTCTGGAGCTGCTCGATCTGTCCGAGCCAAGACCTCCTCCGCCCCCAAAGCTCTACCATCGTGTCGTTGTCCTCTGCCGCCAACCCTCCTAGCAGCCCTCGATGACGCCACCACCTTCAACCCAGCGGACTTCTCTGCTCTCCGTAGCGGACTCTGCCATGACCACACCAAGCGTCTTCTTGAAAAAGTCTGGGCCCAGCGCCTTGCCACGGACAGGGCCACCTCTCCGGTCGATCTTCCTACCCGCCGTCGGACATCCTCGCTGTCCGGCATCGACATCACCCAGCCTTTCAAGAGACCGCGACTGGAAGATCTATCACCATTTCCTTACATTTCAGCACGCGGAACCGAGTTCTTGCATGACCTGGAAGCTGATGAGACCTACCGAAATCGGGTTTTGGCGGAACTACAACACACATGCGCCCTGCCGCCAAGTTCGCATGGCAAGCAAAATGCCGAATTGGTACAGGCCCTGCTCGGGACCATAACGCCGCCCAACACCAACAAGAGCCGCGGCCCAGTCGACGCCCTGTTCTGCACCGGCATTGTGGCCGCCGATCTTGTTGAGTCGGTATCTCCCCTGAGCGTCCCAATCATCACCGCAGGACAGCAGCAGTTCCGATGGAGCAAGAACGACCGGCCAACCGCCCAGCTCTTCCACCGCATGACGTATCTTGACAGGACAGTCTCCGTGCAAATACCGTCTCGCAGCTCAGCAGAAGATTCATTTGAAGACAGGACACTCAGGGAGGTGAGGCAACGATTCCTTTCCATGGGAGACACAGCCAATCCATGGAATATTCTCGACCTTCAGAGCCCATTACCGTCGTCGATCTTGCCGAGCTTTTTAACAGGCGAGAATAGTGGGCTGCTTCTCCATGTCAGAGACACCATATTGATGGAGAAAAGCGCTGAAAGAGTTACAGCGCCTAGTCAAAGCTGGAACCAGTGGAAGAACGTTCTAGAGTGGGTTTTGTTATCCGAGGGCGGTCATCAGACTGGCCCGCATATGGATAGCAATGGCCTTTCCACCTGGATCACCGTCCAAGAGGGGTGTATGGGTTTCGGTTGGATGGCAAACCCGACAGAAGAGGAAGAGAACAACTGGGCGACCAACGACGACTACACGGGCGGCCGGTGGAGATACGTCGTTCTCAAGCCAGGTCAGACTATTTTCTTCACGTCGGGCACGATTCACTTCGTCTTTCGCACACGAGCACCACAGACAATGGCACTCGGTGGCCACGTTCTTCAGTGGTCCGGCATCGAGCGATGGATGCGCGTCGTCCTTGCCCAAATGGCGAATCCGATGATAACCAACGAGGATATGGGGCAAAGCGCGCCGATGTATGTTCATGCTATCTCGAAGCTCGTTGAGACTAGGATAGCCGAAGGTCGGATAGAAGAATTAGGTGGCGGTACTGCGGTAAAGCGGTTCCGAGCCGCTGTCGAGGTACGGTCGTCTTTGCAGCAGTTGGCAAAACGCTAACGAGAGCAGGAGTTCAACAAGTTGTGCGCTCGGCGGAAATCACGGCGCGCTCGGTAACCCGGAATAAACTTTTTCTGAACCGCATCAGACCTCCAGACCTCGCCAGGGAGCGCACACTCGCCACAGCGCCGCAAGGAGGTCCGTAACACGCACCGATATTAAAAGTCATGTGCGGGCCAGCCACGAGCTAACTTTCGGCCCACCGCCCGGGAGGGAACTCGGCAGCGCGGTCCCAGTATCGCGAGTCTGCCTGGATCTGCTGCATGGGCACAAACAAGTTGACGCCTCCGGAGAGGAAGACACTGTCGACGTCAATCCCCTCGGGCGGCGTCTCGCGGTACCCGCCCGTCAGCAGGGCCGGCCGAAACCGCAGCG
>Ga0247771_1000585_pt1 | contig 11330 bp, 7 predicted proteins | sample UWRJL197509C6_FD_179948 | JGI IMG/M metagenome (GOLD analysis project Ga0247771, IMG submission 179948) | Plant litter microbial communities from Arlington Agricultural Research Station in Wisconsin, United States - UWRJ-L197-509C-6 | ecosystem: Environmental > Terrestrial > Plant litter >...
TCCTCGACAACTATACAAATATCTTCGTACGCGATGCCCTGCTGCGCGTAAAAGGCGTGGGCGATATCTTCACCCGTGCCGACGACTTCAGCATGCGCGTCTGGCTTCAGCCCGACAAGCTCGCCCTCCTTGGTCTTACGGCCGCCGACGTGGTGAATGCGCTTCAGGAGCAGAACATACAGATCGCTGCGGGCTCGGTGGGCGCACCGCCGCAAAATTCGCTGCAGGCCTTCGAGTATACCGTATTCACCAACAGCCGCCTGAGTACCGAGGCCCAGTTCCGCGACATCATCGTACGCACCAAGCCTTCGGACGGCTCGGTCGTGTACCTGCGCGATGTGGCCCGCATCCAGCTTGGCAAGTTCAGCTACTCGAGCAATTCCTTTGTGGACAGCAAGCGCGCATCCTACCTGCTGGTGTACCAGGCGCCGGGCAGCAACGCCCTCGAGACCGCCCGCGGCATCACGGAAGCTATGGACCGCCTGAAAAAATCTTTCCCTGCCGATGTCGATTACGTCGTTCCCTTCGAGTCGGTGTCGGTGGTGCAGGTATCGATCAAGGAAGTGGTGTCGACCCTGTTGGAAGCGCTCGGCCTTGTAGTGTTCGTGGTTTTTCTCTTCCTGCAAAGCTGGCGCGCCACACTCATTCCCGTGCTGGCCATTCCGGTGTCGATCATCGGTACGTTCGCGCTCTTCATACCGCTGGGCTTTACGGTGAACACGCTCACGCTCTTCGGCTTCGTGCTGGCCATTGGTATCGTGGTGGATGATGCGATCGTGGTGGTGGAGGCCGTGCAGCACTATATCGATCATGAGCGATTGTCGCCGCGCGAAGCGACCTACCGCGCGATGAAGGACATCTCGGGTCCGGTAGTGGCGATCGCCCTTATCCTTGCAGCCGTATTTGTACCGGTAGGCTTCATCCCCGGCATCGTCGGCCGCCTGTATCAGCAGTTCGCCATCACCATTGCGATCTCGGTGCTCATCTCGGCCTTCGTGGCCCTGACGCTGACGCCGGCGCTTTGCTCGATGCTGCTGAAGCCCATGAACATCAACAAAAATTCGAGGGGCCTGAATAAATTCTTTTACAGCTTCAACAACTGGTTCGAGCGCACCTCCACCCGCTATACGCGCGGTGTGAACCGCTCGATCAAGGGCGCCCGATACGTAGTAATACTGTTGCTCTGCATTTTTGCCGGCACGGCCCTGCTCTTCAAGAGCAAGCCTACGGGCTTCATCCCCACCGAGGACGAAGGCCGCCTCTACGTAACCTTCGAATTGCCCGAAGCCTCGTCCACCACGCGCAGCCTGGAAGTGCTCGACACGATGATGAACATCATCAAGCGCACGCCCGGCATCAAGCACTATGCGGCCCTCGGCGGACTCAACGTAGTGACCTTCGCCACCAAATCGAACAGCGGCACTATCTTCACCAGCCTTCAGCCCTGGGACGACCGCAAGGACAAGTCTTTGCAATTGAACGGCATCATCGCTTCCCTGCAGCAGCAGTTTGCCAAGATCAAGGAAGCCAACGTGGTGGTGATTCCGCCGCCGGCGATACCGGGTCTCGGCCAGACGGCGGGCTTCTCCTTCGAGCTTCAGCAGCGCGAGAGCAACGACGATATCAAGAGCTTTGAAAAGGTGGTGCAGAACTTCCTTGCTGAGGCCAACAAGCAGCCGGCCATCAGCCGCGCCTTCTCCTTCTTCACCGCCCGCACGCCAGGCTACAAGGTGGATGTGGATCGTGAGAAAGCCAAGAAGCTCGGCGTCTCGCTCTCCGATGTATTCACGACCATTCAAACCTATCTCGGTAGTAAATATGTGAACGACTTTGCGCTCTATGGCCGCAACTTCCGCGTGGTGGCCCAGGCCGATACGCTTTACCGCAACGATATACAAAATCTGCAGCAGTATTATGTGCGCAACAGCACCGGCGAAATGATCCCGCTGAGTACACTTATCAGCTATCAGGTGGTGGAAAATGCGCCGCTTATCTCGCACTACAACCTGTTCCGCGCTGCGGAGATCAACGGTAATCCTGCGCCGGGCTACAGCAGCGGCCAGGCTATCGAAGCCCTGCAGGCCGTGGCGGCCAAGGTATTGCCGGAAGGCTATGGCTACGAGTTCTCGGGTCTTAGCCGCGAGGAGATCAATGCCGGCTCGAGCACCGTTACGATCTTCAGCCTCTCGGTATTGTTCGTGTTCCTCTTCCTGGCTGCGTTGTATGAAAGCTGGTCGGTGCCCTTCTCGGTGCTGCTGGCCGTGCCGCTGGGTGCCTTCGGGGCCATCCTTACGCTCACGCTCTTCCCTTCGCTCACCAACAATGTATATGCGCAGATCGGGCTTATCACCCTCATCGGGCTTGCGGCGAAGAATGCGATCCTGATCGTGGAGTTTGCCAAGGAGCGCGTGGATCACGGCATGCCGATCGTGCAGGCCACGCTCGATGCGGTGAAGATCCGCCTGCGGCCCATCCTCATGACCTCCCTCGCATTCATCCTCGGCGTGTTGCCCTTGGCCTTTGCCACCGGCGCGGGCGCAGTAGCGCGGTCGACGATGGGCTGGACAGTATTGGGCGGAATGCTCAGCGCCACGCTGCTGGCCATCTTCGTCGTGCCGGTGCTGTTCGTGCTGATCACGCGGGTGGCTTATCGCAAGAAGCTGAAGCAGGGCACCAGTATAAATACGGGTGAGGATGCCGCACCGCCGGCCGTTAGCCCGGATGCATGATGCGGTCGATGAGGCGCGGGTTGCGGGTGATGATCTCGGCGCTCGCGCGAAGGCCGTTCCGCAATTGCAGCGACAGTCCGCGGTCCGTGCGTTCATTTATTCGGGTGCGAACGATAAAGCTGTCGCTGGCGCCCGCCAGCGGCGAAATATAATCGATGGTCCCGCGCAGCCGCCCATAGGTTTGCGCGGGATAACTTTCGATGGTGAGCCATACGGTTTGCCCGCTGCGGATATTTCCTAGTCCCCGTTGCCCCACGGTCAGCTCGGCATAGAGCGCGCTTGCGGACTGCTCCACCACGAAGAGCCTTTGTCCTTCGCTCACCAGCACGCCGGTTTGTATGCCGCCGTCAAAAAGCACGCGGCCATTTGCCGGTGCAGTTAATAGATATTTCATTCTCCATTCTTCTATGGCGCTGCGCAGGGCGATGAGCGCGGTATGCAGACGGTCTACCTGGCGGTTCATCTCGTTGGTGAGGTCCATGACTTCCTTTTCTTTTTGCAAACGCGCGGAGCGGTTGGCGGATAGCTGGCGCTCTGCCTGTCCCATGGCTTGCTCGCGGGCGATGAGGCGGCTCTTGTAGCCGTCGAGCTCCAGCGGGGCGATCACTTTTTGCCGGGCGAGGGTTTCGTAAGAACGCAATTCTTTTTGCTGAAGGTCGTAGTCCTGTGCGGTCAGTTTTTTATCCTGCAGAAATGTTTGTTCCGATGCGTCGAGGAGGGCGAGGTCTTTACGGACGGCCCGCAGCTTTTCGGGGTAGTAGCCGTTTGCATATACTTCGCGGGTGGCGCGGTACTGGTCGGAGAGCTCGCGGTAGGCGGACTGCAATTCACCAAGCTGGCCGAAAGAGGGAAGGTCATTCTGCATGATCATTGCATCACCGTTATTGGTATAGGAGAGGAGCAGCTCGTCGAGCTTTTGTTGGAGTGATTCTACCTGGGCATAATCGGCCGTACTTTCTATTAATGCCAGCGGCTGTCCAGTTCTTACTTCGTCTTCGTTGCGGATGAAGATGCGAAGCAATCGTCCGTGCGCATTGGCCTGTACGGATGCGGGAGCCAGGGCGGTGCGCAATCGTGCCGGCGCCGACAGCCGTTCGGGGTAGCGCACGAGCCATAGGAGCAGGACCATCAGCAGGAGCACCGAAAGAAAAATGAGGTTGCCCCAGCGCACCAGTCCGTGCGGCCGCCGGCCGACGATCGCATGCACTTCATCGCTAAGTCTCAGTTCCTCGAATAGTTGGGTTGATGGCATATCAGAGACCCAGCTCCAGCTGGTTTTTTACGAGGGTGTAATAATCCTTGCGCAGGCGCACCAGCTCTTCATGCGTGCCGCATTCGCTCACGCGGCCGTGGTGCAGCACCACGATCTGGTCGGCATGGCGAACGGTGCTGAGGCGGTGCGCGACCACGATCACGGTCCGGCCTTCGAAGAATTGGGCGAGGTTGTGTACGATGGTGCTTTCGTTATTGGCGTCGAGGCTGTTGGTGGCTTCGTCCAGAAAGATAAAGGCCGGGTTGCGGTAGATGGCGCGGGCAATGAGGATGCGCTGCCGTTGGCCCATGCTGATGCCTGTGCCCTCGGTGCCGATACGGGTATTATAACCGAGCGGAAGGCTTTGTATAAAATCCAGCGCATTGGCCATGGTCACCGCATAGTGGAGGCGTGCGGCATCGATGGGCGCATCGCCCACGGCAATGTTGCGGGCCAGCGTATCGGAAAAAATAAAGCTCTCCTGCATCACCACGCCGCAGTGGCTGCGCCAGGACCGATGGCTGATGGTGTTGAGCGGTGTCGTGCCGAGCGTTATCGTGCCCGCCTCCGGTTCGTAGAACTTCAGGAGCAGTTTCAGCAGGGTCGTTTTGCCGCTGCCGCTGCTGCCGACGATGGCCGTCGTCTTGCCGAGCGGTATCGAAATGTTCAAGGCGTCGAGCACGGGCTCATTACCGGCACCAGGATAAGTAAACCGTACATCATGAAAACGAATGGCATCGGCAGCAGGCCCAAACAGGCCGTGGGTGCGGCTTTCAACGATCGTGTCATTTGGTGTTTGATATAATAATTCAGGAGCGATCGCCGATAGTTCCTGTGCGTCCCGGCGCTCTTCGGGTTCGAGGTCTTCGATCTCGCGCAGCCGCCCCAGGCTGATGCGCGCCTGCTGCCAGCTTTGCACCAGTCCGACCATCTGCTCCACGGGACTATTCAATTGCCCGATCATATACTGTATCGCCAGCATCGATCCCAGCGAGAGCTCGCCGCGGATCACGGCCCGCGCCGACAGGAAGCTGATGACGATATTCTTGCCTTCGTTGATGAGCAGGGCGCCGGCCTGTTGCCATTGGTTGAGGGAAAGGCTTTTCGTGTTGAGGCGGAAGAGTGAGGCCTGCAGCCGCTCCCAGCTCCAGCGCATGGCGGTCTCCACGCCGTTGAGGCGTATCTCCTGCATGCCCTGCACCAGCTGTATCGCCGCGCTTTGCTCGCGTGCGCTGAGGGCAAACCGTTTATGATCGAGCTTGCGCCGGCGGCGCAGCAGCAGTACGATCCACGCACCGTACAGGAGGCTTCCCATTACGAACACGCCGAACACCGCACCGCTGTACAGTGCCAGCACTACCGAAAACACCAAGAGGTTTACGAGGGCGAAGAGGGTGGAAAGCGAGGTGCCGGTGAGAAAGGCTTCGATGCGGCTATGATCGTTCATGCGCTGTAGGATATCGCCGGTATGGCGGGTATCGAAAAAAGGAATGGGCAGCTTCATGAGGCGGGCCAGGAAATCGGTGAGGATGGAGATGTTGACGCGCGTGCTTATGTGCAATAATATCCAGCTGCGCACGAACTCAACGGCCATGCGTCCGGCCACGATGGCCAGCTGCGCGAGCAGGATCACGGTTACGAAGGAGAGGCTTGAGGTGGCAATGCCTGTGTCCACCACGCTTTGCGTAAGAAAGGGTAGCAGGAGCTGTAGGAGGCTGCCTACGCCGAGGCCTGCAAGCAGTTGCAGCAGGAGGCCGCGGTAAGGCTTCAGGTAGTGGAGCATGTGGCCAAGATCCTTGTCTGTGGCGGCTTCCGGCAGACCTTCGTCTTCTTGATATAGGCGCGGTGTTGGTTCCAGCAGCAGGGCTATGCCTTCTTCGATGCCTTCATGTTGGTTGCTGATCCAGGCGGCGCGGAACTCGTTGCGGTCGAGGGTGACGAGGCCTTTTGCGGGATCGGCGAGGTGGATGGTTTTTCTGCGTACGCGGTAGAGCACCACGAAATGTTTTTGTTTCCAGTGGAGGATGGCGGGCAGCGGCGCCTCGCGCAGGAGGATGTTAGTGTCGAGGCGGAGGGCCTTGGTGCGAAAGCCGAGGGCTTCGGCGGCTTCGCTTATGCCCAGCAGGCTGACGCCTTCCTTGCCGATGCGGCATTGCTCGCGCAGCCGTGCCAGCGAGAGCTCGCGGCCGTAGTGGCTGGCAACCATGCGCAGGCAGGTGGGTCCGCAATCCATCGAGTCGGGCTGGGGATAGAAGGGAAAGCTCATGCAGGGGTTTGCGGGTTTAGGGGGATCAATGCAGGGCGAGGAGGGCGAGGATGGATTGAAGGATGACCGCGTCTTCCTCGAGGCGGAGCAGCAAGGTTGTGCTTATTTTACAAGTACCGTATTTATACGTGTTGGCAGGATAATAGCTTAGTCCGTCCTCGACGATCTTCACCAGGTTTTGGCTGCAAGTATAGAGTACTGCCATTGAGCCGTCGTCGAATCGCAGCTCCAGCTTGCGGATGATAGAGTTGCTGTCGGCATGGGCCAGGCCGGTATAACGGCCATGGATATGCGCAGAGCCGGTGATGCGTTTGCCCGCCGTGCAGCTCGTGTCGATGCCGCGGGCGATGGCGTCGATGCTGTCGATGGCCGTTTGGGCGGATGCGCTTTGCTGCGTGATGGTGAGGAAGAGTAAGAGGAGGATCTTTTGCATGATGGGGTGTAAGAAGCGGGCGGCGCGCTTCGCGCGCCGCCCGCAGAGGGACTCTAGCCGGCACAGGCATAGAGGTCGCCGCAGTGATGCGCAGCCACGCAATCGTCGATATGGTTGCTGCAGCACTGGAAGCGCGTATTGTTGCAGAAGCACGACACCTTGGTATCGCAGGAAGAGCTGTAGCGGTCGTCGTCATCGTCGCCACCGACGATGCCTTTTTGTTCCTGCAGGCTGAGGCTCCGGCCTAATGATGCAAATTTTTTCATGATAAGGTTTGTTTTTAATGATCGGTTCAGATTTTTCGCTGGCCTGAACCATTACCAGCTGTTGCAACAATCTTTATTCATCGAGCAGGTAGCGCAGGTCCTCCACGCGGTAGAGGGCCGGCAGCTGGTGCCCGTTCACAAACAGGGTGGGCGTGAAGGCGATGGAAGCCGCGCGGCACCAGCGGTCCATGGCATCCACCTCGTCGCGCTGCGCTCCGGGCCGCAGGGCGGGGTAGCGCCGTGCAAATTCATCATAGTCGAGATAGCCCTTTGCATACCAGTCGGCAAGGGCCTGCGGCAGCGCCGGGTCCTTTGCATTGTGGAGCGCCAGGAAATGCTGTACGGGCCGGGCGCTGATATCACCCTCCTCCGTCGTGGCCGTGAAGATGATCTGTATGCGCAGTTCCTGCCGCGCCATCAGCTCTTCCAGCACGCGATGCGCCAGTCCGCACGGACGGCAGTAAGGATGGCAAACCTGAATGATGGTATTTACCGCATCGGCAGGTCCCACCGTGATGCCCAGCGTTGCGGGTGCGCGCAGCTTTTGCTGTTGTTGCAGAAGGGCGCGGAACACGGCCGGGTCGTACTTGAGGCGATGAAATTGCTTACGGTATTGCGTTGCGTGCACACCATCGCGCAGGGCCGTGCGCAGCAGCAGGAGCAACAGTCCGCCAAGCAACGCAGCCAGCATGAATGACACGATTTCACGCGTATCAAAAAGCAATGAAAAGCCATCTTGCCAATAGAAAAAATAATGGACGGCTGCTTCGAGCGCAAAGACGGAAAGCACGGTAAGACAGAGCGGGCACCAGGCGCGCACCTTGAATTTTTGCAGGTAAAGCGAGTAGGGGATGAACAGCAGCGCGGCTGCATTGAGCCAGGGCAACAAGGACGAAGCCGGCGCAAAAAGCAAACAGAAAAAACCGCTTCCGAAATAAAGCAGCCCGGCCTCGCTCCAACCTATGCCGAGCGCGGGCCGCGCGCTCTTCACTACGCTCGTGCAGTCGCCGCCGCGCGTACAGAAGGCCTTTGCCAGCGGATGTTCCTTATCCGTCTCCGCCAATAATAGCAAAGCGCTCGCCATCCATCCAAGGCTTTTTAGCAGCAGCAATAGTGTGCTCGGCAAGCCGCCGTTTACAAATCCGCCCAGCACACAAATCAGCAGACAGATAAGCAGGGCGATCGGCAGCCTTGCTTTTTTCCGCGCTTCGTTTTTACGGTTTGCAGTGAAGTCGCTCTCGCCGGAATGGGCGGTCTTCTCCGCCAGCAATACATGACCGCTCCATCGCTGCAGGAAATCGCTTTTCGTCATCCATGCGTGCGCACCTTCTTCATCGATATAGCGCAGACCCTGCGCGTGCAATGAGGTTATTACAAGGAAGCGGCCCTTGTCGGCGGAAAGATGCGCGATGAAGGGACAGGGCAATTGACCCAATGCTTCCGCCTCCACCTGAAGACAGATATGCGGCACGCGCCAGCGGTTCAACTGGCGGGCAATGGTATAAAGGCTCGGGCGACTGTCGCTACGCTCCCAGGCGGATTCGATGCCGGTGCGCGTAACGGGCACGCCCAGCTGGTGCAGGAGGTAATAAGCGGCGCGGGCCGCTGCATTCGTCCTTATATTCCGAGCCGGCCGGGGAGAGATCGTATTCATGTTTTTGTTTATGGATCGCAGGTGAGGGATGAAGCGGGCAACTACATCAATACACGCACGGCCCTTGCAAAAAGCTGAAGGCCGTTAAAAAAATTTAGTTGCTTAAATTTTTTTAACGGCACTAGTCAATCGTCGACAATGGTGCGTATTGGTTGTGCCCGGGCGATGAAAGCGATGCCGCAGCGGCAATGCTCTTTCACCGATCGCCCGCACAGATGCGCAAGCGCCAGGACCCGCTCCTGCAGCGGCTTTCAACAGTGGCCAAGTTTTGATTTTAGTGGAATAACCTGAGAACCCTGACGGGTTCCGTCCATTGCAGATTTGAACTCGTGGAGAGCAGAATCCTCCGCAACGGGGGTGGTTTCTACCACTCCCTTATTTCTCGGTGTGCAGTTTGGTTCATGCTACACGGGAGGCCCTTCGGGGTCTCCCATTTTTTTAAATTTCATGATTGTTTTTTCGCGCTACCGGTACCGCTTGCTCCTGGCCGAACTTCGCTGCCACCACCGCGGCAGCCGGCCCCTCCAGCAAAAGATCGAAGCCTGCTTCGGCAGCTGCTACCACCATTGGTCGGCCGTGTCGGTCCGCGCCACCCATCATGTATTTACAGACATGCACGAGGAGATCACCTTCTTCAAAACCATCAAGCCGCTCTTCACCTCCCTCATCGAATACTACCAGCTCATATACCACGCCATTCTCTTCCAGCCCGACCTCAGCACCGGCCATGTCAAGGAATTCTGGGAACGCGAAGCCCATAGGCTGCCGGCCTTTATCGATGCCCATCCCCACTTCGTTACGTACTATACCTCCGGCCGCACCGAGCACGATGCCTATTTCTTCAGCCGCGTGCCGCCGATACCCGGCGTGGAGCTGCCCCATTCCCGGGTCGACCATCTTGTAAGCCGCTACCTGGCCCTGCAACGCTACGGGCGCTACCTCAAATGCCGGAAGGACCGCTACCCATTATAACGGTCATGCCTATGCGAAATAAATAAGCAGGAAGAAATTTACTCAACGGTGTACGTATCGCCGGTGTGCCTGAAATGCACGTTGCCCGTGCCTTCCAGCAGCTTGATCACCTTTTCCAGCGGCAGCCCGCGGTCGATGATGATGGAGATATGCAGGCTGCTGCGGCCGCGATAGGCTATGTCCACATCGTACCAGCGCGAAAGCTCGCGGGCCACCGTGGGCAGGGCGGTATTGCTGAACACGAGGCGGCCGTTGTGCCAGCCCGTTGCCCGGGCCAGGTTGGCCGTAGCCACGTGTATCGATCCTGAACGCACCTGCGCTTCTTCGCCGGGACGTATCACGCGGCTGGCAGCGCCCTGCACTACCCGCACCGAGCCATCCACGAGCGAGGCGCGTACCTGGTCTTCGTCGCCATAGGCATTGATGTTGAAATGCGTGCCCAGCGCTTCTATGAGCGTATTGCCCACCCATACCTGAAAGGGTCGCGCGGCATCTTTGGCCACTTCGAAATAGGCTTCGCCCACGAGCGTCACCTTGCGTTCGCGGCCGGTGAAGGCCGTAGGAAAGCTGATCGAGCTGGCGGCGTTCAGCCATACGCGGGTGCCGTCGGGCAGCAGCACGCTGTATTGGCCGCCGCGTTCCGTGGCCAGCGTATTCATAACGGTTTCGAGGTTGATGCCCCGCTCGCCGGTCTGGTGGTAGGAGAGCAGGCCGCTGTCCTTCACCACCTGCGTATTGCCTTGCACGGCGAGGTTGCCGTTGGCCGCGGCATCGAGCCAGATGGTATCGCCTGCGGCCATGCGCAGGTAGGCGCGTGAAGAGGTGCGGCCTGTGACTAAATTTTGGGGATCGCTGCTTTTATGGTTGGAGAAGAAGAGGATGCTGCTGACGGTAACGACCAGCACGGCGGCTGCGGCCATGACGATCAGCTGTCGCGAAAAGCCGCGCGGGGAGCGGGTCTTGCGGGCTTCGGCATGGATCTTTTCGTGCAGGCGCCGGAGTCCTTCGCTCGTATCGGTCTGCTGAAAGGTACGGAGGGCCTGTTCCGATCTTTGCTCGTCGGTCAGCTCCTCGAAGAGTTGCATGTTCTCGGGCGAGGCTTCTACCCAGGCATCGAGCTCGTCGTGTTCTTCGGGGGTGAGGGTATGGCGGATAAAGCCCGCGATGAGGTAGGCGATACGCTCGGCCTTTTCCAGCTGAGGGTCCAGTTGATGTTCCTCGTCTTTCATGCCGGTAATTTACACATAATGGTGCAAGATGAAGAGGGTGTACCCACAACACGTACGGGCGGGCAAAAGGAACTAGCGGACTAAAAGAAAGAGGCGGCCAGGGCCAGCAGAAAGGCGGCGGTGGGCGGGAGGCGCTTGCGCAGGAGCTGGATGGCGCGGGCCTTCTGGCTCTTGATGGTGCTGAGCGACAGGTTCATTTCGGTGGCGATCTCCGCCAGAGGCTTGCCTTCCACGTAAAAAAGCCGGAATACGCGGCCGCACTGCCGGGGCAGGGTCTCCACCGCTTCGTGCACGAGGCGCAGGGTTTCTGCTTCCACCAGCCGGTTCAGCACCAGGGGCAGCTCGGACGGCTCGCCCTGCAGCTGCTGCTGGCGGAGGTAACGGCGGCGGTGCTTTTCGCGGCGCCGGAAATCGATGCAGCCGTTGCGTACGGAGGTGTAGAGATAAGACTTGATGCTGCCCTGGAGGCCCAGCACGTCGCGGCGCTGCCAGAGGCGGAGGAAGGCGTCTTCGGCAATATCGCGGGCGG
>Ga0247771_1000586_pt1 | contig 11312 bp, 5 predicted proteins | sample UWRJL197509C6_FD_179948 | JGI IMG/M metagenome (GOLD analysis project Ga0247771, IMG submission 179948) | Plant litter microbial communities from Arlington Agricultural Research Station in Wisconsin, United States - UWRJ-L197-509C-6 | ecosystem: Environmental > Terrestrial > Plant litter >...
CAAATGGTCGTTCCATAAATTATCGTCGTTGCCGATGTGACCACCACGCCGATAAAAGCAAAAAGGGTCATCGATGCAGGCAGACCGATGGCCTGGCCGCGAACCTGCGCCCGCTGGCTGCGGGCATAGCGGGTGAAGTCGGGAATGTTGAGCGAGAGCGTAGCCCAGAAACCGACCATGCCGGTGAGGGCGGGGAAAAAATATTTCCAGAAGGACGCGCTGTCCGTAAACTTCGACGGCGTCTTCAGGATCGGGCCCAGCCCATGCGAGGCCGACACGGCCCAGAACACAAGGGCCAGCGCCGCCAGCGGCAGGAAGAAGGCTTTGAACACCAGCAGCTTTTTTATGCTGTCGACACCCAGATAAACCACGAGCATATTGATCAGCCAGAATACGAAAAAGCAAAGCGCCGGTCCTGAAGCCAGCTCGAATGAAGCGGGAAATAGTTGCGGCAACGCATCGATGGACGGCCACCAAAGGCGCACCATCTGATAAAGCGCATAGCCGCCGATCCAGGTCTGAATGCCGAACCAGCCGCAGGCCACGATGGCGCGCAGCAGGGCGGGAATATTGGCGCCGCGCACGCCGAAGCTCGAGCGCGCCAGCACGGGAAAAGGTATGCCGTACCTGGCGCCGGCGCGGCCGTTGAGGATCATCGGCACCAGCACTACCATGTTGCCGAGAAAGATCGTGACGATGGCCTGCCACCAGTTCATGCCGCCTTCTATCAGCGAGCTGGCAAGCATATAAGTGGGAATGCAAAGGCTCATGCTCACCCAGAGGGCTACGTAGTTCCACGTGGTCCAGGTGCGCTTGCGCGGCGGCACGATGGCCAGGTCTTCGTTGTAGAGCGATGGATCGTGCGGGCTGCTCGTTTTGGTATCGGTCATGCCTTATACTTATGGTTTATGATGCGCGGCCGGTCACGGCCTTGTCGGCGATGGTGAGGGCTTCGCCGATGATGGCCAGTCCTTCATCCACCTGGTCGCGGGTAATGGTGAGCGGCGGTGCGATGAACACATAGTTCCAGCGTACGAAGGTGTACATGCCCAGCTCGCGGATGCGGCCGGCCACTTCGTTCATCACGCCCATCTCCTGCGGCTTTGCATTGAAGGGCGCCAGCGGTTCTTTCGTCTCGCGGTCCTTTATAAGCTCGAGGCAGCCGAGCAGTCCGGTGTTGCGCCAGTCGCCGATGCTGGGATGCTGCTCGCGCAGGCGGGCCACCTGGCTGTCGATATAGCGGCCTGTGGCGGCGGCGCGGTCGATGAGGTCTTCGTCTTCGTACACCTGCAGGGTTTCGAGGGCGGCGGCGCAGCACACGGGGTGGGCCGAGTAAGTAAGTCCGAGGGGCAGCACCGCATCATCGTATTTACCGGCGATGCGATCGCTCACCATCAGGCAGCCGAAGGGCAGGTAGCCGCAGGTAAGCCCCTTGGCCATGGCGATCATGTCGGGCACGATGTCGTGGTTCTGGAAGCCGAACCACTGGCCGGTGCGACCGAAGCCGCTCATCACCTCGTCGCTGATGAGGAGGATGCCGTAGCGGTCGCAGAGCGCGCGAACGGCCTTCATATAACCTATGGGATATTTGAGGCAGCCCGAAGTGCCCGACTCGCCCTCGAGGATGATGGCGGCGATGCTGGCGGTGCCTTCATATTCGATGAGACGTTCGAGCTGGTGCACCGATTCTTTCAGGAGGTTGGCCTCGCCATAGTCCCACCGGTATAAATACGGTAGGTCGAAGTGTACGAAGTTGGGCGCCTGCTGGGCATCCACGGGCTGGCGGCGCGGGTCGCCGCTGGCCGAGAGGGCGCCGCCGGTAGCGCCGTGGTACGACTGGTAGCGGGCCAGTATCTTGTGCCGCCCGGTGTAGAGGCGGGCGAGCTTGATGGCGTTCTCGATGGAGCTGGCGCCGCAAACGGTGAAGAAGGCTTTGTTCAGATCGCCGGGGCAGATCTGCGCAAGCTTTTTCCCGAGGTCGCCGCGGGCCTTGGTTACGCAGCTGGGCGTTACATAGCTCACCCGCTGCATCTGGCGCACGACGGCCTCGGTGATGCGCGGGTGTCCATGGCCGATGTTCACGTTCATCAGTCCCGAAGAGAAATCGATGTAGCGCTTGCCGCTGTAGTCGTAAAGGTAAACGCCCTCGGCGCGCTCCACGGCTATGGGGCGATGACCCTTCTGCTTGCTCCAGGAAAAAAGGGTGTAGTCGAAATTGTCCTGGATGATCTCTTCGGACAGGAACGTGGCGGCCACGGTATCGAGCATATAATTATTTTTTATATAATATTAATAAATATCAGGACATCCAGTTGACGCCCGCCTCGGGGTTCCACTTGACGGTTGATTTTTTGAGCTTGGTCCAGAACTCGATGGAGCTCTTGCCGGTGATGTCGCCCACGCCGAACTTGCTTTCGTTCCAGCCGCCGAAAGAAAAGGGCTCGCGCGGTACGGGCACGCCCACGTTCACGCCCACCATGCCGGCGCTGGCCCGGTCGATGATGTAGCGGGCTACGCCGCCGTTCTGCGTAAATACCGAAGCGGCATTGCCGTATGGGTTGGCGTTCTCGATGGCCAGGGCTTCGTCCACGGTCCCGGCCCGCATGATGCTGATGACGGGACCGAAGATCTCCTCACGCGCCACGGCCATGCCGGGCGTTACATGGTCGATGACGGTGGGGCCTACATAGCTGCCGCCTTCCTTGCCATCGACGACGGCGTTGCGTCCATCGACGAGGATGGTAGCGCCTTCGGCCTCGGCCTCCGTAATATATTTTTCGATGCGCTCTTTGGCTTCGCGGCTGATGACGGCGCCGAGGTTCTGACCCGGAACGATCTTTTTCGCTTCGGCAACGATGCCCTGTATGATATGATCCACCGCACCTACGGCCACCATGGCCGATGCCGCCATGCAACGCTGACCTGCGCAGCCGCTCATGGAGGCCGCCACGTTCTGGGCCGTCATGCCGGGGATGGCATCGGGCATGACCATCAGGTGGTTCTTGGCGCCGCCGAGGGCGAGACAGCGCTTGTAGCTCTGTGTTGCGCGCTGGTAAACGATCCTGGCCACCTTGGTCGAGCCGACAAAAGACACGGCTTCGATATGGGGATGATCGCAGATGGCTTCCACGATGCCCACGTCGCCGTGAACGATATTGAGCACGCCGTCGGGCAGTCCGGCCTCCTGCAAAAGCTGCGCGAGGCGGCCGGCGCTGAGGGGTACTTTTTCACTCGGCTTCAGGATCATGCAATTGCCGAGGGCGAGTGCATTGGGGATGGTCCAGTTGGGCACCATGCTCGGAAAATTGAAGGGCACGATGGAAGCGACGACACCCAGCGGCACGTGCTCGGTGCGGCATTCCACGCCCTTGCTCACTTCAAGCACCTCGCCGGTAACGAGCTGGGGCAGGGAGCAGGCGAACTCGGTGAGCTCGATACATTTTTCGATCTCGGCGATGGACTCGCCGATGGTCTTGCCGTTCTCCTCGGAGCAGAGGGCGGCAAGCTCCTGCATATTTTTTTCGAGGAGGTATTTGTATTTGAAAAAGACCTGTACGCGTTCCTTGATGGGTGTGCGCGACCAGCCGGCAAAGGCCGTCATGGCGGTGGCAACGGCGCGATCAAGGTCGGCGGCGGACGAGAGGGGCACGGTGGAGAGTCGTTCGCCGTCGAGGGGCGAGATCACGTCGAGCGACCTGTCGGAGGCTGCGGACACGAACTGGCCATTGATAAAGTTCTGTACTGCCGGGTAGCGCATGGAAATAATTTAGTCTGGACAATTTACTCTTTTTGAATGAGAACCGGAAGAGCGAATAACACCCGTCCGCCGCGCAACCGCCGGGCTGTTTTATCCGTAAATTGCCGGTAAAGCAGGCTCGATGGAACAAACGATACAGAATTTTTACCCGGTGAAGGTCTGGCTGGCAACGAACGTCTCAGGCACCTTTTTTCTTTTGCTGGGTTTCATATTCAGCGCCGGCACGGGCATGAGGGATATTGCAGACGCGATGCCGATCGTTTTGTACATATTCTTTTTCGGCCTGCTGTTTTCGGTGCCGGCGCTGGGACTTTTTTGGGTATTGTTCCTATGGATCAAGCGCCTTGACATGGGAATATCAGGAAAAAAAGCGATCCTCATCGGCGGCGGCATGGTGATGATCCTGCTCACATTTTTTATCATCACGTCCGACCTGTTCTCTCCTACCAATTCGACATGGCTGGTTTTTCCCGGGGCTTATTCGGCGGCACTGGCATTCAGCGTATGGCTCATCCACCTGTATAAAACACCACGGCTTGAAACGGACTTCGCACCCGAACCGGGGGAAACGATTTAAGCAAGAGCGGGAGCTGCGGCGCGGTGGAATTGCCATTGACAAATTTCTGATCGTCCGAATAAATATTTTAATTTAAATAATTATTTTTTTAAATCTAACCGGGTTGTCATGGAACGAACCACAAGAACCTATTACCCGCTCCGCATCTTGCTGATGACGCATCTTGCAGGGCCGCTCATAGCGGTGCCGGTCATGGTCTTGCGCGAAGGCGGAAACTTTGAGGATTTTCTCGCGGACGAAATCCGGGGCGTGATCATCTGGGCCATCGGAACAGGGTTCTCAATGCCATCGTTCGGGATCTTCTGGCTGCTGTTCCTGGGCATTAAGGACCTGCATATCGGGACATGGGCAAAAAAGCTGATCCTCCTTATCGGCGGCCTGCCGCTCGTCTGGCTCACTTTTTATCTCCTCAATAATGCCTTTTACAAAACGGAGAACTGGATGACGGACTACATCACCCTCATTTATGCGGCCACCTTCGCCTTTGCCGTATTATACACAGGGCTGTACAGAAAACCCCGCCCCGAGCCCAAACCTCAAGCCGAACCGGCCGAAGCGCTACAGGACACAACCAGTATTTATACGTATCGCGAGAAAGTGGAAAAGGAATTTGTCATAGAAACCGAACGCCTCTACCTGCGCCATATCCAGCTCTCCGACGAGGACGGCATCTTTGAGCTGGACAGCAGTCCCGCCGTCCACGCCTACCTCGGCAAGCGGCCCATCACCACGCGGGCGCAGGCGCGGGAAGCCATCGAATACATCCGCCGGCAGTACCTCGAAAACGGCATCGGCCGCTGGGCCGTGATCGACAAGGAAACCTCGGAATTTATCGGCTGGGCCGGTCTTAAATTTATCGGCGAAGAGATCAACGGCCTGTCCGGTTTTTACGATGTCGGCTACCGCCTCATCGAACGCTACTGGGGCCGCGGGCTGGCCACAGAAGCCACGATCGCAGCGCTGAACTATGCCTTCAAGACGATGAAGCTGCGCGAAGTCTACGGCATGTGCGACGTACGCAACAAAGCCTCGCGCCGCGTTCTCGAAAAAGCCGGCCTCACGTGGCTCGGCACCTTCATCCTCGACGGCGACGAGCACGACTGGCTGCGCATTCGAAGAAAAGAGTTTTCAGCTCGCAGTTAGCAGTAGGCAGTTGGTGTCCTAAAGAAGTAATCGCTTTATAATACCGGCCTCATTTTGTTCAGTTTAGTTGCATAAAAAGGGTCCGTATAAATACGGACCCTAACTCTTTAGTGAACCAACTGCCTACTGCCAACTGCTTACTGCTAACTGCCGTAGCTTCAGCGAAGGCGAGGCTACTCTACTTTCAAAAGCCGTACATAGTCCAGCAAGGCTTCGTTGATGGCGCCGTTCATGTTTTCGTTCCAGTCCTTGTATATAAGGCGCAGCGTGTGGTTGCCCCGCGACAGCTTCACGCGCACCGCATTGCTGAAGCCCCAGTTCGACCATTCGTCCTTGCCGCGCTGCGGAAAGAGGCTCGTGCCCACGGTCACGCCATCCACCTCGAGCGTGCGGAGGGCGCACTTGTTCTCGGTATTGGTCGGACCGTTGCCGTTGGCATAGCGGAAGTCGATCGCATAGAGACCGCTCTCCTCCACCTTCACCGGCATTTCTACGGTCGTATTTTTTGTAACGCTGATATGCGTGAAGCCGGTCCCCGAGTAACCCTGACCTTCGTGCCGGTCCTTGCCCTTGATATCCTCCAGCTCATATCTTATCGCGCGGCTCGTGCCCGTAGTTACCGGCTCGCTGGCGAAGGAGGGATAACCCTCGGCATCCATAGCGATCACCTGGTACTCGGCATAGGAATTATCGGAGGCGGGCCATTGCACGGCATTGGTCGTGGCTATCAGGCGGCCGTTCTTCCATACCTGAAAAGCTTTTGTGGCCGGCATCTTCGTCCAGCTCAATGTGCGGCCGTCGTAGCTCACGTCGGGCGCAGGCAGCGTGGTATGGTTGGCTACGCGGTTGATCGTTCCGCCCGTTGCATTATTGGCCAGCACGATGCGGATGGCATGATGCCCCTGAAGACCGGCGGCCAGCGTGGCCTGCGCCTGCTTCTTTCCATCGAGCCAGAACTCTCTGATGCGGTTGCCCCAGCCATTCATGTCTATGTCGAGAACGGCGCGGCGGTACCTGAAATTATTGAGACTGCGCTTGCCCGCAAATACCCGCGGGACAAAGGGTTCGAAGGACAGTCCGTCCTCGTTGAAGCGCACGCCGAAAAGCACCTTGTGCACGATACTGATATTGCCCGACAGGCTCCAGAGCATATTGCTCGAATTGATCTGCGTGCCCGCGAAGTCGCCGTTGTCGGCCACGAAGTTTTCCTTATTGGTAGCGAAGAGCGCAGCGGGGCGATAGATGGCGGCCATGCTTTCGGTAACGGCCTTTTCATTGCCGGCTTTTGCGGCGGCCCAGAGCCAGTAGGTTTGCACGAAGGGCCACACGGCATTATTGTGATAGGGCGGAATATCGGGTATCTGGGGATAGATGCAGGAGATGCCGTAAGCGGTCTGCGGCACATGCGCCACGATGTTCCTTGCGCGATCCTCAGGAGCGATGCCGAAGATCACGCAAAGCGCTTCGCCAAGGGCTTCGGCGCGGGGCGAAAGCAGGCGGCTGTTGCGCCCGTAGATATACTGGCCGTAGTATTGCTGCTGCGGCAGCCACAGGTAATTGTTGATGGCCTTTTTGATCCGTTCGGCTACAGCGCCGTAGCGTGCCGCTTCGGCGGGATGGTTGAGGGCGGCGGCCATGCGGGCCAGCACGTTGTTGGCCTGGTAGTGAACGGCATTGGTGCCGAGGCATTCGGATTCGGCGATGTCCACGGGCTGCATCCACTTGGGATAGGTCTGCTCGCGCCAGTCGAGGAAGGAAGACTCACCCTTCACCAGTCCCGTTGCGGGATTGTAAGCTACGTGACTGTCGTCGTCGATGGAGTTTTTGATGATGACGTAGGCCTGTTGCAGCCAGTCCTTATCGCCGGTGACCTTGTAGAGTTCCCAGGCGGCCACGGCCCAGATGGCGCGGTCGGTACTGGCGGGCCAGGCGCCGCCGGTGCCCGTGTCCTGGATGATCTTTTTCTTGGCGCTCACCTTGCGCAGCAGGCTTTTCTTCGCCACCTCGGGCTGCAGGTGGGCCATGGCGAGGATGATGCTGTAGCTGATGTCGCGGGTCCATACGCCGGCCCATTCCTTGCCTGTGCGGAAGGTGCTGTCGGGTTCAACGGCATTGATCATCTCCTCAATCGCAAGATTGTAAAGGGTGTTGGTGATCGTGAATGGCGAGGTGTAGGAAGGAAAGGCCGAGAGGTCGCGGCGCTGCCGCCATTCGGGTGCGGTTGCGGGCGCATCGTCGGATTTGTTGAGCACGAGGGTCGCTTCGTAGATGCCGTCGCCGTCGCGGTCGTGGAGCTGCAGCTGCTGGTGATTCACGAGGTTGTCGAAATCCCAGATGAGGGGTGTGGTATTGCCCGCCACGTATACGCCCTTGAAATCCGTTTTATATATTTTATCACCATTATATGTCGTGTAGTAGCCTTTTGTGTCGAAGGCCTGGAGTACCTCGCGCATGTCGAGGCGGAAGGTGAGACGGGTGCCGGCCGGAAGATAGCCGCCGGCGGGCTTCTGGTTCAGTTGCGTGCCGAAGCGGATGATAGGCGTTTCGGCGCTGCCGTCGGTGGCCGTATAGGTGAAGTGATGGTCGATGCCCGGCTTCATCTCGTTGTCCTTGCCGTTGATGCTAAACTTGAAGCCGATGTTGACGCTCTTGTATTCATTGGCCGCGCTGCGGTAGTTGGAGCGGAGCGCCCCGTCCGAGAGGGCGTCGGCCCTGTAGGGTCCCTGCACGATGCTGTCCCGGTAGAGCTGGTAGGCGCCGGCTTCATAAATGGGGCGGTCCTGTGCGCCGGCGGAGAAAGCCAGCAGGGCGAGAGCGCCGGAGGCAAAGCGAAGTCTATTCATACAATTCTTTATTTCCCCAAATGAGGGTTTCAACCCATGAATTTAGGCAAAGTGAAGAAAGTGACGAAGAGAGCGGAGAAAGAGAAGCGGCACAGGGTCTGTCTCTTCAGAACATAAACCCTGTACCGGCCATAAATTTCTTAGAAATCAAATTCGAAATCGAGCGCCGGCGTCTCGGGCAGGACAAGCGAGCTATCGAGATCCTCTATGGGCCCATGCGCGTTCTCTATCAGCTGAACCAGCACCTTTTCATACTTCATCATAAGCACGTCGATGGCTTCGGCGGTCCATCGCTTCTTATCGTACGTGAGCGTGCAGCGCAGGGCGTCGCCGTCCTCGCGGAAATTGACAAGCAGGGGCAGGCGGCTGAAGCGCTGGGCTATGGGCAGGGCGCTCAAACGCAGGCCCTGCGCCAGCTCTATCGCATCGTAGTTGAAGGACAGCGGCTGAAGCACGAAGAGCACGTCGAGGCGCAGGCGGCTGTATATGTCGGCGGGCAGGTCCTGGTGCGCATCGATGCCCAGCAGGCCGGCCTGCACCGATGCCAGCAGCTGCGTAAAGCTGGCGGCGGGGTCGAGGCGCACGCGCAGCGGCAAGGTTTTTACAAACATGCCCAATTGCTCGTGAAGACCCTCGAGCGTACGGCCCGAGTTGACCGTGCCGATACACATATCCTCATCGCCCTCCTGCCTGTGCCATAAAATAAAAAAGGCGGCGGCCAGAAAATTATGCAGCGTCGTACCCTGCCGCCGCACGGCGCCGCGCAGCGATGAAAAGAAGTCGCCGGTCCATTCGAAATGCTGTTCGCCGGCGGCCGGCTCCAATGAGGCCGTGGGTGCGGTTTTCCAGCGATGACCCTCGAGGTAGCCGGTCCAGAAGGTGCGATTTGTTTCTTCCCTTGCGGCGGCAGCGGTTTCCAGCCAGTCGATATAATCACGGAACTGGAAGGGCAGCGCTTCATCCACACCTTCGCCGCGGTACTGATCCACCACTGCGCGCATCAGTATTTCTACGGACCAGCCGTCCATGATGATGTGGTGCGTGGCAAAGGCAAGAAAGCTTCGCCCCTCTTTTACAAACAAGCCGGCGCGCAGCAGCAGGCCGCTTTCCAGATCGAAGGGACGATTCACATAGTCTTCCATGGCCGCCCATTCATCATCGGCGGGATCGATGCGGTCGATGGTAAAGTCCGTGGCCGACACGAACAGCTGTGCGGGGCCGCCCTCGCGCTCGGCGAAGCGCGTACGCAGCACCTCGTATTTTTCGATCAACCTAAGGAAAGCATTTTGCAGGCGATCGATATCGAGCGCACCCGAAATTTCATAGAGGTTGAAAACATTGTAGGCGGACGAGCGCTCCTCATTGCCCTGCGCGGCCAGCCAGATGGCGTACTGGGCGGGCGTGAGCGGGTACCAGGGCCGTGGCGCGGACACCGTAATGCCTGTCTGCGCTACCGCCTGCTGCCGGCCGAGATGAAGGGCCAGGGCCTGCACGGTCGGGAAGTCGAAGACGGTGCGGAGGGCCAGCTTGTACTGCAGCCGGTTCTCCACCAGGTTTACGAGCTTCATGGCATTGAGCGAATGGCCGCCGAGCGCAAAAAAATCGTCACCCGTATTTATACGTATGCTGTGGCCGAGCGCTTCCCCGAAAAGACCACACAGCTGCTCTTCCAGCGCGGTAGCGGGCGCCGCCTCGGGCGAGGCGACGGCTTCGATCGGGCGGCTGGCGAGTTGCTTGCGGTCTATCTTTTTATTCGGCGTGAGCGGGAAGCTATCGAGGGGAACGATCACCTGGGGCACCATGTAGGCCGGCAGGACTTCCTGCAGCGCCGACCGTATAAATACAGTATCGATATCTTTTTCACCGGGCACGACATAAGCCACAAGCACGACATCGCCATTGCCTTTGTGGGCCACCACTACCGACGCGTGCACGGAGGGTAGCGCATCGATCCTCGACTCGATCTCGCCCAGCTCGATGCGGTAGCCGCGGATCTTCACCTGGTGGTCGTTGCGGCCGAGGAAGTCGACAGTGCCGTCGGCGGTCCAGCGCGCGAGGTCGCCGGTCCGGTAGATCTTTTTGCCTTCGTGAAAGGGATCGTCAATAAAGCGTTCGGCCGTAAGCTCCGGCGCCCGGTGATAACCTTTTGCAAGACCGTCGCCCCCGATATGGAGCTCGCCGGCCATGCCGACGGGCAGCAGCTGACCGCAGTCGTCGAGAATATAAAGCTGCGTATTGGCGATCGGCCGGCCGATGTTGGATGACTGTTCGGGGTCCGTGATCTTTCGCAGGCTCGACCAAATCGTCGTTTCCGTGGGGCCGTACATATTCCATAGCTCGGCGCAGCTGCGCAACAGCTGTGCGGCCAGCGCGCTGCCGAGGAGATCGCCGCCGCACAGCACCTTCAGGCGCTCGTCGCCGGGCCAGCCCGCATCGAAGAGCAGTTGGTAAAGACTGGGCGTGGCTTGGATGATCGCGGGCCGCAAAGCCTGCAGCCTTGCCACCAGCACCGGCGGATTCAGCACCACCTCGCGGCCGGCAATGTAAATACTGCCTCCGGAAACAAGCGGTCCGAAAAACTCGAGCATTGAAATATCGAAGGACTGCGTGGTGACCGAAAAAAACAGATCGCCCTCCGCAAGCCCCGGCCGCCGCTGCATGCTCAACAAAAAATTGAGCAGCGAGCGATGACCGACCACCACGCCCTTGGGCTGGCCCGTCGAGCCCGAAGTATAAATGATGTAGGCATCGCCCGACGAAGACACGGTTGGCAGCTCGCTATTGCTATCGTTCATGGCGTCGATGGAAATAAACGGCGTCCCCTCGAAAAGGTTTTTGAATTCATCCGTACCGGCAATGCAGGCCGCACGGCTATGTCCGACGATATAACGCAGTCTATCCGCGGGAAAAGCGGGATCGAGCGGGATGAAGGCCCGGCCGCTTTTCAGCACGCCGAGAAGAACGGCCACCAGGCGCGCCGAGCGCGGCATCA
>Ga0247771_1000587_pt1 | contig 11311 bp, 3 predicted proteins | sample UWRJL197509C6_FD_179948 | JGI IMG/M metagenome (GOLD analysis project Ga0247771, IMG submission 179948) | Plant litter microbial communities from Arlington Agricultural Research Station in Wisconsin, United States - UWRJ-L197-509C-6 | ecosystem: Environmental > Terrestrial > Plant litter >...
ACCGGGGTCCGGCGGCGGGGCTTGCGACGGCGCTGGTTGCATAGAGTGCACTCCATGCGGTTGCGTTCCTGCGCCCGGGAATGGACCTAACCCGGGCTGCATGATTCCTGAGGGCACCATGGCCTGAGGCGACGTACCATGCGGTTGCGTTCCTGCGCCGGGAAATGGACCAAATCCAGGCTGCAAGATTCCCGCTGGCACCATGACCTGAGGCGACGTACCTTGCGGCGCCATCCCCTGAGGCAACATTGCTTGGCCCATCCCTTGGGGCGGTATCCCCGGTTGGAAGTTCCCAGGCGGGGGCATCGATATGGAGGACTGCCTGCCCTGGTGAAGCGACGAGATGGAATGGATCGAGTTGCGAGCCTGTCTCTGGGAGGAGGCTGTGGCTGACGCTTGCGAATGCACGCTTCCCACGCTTGCCCGTTTCAGCGACTGGACTGGAGAATTGGTCTGTTGTGGGACTCCTGGTTGCGCACTGGGAGGTGGTCCAGCAGTCGGCGGGGGTGGCTGCTGCTGCTGATGTTGCTGGTTGGAAACTGGCACACCATAACCGCCAACTCCAGGGCCAGCGGGTCCCGTCAATATCTGCGGATACGCAACGAAGGGAGGGCCTGCTTGGGAAGTCTGCATCTGGGAAGGCGGGCCAGAAGCCATCCAGCCGTGTCCTGGCACCACCGAACCGGCCAGGATAGGCTGCCCTGGCATGGGATGACCGCTCACTGCCGGTGTCATCTGCAGAGGCCTGGCAGGTTGGCCCTGAGGCGGCATCCCAGGGTGAGGCGGCAACTGTGCTTGCGGCCCGGGCATCCGCATCTGGTCGTATGGCGGCTGCTGCTGCTGCTGTGGCGGCGTCTGGTTTGGCAAAAACGGTTGGCCTGGCTGCGCTGCGACCCGTTGGTACGCACCGGACTGTCCGGTTTGGGAATGAGGTACCTGCTGGAGATAGCTAGGCCGAGGTCCTAGAGGTTGTATCGGAACAATCTCGCCTGGTACTGGGTCGGATGCCTGGGGTCGCGTAGGGGGCGACCAAGGCATGGCAGGAAGGCCGGTTGTGACCTGTGGTTGACCTGGGCCAGGTGGCGCTGGCCCCGGCATCGTACTTGGAGCAGGCGGAGGGCCGGTCTTCGGCTGCCGGTGCGGCGGCAGCGGTATTTGCGGTCTGGTTATGGGGGGCGCCGCCGTGTTCGGACCGAGCACAGGTGGCCGTCCCATTGCGTGTTCGCTTCGGCCGTATCCAGGCGGGGGAGGAGGCGGCCCTACCGGGTTGACCAGAGAAAATCGACGACTGTCCTGCTGGGCACTGCTACCAGGTGATTGAGCTTGCGCGTTGGAAATCTGGCCAGGAGGCCGCTGGTTGGATTGCCGAGAACCTGGTGGCGGCGGTGGTCGCCCCAATGGTGGGAGTTGGCCGTCAGCAGCTTGTCCCGGAGGGGATGGTCCCCACGGCCCGGTGCCAGGAGGCTGTGGTGCCTGACCTTGTCCTGGGACTCGAGCATAATGCGAGGCCTCGGGGGGGTTGCCCTGCAGATGGCCCGGCGGCGGCGGGGCCCGCATCGCCAGCGGCACTTGAGGTGGTCCATGAGCTGGTGCTGCCCATGCTCCCGGCATAGCCGTCCCAGGCTGCGTCTGGGCAAAAGGTACTGAGCCCAGGGGAGGCCGGGCAGCAAGGGCGCCGGCAGAAACGCCCTGTGTCGGCACTGCCGTTGCCAGACCTGCTGGTGTCCGCTGGTCCCCAGTCGAGATCTGGGGGGGGACAGGATCCGCACGCGGTTGCACAGATCCCCTTGGTCCATAGATGGGCGGCGTTTTAGGCTGGGAAGAGCCACGAGCCGGAACAGCGGGTCCCGCAGAGAACTCGGGAACGGATGTCAGCGAGGTCGTCGACTGACCGGGGGTGGCGCCTGATGCGCCCAGACTTCCGGATCCAGACTGAACAGGAGATGGCTGCTCCTTTTGCGGGCTCTGCGTTGGCCCACTCTGGAGTGGAGTTGACCCTCTCCGCCGATTAGGCGGGGCCATTGGGTGGCTGGGTATAGCAACACCCCATTCCTGATGAGACATTGATTCTCGTTTGGCTGACCTTGGGCTGAGGGCCGGCGACGCCGGCCGTGCCTGTGATGGTGCGTCCTTAGGTATTGGGGTCGCTCTTCCGAGTTGACTTGTGGCAGAGGAATCGGCATTGCCCGGAGGCACCGGGACGTTCCGAGTCGGTGGCTCGAGAGAAGGGAGGAGATATCCTATTGGATACTCAGGCCCTAAGTTGGGAGGAATTCTTCTCGCGGCCGCGACGCGAGGATCGCTCGGCCAGCCACCGGGAACTGAAGCGCTGGTCGTGCCAGCGGGCTGGAGAGGGGCGGGTCGCACGGGAGGTGCGCCGGCCGCGACGTTTTGGTCGAGTCCCGCAGGACGCTGATGGCTCGGAAGCGCTGGGGAGCTGCGGCTTGGGTCCGACATGCCGGCCTTTGGCACTAGAGACTGGCCGTGGTCCGTGGTTGTGCCTTGGTAGACCGAGCCAGTGGACACCTCAGCTGCGACCTGGGAATCCAGAGGTCGAAGCGGCTTCACCTCGGCCTGGTTGTCGACTACAACACCAGCAGCTGACGGCTGCTTCTTCCTAGCAAGTGGTTCGCTCTCGGGTGTGATACGGTTCTCGGATATTGCAGGGTATGCCGCCGTCGGTGGCTGAGCGGCAACGCCGTTTCCTTCAGGCTTTGGGGTCGACCACGGCGGAGGGCGGATCAGGCTTTCCGCAGTAGCTGGCTGCTTGCTCATATGTGAACTTGACCCGCCGGGTGTTGGTTGAGATACCGCTGCAACCCCAGCTGGGAGAACGATGTCCGATCCCACATTCCCGAAGGACGCCGTAGATTCCTTGCCACGAATGGGACCTGGGTCTGGTTTTCGTGGGCCCGAGAGTCCATCGAAAGGGGTTACCGTCCGAGAGACCGACAACGGGTCGGCTGTGAGCGTGTTTGGTGGATAAAGGTCACCTTGGGATCGATAGGGGCCTGATACGACGCTTCCGCTTTGAGGCGTAGCTGCACGGGCAACCACTTCCGAGGCGTGTATATCCCTGCTCCCCAGCTGGAGAAATCTGCCACTCATCCCACCAGCCGGGGTGAACGGATGACTAGGGGGGCCAACAACAGATGGTTGATCGGGGTCTGTTGCGGCATTCCCGACCTTGCCACCCCGGAAGACGGCTTTATAGTGCTGGAAGAAGCTGCCAGTCATTCCACCCGCTGAGGAGTACGGATGATGCGTCGAATTGTCATCCCCCATGGAATCGTCCCCGGTCCCCGCTGCACCGCCGGACGGCGCCAGGGATTCACTACGGGGAGGCGCCGATCCATCGATATCCGTCGGCGTCCCGGCGCTCGTCCGCCGAGGAGCGCCGCCCGCCGGGATGTCGACTATGGACGCCCGGCCCGGTCGAACAACGGCAGCGTGGTGCAGGCTGTCCGCTGCATCCAGCGAGATCTCGGAGCTCGCGTACAGCGATTGCGGGCGGGGCTGTGCACGCCCGGCAAGATGGCGTAGCTGAGGCCCCTCGGGGGTCGCCGTGGGATCATGCATCTCGGCGTGAGAAGGCAACTGAAGGGGCAGCGTGTTGACTCGTTGTATCCCCGGACGAAAGTCGGGATCACCCGGCTGTGGGGTTCCGGAGCGCGAGGTATGGCTCTGGCCAGAGCTCAGCCCAGTGTCTGCGGAGGAGCGAGCTGGGGACCCTCCCCGAGAGGAGAGACCCTGATAGGCCATATATGATTTGGCTGCAATGTGAACTCGACGGCCCTCAGAGCTTCCCGTCGGCTGCATCGATCGAGCCGGGGACTGGCCTCGCGCCGGCTTTAGGATGGATGGGAAGCTGGACAGACCCGCCGGGTTCGGCCTCTGAGCGGAGGGCTGGCCCGGAGCAGGCCTCAGTGCCGCGGGGACACCATCAAATGCTGCATCGGGCGGCCCAGAGATGCTCTCGTGTCGTGCTTCGGTGCCGGGAATTGGGGGGCGGCCGACTGACGTAGCCGTATCGGGCGGCAGCGTCTTGCTATCCTCGTCCAAGGGCCGTTTTGGGGGAACTCTTGGGGGCTGAAGGGCCGCTGGCGCGTCTGAAAGGTCGCGCTTCGTTGGTGCCACCGGCCCGGCCAGCGAGTGTCGTTTGTCAAAGTGGCCCAGCTCCCTGTTTTGTGATTCCGCAAGACTAACATCGCCCAAAATCACAGAGGAGCGTTTTGCGAGCGCCTCGTCTGGCGGCACGTTCCTGGCTCTGAAGGGCATATATGCCTTCGTCTCGGCTGGGGGCTGCCGACCATTCTCTCCTTGCGGCGTTGGTCGACGGGCAGGGTCCTCTGGACCATCTTGAGGTACAGAACGAGCCTGTACAAGAGGCTGCGGTGGTGCCGGCTCCACGACCTTGTCTGGCCTGGCCGGGGGCACCACGCGCGGCTCGACGGGATCGTGCGGAAGCTCTATCAGTCCTGACTGGACGAACGACGTCTGCCAGCCGCCGAACACGATCTCGCTGCCGGGCAGCTCGATGGGCGGCGGGTGAGCCTCGTCGTCGCACTGGGCCGTCGCCTCGGTGGCCAGCTCGGCCACAAATCCCACAGGCGAGTAGATGGTGTGATTCTGTGCCAGGGCGTGCGAGTTGCTTGCGCCCATGTGGGCCGCGTCCGGGAGCTCGTACGGTCTCGACTCGCTGTGCAGCATGGGGATATTGGGCGACTGGACCGTCCCCGAGTCCACGACGATGGTATTGTGCGCCGCTACCGTGTCCACGGCCAGGACAGGGGCGGTCGTGACAGGATCGGGACTCGGCGCGTTCGCTGGGAATGGGCTCGGGACACCGTCCGCGGCCGGCGGCGTAGGGGCTATGGGCTCCGCGGTCAAAACCAAGCTCCTGGCGACGTTCGGGGTTGTCACGGTGCTCGCGAGCGGGCTGAGGGACGTTTCCGGTGGCGTGTCCTGCGCGGCCTCGGCGCTCTTCCCCTCCAGTTTCCTCCCCAGGTCCCTGGGCACGTCATCTGGGCGGCCGTCGTCGTCGTCGTTCAGGGGGGACACGTCGTTGTAGCTCCCCGGCCCCAGGTACCCAAAGCTCTCAAACGAGTAGAGGTAGCCGCTCCCCTCGTCCGCGTCGTCTAGCGTTTCTACCGCGGCCGTCTCCCTCGTGGACCGGCGGGAGGCCGCGGCCCGGTTGCTCCTCTCGCCGGATCCCGATGTAGTGCCCCTCCTCTTGACCTGCCGCTCGCTTTCGAGTCGCTCCTCGGGCGTCAGGTCCGGTACGACGGCAGAGCTGTGGATGAACTCGGCATATTCGTCGCCGGGCTGCGGGAAGTGGTACTGGACGTTGCCCGTGGGCATGTAGCGGTAGAACCAGCGCTCGCCGTCGTAGTCGGACTCCCAGCCCTCGGGAAGGGAGGAGGACATCATCTTGTCGGCGATCCGATGGCCTGCTGTGCGACAGCTGGCCTCGGTCGGCCCTGATGTCGGAGGCGCGGAGTCGGGGTTACAGCAGGCCGTGTCTTATGCGAGGGCGGCTGATCGCCAGGGCGCAGCCTTGCGGCGCCGCGCCGTGGGAGGCTTTTTAGCAGCTAGAGAGCTGCGCCGGGAGCGATGCGACGGCGAGACATGGAGCCGCTAGGCAGGGCAGAGCCGCCTGGGGGGAACCGGGCAGCCTCGTACTGCGAGAATCCGTCGATGTGAGGGCATGAGGGAGCGGAAGGACAGCTCTTCGCAATGCGGAGCATCCGGGATACGGCTGCTACGGCGAGCACGGGGTCCGGGTCGGGTAAGCGTCTTGGCGTGGGGACCCTATTTGGGCCGCCGCGCTTCCAGGCGCCCAGCTGAGGCGCGCTTGCTGTGCTTTGGGTCTTTTGGTGTCTTCAGCCTGCGGCCCAGCGTGCCTACCGCCTGTAGACGGCCAATCATGGCCGGGCTGGAACGCCACGCAAATCTCAGATGAGACGCTTTCGTGGCGAAAGACTCCGCCAGACTGTTAGTTGAGCCTCACTTTTCCGCGGCTTGTTTGCAGCACCAACCGCTGGCCGGGCCGCGGGCTCGGCAACAGCCCAGTTGACTATCGGACGCTCGTTTGTAAGTATTGCTGGTTCGGTTGGAAACACCCCGAGTCCCTGTATCGCCCCTCGACACCATCCAAGTTGAACCAGCTAGACCAGTTCGGTTAGTAATGGCAGCCCTTTGGCAAGTGAAGTCCTGGTCGCCGACAACAACGCAGTAGGTCCTGGTCACATGTCCCACTGCGGTCCAAATCGCTCGCTTCCACTCGTGTACATCTAGAGTACAAAAATCTTTCCCCGCCTCCGCCGACAACACTGTTTAAGATGCCCAGGCCTCCGCCCACCATCTCCAAGCCCGTTCCAGCCCGGTCTCATGCAAAGCTCAGCTTCCAATCCGCCCCGATGCGCGTGCCCACCTTCCTCACCACGGCAAACGCCGCCCGCCCGCCCTGGGCCGGGGTGAAGTCGACGGCTGTTGTCCAAGTCTTGCCCTCCGACTCGACCTGTACCTCCTTCCTGCCCGACCACGTCGACGGCGCGCCGACGACGATGATCTTGTCGATGTACACCTGGCGCATCTCCTTGAGCCACGTGCCCGCCTTCAGCTGGCTGATGTCGTGGTCCGCCGCTTCCGACGACGTCAAGACGCCGTCGTTCAGGACGAACTTCTTGTGGATGTACTGCCCCTGCTCATAGTCGAACGAGTCGCCGTCGTCGACGTAGATGGAGCCCTCGGCATGCCCGCCCGCCTTGGGCAGGGTGATGACGAGCGTGTACTCGTCCCACTTCATCAGCGTGCTGGAGCGCCGGGGACGGTCGCGCCGGGGGAAGATGTGCCCGCCCCGCATGAGCAGCGGAATCTTGTCCAGCGGCGCCGAGAGGGTGACGTGCTTGTTCTTGTGGGTCGGGATGATGTTGTAGGTGAAGTAGTCGTAGTAGACCTCGTCGTCGGGAATCCACACGTCGGCCGACTCCTTGTCCTTCTCGACGATGGGCTTCACGAGCAGGCCGGTATCCCCGACGAAGAACTGGTCGTCGATCCCGAACCCGGCCTCCTCAGACGGGTGCGTGTAGAAAAGGGGCTTGATGATGGGCGTCCCGTCGACGTGGGCCTGGTGGAAGGCGGTGTACCACGACGGGAGCAGGCTGTAGCGCAAGCGAAGAGCCGCCGTGATGATGGGCGTGTACGGCTCCCCCAGCAGATACGGTTCCCGGCGACGCGCGTCGATGTGCGCGTGGCCGCGGAAGAAGGGGTAGAAGGCCCCCCCCTGGTACCACCGCGTCAAGAGGTCCTTGTCGGGATTGCCGAAGAAGCCGCCCACGTCCGCGCCCGAGAAGGGGAAGCCCGAGATTCCCTGGCTGAGAATCATGGGCACCGCGGCGCTCAAGTGCTCCCAGGAGGCCTGGTTGTCGCCAGTCCACATGGCTCCGTAGCGCTGAGAACCGGCGAAGAACGCGCGGGTCAGGACAAACGGCCGTCGGAGTTCGCCGTCCTTGCGAGACAGCAGCGCTTGGTAGGTGGCGTTGTGGAAGGTCATGCCGTTCAGGTTGTGGACGTCACGGTGCTCCCAGTTGCCGTGGTGGAGATTGTCCTTGGGCATGGTGGTCTCGGGCCCGTTGAAGACGGAGGGCTCGTTCATGTCGTTCCAGACAAAGGTGTTTTCGGCGGTGCCCTTGAACGCGTCGTACTTGAAGAGGCTCTTCCACCAGTCGATGGCGAGGGGGTTGAAGGCGTCGATCCAGTGCGAGGACCCGGGCCAGCACCAGCCCTCGAAGAGGTTCCCCTCCTTGTTCTTGACGCCAAGGGACTTCGACTTGAGCTCCGAGACGACGGGGTAATCCTCCACGTTCTTGATGTGAGGGTCGATGATGGTGACCAGCTTCCGCCCGTGGTCGGCGAGGTTCTTCCCCATGGCGATGGGGTCCTTGAAGTTGTCCTTGTCCCAGGTGAAGTATTTCTTCCCGTCGGTATACTCGATATCGAGCCAGATGACGTCGTACGGGATCCTGAACTTGTCCATCTTCCGGTTGACGTCCTTGACATCGTCGTCGGTAATGTAATTCCAGCGGCACTGGTGATAGCCGATCGCGAACTCCTGGGGCATCGCGGTATACCCGGTCAGCTCTCCGTACTTCTGGGTCAAGTCGTGAGGCGTGGGTCCGAGGAACACGAAGACGTCGAGCAGGCCGCTCTCCGAGATCCAGTGCGTGTGGGTGTTGGTCTTGGCGCCGATTCCTAGCGTCAACGGGTTGGTGTTGTCCTTGGCCTTGGTGACGTCGATCCACGTCTCGGCAGCATTGAGCCAGAAAACGCCGACCGACGAGTCCTTGCGGTGGGCTTGCAGGAAAGGGATGGCGCCGTAGAGCGTCATGGGACTGTCGAGGATATACTCGAAGACGTCGAGGTTGTACAGCCGGTACGGCTCCTGGTAGTTGCCGTCTCCGCCCCGGGTCTGCTTGAGGGACAGAGGACCAGCATGGGACGGGATGCCGTAGACGTGGTCGTAGCCCTGGAAGGAAATGTCCAAAGCCACGCTCTCCGGCCCCCGGGGCTTCGTATCCGTGTTGCCGCCGAAGGCCTCGTCCCACCAGGTGCTCTCGTCGTCGCCCTTTTTCTCTTCTTCCTTCTTTTCTTCGCCCTCTTTCTGCTCCTCGCCTTCTTTCTTCTCTTCCGCAGGCTTCTCGATCTTTGGTCTCCAATGCTCCAAGTTCAAGAACCCGCGGTCGTTGAACTTGATCTGCGAGGCGCCGTCCCTCTTGAAATCGAGTGCGAGAGCGGCAAACTTGATGGTGGCCTCAAACTTGCCCGAGGGCCCGTACTTGACCGTCAACCCCGTCTTCGTGTTGTCAACCAGCTGGGCATTCTTGTCCAGCTCGGTGCCGCCGACGATGACCAGCTTGTCGACCTCATTGTACCGTTCTTTCCGGGCTCCGCTGTTGTGCCTGAGCTGAATCGCCCTGTTTTGTCTCTTTTCCTCGTCGAGCGTCACCCGCGCCACGCCGGACTGGAGGAAAGATATGGTAAGCGGCAAGCGGACGGTTTCGCCCTTTTCGTTGATGGTTTTGAGAACCGTCGCCTGCAATTGGCCGTCCTTGAGGGTTGCCGAGTCGGGGAGGATGTTGTACGGCGATTGCCACGAAGATCCCGCGGCAACGGCGTCGTCGGCAAAGGCGCGGTTGCGCTTACAGAAGCCGGCTTGGTCGCACTTCTTGAAGTCGTGCTCCTTGACCGCGACTACAACAACCACGGTCAGTGGGGTCCTACGGCTTGGTTGATATCCAAGCAATTCGCTGAATCCATGCTTACCGGCGGGGGCAAATAAACACGACAGCGTCGACAGCAAGCAGAGCGACGCCGTCCCGCTGGACACCCCGGGTGGGAGCCGCATCTCGATCTCGGCGCGGCGTCGTCGCGGACCCCTAAGACGGCAGAGAAAGACGCAAGAAGCTCAAGAAGAGACCATCAAAGGATCGTGGGCTAAGAGGAACTACCGCCGCGGACCTCGTTCGAGAATTGGGTGTCCCGTGGTGCCGAGACTCCGTCAGGAGGTTAAGGTCAGCCTGAAGGATGGGAGCGTCAAGCTGTCCCTTTGGCAGCTTTCAAAATGGCCCGGCCCCAGCAACCTGCGACACGACAGGGGTGCATTTGCAGCCACGTTTCTCCATTCGCCGTTCCTCTATCAGGCGTATGCACCTAAAAGGGTCTCCTTTTTGCCTCGTTCCTAACGCGCTCGGCTGGACTCTTGCAGCGGCAGTCCATAGATGGATCGCATGGGGAGCATGAACACGGAATCGTCGATATGTCGTCTTGTTGAAAGCCGCGTTTTGGCGACGTAGTCCGTTCGTTGCTTGTCCTATTCCCCGCTTGCTTCCGCTTCCGCGCTACATCGTCGGCTCCGAGAACAGAGGCCTTGCTGAAGCCCTCTTCAAGCCTCTTCCGTTTCTATACTCCACGTCCTTATCAAGCTGTCAGTACTACGTACGGGGTTTTATCGGCTCTGGCGGAGCCCAAAACCTGGAACTCCCCAACTTTTGCTGACGGAACTCATCGGGGAAAGGGGAGGTATGGAGGGCGGCGAGCAAGACCCCGACAAGCCGATACACCCCGTTTCCAAGCTCCCGCCAAGAGCTCCCCCTGTCGACGCAGCCAACGACAAGCCACCGACGAGCCCACAGCAGCCACGAGAACCCCGCCAGACAAAAAACCCCCGACCAGCGGCGACCCCGCCAATTTTTGCTTTGGTGTGCGGTTTCGTTGCTGGCGTCGCCGTCCTCGCCCTCTTCCTATTTCTTCTCCCGGACCAAAGTCAACTACTCGCCTTAGTCAAGGAAAATCCTTCCGTTGGGGATTCAAGAGATCAAGTTGTCACTTCCTACCAATTCGTCAAGCCAAACGAAGCACCACCCGCCACAATGTCGTCCACGGAGCAGACGTAAGTCAATATTGACTTGGCCTCTATCCAGACGCGGCTCCTCGCCGTCGACGGCCCAGCACGCTGCTGACGCTACTACAGTTTTATCGCCATCAAGCCCGACGGTGTCCAGGTGAGCCAACAGGCGGCGACAGTGTCCAATGACCTCCTCCTGACATGCCTAGCGTGGTCTCGTTGGTCCCATCATCTCCCGCTTCGAGCAGCGTGGGTGAGTTGACCACATGGAGGATGGATGCGTGCCAGCCGCTAAAGGCCATGCAGCTACAAGCTTGCCGCCATCAAGCTCGTGACTCCCGGCAAGGAGCATCTCGAGAAGCACTGTCCGTTTCCCCATTTCCCAAGGTACCTAGATTGGGCTGACCGCTCTTCAGATGCCGACCTCGCCGAGAAGCCCTTCTTCCCCGGCCTGATCCAGTGTATGCTGCACAGTGACTCGACTCCGTAACTGTATTGACAATCGGTAGACATGCTGAGCGGCCCCATCCTGGCCATGGTCTGGGAGGGCCGTGACGCCGTCAAGACCGGCCGTAGTATGTGCCTCGAACTCTTTATGATAGTTTATCGCTGATGGCGTCACTTCCAGCTCTCCTTGGCGCCACGAACCCCCTTGCCTCGGCTCCCGGCACGATTCGTGGCGACTTCGCCATCGACGGTAAGCCCCCGAATCTTAGAAGGCAGCGACGCCATGGAAGCACCGAACGCTGACCGGCGTGCTGCAAATAGTCGGCCGCAACGTCTGCCACGGTTCCGACAGCGTCGAGAGCGCCAAGAAGGAGATCGCCCTGTGGTTCAAGGACGAGGATCTTGTCAGCTACAAGGCCGCGCAGTTCGACTGGATCTACGAGAAGGCCTAGGACGCTC
>Ga0247771_1000588_pt1 | contig 11310 bp, 15 predicted proteins | sample UWRJL197509C6_FD_179948 | JGI IMG/M metagenome (GOLD analysis project Ga0247771, IMG submission 179948) | Plant litter microbial communities from Arlington Agricultural Research Station in Wisconsin, United States - UWRJ-L197-509C-6 | ecosystem: Environmental > Terrestrial > Plant litter >...
CGGCCTTCAACTCTCTGCCGATCTGCCAAACCGAGTGGTCCACCGTAATCGACTCCAAACAACAGAAGAGGGGCTTTATTGCTCGGCTTGATGGGTCCCCGTGGACATTAGGCCAAGTTTGGTTCTCCCGAAAGTACCTCATCAGCGAGTCGGTTGGCTACGGATTTGATTTCCACCGAGACCTCACATTCTTGGAGCGGAGCGTCGCCTACCTCATTCTGTGCGGCTCGGCAATGGCCTACGGGGCGTTACACGGTTCAGCTTGGAGTGACAGCTTCCCATCAGCGGCCGAACTTTTGCTATGGCGAGTGTCCAGCCTGTACATGGTCACTTCCGGCGTTTTCCTTACTCTCTTTGCGCTCCGGGACCTTGTTCTCTTCGCGCCTCGGCGCCTCGCGCTCTTCGCGCCTCGAGAGCATGAGACCGTCAGGACGAGGGCCGAAGCACTGAAACATTACGCGAGGAACTCGAAAACTATTGCGACTATCGTTCGGCCGATCTATAAAATTTGGGCGACTCTCAAAGCCGAACGGATATCAGAGTCTGCGGGCAAGGGCGCAAGCGTCTGTCCATCGGGCTTCGGCACTTTTCGAAGGAGTCTGAGGGTATTTCTTAAAGTCACTATTGGCATTGGGCTGCTGCTGCTTCTGCTTGGCTACGTTTTTGTCCGGGCTTTCTTGGTCGTCGAGGCCTTTATTTCGTTGAGATGGCTCCCTGCGACAGCCTATGCAACGGTGGAGTGGACGGAGTATCTTGCCCATTTGTAGACCGCTTTGTTACATGAATTCGTGGTAGTAGCATGGGCTTGCATTTTCCTTAGCCTGGCAATAAATTTGCGGTGGGAATGTGTGAGAAGTAGGATGGGTACTAGGTAGGTAGTGAACTGCCCAAGGCGCTCAAGGGGCATATATGGATCCCAGCAACTGCAAACAGGGTGCTCACGAGACCGCGAAGCCCAGCGAGGAATGCTCACCAAATCTGACTGAATCTGGTTTAGCGCCGAGCCTCGTTGTCGTCACTCGGCCCTACTTCGGCTACCTCGACGTCGATACCAACTCATGCCGTCCTGTATTCCATAAAGTCACACCGATTCTAGGCGGCATGTCTGTCCAAGCGGTCCAGGCTTTCAAGCTTGGGGTCAGGCCGCAGTTTGAGCGGCTGACGACGAGGGAGAAGAGATACGCCCATCACATGGCCCGGTACGAAATCCCTCGTCTGACCCATCATCGAACGGCCAGATGGCTGATACCTTGTCCGCAGGGCTGCTTGGTACGGGGCAAGGATCATCCTACGTCAAGTCTCCCCCGAGGCACCGGCGATATTCGACTTCATCCTTGAGCTCTACGACAGCTGCTCCGGAAACTGGGATACCCTCGTCGGGCCGAGCGTCAGCCATGCCGGCCTCAGCAACTTCCTGGCCTACGCCGCCACGTTCCTCTCCAACGTGGGAAACTACTTTGTGTGTCTCGGAGTGTCGACGGTCCTTTAGCTTGCCACAGATACTTACTATAGTTCTTAGGGCTCCGGGGACCAGAAGTTCGTCCCCGACGTGGATGACGGGACACTCCGTTTCCTTGCCAACAGGTCTCCTCGTTTGTCGGGGCTGTACGAAAAGATTTCAAGCTTCATCCACGCCATACCCCCTTTCAGTCTTGGCTACCCAAGTGGACATTCTCAGAGCAGTTACTATCCGGGGGATCCCATCACGGAGGAGGAGGTTGCCCTGGTGTCCAAGGTGCTCGAACAGCACGCCATCTTTCCCGAGAACACCAGGTTGCGCAAGTCGTCCAGCGGGGTCGGCTACGAAGTTCTTCTCGCTTCGGCGCAGACTGAAGCCATTGCCAATCGTCAACCGTTTCCCCTTCCTGGCGGTGACGGAACGGTAAGGCTCGTCTGTGGAGACCACGCTTCTGACCTGGAGCGGGTGTGCGCCGAGCTTTTACGGGCAATGGAATTCGCAGCAAATGACTTGCAGAGGGGCTTCCTTACTGCCTACATCGAAAGCTTTCAAACCGGGAGCCTGGATACCTACCGCCAGTCCCAGCGAATCTGGGTGCGGGACCACGCGCCTACGGTGGAGAACATATTCGGCTTCGTTGAACCTTACCGCGACCCCCATGGGACAAGAGCAGAGTTCGAAGGCCTGGTTGCTATTGTTGATGAAGCAGAGACCAGACTTCTTGGCAATTTGGTCGAAAATTCGGCCAAGTTTATCCGCCGACTGCCTTGGGCGACCCCTGAGAACGACGGGAGAGGCCCGTTCGAAAAGAACCTGTTTGAACCACCAGATTTCGCGGCTATTCACTGTGAGTGAAGGACATGCCGGGTAGGTCCAGTGTTGGTTGTTGACTGTTAACAGCTCTTGCGTACTGCTCGAGCATCATCTTCCCCGGGATCAATCTACCAAACGTAGGCCTGGAGTTAGCGATAAATGATAGATGTTCTCCACGGGCTGACTGCGCGATAGTACAACGACATTCGGCAGGAGGACGGCTTCAAGAACGTCATCATCTCGAATCGAATGGCCGCCCAAAGCCAAACCGCGCAGTACCCCTTCATCGACGCTTCAGAAGCCGAGCAGTTTAGCAAACACAAGTTCCCGGCCTACTACTGGTGGGTCGTGCTTCATGAGCTCCTAGGGCACGGAACGGGCAAAATGCTAGTCGAGTCGGAACTAGGGAAGTTCAACTTCGATATTGAGCACCCGCCCACCAACCCCCTGACGGGCGGGCCGATCACGAGCTGGTACAAGCTCGGCCAGACATGGACTGGTCAGTTTGGCGACCTGGCGACTACAGTCGACGAGTGCCGCGCTGAGCTTGTCGGAGCGTATCTCATGGATGATGTGGAGCTTCTGGAGTTATTCGGCTTCACTGAAACGACAGAGACCACAGCGGCTGACCGTGAGCTCCATGATATGCGCGTGTGGTAGACTGTCTAATATCTGGGTCAACAGTTACGTACAACGTGTACCAACAGTTAGGCGTTGATGGTCTTCGGGGTCTCTCCAATTTCAACATCGACAGCGGCGTAAGGACCGATTCCTAGGGCTCCGTATTAACTGGGAGCATTCACTAACAGCGATTTAGAAATGGGGTCAGGCGCATAGTCGAGTTGGTCCCCCGGCCCTTCCTGGTCTCCCGAGACGCAGATCAGCTCAATTCTTATAGGCTCACTTTGCAATCCTCAAGTGGATCCTCAGAGAGGGCCACGGAGTTGTGAGAGTAACACACGACAAGGCGAAGCAGAGCCTCACGGTTCTAGTCGACAGATCAAAGATCGCAGAGCACGGAAAACCGGCGCTGGGCAGGATGCTCCTGCGGTTGCATGTGTATCGATGCACTGCAGATGCGAAGGCCTGCCGTGAGTACTACGAGGATTTGTCTCGGGTCAATGGCGAGTACCTCGAGTGGTGGGGGACAGTCCGTCTTCATAAGCCACCTCCGCTCGTTTTTGTCCACGCGAACACGTTCTTGGACGGGGAATCGGTCACGTTGAAGGAATATGAGCCGACCGTCGAGGGTATCATTCAGAGCTGGGCGGAGCGTCGAGTATGATGATTCTGCTCGTGATTCAGGTGGTACATTCTTTCTTAGCTAGCGGTTAAAGACGGCCTAGATTCGTCTCAGAAAATATGATGTGAGTAGGATCTTGAGCTGCCGCTACCTCAACCTGAGCCGCCGCCCTACGCTTGGTAATCCTTGATGGTGGGCACCTCATCTAAAGTTGCCTGGCCAAAATATGAGCCTACCTACGCTCATCAACAAGGTACTTTAACTCAGATACCCGACGTCATTGCTCCCTGGTATGAATACGAGCCTCTGACGGTTCTACATGTAGAAGATTATCTATCGTGCCCTACCAAGATAAAGGCACGAGAGTCCAACTCAGCTACTCTAATTCTCCGATGCCTTGGTCCTTTCATAATACCATATCGCCCCGTCAGTCCTGGCACAGTTCGTCACGCTCCCGCCAGTGATATTGGCATCGAGCCGAACACCCTGACGAGCTTGAGGCCGGCCATTGACGTGGTGGTAGTACCACACCTCAGTCAGCACCGTGAACCCGTTATCGGTACTGTTTTGTCCGGCCGTGGTCGTATTGTACCTAGGCCCAGAGCAGCCCACGTAGGGCAGCTTGCCGTCGAACCCCCTGGTCAGCGCAGACTGGATACGAGACAGCGAGTAGGCGGTCGTGTTGGAGGGCCGGATGCCGCCCGCCGAGAGCCAGCCCCACGTCGGCAGAATCTTGAAGAAGGCGATGGTCGCCTCGAAGAAGTCAACCACTTCCTCGTTCTGGCGGTAGGCGGGGCCGTAGCCTGTGCAGAGTTAGCAGTCACTCCTACGAGCTCTCGGCGCGAAGTGCGAAGGGGAGAGTAGGCGCACATTCAACGTCGAAGGTGCTGAAGCAAGTCGCGTGCTTGGAGAACTCGTGGCCCCAGAAGTCCTGATTGGGCTGCCCCTGGGCGATCCAGTACTTATTCATGTACGCAAGCAGGTCCAGCTTCCCGAACGGCTGAAGGAAGGTGCCTATACCAGGCCCCTTGTAGGCTGGGACAGGAATGCCTGACGGTGTTCCTGTGGTGGTGTTGGGGGAGGGCACCGGATCGTACTGGCGCCTAGGGTGGTTGTCAGAGATAGGATGCTAGGTCCGAAGCAAACATGAAGGAACACGGACGATAGGTCGCAATATTGCGTGTAGGAGCCTGGAGGGCGGGTCAGAATGGCGTCAACACCTTTGACACCCCGTTTTCCCCGTGCATGCTCACCGTTGCAAAAGTCTGTTGGAGGCCGGGGCGCCGTCAGCTTTGCACACACCATTAGCATGCAGAGCCGGCTTACCGGGCCATAAACCATGAATCGTCCACGAGTCCTTGGGGAGCTGCTGGCCCTGCGACTCGTAGCCTGTATACGTGTCCCAGAACTGGGTCAGGAGCTAGGCCTGTCAGTCAATACCGGGGCGACAATCAGGTCACTAAGCATACCACGAGACCGCCATAGGTTTCAACACAGCAGGAGTCGGTCAAATTAGGCTGCGCACCACGGGAACACGACAGGAGAGGCTCCACTGTCCGAGATGATAAGCCATGGCATAGAAGTGCAGAGGTACAGGATGACTGACCAAGGGTGCACGTGTGATTGAGATTTCTCTCGCCGTATAGGCCGGCTAGTGCCGTGCCGAAGAGCAGAGGCAAGGCAGTGCGATACATCATGCAGCTCGGGATGAGATTGCGCACTCTCGCCATCAGACATTGCGCATCTCCCGGGTTGGAACGCAGCCCTATTTATCAGCTCGCAACGGCGGCCAAGCTGCCAACAGAAGCAGCGATCCGTGCGGCCGGAACTGAATAGGACGCTCACCAAGATTGCAGATCATGACGCTCAGCCGGGAATGCCACCTGCCGCAGTCTGCATCTCCCATAGGTCAATCCGACTGGAGCCCCAAATAACCCTCACCGGCGGCATGGTTAGCGGGCTCCCGTGGAGAACTTGATAACGTCAATTGGGTTCCTGCGGAGCACGTGCTCTATCGCGTGGCCGACGGCGGCCCATCCCACTTCGGCCATTGGCAAAGTTGAGTTCCGATTCGGTTGCCTTCCGCGAGTGATTCAATCGTCATTACTTGGTCCGAGTTTCCGAAAGCAAGCTACCCAACACCCCCTCGATGTTTTCATGGTCCAAGGGTGCCCTCAAGCCTGAGAATCAACGACTCACCACATGGGTAATGCTGGGTGCAGGTCCAGATTCGCCTCAGATAACGTTGATATGCTGTTAGAGGCGAAGATATGAGCACAGCGTTATCAGCATGCGGAAGAGCTACTCAGTACCAACTGATATACCCAGTACACATCCATTCGGTTGCTACGACCATTCAGATAAGCTTGATAGGCTCTTCCTCGAACTGTGTATCCGTCATGATCTCCCCATCCATGACCCTGTGCACGTACGCTTCGCCTACAAGGCGGAACGGTTGGGGCGTTAGACCGCCCCTTATGACAAAGGGAGCAGCGCAGCTGTGAAAAATGACAATCTCATACGGACTGCGCCTTCAAAAGAAAATGCCTATCACCTTCTCAACTCTAGCTAATTCTACCTAGCAAATTAGACAAGCCTACACCTAACTATATCAGCAACTTCCCATTACCAGCTTATTGAAACAAACCTTCTAGGTCATCTCTAGAGTTGTAGGTCATCTACAAAGTTCTAGGTCATCTCTAGAGTTGTAGGTCATCTACAGAGTTCTAGGTCATCTACAAAGTTCATTCTAGGTTACCTACAAAGTTCTATGTCATTTACAGAGTTATAGGTTATCTACAGAATTATAGATCATCTACAGCGCATTAGGTCGCTTATAAACCGCCTGCAGGTGCCCTGTTCATAAAAGGCAGTGAGGGACACCTTTGAAGGCGTCATCTGTAGGCCCTTCTGGCCGCAATAGGTACGAGCGTAAGTTTTCTTCTGCGAGTGAAGCACAGGCGGTATTTTAGAGCGACACTGAGATTAGCCGTCATCGCATTTCACCTCCTGCATCGCTTCTCATGCAGAGATGTTCAATCGATTAGCATGAGTACAACAGCGCCAAAGGCAAAACATCCTCTTCCGTCGGGGAATGAACTCCATTCGATCGCATGGTCTACTGGCCTGCGCCACAACTTGTCCCTCAGCCATACAGCTCTCCCCTCCTCGGAGCGGAAACTCGCCCAGTTTCATCAACCATGAGCCTCGGGACTCCCCCGTCTTCTTCCCCTTGTTTCCCCGGCCCTCCCTCCCAGACCTCGCCGTATCTCACGCGCGGAGCCGCGCGCAGCTCCTTGGCCATCTCCTCCGCGCTGACATTGCTCCCGACGTCGCGCAACAGCGGCGCGTCGAATGCCTTGGCGACCTCCAGGGGGGAGACGGAGAAGTCGCGGCCGAGCCGCCTCCAGCCGGCAAGCAGAAACGAGACGGAGAGCGAGGCAGCCAACGTGACGCCCAGCGCCGCGAGGGTGAATACGTAGCGCACCTTGTAAACGGCTACGACGGTGCTTTCGGAGAGCTCGACGGTCTGGTCCTTGGACAAAGGCGTCTTGATCGCGGCCAGCGCCTCGCTCTGAAACACCCCACCCGGATCGACGAAGCCGCTGTTCGGCTCCCTGTTCGTTGGGATGCTCTTGAGGGCGTATCGGAGGCAGACCTCGTCGAGAGTCTTGGAGAAGTCGTCCAGGGGGTCGAGGATGTCGTAGGTGAAACCACTGATCTTGCCTTCTACTTTACGGGAGATGCTTGTCGAGTTGATGTACTGCCGTGGCCCCGTACCCCGAATGGCCGGAGATGCTTCTTGCGTATCGAAAAGGATGTAGCCCTGGAACAAATCCTTCATCACCTGGACGAAACCTCCAAGCAGAAAGATGTTCTCCGTTTGTGGAAAGGGGCTGAGCACCTTTTCGATGACGTTGCGTTCTTGTCCTGCTGTTGTGTTTGTCCCCTGGAGAAGGGTCACAGAGCTTCCGTTGGCGATCTGGATTGGCACCCGAATAAATGAAGGGGTGAAGGTACATCGCCGAACCGTTAGAGTGTCTTGGCGTCCGTCCAGTCGAAGGTAACTGGTATAGTTGATACTGGTTGCTTGGGGCTCGCCTTTCTGGGAGATCTGCGGGTATGACGCGGAAAGGGCTAGCTGGTAATACGTTTCGAGAAACCTGCAATAGGAGTCGTTCGTCTCGCCCCTTGTCGAGTTCAAGCTCGCCTCCGACCCGGTAGAGAAGCACTTTTTAACGCTTGTAGACCCGTCTGTTTCCACAGCGCTCAACACGACGAAGTTGGCGTCTCCAATGGACTTGACTCCGCGTACAGCGGTCTCCTCTGATACACAATCCCTGGAGAAGCCAGCGATGACCACCTGTGTGGTGCAAGTCGAGTTCTTGGCACAGATGACGGAGGAAAGTTGCGGTGACTGTCTCTGGCTCAAGTCGGCACTCAACTCGGCGAACTCTGGCTGGTACGGTGGAAAAGACCAAGCCCATCCGTTGTGGCCGTTTTCGTTGAGGACTGTTTGATTCCACATCGGCTCAACTCGAATGGGCAGGGTTGCGGTGCGCCGGGATGGTCGAACTGCCAAGTCCACCGTGATGGCCTTCTGGAACAACGGCCCGTTGACAGCAAGGAGAACGATCAGCACTCCCGCAGATCGCATGGCTGGGAAGGGCTGAGAGCCGCTCAGCAACGCCGCCCAATCGTGGCCGAGACCCCAAATGCCATGAAGCTCCTTCAGAGTGACGCCGGACTCAGAGAGAAGCTGGGTCCACCAGAAGAGATCAGCGCCGGACCGAAATGCCGACCGGAGCATGGCATTTGCGAGCGTGGCGATGATCGAAAGAATGATGGTCGGAGATACGGCCCAACTGTCGATAGGCTGGCCGTCGGAGAGGGCGAGTACCAGGAAAGCGAGTCCAACCGCGGCTGTAGCCCCGACAATCAACAGGGTCGTCGCGAAGGGGAATCGTCGCCATGAGTGACTCCGCCATGGCTTCATTTCTGCTTGCTCCTGGACCTGCAGGGCTCTCTCTCCGGCCGCTAGATGTGAGCCGCCAGGGACTCGCATGGTGAACCAGTGACAGACCGGAGAAAGGAAGTAAAGTCGAGAGGTATCGCGATAACAGATAGGGAAAGGTACCCAGGTATGCTATGTGCTAGAAGACAGAAATCTTGAGAACGAAGGTAGGGACGGAGAAGAGATCTGTGGGTGAGTCGAAGAGCTTGACCCACGGGGGGTGCAACATACCTACAATACTACGCATGAGCCTTGGGTTACTGGAAGGGCTGAGAGCGGCAGGCTCCTGGCCGCCGCCCGTGCTCGCAACGCGTCTAATTTGGAAGGACAGCCCACGCGCGCGCCTCCTGTCAACCTGGTCGCCCCGTTTGCCCAAGCCCAGCGGGGCTGCTGCCGGCGCTGACTTGGATAAGATCGCAGCGGTCGTGCATTCAAGCGACTTAGATGGCCGTTGGTTTGAACACGCTAAGGCGGGTCGGCGTTTCGGTTAGCGCCCTTAGGCATGGGCTGCATCAATCGGCCAACAGCTCGGTCTGCACACTTGTCATTGGTTGAGAGCAAGCTCCCGCCTAGCTAGCGGCTCTAGGACAGAGTCCACCGGCGGCTTGAAGCTGCCGCCAGGCTTTCTCTGAGACGCGACAACTTTCAGGTGTAAGGTTGAAGAAGGACAAATATATTATGGGGTGCCGCGTTAGGCGCCACGTGAACAGGCACGTGGTCTCCCCCTGGCTACCGCTTTGTCCATCAACGCCTCTAGGTTCCCAAGCTAGGTACCCAAGTACCCATTCCAAAAGGCTCTATGCTTCTCCTGCTGTGTCCGGTGGCTCTAGTTACAAGCGCAGCCCAGGAAGTTGGCCGTGCAGCGACCGTTCCGCCCCTCACATCCATTGCCGTTGCAGGGGCCCACGCCGTTGCACTCGTACCCGCAAGGGCACCCACGGTAAGCTCCCTATGCAGATGATCAGTTTTGGCGGGCTCGCGCACGGGGTTTCGAAACCGCTCCCTTACCTTTGTGCAAACAAGGGTGGTCGGGTTGCCCTCGCAACCGTTGGCATAGCAGTTTCCGATGCTGTTGTTGCAGTCTGCTGCCAGAGCCTGCGTCGACGAGGTGCCGGCCTGCTCGGGCACGGGGTTCGCTGCCACGAGGGTGGCGAAGGCGAGGGCGATGATCTTGGTGAACTGCATCTTGAAGGCGTTGGGATGGACCGGGACTGTCTGCCGGGGGAGTTTGGTTTGCTGGATGATGATGGAGATGGGATGATGTGATGGATGATGCTTCCAACAATCCAACTGACGTGACGATGTCCGCGACATTTATACTCGTAGTCGGGCATATGGTGGCCTTCGTGCGTCGTGGTCCTGCTGGTCTGCCTGACTTCTTGGTGCGGCGTTGCGAAGGCTGAGCATGCTTATCCCAAGACTCCTGATATGATCAGGCCGCATACGCGGCAACTAAGTTTGCAGCGGCCTGGTCCCACCGTGGCCGTTCGCTCCTAAGCCATCAACTTCAATCTGCTGTGCCCCGGGGTAAGTCGCTGAGCGTCCGAATCTAGGCCGAGTTTCGGCCCCTATTACCGAAGGCGCAGCTTTGATGCATACGGCAATAATGGCCGAGGACATAGGGCTAAATTGAATAGCTGACACACTTGGTCACAGGAAGGGCCCGTACGCGTACGGCGGTGGTGTATCCCCGATTCTGGGCACGCTGCCAAAGACATTCAGGCTGATCTACACAGCGGCCGTAGGAGCGTCTTGCCTACAACGGTACACCAAAATTCCAGAGGCTTAGCTCGGGGGGCCTGAAAAACGTCTTAGCGCTATGATGCTCACAATTAAGATCTATGGGGCGGTATGGCCACATGTTATGCGGCCATTGAGTAAGGCAGACCGACCGCCACGCCTGCTGTCGTGACGTTTGTCTTTGACATGCCTAGTCAACTTTATCTTTCCTGATGTGTTTCCATGGGGCACTGCTTCAACGACCAGCATTGCTCCAGAGCCGAAAGCATCTCGTCAAGTGTCGGCCTTGGTCGGACGGGTACCTCGAACGTTTGGCCATCTGTATCTGCTCCGCAACGTTGGAAAGCTGCTCAGACCATCATGTCTTCACATTTCCAATGCAAAGGGCAGAACTTCTCACCCTTAGGTGAGAAGGCAGCATTCATTATGAGTTCCGCTCCACGGGCGGTACGTTTTCGCTCCTTGGGCTGTACCCACCAAACCCTACGCCCCCCAGCCTAGCAAACGAAGGTCATACACAACAGAGGTTAGTTTCTCGGCTACTCTGTTAGGTAGATAGGTCATGCTTAGAGGTACAGATCATCTTCGGGGGTATAGATCATCACTAGAGGTATAGACCATCTTTAGAGATATAGATCATCCGTACAATCATAGATCATCTACTATGGTTGTAGGTAATCTATGGAGTTGTGGGTTATCTACGAGTTGCCTACCGAGGTTGGATATCTTGTCCTTGAAAGGAGGGTCGTGGGGGTTCCGTACAGCCCACGGAGCGAAAACATACAGCCCATGGAGCGGAACTCTTCATTATTGGTATGAAATCCGGTCTATCACGGGTCGTACCAAGAACTACCGTCAGCCGGGTATCATCGTCATTGCCGGGGCTGACCCCACGTGTCCCCGTACGGAGAGGGAGAGAGGCCATCAGGCTCCCCAGCCACAGCTGTCAACCTCTCTTCGGTCCGGCTCTTTTGCTCTAGCAGATCATCCGAAGAGCTTCCCCTACCCCTAACATTGCCCTTCCTCCCCAACACCTCGGAA
>Ga0247771_1000589_pt1 | contig 11294 bp, 8 predicted proteins | sample UWRJL197509C6_FD_179948 | JGI IMG/M metagenome (GOLD analysis project Ga0247771, IMG submission 179948) | Plant litter microbial communities from Arlington Agricultural Research Station in Wisconsin, United States - UWRJ-L197-509C-6 | ecosystem: Environmental > Terrestrial > Plant litter >...
CACTTTCTCGGGCGTGAAGTCGGCATTGTAGGGGGCGCGGAAAAGTATGGTGGAGTGGCCGGTGATGCATTCGATGAGCAGGCGGGTGGATTCCATCTCGATCACGGCGCGGCCGTGGCTCACCTCCGCGATGTTGGGGTGGGTGAAGGTATGGTCGCCGATCTCGTGGCCTTCGCGGTAGATGCGTTTCACCAGCGGTATGTTGTTCTCGGCATTCATGCCCACGATGAAGAAGGAAGCCGGCACGTGCTTCTGCGCCAGTATGTCCAGTATGCGGGGCGTCCAGGAGGGGTCGGGGCCGTCGTCGAAGGTGAGCACCAGCTTTTTCCGGTTGCGCACGGTATCGCGGCCGTTCCAGCCGAATTTTTTTGCCATGAACGATACGGGCAGGCTGTCGTAGTTCTCTTCGGCTATGAGCAGGTCGGTCGAGTCGATCTCGGGACGGATGCTTCCTTTGTGCGGCGTCGCCAGAATATCGAGGATCTCGCCATGACCCGAATAGGCCACGTTGTCGGAGCTGCGCAGCTCGGCGAAGCCGTTGAAGTCGAAGCTGCGGATCGAGTCCTTGAGCATGTTGCGGTTGTAGAACTTCCAGATGCGGTCGTCCTCGGAGCCGAGGCGCCAGAGGGCCACGCCGGCCACCTCGCTTTCAGTAGCGAAGCGCAGGGCGTTGAAGGTGGTGGCGGCATCCGTGAAGTAGGCGTCGTGCTGGGTATTGTCGTCGTCGTAGTAGGTGAAGTGGAGGTTGTAGGTATCGTCGTCGAAATCGATCGGGGCCTGCTCTTCCTTGGCCGAGGCCAGCGCGTCCTGGTAGGTCAGCTCGGCCACGTCGGCGGCATCGGGCTTTTCCTCGCGCGGCCAGTCGTAGCCGTAGGCGGCGAGGCCCAGCACGATCTTGCTTGCGGGTATCTGCTTCGTTGCTTCGGCCACGGCCGCCTCGATCCATTTCTGCTCGGCGATGGGCCCGGGCTTCGTGCCTTTCGAGTACTCGTCGTAGGCCATGAGGAAGATATAGTCGTTGTAGCGCGCCAGCTCCCTGTAATTGTAATCGTCGTTGAAGGGCACCACGTCCTGGGTTACGAGGAGGCCGTGCGCATGGAGCTTTTCATACAGCTCTTTCTGAAAGGCGATGAGGGGTTCGTCGGTAGGCTCCTGCAATTCTTCAAGGTCCACGTTCACGCCGGCAAAATGGTTGCGGGTAAGGATGGTAATAAGGTCGTTGATCAGGCGCTCGCGCTTGGCGCGGTTGGTGAGTATGCGGTGAACGGACTCGCCGTGGAAGTTCTTATCCTTCTCGTAAAAGTTCGAGAGCATGGGCATGATGTTCACGCCGGCATTGCGCATCACGGCCAGGCCGCGGTCGTCGATATGGGTGTAGAGGGTGTCGGCCTGGGGGTTCAGGAAGATCCATTCGGGGATCACGAGGTTGAGCTTCTGGATATTGCGTTGAAGCGACATGAACGACTGCGCGTTCCAGGTAACGTAGAAGGCCGAGCGTATGCCGCAGGGCATGTTGTTGCCGACGATATCCCGAAAGCCGGGCGCCACGCGGGTCTTGTAGGGTGCCTTGTTGGTGAGCTCCTTCTGGTCGATGTACTTGCGGAAGCCTTTGTAGCGCTTTGCCAGGAGGCTGTTCTTCGACAGGAAGTTCTGGTGCTCGGCCAGCACCTGCTTCTGCGAGCGCAGGATGGGAAGCTCGGGCAGCTTTTCCGTAACGTAGGCGAAGACCGCCACGAAGATGGCGATCGGTATGAGTAGGATGAGCACGCGGCTGCCCCATTTGAAACGCTGCCAGCGGGATGAAGAGCTGGTCTCGAAGATTTGCCTTTCCTGCATAAAAAACTTTAGGCCCAATGGCCGCTGCAAAGTTGAAATATGCGTTGTTAACTTAATGTTTTTTTCGACGGAAGGCTCAATAATCAAGCTCCAGGCGCAGGCGGTCGCGGAGTTCCTGTACCAGCGGATTCATCTCCACCAGCTTCAGGTATTGTTCGCGGGCGCTCAGCGGCAGGTCGGTGTGTACTATTTCGTGCTCGGTCTCCACCAGCACGATGATGAACTGCAGTTGGCGGTTGCACAGCTCCTTCTGCAAAAATTCGGACAGCTTGTTGCGCTCGAACTCCAGGAATTTCTGGTTGATGTTGTTGTTGACCGTCGCCTCGAAGCTGTTCTCGTCCTTTATCGCCAGCTGGGCCACCTCGAAGCTTTGCCAGGCGGGGTTGTTGTTCTGCTTCAGCAGGTCGATATATTTTTTCCAGCCATTCTGTAGGGTGTCCATTTTCAGCGGGAGGTCGGGCTGGTCACCGTTGTTGCAGTTCTCCTTCTGGATTTTCTGGCGGATGGCTTCCAGCGAGCCCAGGCGGGGTTTGCCGGCCGGAGTGGCCGCCTGCGGTTGCGGCGCCGGCTGCTGCGCTGGCGGAGCGGTTGGAGCAGCCGGAACGGCCTTGGGTTTCGGCTGCTCGGGGGGCGTTTCGATGGTGAGCTTTACGGCCGGCGTCTGCGAGGGCACGGGCGGCGCGGCGGGCTTTAGGGTCTTGCTATCGGTGTTGTCCGTACCCGGCGCGGCCTGGCGTATGGGCTGCAGGGCGCGGAAGGGAACGGCCCTGGCCGTGTCAACTATTTTTTTTTTATCGACCGCGGTGCCGGCGGAGGTCAGCTGCAGTGCCTGGGCGAGATAGCAAAGCTTGATGAGGGCCATCTCCACGTGCAGGCGCTTGTTGCGGGCCGAGCGGTAGTTGATCTCGGCTTCGGTCAGTATGTTGAGGGTCGATACGAGGTAGCCGGCTTCGGTGCGGGCGGCGGTCTCGGCGAAGCGCTGGCGGAAGGTTTCCACCACTTCGAGGAGGCCGGCCACGCGGGCGTCCTTGCAGATGAGCAGGTTGCGCACGAACTCGGCAAAGCCGTTCAGCACCATGTCGCCCTCGAAGCCTTTTTTGTCGATATCGTCGTAGAGGAGCATGGCGCCGGCGAGGTCCTGGGCCAGCATGGCTTCGATCAGCCGGAAATAATAATCGGCATCGAGGATGTTGAGGTGCTCGATGGTATTGTCGTACGTTACCTGTCCGTTGGTGAAGGACACGATCTTGTCGAGGATGCTGAGGGCGTCGCGCATGCAGCCTTCGCTTTTCTGGGCGATGAGCTGCAGGGCCGTTTCCTGGGTTTCGATCTTTTCCTTGCGGGCGATGCCCTGCAGGTGGTCCACCGTGTCCTGAAGCGTGATGCGCTTGAAATCGAAGATCTGGCAGCGGCTCAGGATGGTGGGCAGGATCTTGTGCTTTTCGGTGGTGGCGAGGATGAAGATGGCGTAGGGCGGCGGTTCCTCCAGGGTCTTCAGAAAGGCGTTGAAGGCCGAGGACGACAGCATGTGCACCTCATCGATGATATATACTTTGTATTTGCCGGCCTGGGGGGCGAAGCGCACCTGGTCTACCAGGCTGCGGATATCGTCCACCGAGTTGTTGGAGGCGGCATCGAGCTCGTGGATGTTGAGGGAGGTGCCTTCGTTAAAGGAGCGGCAGGAGTGGCATTCGTTGCAGGCCTCGCCCTCGGGCGTGGGGTTCTCGCAGTTGATGGTCTTGGCGAGGATGCGCGCGCAGGTGGTCTTGCCTACGCCGCGCGGACCGCAGAACAGGAAGGCATGGGCCAGCTGGTGGTTCCTGATGGCATTCTTCAGGGTGGTGGTAATATGTTCCTGGCCTACGACCGTGTCGAAGGTCTGGGGCCGGTATTTTCGTGCAGAAACGATGAATTTTTCCATAACACGCCTGCAAGCTAAAACAATCCCGGTATTTAATTTCCCTAAAATCGGGGGCTCCGCAGCCGTGGGGAAAAGTTGATGTACATTTAGGCATAAACCATTTTAACCATGAAGCCCGCCCGTTTATTCCTGGCTTTTTTCCTCGCCTTTTCCTGTTCCGCCTTTGCCCAGCACGGCAAGGTGATCGAGCAGGCTACCGTTCGCAGCAGCATTCTCAACCGCAACGTCCGCTACACCGTTTACCTGCCGGCCGATTATGAAGGCTCGCAGCGCACCTATCCCGTGGTCTACCTCCTCCATGGCTTCAGCGACGACAATACCGGCTGGCTCCAGTTCGGGGAGATCAACCGCTATGCCGACAAGGCCATACAGGAAGGCACCATCCCGCCCATGATCATCATCATGCCCAATGCTGACTCGAGCTGGTACGTGAATGCCTACGACGGCCACGAATCCTACGAGGACTTTTTCATCAAGGAGCTGATGCCCACGGTGGAGAAGACCTACCGCATCAAGGCCGAAAAGCGCTACCGCGGCGTGGCCGGCCTTTCGATGGGCGGCTACGGCAGCCTTATCTACGCGCTCAAATACCCCGAGCTCTTTGCTGCCTGCGCTCCGCTCAGCGCCGGCATCGTCGACGACAGCACCATCGTGCGCATGCCCGACCGCGACTGGGGCGTTGTCATCGGCCGCATCTACGGCACTACGCTGAAGGGCACTGCCCGCCTCACGCCGCACTGGTATGCCAACTCGGTGCTGAAGATCGTGGAAAATAAATCCGCCGCCGACCTGCGCAAGGTGCGCTACTGGATCGATTGCGGCGACGACGATTTCCTGACGAAGGGCAATTCCCTGCTTCATATCGCGCTTGCCGACAAGGGCGTGCCGCACGAGTACCGCGTCCGCGACGGCGCCCACAACTGGACCTACTGGCGCACCGGCATCACCGACGCCCTTGCGTTTATAGGCCAGAGCTTCCGGCAACAATAAGTTTTCCCGCCTTCGCCAAAGGCTACGGCGGGCGCAGCCCTACTTCTACAAGGTTAGTATGCAGCCCAGTTTTGCCGGAGGTATGGTGGACGCAGCATTTGGAGTCATTAAAGCAGTTTGTTGCTCTAATGACTCCAATTGTTTTTTGCCTGTAATAAAGTTATTTGTGCTGTAGTAATCAACTGCTGACTGCCGACTGAAAACTGAAAACTACGATACTATCGGGTGGCGCTTGAATTCCTTTGTGCGGTCGAAGAGGTAGCGGTAGGTGGTGAGCTTGCGGCTTTGGTAGACGTCGCCGAGGCCCTGGGCTACGTTCAGCATTTTGGGGTTGAAGTCTCCGATCCACTGCATCTCGTACTCTGTGTACGGCGATTTCAATACGTACTTGTCCGCTTCCATGATGAGGAAGGCATCGATGCCCTTGCCCTGGTACTGCGGCACGATGCCGAATACGAGACCCGTGAATTTCTTGCACGGCTTCGTGCTCTTCACCCACAGAAATTTAAGCTTGTGCAGCAGGTCGAACTTGCCGTCGAGGTATTTGAACCATTGGTTGAGATCGGGAAGGTTTACGAAGATGGCGATCGGCTCCTCGTTGTGGTAGGCAAACCATACGATGCGCTCGTCCATCACCGGCTTCATCTTTTTGAACATCTGCACCACCTGCTCCTTCTTCAACTCCTTGAGTCCGCCGTGGCCCGCCCAGGCTGCATTGTAGACGGTGGCAAAATCGGCTGCGAACTTCGGTATCTCGTTCTTGCGGATGCACTGCACCGAGAAAGCCGGGTCCTTTGCATAGATGGCGTGGCGCTCGACCAGCTTGGCGCTGAGGGCCTGCTTCGGATCCATGCCCAAACATATCTGGTGAAAGAAAGGCCGGAAGCCATAGTGTTCGAAAAGCTGCTGGTAGTAGGGCGGGTTGTAGTTCATGCCGTAGAGTGGCTCCTGAAAACCTTCTACTACAAGGCCCCACCAGCGGTCGCGCTCCCCGAAATTTATCGGTCCGTCCATGGCCTCCACGCCCTGCTGCAGCAGCCAGTGCTTTGCCACGTCGAAGAGGAGGGCGGCCGCATCGTTGTCGTCGATGCAATCAAAAAAGCCGATGCCGCCAACGGTAACGTCATCGCCCTTGTTGCGGTATTTCTTGTTGGTGAAGGCGGCGATGCGGCCCAGCAGGCGGTCGCCGTCCTTCAGCACCCAGCGCGTCACCTTGCCGAAGCGGAAGGTCTTGTTCTTTTCGGGGTCGAACACGTCATGGATATCCTTGTCGAGCGGACGGATATAATTATTATGGTTCCGGTTCAGCTCTACGTTCGCGCGGATAAAATCCTGCGCCAGCCGGGGGTTATTTACTTCGATCAGTTGCATGGGGAGCCTGCAAATTAAGCGCAAATCGCCTACATGCCGGCAAACATTTTGGAGCCCAGCTTCTGGTCGTGGGTGTAGATGTCGTCGCGGAAATTCAGCTGGCCATTGTCGTCCACCCAGGCCGTATAATAGGTGATGAGCACGGGCACGGCCTTTTTCAGCTTCACGAACTGCTCGTGGCCGCTGTTCATGGCTTCGTCGATCTTTTCCGGCGTCCACTCGCTGTTGTCGCGCAGGAGGTAGGTAGCCATCTTCTCGGGGTCGGAGAGGCGTATGCAGCCGTGGCTGTAGGCGCGCTTGTCCTTGTCGAAGAGGCTCTTGGCCGGCGTATCGTGGAAGTAGATGTTGAAGCTGTTGGGGAAGAGGAACTTCACGCGGCCCAGCGAGTTCTTTTCGCCCGGCAGCTGGCGGATCACGGGCAGTCCGCCTTCGGTGCCGGTCTGCTCCATGTTCTGGCTCGCGAGGTAGCCGGGGTTGGACGACATCTTGGGCAGGATCTCCTTGCGCACGATGCTGGGCGGCACGTTCCAGTAGGGACTGAAGACGATCTGGTTAAGGTCGCCGCTGAACATCATGGTATTGTGTCCTTCCTTGCCTACGACCACGTTCATGTCCCAGGCCTTGTTCTTTCCTTCGTATACGTGGAGCACGAACTCGGGAATGTTCACGAGGATCAGCTGACCCGAGGAGGCTTCGGGCATCCAGCGCATGCGGCCCATGTTCATCAGTATCTGCTCCACGCGCTTGGTGACGGGCACGTTCATATCGTGTATGAGGGTGGTGGTGATGACGCCGTCGGGCTTGTAACCCATGCGCTGCTGGAAGGCGCGCACGCCGTTCTCGAGGCTGTCGGTGAAGACGGCGCTCGTATCGCCGGCGGGCATGTCGCCCGTGATCTGCAGGCGCCTTTTAATAACGGCTATGGCGGGATCGGTCACTCCTTTCTTCAGGGTTTTCTTCGTGGTGCTGATCGTGGGCCAGCCGCCTTTTTTCGCGATGGCGTAGTAGGTGCCCAGCTGATCTTTCAAGAGCTTGTAGGGCTTATTGACGTTCTCGAAATACTTGTCGTCCTTGTGCTTTTTATTGAGGAGGGAGTCGGCGAGGCGCATCGGGTCTTCCTTTTTGTAGGGGACGAAGCGCTCCATCTCCTTGCGTTTCACATAGCCTTTTTCGTAATTGCTCATTACGTATTGAATGAAGTGCTGGCTGAGGGTAAGCTCGGTATTCTGGTAATTTTTATCGGAGGCGTTTACGGACAGGCTTTCCTCGACCATGAGGGCGTCCATTCTTTTCTGGAGGGCCTTGTCGCGCAGGAGGGTATCGTCCTCGTAGGTGGTCACGTAGTCGTGGAGGTTCCAGAAGGCGAGGGCCTGCTCGGTCAGTCCGTCGCTGCTGAACCAGGCGAACTGGTAGTTGCGGCTGTTGTAGAAGCTGCGCAGGCGTCGGGCTATGGAGTCGGGGAGTTGCTTGTCGGTGATGAACTTTTCCATCACCGTGCTGTCGATAAAGAGGTTGGAGTAGGCGTTGGCGGGCGTGATGCTGTAATCGCGCTTGGTCATTTTTTTGGAGGCGGAGGGAGAGCTGTCGTTTTCATCGCTGTCGGCGGTAGTGGTATCGGAGGAGGATCGGTTTTGACAGGCGGTCACGAGGCTGCAGCAGAACAATAGGGAAAGGAGGATTGTCTTCATACAGGCTGAGTTTGCAAATCGTATGCCTGTTCCGGTACAGTACGCCGTCCGGCATTTTTAGAAAGCCTTAAGAAAAAATGGGGAAGAGCAGCGCCAGAGTGGAGTTGTGTGTGGCTTAGCAGGGCTGGTAATTAATTGTATATGTAAAGACACTGATTCTTCAGGACGCCAACTGCTAACTGCCAGCCCCGCAGCGTAGCGGAGGGGGCGAACTGCGAACTGCTAACTTCCTCAGCAAGCTGCTAACCGGAAAATATGGATATTTGCTCCTTAACGACACAACTATGGCAGCATGCAATTTCAGTATTCCGTTCAGCGGCAGCGCAGACGATATTTATAACCGGGCCAAATCGGCCGTGGAAAAGCAGGGCGGCACCTTCGAAGGCAATGCCTCGGGCGGCCAGTTCAGCATCAACGTATTCGGCGCCATCACCGGCAGCTACAGCGTTTCCGGCCAGAGCCTCGACATCGTGATCGAGGACAAGCCCTTTCTCATTTCCTGCAGCATGATCGAGCAGGCCCTCAAAAAACAGATCGGCGGCCAATAGAACCGGTCCGCCCGGTACGGGTTCTGTGGCTAATCTGCTATGGCTTTGTGTTTGCCAACTTTCTTTGATTTCGAATTGGCAGATTACCCCCGGGCCCTTACCTTTGCAGCCGAAATTGAAAAAGGTCCCCGACAGGGTCCTTTTCATCCCGGAATACTTCTTTTAAAAGCTAGATATGGCAAAAGTTGGTAAGGTAAAACAGATCATCGGCGCCGTTGTGGACGTTCAGTTCGACGGAAGCCTTCCCGAAATCTTTAATGCGCTTGAAATTAAAAGGGATAACGGCGATACCCTTGTGCTCGAAGTGCAAACGCACCTCGGCGAAAGCAGCGTGCGCACCATCGCCATGGACGGTACGGAAGGCCTCACCCGCGGAGTGGACGTAGTAGACACCGGAGGCCCCATCAAGATGCCTGCCAGCGAAGAGATCAAAGGCCGCCTGTTCAACGTAACCGGCGACCCGATCGACGGTCTTCCCCCCGTATCGAAAGTCGGCGGACGCCCGATCCACGCCAAGCCCCCGGCCTTCGAAAACCTCTCTACCGCCACCGAAATCCTCTTCACCGGCATCAAGGTGATCGACCTCATCGAACCCTATGCAAAGGGCGGTAAGATCGGCCTGTTCGGCGGTGCCGGCGTAGGTAAGACGGTTCTGATCCAGGAGCTTATCAACAATATCGCCAAGGCCTACTCCGGCCTGTCCGTATTCGCCGGCGTGGGTGAACGCACCCGCGAAGGAAATGACCTCATGCGTGAAATGATCGAAGCCGGCATCATGCAATACGGCGACGCTTTCAGGCACAGCATGGAAGAAGGCGGCTGGGACTTGAGCAAGGTGAACATGGCCCACCTCGCCGAATCGAAGGCCACCTTCGTGTTCGGACAGATGAACGAGCCCCCCGGCGCCCGCGCCCGCGTGGCCCTCTCCGGACTCACCATCGCCGAGTACTACCGCGACGGCGACGGCACCGGCAAAGGCCGCGACATCCTCTTCTTCGTCGACAACATCTTCCGCTTCACGCAGGCCGGCTCCGAAGTATCGGCCCTGCTGGGACGTATGCCCTCCGCCGTGGGCTACCAGCCTACGCTGGCCACGGAAATGGGCCTGATGCAGGAACGCATCACCTCTACCAAGAACGGTTCGATCACTTCCGTACAGGCCGTTTACGTACCTGCGGATGACCTTACCGATCCCGCCCCCGCCACTACCTTCGCCCACCTTGACGCCACCACGGTACTGTCGCGCAAGATCGCCGACCTTGGTATCTATCCCGCAGTCGATCCGCTGGATTCCACCTCGCGTATCCTGATGCCGTCGGTTGTAGGCGACGCCCACTATAACACCGCCAACCGCGTGAAGCTCATCCTCCAGCGTTATAAGGAACTGCAGGACATCATCGCCATCCTCGGTCTCGACGAGTTGAGCGACGAAGACAAGCAGATCGTATCCCGCGCCCGCAAGGTGCAACGCTTCCTGTCGCAGCCCTTCCACGTGGCCGAGGCCTTTACCGGTCTCAAGGGCGTGCTGGTGCCGATCGAGGAAACCATCCGCGGCTTCAACATGATTATGGAAGGCGAAGTGGACGAATACCCCGAGGCGGCCTTCAACCTCGTGGGCAGCATCGACGACGCCATCGAAAAGGGCAAGCGCCTGCTGGCACAAGCCCAGGGCTAATCCATCACCGATCTAAATTTTCGCGATGACACTTGAAATACTGACCCCGGAGAAAAAACTGTTCAGCGGCGACGTGTACGGCGTGCAAATGCCGGGCATCAGCGGCTCCTTCGAAGTGCTCGACAAGCACGCACCCCTGGTGAGCGCCCTCAAGGCCGGCCGCATAAAGGTGCTGCGCGACAAGCAGAACCATACCGCCAGCTACACCATCGAGGGCGGCTTCGTGGAAGTGCTCAACAACAAGGTTACCGTACTGGTGGAAGGCGCCGTGGCCGACTAGTCTTCCCATCGGATAAATAATCATAAAGCCTTCAAGTATTACCTGAAGGCTTTTTTTCTTGCCCGCCGAAGCCTTGGCGAAGGCGGGTTGCCCATCAAAGCTTTAAGAGGACTGCGTCCGCCGAAGCTTTAGCGAAGGCGGATATTCTTTAATTCAGTTGGGGGTCGATCGGGAAGTTGATCATCATCTCGTACTCGCCGCCGAGGTGGCGCAGGGACTCGCGCCAGATCTGCTCGGCATCGGAGTGAAAGATAAGCCCGGGCGTGCCTTCGACGGTAAGCCAGGTCTTTTCGCTCATCTCCGTATCCAGCTGGCCGGGACTCCAGCCCGAGTAGCCGATGTAGAAGCGGATGCGGCCGGGATCGGCAACGCCGCTGTTGATGAGGCGGACGACCGAGTCGAAATCGCCGCCCCAGAAAATGCCGCTCATCACCTCTATGCCGCCCTGCACCTCGTCGGGGTAGCTGTGCAGGAAATGGATGGTGTTCATCTGTACCGGCCCGCCGTAATATACGGGCAGCTTGAAGCCTTCCACCTCGGGTATCAGCTCGTCGAGCGTATTCTCATACTGCCGGTTCAGCACGAAGCCGATCGTGCCTTCCGAACGGTGCTCGGTCAGGAAAACGACCGTACGCATGAAGTTCGGATCCTTTAAAAACGGGTCGGCGATCAAAAGCACGCCAGGTGCCGGTTGTGTCATCATAGCACAATATGTAGTTAAAAGTAGAGGATAACAATAGCATGCCACTGTTTTTGGTTCCTGGCTCAATATTTTTGCAAACACCATTTTTTCACCATCTTTCCATCTGTGAAACGCATTTTCCCCATAATCAGTGTGCTGATCGTCGTGTCGCTGCTCGGCATCATCTATATCCAGTATTCCTGGCTCAAGAACATGCTCCTGCTGAAGGAAGACCAGATGAAAGAGAAGATTTATAACGTCACCAAGTCCATCAGCACCGACCTCTCGCAGTACAAGGGCGCG
>Ga0247771_1000590_pt1 | contig 11292 bp, 12 predicted proteins | sample UWRJL197509C6_FD_179948 | JGI IMG/M metagenome (GOLD analysis project Ga0247771, IMG submission 179948) | Plant litter microbial communities from Arlington Agricultural Research Station in Wisconsin, United States - UWRJ-L197-509C-6 | ecosystem: Environmental > Terrestrial > Plant litter >...
GAGTGGTGCAACATGGGCGCGGGCACCTCCAATTCGAATTTAAAGAACAACGCCTCCGACATAAAAGTATGGACGCCGGGCGGACCCGTTAACATAGGCCGCAAATGCGGGGTGATCATGGGCGATTACTCGCGTACCGCTATCAATACGTCCATCAATACGGGCACCGTCATCGGCGTTTGCTGTAACGTGTTCGGGCAGGGCCTTACGCCCAAATACATTCCCTCATTTTCCTGGGGCTGCGACGGACCGGAACGCTACCGCTTCGACAAGGCGCTCGGCGACATCGCCAACTGGAAGGCGCTGAAGCGGCAGGAAGTGACCGAATCGGAAAAATTTATTTTGAAACATATCTTTGACCACCATTAAATAAATGCAGCCTCAAACAAACTAATCCCATGCGCAAACAAATAGCAGCCGCCAACTGGAAGATGAACCTCGGTTACCAGCAGGCAGAAAAGCTCCTCGACGAGATCCTTGAAGCCAATATCGAGCTGGCCCCTCACCAGCAGGCCATCTTCGCCGTGCCGCATCCCTACCTCATCATGGCCAACAGCGAGGTGGCGGACACGGAGGGCTTCTCCATCGCGGCCCAGAACTGCCACGATAAAAAAAGCGGCGCCTACACCGGCGAGGTATCTGCCGAGATGCTGCGCTCCATCAACATCAACTACTGCGTGATCGGTCACAGCGAGCGTCGCGAATATTTCTTCGAGACCAACAAGCAGCTCGCCGACAAGGTGAACATCTGCCTGCAATACAATATCGTTCCCATCTTCTGCTGCGGCGAGCCCCTGCGCATCCGCGAGGAAGGCACGCAAAACGGTTTCGTGGAGCAGCAGCTGCAGGAATCGCTCTTTCACCTTACGGCCGACCAGGTGCGCGGGCTCGTTATCGCCTATGAGCCCATCTGGGCCATCGGTACGGGCAAGACCGCAAGCACGGAGCAGGCCCAGGAAATGCACCGGCACCTGCGTTCCGTTATTGCCGGCGTTTACGGCGAGGAAGTGGCTAATGACGTACCGATCCTTTATGGTGGCAGCGTGAAGGCGGCCAATGCCGTCGAACTCTTTGGCTGTGCCGATGTGGACGGCGGACTGGTTGGCGGCGCCTCGCTGGTGGGCACGGAATTTATCGCCATCATCAATGCCCTGAAGAAATAAGACCGGCGCCTCAATACCGCATCGTGGTGCTGCAAAAGAACCAGTTGCTCCTGCGTTTCCTGAAGCTGCGCGTGGTGGTGAACGGCCATTATATCTATGCGCTGGCGAAAGACCGGCCCATCGTTATCGACATGCCTACCAACCCCGCGCGGCTGGTGGTTACCGACGGCTTTCACATCACCGACCCCGTGGAGCTGCGCTACTCCTCGGGCAACGGCCAGCTCTTCAAGATCGTTTGCGCCATCGAGGACGAGCAGCTGCTCGTGGGCCTCGTGCTCATGGCAGCGCTCTACATCGTCGGCGCCACGTCGGACTTCGCGCTGCTGCAATTGCTGAGTATGACGCCTGTTTTATATTTTATTTTTCTTTATTATATCCGCCGGAGGGCCTTCATTCAGATCCGCCCGGCTTAGCGGCGGGCGGCAGCTCCGCCTTCTCGTATACGTTCAGCCGGTCGATGTGGAGCACGGTGGCCTGGCCCGAGCGCGAGGGTGTGTACATGGTTATGAACTTCGCCCCTTCGACGATCTCCGCGGCCGTATATGATGTGCGGGCGATGACGGTGTTGGAAAAGCCTTCGTCGTAAGCCTTGATGTGTACGAGCACTTCGGCCTTGTATTCCTTCAAGCGTTCGAGGGAGATATTACTGATCGGGCTGTTCTCGTCCAACGCATGCACGATGGTCCAGTTGAGGACGAGGCTATTGATCCTGCTGATCTCCACCCGCAGCGGGTAGAACTCGTTCTTCTCCTCGCCGTTCTTCACCACGCGCATGGCTAGGGTGAGCTTTACTTCGGCATCGACGAGGTGGTTGTTCTTATAGGGTACGGCACGGAACATGAGGGCGCGGCCTTCCTTGTACGGACCTATCACCCCGATATTGCTGAACTTGAGGTAGGAGCGGGGTCTCGAGAAACGGCCATAGAAAAGACCGCTGGCCAGAGCGAATGACAGCACGCCAAGAAAGGCCTCGAAGGAAGCGATGGCGCTGGTAAGCACGCCCGAAGGGCTCACATGGCCGTAACCCACGGTGGTAAAGGTTTGCGCGCTGAAGAAAAAAGCCTCCACGTACTCGTTCATCGGCGAGCTCTTGTCGATGCCGACGAGGTGGTCCACGCCGATAAGGAAATAGACGAGGCCGAACAGGCAGTTGATGCAGATATATGGTATGAGGAGCCAGAAGTAGAACCTGATCCGCGGTAGGGCGATCATCGTATGGTACCAGCTCATTTGGTCGAGGAAGCGGATGCCCTTGCGCACCACGTTGGCCTTTCCGTCCTTGCGGTAGAAGCGGCTGCCGCCGAGCGAGCTCCGTTCTCCGAAGCCCGTGTTATCCTCGGTGGTGAAGGTTTTTGGTTCTGTCGCCATAATAGTTACCTCAAATTAAGAATATTGCAGAGATTTGCAGGCACCGTATGCACCGCCGTAAAATATTGTGGCTCGCCAGCTGGTATCCCAACCGCAACGATCGCTTCGACGGCGACTTCATTCAGCGTCATGCCCGTGCGGCCGCCATTGGCCACGACATCCACGTGATCTACGTTACCGAAGCCGCTGCAGGCAGCGGGGAAGGCGAGGAAATACATCGCGCCACCGGACTCACCGAACAAATTATTTATACGGATAGGACACGCGGCCTTTTTGCCCGGGTGCGCAAGGCCCTCCGCTGGAAGAGCCGCTGCCAGCAGGCCGTGGCTGATTATGTGCGCACCCACGGCGTCCCGGATGCGGTGCATGTGCACGTGCCCTGGAAGGCCGGTCTTATCGCGCTGTGGATGAAGCAAAAATGGAATCTGCCTTATATCGTTTCCGAGCACTGGGGTTTTTACGGCGAGCTGGAAAGTGGTTCCGCAAAGGATCAGCCGTCGTGGATGATGCGCCTCCTAGGCCAGGTATATGCAGGCGCGGCCAGGGTTGTAACGGTGAGCGGCTATCTCTCCGGACTGCTGAAACGCACGGTGGGCCGCGGCGCCGATGTGGTCATTCCGAATGTGGTGGACACGACCCTGTTCTTTCCCGGCGCAAAAAAATACGAGCGATTCACCTTTATCCATGTCTCGAACATGATGGAGGTAAAGAATGTCGGCCTGCTGCTCGAGGCCTTTGCCCGTGTGATACGGAACGATGCGCCGGCTCAGCTGATCCTTGTAGGCAACCGCGATGCGAACTATGTGGACCAGGCGCGCGCGCTTGGACTCCTGAACGATTCTGTTTTCTTCAGGGGCGAAGTTCCTTATGCCGACGTGGCCGACGAGGTGCGCCGCGCCCATGCGCTGGTGGTTCCTTCCCGGTCGGAGACCTTCAGCTGCGTTACGGCCGAGGCGCTTTGCTGCGGCCTGCCCGTGGTAGCCTCCGCGGCAGGCGCCCTGCCCGAGCTGGTGGACGACAGCAACGGACTGCTGGTAAAGCCCGGCGATGCAGAAGAGCTGGTCATCGCTATGCGAACGATGATAAAGGAATACGCGAGATTCGACAGCGCTTCCATTGGCGCGGCCGCTGCCGGCAAATGGAGCTATGCCGCAGTAAGCCAGGCCTTCGACGATCTGTATGCCGGCCTCTAACAAAAACTGCCGCCATCCTGCCGGATTTTGCCCCGTTCGCCGTATATTTGCGCCCCGCCAAGGCGGGTATTGCCTGAAGAGGTTCCCCAAGTTTCTTCCAGTGAAGAGCACCTCAAGGGTCTAACCAGAATAATTTTGTCATGCCAAAAGTTAAAACAAACTCCAGCGCCAAGAAGCGCTTCAAGGTAACTGGCACCGGAAAGATCACGCATCAGAAGTCCTTCAAAAGACACATCCTCACCAAGAAATCGAACAAACGGAAACGCAACATGAGAAAGGACGGCGAAGTGGCCTCGGCCAACCTCGATTTCGTTAAACGCCTGCTGTGCCTCAAATAAGCGCCGCAATCCTTCACTCCATTCTTTAATTTTAAAAGCTTAAGAATATGCCTCGTTCCGTTAATGCCGTCGCTTCCAAAGCACGCAGAAAAAGAGTCCTCAAACAAGCCAAGGGTTTTTACGGCAAGCGTAAAAACGTATACACCGTTGCCAAGAACGTCGTAGAAAAAGGTATGACCTATGCCTACGTCGGCCGCAAGCTCAAGAAGAGAGAATACCGCCGCCTGTGGATCGCCCGTATCAACGCCGCCGTCCGCGAAGAAGGCCTGACCTATTCCCAGTTCATCAACCAGCTCAACGTAAAGGGCATCACCCTCGACCGCAAGGTCCTGGCCGACCTGGCCATGAACAACCCCGAGTCGTTCAAGGCCCTCATAGCCCAGGTTAAATAAGACTTACCGCCAATGTGTAAGGCCCGCAAATGCCGGCACTAACGTGGTTCACCGACAGCCGCCCAAAAACAGGGCGGCTTTCTTTTTGCAAAACCTATATTTTTGTGTAAAACAATACAGGTTCAGTGAACAACCCCCTCAATTCGATGAACAACACCTACATGGATCTTGTTCAGCAAACGTTCAATTTTCCCCAGGAAGGCTTAGAAGTTAAAGACGGTTATCTCCAATTCAACGGGCTGGACCTCCAGGCGCTGATCGAAAAATACGGTACCCCACTGAAGCTTACCTACCTTCCCAAGATCGGGATGCAGATCAACAAGGCGAAAGACATGTTTGCCAAGGCTTTTAAAAAGCACAAGTACGAGGGCAAATACTATTACTGCTACTGCACCAAAAGCTCCCACTTCTCCTTCGTTGTTCAGGAAGCCCTGAAGCACGAGATCCACCTCGAGACTTCCTATGCCTACGACCTCGAGATCATCAAGAAGCTGTACGAAAAGAAAAAGATCAACAAGGATATCTTCATCATCTGCAACGGCTTCAAGCAAAAGCCCTACACGCGCCGCATCGCGCAGCTGATCAACAGCGGCTTCCGCAACGTCATTCCCATCCTCGACAACAAGGAGGAGCTGAATGCCTACAAGCGCTCCGTGAAGCATCCCTTCAAGCTCGGCATCCGCGTGGCCGCGGAAGAAGAGCCCAACTTCCCCTTCTATACCTCGCGCCTCGGCATCCGCGCCAAGGATATCCTCGAGTTCTATGTCGACAACATCGAAGGCTATGAGGACAAGTTCCAGCTGAAGATGCTCCACATCTTTCTCAACAAGGGCATCAAGGACGATATCTACTACTGGTCCGAGCTCAACAAAATTATCAACCTCTATTGCCAGCTGAAGAAGATCTGCCCCGAGCTCGACTCCATCAACATCGGCGGCGGCTTCCCCATCAAGCACTCGCTCGGCTTCGAATACGACTACCAGTTCATGATCAACGAGATCGTGAGCAATATCAAGGCGGCCTGCAAGCGCAACAAGGTGCCCATGCCGCATATCTTCACCGAGTTCGGAAGCTATACCGTGGGCGAAAGCATGGCGCACATCTACAGCGTTATCGGCACCAAGGCCCAGAACGACCGCGAGATGTGGTACATGATCGATTCCTCCTTCATCACCACCCTTCCCGACACCTGGGGCATCGGCGAGAAATTCCTGATGCTGCCCATCAACAAGTGGGACCAGGAGTACCAGCGCGTAGTGCTCGGCGGCATTACCTGCGACAGCCACGACTACTACGATTCCGAAGAGCATATCAACGAAGTATTCCTGCCCAAGCCCAACGGCGACGAGCCGCTTTACGTGGGCTTCTTCCATACCGGAGCGTATCAGGACCAGATCAGCGGCTACGGCGGCATCAAGCACTGCCTCATTCCTTCGCCCAAGCACGTGATCATCGAGTACGACCGCAACGGCAAGCTGGAAGACTGGCTCTATGCAAAGGAACAATCGGCCCAGAGCATGCTCAAGATCCTCGGCTATATACGGTAAGACCGCTCCGTCCGTTAACGATGACAGCCGCTTGTAACAAAGCGCCGGCGGCAACGGCTATTTTATCTATCTTGATCGTAAGAGGATAAATCAACATGACCTGCCTGAAACAAATTTCGCTGGGCCTGCTGCTCCTTGCCGGCCTTGCAAACAACGTCCGCGCCCAATCGGCCGACGATGCCGTGAAAGCTACCGTCAACAAGCTTTTCGAAGGAATGCGCAAGGGCGATTCGGCCCTCGTCCGTTCCTGCTTCGCGGCCGGCACCGCTTTGCAAACCGTGGCCGCCGACCGCACGGGCAGGCTTTCGCTCAGCACCGAGCCGCTCGACTCTTTTCTCGTCGCCATCGCCCGGCCGCATAAGCAGGTCTATGACGAACGCATCCGCTTCGATGCGATCAGGTTCGACGGAGCCCTTGCGATGGTATGGGCGCCCTACGAGTTTTATGTGGGTGACAAGTTCAGTCATTGCGGCGTGGATGCCTTTAACCTGATGCGGGTGGGCGAGGAGTGGAAGATCATCTACCTAGTAGATACGCGCCGCCGCCAGGGCTGCCAGTGATCAAACAGCCGAAACATTTAGAAAATATTTATTAAAGAAAAAACTATATTCCGCCAGGGGATCAGCGGCTCTTGAGGCGGTATTTCTTATTCACGCGCGGGCTGTTGAAATAGCGGTTCAGTTCTTCTTCCGAGAAATCATTGGTCAGCTCCACCGGCACTTCGATGAGCTGCACCTGCACCTGCTTTAATTCTTCGCGCAGCTTGGCCGTCTTCTTCGATACATCCTGGTCTTTTGCGCCGATCAGCTGGTTGTCCTGCAGCATGTATTCCAGCCGCTTGATGGACGTGCGGATAACGGCCGCCTGGTTCTGGTCCACCACCTTGTTGGGCACCGAAGCTTCCTTGATGGGCACGAGCGCCAGCCCTACGCTGGGCAGGATCTTGCCGGTCTTCTGCGCCCCGTCGCTGCTGGATGTGGACATGACCGTACCCGCTACCGACGTGGTGGCCGAGGTAAGGTCGAAGGTGGTGCGGGCGGTCTTTGTTTTCTTCAGGCGCTTGTCGAGCTGAAGAAAAGTATATTTCAATTGAAGCACGTAGCGGTTCACATTCTTTACGGTCTGGGCGTATTCCTCCACGGCCAGCGGGTAGTTGAGGGCATCGCGCACCACCACGCGGATGATCGCCGTGTCCTTTGCCTGGAACTTGGTGCTGCCGATAAAATACAGGTTGACGATCCGCACCCGTCCCGAGTCGGACTCCTTTACGAACTCGTAGGGCGGCGTCCAGGTGAACTCGTCGCCGCAGTGCTGCACCGATGCGTATTGGGTGATGGGCATGCTCGTAAGCGTAATGATGTTTTCGATGGGGAAGCTGCCGTTCTCGCACAGCACCTTGAAGCTGGCGGTCTCGCCTTCCTCGAGCCAGATGCTGCTGCTGACGGTGGGCTTGATGCGCGAGGGCACGATCTCGGTATTATAGAAAACGATGGTAAAGCTGGTGTCCACTTTCTCCAACGGATCGTGCAGGTTTTGCACGCCGACGGTCACGCGGTAGTTCACGTCGTATTTCAGTTTGCCCGAGAGGAAGTAGGCGCGGTCGGCGCGGAAGGTGATGACGCCGTTGTCCTTGTTGATGCGCAGGCCGAGCGGCGCGTTCTTCAGGTACCAGAAATAATTTTCGGGGTTCTTGTTGATCTGCAATGGGTAGCTCAGCGTCGAGTCTACGTGAAGGGTGAAGTAGGGATTTAGGTCGAGGATGCGGAGCGCTGTATCGGTGTAGGTAACGGGTATTGAATCCTGCTGCGCCGAAGCGGAGAGGGCAAGGAAGAGCGGGAAGAAGAGGAGCAGGAGAGATCGCTTCATGTGCCGGTAGGGAGTTGCGCTTGGGGTGCAATATTAATCAAAAAAAGAACCCTCCGTAGAAACGGAGGGTTATAAACCAAAACCAACTGCTTATGAGAAAAAGTTAAGATGCTTACTGGATCTCGATCTGCTTTGCTGCTTCCTTGGGCTCGGTCTTTTTGGGAAGGCTTACGGTCAGCACACCGTTGACGTATTTGGCCGCGATGCCGCTGGCGTCGATCTTGTCATCGATGGTGAAAGAGCGTTTGAAAGAGTTAAAGGAAAATTCCCTGAGGATCTGCTTTCCTTCCACCTTGGTCTCGGGCGTCGCCTGCTTGCGCTCGGCCGAGATGGTCAGGTTGTTCTGTTCCAGGTTGATCCTGAAATCTTCTTTTTCAAGACCGGGGGCTACCAGTTCCAGAACGAAATCCTGCTCGGTTTCCCGGATGTTCACCGGGGCGGCCTGCCTGCCGAAGGTGGTGGAAAAATCGTCCCTGAATAAAGACGGCGCATGGGTAAAAAAGTCATCCACGAAACTGTTAAAAGTTTTTGAAGGCTTGTTGTTGAATCGTACGAGGGTCATAGCTGTAAATTTTTATGTTGAGTAATTGATGTACGCGAACCATTTCCCAAACGCTGTACCAGTGCCCGAAATCGCCAGAAAGCCTGACAGAACTGCATTTTATCTTACGCGTCCATGACATTTTGTGATTTTGCTATGCAGATTAGTCAACTCAGGTTGCTTAACTTTGCAGAAAATAGCTCACTATGTATCCCGAAGAAATAGTACAACCCATGAAGGAAGAACTGACCGAACACGGTTTTTCCGAATTGCTCAGCAAACAGGAAGTGGAATCGCAACTGCAACAGAAGGGCACCACGCTGGTGATGATCAACTCCGTCTGCGGCTGCTCGGCCGGCTCCGCCCGTCCCGGCGTGCTGATGGCCGTGATGAACGCGCCTAAAAAGCCCGACCATCTTTCTACGGCCTTCGCCGGCTTCGACATCGAGGCGGTGCAGAGCCTGCGCCAGCACCTGCTGCCTTATCCTCCGTCATCGCCGGCCATCGCCCTGTTCAAGGACGGCAGCCTGGTACACTTCATCGAAAGGCACCAGATCGAAGGCCGCCCCGCACAGGCGATCGCCAATAACCTGATCAACGCCTTCGAGCAGTATTGCAACTGACCGACGACGCGCACGAAACCGAAGCCTCTCCCGCGAGAGGCTTTTTTTCAGCTATTTAGACTAACATTGTCGCTCATTAGCCCAGCTTATGTATCCCAATCTCTATTATTTTTTCAAGGACGCTTTCGGCATCAAAATCGGTATCCTCCGCTTCATCAATTCCTTCGGTTTTTTTGTCGCCCTGTCCTTTCTGGTGGCTGCCGCCCTGCTTACACACGAGCTGAGGCGCAAGAGCAAGCAGGGCCTCTTTCAGCCCACCGATATGAAGCTGGTAGTGGGCCAGCAGGTGACCTTTTCGGAAATACTGATCCATTTCGTTCTCGGCTTTGCCATCGGCTACAAGTTCGTGGCGCTGCTCTTTATTCCCATGAGCTCCATCGCCGACCCGCAGGCCTATATCTTCTCGAGCATGGGCAGCCTGCCCGCCGGCATCGTCGTGGGCCTGCTGTTCGCCTTATATAAATGGCGCGACCGCAAGAAGCGCCAGCTCCAGAAGCCCGCCGAGCGCACCGTCCGCATCTGGCCGCACGACCGGGTAGGGGAACTGACCATCATCGCCCTCGTGGTGGGCCTTGCCGGCGCCAAGCTGTTCGACATCTTTGAGAACTGGACCGATTTTCTGCGCAGCCCGGCGAGCTATATCTTTTCCGGCGGCGGCCTCACCTTTTACGGGGGCCTTATCTGCGCCACCATCGCCATCATCATCTACGCCCGCAAGCATAAGATGGGCATCCGCTACCTGGCCGATGCCATCGCGCCCTCCCTCATGATCGCTTATGCCGTTGGCCGCATCGGCTGCCAGGTGGCCGGCGACGGCGACTGGGGCATCTACAACACGGCCTACCAGGTGGACACGGCCGGCCACATCGTGCCCGCCGCCCCCGCCGATTTCGAGCGGGCCATGGCCACCAGCGCCGACTTCGTGCTCCGCAACCCCAACATGCACCATACGGCCTATGCCAAGCCGGGCGCCCTGAGCTTCCTGCCCAATTGGTTCTTCGCCTACAACTACCCCCACAACGTGAACGACGTGGGCGTGCCCATTCCCGGCTGCGACGACCGCTACTGCAACCAGCTGCCCGTGCCGGTCTTTCCCACGCCGATGTACGAGACGATCATGTGCACGATCCTTTTTCTCGTCCTCTGGGCTTTGCGGGACAAGCTGCGGCCGGCGGGCGCGCTTTTCTGCCTTTATCTTATCATGAATGGGGTAGAGCGGTTTTTTATCGAAAAGATCCGCGTGAACAATGAAATGACCCTTTTCGGGCTGCACCCGACGCAGGCCGAGGTGATCTCTTTCGGACTGGTGATCGTCGGAATCGGGCTCTGGGTCTACATTTCACAAAAATATCGGGCCACGCGGGCAGTTGTGTGAATAACTCCCCTCTTTCATATTACGAAAACTTGTCAAAACCTTAACCATAGGCAGTTTGGGCTTGTTTGACCATAGTACAGTTTTTGTAGATAATAATTTGACGTGAATCATTATGAGATTCAGCGTTTGCGCGTTACTTTTGCAGATAGTCCAAACCGGTTTAACGATCCATTTGCAACTTTCTGTGAAAAGCAACTGTCAGTTATTTATTCACTTACATAATCAAGGATTCATTTATGAGGCAGCTCAAAATTGCTACCCAGATCACCAACAGGGATTCGCAGGCGGTTGAGAAGTATTTGCAAGAGATTTCGAAAATCCCGATGATCACCCCGGAAGAAGAAACGACGCTGGCCCAGCGTATCAAAATGGGCGACCAAAGAGCCCTCGACAAACTGGTTCAGGCCAACCTCCGCTTCGTGGTTTCGGTGGCCAAGCAATACCAGCACCAGGGCCTTTCCCTAAGTGACCTGATCAACGAGGGCAACCTCGGCCTGATAAAAGCCGCCCAGCGTTTCGACGAAACGAAGGGTTTCAAGTTCATCTCCTACGCCGTGTGGTGGATCCGTCAGTCCATCCTGCAGGCTTTGGCTGAACAAGGCCGCCTGGTACGCCTTCCCCAGAACAAGATCGGCACCTACAACAAGGCCAACAAAGCTTATATGGCCTTCGAGCAGGAGCACGAGCGCGAACCCAGCACCGAAGAGCTCGCGGACATCCTCGAGATGAGCGAGACCGAGATCAATAATATCTTCCAGAGCAATACCCGCCACACCTCCCTCGACGCCCCCGTGCACGAGGCCGAAGACGTGGCTATGGGCGACCTCCTGGAAGGCAGCGACGACACCGACGACGATGTGATGAAAGATTCGCTACGCAACGAGAT
>Ga0247771_1000591_pt1 | contig 11261 bp, 9 predicted proteins | sample UWRJL197509C6_FD_179948 | JGI IMG/M metagenome (GOLD analysis project Ga0247771, IMG submission 179948) | Plant litter microbial communities from Arlington Agricultural Research Station in Wisconsin, United States - UWRJ-L197-509C-6 | ecosystem: Environmental > Terrestrial > Plant litter >...
GGCCGACATATCGAATTTCCGCAACAACAACGGCGTTTGCCGCGCCTGTCTTTTCAACAACGCGGCGTCCTTCGACAGCGACAAGCCGCTGCAATGCCAGCAGGTACCCGTAACTAACGGTCATGCGCAAGCGCTTTTTGCAAATGTTCCTCCGGGCATCTACGCCATCATGGTCTTTCACGATGCGAACAACAACAACCAGTTCGACAAGAACTTCCTCGGCATACCAAAGGAAGGCTACGGCGCCTCGGGCAACAACCTGCCTTTCGCCAGCGCGCCGGCTTTCAATGCCAATAAATTCGAGGTGAAGGACGGTGTGCTGACTACGTTGAATATCAGGCTTCGCAACCTTTAACAATTAACGCAAAACATTATTTCGGACGCGGCGAAAGCCGTGCAGCCGGCAAATTTTTCTTAGCCCTAAAGCATTCGGCCACAGGAAGATAGACCGGGCTTTAGCGAAGCTGGCAAAAAAAGGCTTGCATTTTGCATAACGGGCATCGAAGCCAATCCGATGCGCCAGCAAAACACCATACTACTGATCGACGATGACCCGGACGACCTTGAGTTTTACGGGGAAAGCATGCGCCAGGTAAAGCCTGCGCTTGTGATCGAAGAAGCCAGCAGCGGCATGAAAGCGCTCGAATACCTTAACCGCGCCAAGCAGCGCAACAGCCTGCCCTGCCTCATCGTGCTGGACGTGAATATGCCTGTGATGAGCGGCCGCGAAACCCTGCACGAGATCAGGAAGGACAAGGACCTTCATTCCATTCCCATCGTTATCTTCTCCACCGCCAGCAGCCTGCGCGAGAAGGAATACTTCGCCAATTTCGAGATCGAATTTTTTACCAAGCCTTCGTCCGTGTCGGAGATGGAAGTGATCGCGCGGAAGCTCCTGCGCTTTTGCTGTGCCGAGTAGGATCGGCAAAAAAAAATCCCTTCTCGAAAGAAGGGATTTATATGCAGGTGTTTTACAATAATCGCCGTTTGTTCTTCAAAAGGGTACTTCCTGCGGTCGTCTTCGTAAGTATTGGATTTGTTCTGACACAAAGATCGCTTTATTCGCCCGCGACTGCAAGCTTTCACCCCTAAGTAAATCACCTAGAACCCCGAAAAAACCAACCGGTTGCATAAGCGCCGATGCTGCCTCTGCCCCGCAGCGAAGAGCTTTTCCCGCACCTAAGCCGCTCCCCATTTTTTGCAACCGGTTGTTCTGCTTCGCTGCGGGGCCGCGACCGGAAGACCTCTAAACGAAGAAATGGCCTGTCAATCTGGCAAGAACTTTAGTTTGGAACAAGGGTTGATGAATTGCGGTGGTCGTCATATATTCAATTTTCAAAAATATTTGAGCATGGTACAAGAAAAGGGAAGCATTTCCATCCACACCGAGAACATATTTCCCATCATCAAGAAATTCCTCTATTCCGACAACGAGATCTTTCTGCGCGAGCTGGTGAGCAATGCCGTAGACGCCACCCAGAAGATCAAGCGCCTCGCCTCCCTGGGCCAGTACAGCGGTGAGCTCGGCGAGCTCTCCATCGAAGTAAAGCTCGACGAGGAAGCCAAGACCATCACCATCTCCGACAAGGGCTTGGGCATGACCGCCGAGGAGATCAAGAAATACATCAACCAGATCGCCTTCTCCGGCGCCACCGAGTTCATGGAAAAGTTCAAGGAAGCCAACGATGCCAACGAGATCATCGGCCGCTTCGGCCTGGGCTTCTACTCCGCCTTCATGGTGGCCGACAAAGTGGAGATCCAGACCCTCTCCTACACCGAGGGCGCCGAGCCAGCCCGCTGGATCTGCGACGGCAGCACCGAGTTCGAGCTCACCGAAGGCAGCCGCACCGAGCGCGGTACCGACGTGATCCTCTACATCAACAGCGAAAGCGAAGAGTTCCTGAACCAGCGCCGCCTGCAGGACATCCTCGACAAGTACGCCAAGTTCCTGCCCGTACCCATCGAGTTCGGCACCCGCAAGGAAACCGTGGAAGACGGCACCGACGACAAGGGCGAACCGAAGTACACCACGAACGACGTTCCCAACATCATCAACAATACGAACCCCATCTGGACCAAGCAGCCCGCCGACCTGAAGGACGAGGACTACCTCAAGTTCTACCGCGAGCTCTACCCGATGGCCGAAGATCCGCTGTTCTGGATCCACCTCAACGTGGACTATCCCTTCAACCTCACCGGCGTGCTTTACTTCCCCAAGCTGAAGAACGATTTCGAGGTGCAGCGCAACAAGATCAAGCTCTTCTCCCGCCAGGTGTTCATCACCGACGAGGTAAAGGATATCGTACCCGAATTCCTGATGCTGCTCCACGGCGTGATCGATTCGCCGGACATACCGCTGAATGTGAGCCGCTCCTTCCTGCAGGCCGACAGCAACGTAAAAAAGATCAACAGCTATATCACCCGCAAGGTGGCCGACAAGCTCAATGAGCTCTTCCGCAAGGACCGCAAGGCCTACGAGGAAAAATGGAACGACATCGGCCTGTTCGTGAAATACGGCGCCATCTCCGAAGAAAAATTCTACGAGAAGGCAAAGGATTTCCTGCTGCTCACCAACACCGCCAACGAGCACTACACCCTCGAGGAATACAACGCCAAAGTGAAGGACTTCCAGACCGACAAGAACGGCACCACCGTTTACCTCTATACCATCGACGCCGAAAAGCAGGACGCCTTCGTACAGTCCGCCCGCAAGCGCAACTACGACGTGCTCCTCATGACCACACCGATCGACAACCACTTCATCCAGCACCTCGAAGCCAAGCTGGAAAAAGTATCCTTCAAGCGCGTGGATTCCGACGTGCTCGACAAGCTCATTGCAAAAGAAGACGCGGCCACACACCAGCTGACCGAAGAAGAAACGACGAAGCTGAAAGACATCTTCGATAAGGCCATCGGCAACCCGGCCATGAAGGTGGAAGTGGAAAGCCTGTCCGCTGAAGAGCTGCCCGTCACCATCACAATGGAAGAATGGATGCGCCGCATGAAGGACATGGCCCGTATGGGCGGCGGCGGCATGAGCTTCTACGGCTCGCTGCCCGACAGCTACAAGGTTTCGGTGAACGGCAACCACAAGCTCGTAACCCGCATCCTGCAAACCGAGGGCGACCAGCAGACCGCGCTCGCCAAGCAGGCTTTCGACCTCGCCCTTCTTTCGCAAGGCCTGCTCAAGGGCAGCGACCTCACGGCCTTCGTGGAGCGCAGCGTCAGCCTTATCTGATCGAATTAATATATAAAGCAAAAGGTGAATACTTTCCGTATTCACCTTTTTTTATTTCGTGGGATTATCTAGTCGAGGTATTTGAAAACCGTTTTGCGGTAGGCTTCGAGGTCGGGCAGGGTGGTAAACTCGTCGAAGGGAACCGACTTGCGCACCAGCACCGCTTTTGCTCCGTTGACGATGGCCGAATGAGCGCGGGCGAATATTTTCTCAAGGGCGTCCACATCGCTCAGCATCTGCAACTCCTCTACCCTGGCCACATCGATCACATAATCGTTCATCTTTCCGTCATTTCGTTTCTACCATTTGCCGCCGGCACCGCCGCCGCCGAAACCACCGCCGCCGCCGAAGCCGCCAAAGCCTCCGCCACCACCACCACCGGACCAGCCGCCACCGCCGCTTCCACCACGTCCGCCACCAAGCATGGAGCCGAGGATGAAAGGTCCGAGGAAGCCGCCACGGTAACCGCGACGCGACATGAAGCCGCCACCGCCACCGCCACCCGAACCGATCGAAATGACGATGAGGATGATGATGGCAATGATGATCTTGATGATACCGAAGCCGCCGCCCTTGCGTCCTTCCGACCGGCCGCGATCGGCATAGCCCGGAGGCGCCTTGTATTCGCCGGCCGCCGCTTTTATGAGGGCATCGGTAGCGCCGTCGAAGGCTTCGTAATAATTGCCGCGGGCAAGTTCGGGTATGAGCTCGTTCTTGAGGATGGCAGCCGCCGTTACGTCGGGGATGGCGCCTTCGAGGCCGAAGCCCGTAGCGATGAAGGCATCGCGATTGCCCGCGCCGCCGCCGGTGGACACCAGTACGATAACGCCGTTGTTGATGCCCTTGGCGCCCACGAGCCACTTGCGGCCGAGGGCCACGGAATATTCCACGGCGCTGTAGTCGTGCAGGTCTTCGACCGTTACCACTACGATCTGGCTGGAAGTGCTGTCGTCGTAGGCAACGAGCTTTCTTTCAAGCTGCTGCTTTTGCTCGGCCGTCAGCATGTGGGCAAAATCATTTACCAGCTGCGGCGGGTTGGGCCGCTCCGGAATGTATTTTTCCACCTGGGCGAAGGTCAGCAGCGAGAAGACCAGCAGGGTGATGAGGAAAGCTAATTTTTTCATGGCTTACCTGCCGAAGACGATTTCGTCGGGCAGCTCGTTTTTATCGGTTTGTGGATCGTAGGGGAAATAAGCCTGGAGGGCGGCGCCGAGGCTGCCGATGGCCGAGCAGATGCCGTCCGCCAGCTTTTGCTCGCGGAAGCAGCTCAGCATCCTGCCGACGGTTTCCTGCCAGTATTCGGGGCTCACCTTGCCGTGGATGCCTTCGTCGCCGAAGACGGCCGCCTGCCGGTCCTTCACCGCCACATAGATGAGAGTGGCGTTGCGCAGGTCGGTCTCGTTCATCTTCAGCTGCACGAAGATCTCCCGGGCGCGGTCGAGCGCATCCATGAACCGGCATTTCGATTCGATGAATACGCGTACCTCACCGCTTGTGTTCTGCTCCGCCTGGCGGATGGCCTGCAGGAGCTGCTCCTTTTCTTCTTCGGTGAAGAATTCTTTTTTCTTGCGCCAGGGAAAGAGGTTCAAGGGCTTATTATTTACCGTAATTAATGTCGAAGTTTATATCGGGTGCGTTCTGGCTGCCGGGGTCGGACTTGTAGTAAGGACGTACGTGGTAGCCCATGATGCCGGCAAAGAGGTTGTTGGGGAAGAGCTTCACCTTCAGGTTGTAGGCGTTGACCGATGTATTATAATCACGGCGGGCCACGTTAATGCGGTTTTCCGTGCCTTCGATCTGGGTCTGGAAGTTCTGAAAGGCTTGGGTGGTCTTCAGCTCGGGGTAGGCTTCAGCAACAGCGAGGAGGCGGCTGAAGGAACCCTGGAGCTGGCTTTGCGCCTGCTGGTATTGTTGAAGCGAGGCGGAATCGTCGAGGTTTACGTTCACCGAGGTGGCGCGCGTGCGTGCCTCGGTCACCTCGCGGAGGGTGGAGTTCTCGAATTTGGCGGAGCCCTGGATGGTCTTCACCACGCTATTGTAGAGATCCGTACGGCGCTGGTAGTTGGTCTCCACGTTACCCCAGGAGGCTTGCACCGACTGGTCGGAGGTGGCGAGGCCGCGCTGCTGGCTGCAACCCCAGAAAAAAAGGATCACGACAATACCGAGTACGACCAAAAGAATAGGACTGCTGCGTCTCATGTTGAAAAGATTTAATGGTTAAATGTAGTCAAGAACACGTTGGGTCGTGCAAATTGCACACCACATAGCGGCCCCTGCCATTATTTCACGGCTGCGATGCCCGGCAGCTCCTTGCCTTCGAAGTATTCGAGGAGGGCACCGCCGCCGGTGGAAACATAGCTCACCTGGTCGGTATAGCCGAACTGGTTGACCGCCGCCACGCTGTCGCCCCCGCCTACAAGCGAGAAGGCGCCGGCCTTTGTAGCCTCGGCTACGGCCTTGGCGATGCACTTGGTGCCGTGCTGGAATTTCTCCATCTCGAACACGCCCATCGGTCCGTTCCAGAGGATTGTCTTCGACTGGTGAATGACTTTCGTGAACATGTCAATGGCCATCATGCCGATGTCGAGTCCCATCCAGCCCTCGGGGATATTATTGCTCAGCGACGACGATACTTCCGCATCGGCGGCGAACTTGTCGGCAATGATCGAGTCGGCCGGAAGGTGGATGCACACGCCTTTGTCCTCGGCTTTTTTCATGAGGGCCGCGGCGGTCTCGAGGCGGTCTTCCTCCACCAGCGATTTGCCGGTGTGGCCTTGCGTGGCGCGGAAGAAAGTATAGGCCATGCCGCCGCCAATGATGATATCGGAAGCGCGCTCGAGGAGGTTTTCGATAATGAGGATCTTGTCGGATACCTTGGCGCCGCCGATGATGGCGGTAAAAGGCTTTTCGGCGCTGTGCAGCACTTTTTCGGCGCTGGTCACCTCACCTTCCATCACCAGGCCGAACATGCGGCGCTCGGCGGGAAAGAACTGGGCGATGACGGCCGTGGAAGCGTGGGCGCGGTGCGCGGTACCGAAGGCATCGTTCACATATATGTCGCCGAGCCTGGCGAGCTTTTCGGCAAAGGCCTTGTCGCCTTTTTCCTCTTCCTTGTAAAAGCGCAGGTTCTCGAGAAGGAGCACCTGTCCGGGTTGCAGGGCGGCGGCCTTTTCGGTGGCCTCGGCGCCGATGCAGTCGTTGGCGAACTGAACCTCGGTGCCCAGGAGCTCGTTGAGGTGCGGCACAAGGTGGCGAAGCGAATATTTATCGGTGGGTCCGTCCTTAGGGCGGCCCAGGTGCGACATGAGGATGACGCTGCCGCCATCGTCGATGATCTTTTTGATGGTGGGCACGGCAGCGCGCATGCGCGTATCGTCGGTAATGGCGAATTGATCGTCCAGCGGCACGTTAAAATCCACGCGGATCAGCACCTTCTTTCCCTTGAATTGCTCGTCTCTGAATTTGCTCATGATTCTTTGCTTTTGAACTGCCTAAAGGTAAAGGCAAAATTTGTGGCAATAAAAAAGTCCCGCTGCGGGGCGGGACCTTATAAAAACGCTTTTCTTATTTATTGATCAAGCCGGCGAAGTAGTGCACGGTACGCACGAGCTGCGATACATAGCTCATTTCGTTGTCGTACCAGCTTACGGTCTTCACGAGCTGCTCGTCGCCCACGGTCACCACCTTGGTTTGCGTGGCGTCGAAGAGGGAGCCGAAGTGGATGCCGATGATGTCGGTGCTTACGATCTCGTCTTCGGTATAGCCGAAGCTTTCGTTGCTGGCGGCCTTCATGGCGGCGTTCACCTCTTCCACCGTTACTTTTTTATTGAGGGTGGTGGTCAGCTCGGTGAGGGAGCCGGTGATGGTAGGTACGCGCTGGGCGTTGCCATCGAGCTTGCCTTTCAGCGCGGGCAGTACGAGGCCGATAGCCTTGGCGGCGCCGGTGCTGTTGGGAACGATGTTCTGTGCGGCGGCGCGGGCGCGGCGCAGGTCGCCCTTGGGGTGGGGCGCATCGAGGGTGTTCTGGTCGTTGGTGTAGGCGTGGATGGTGGTCATGAGGCCCATCTTGATGCCGTACTGGTCGTTGAGCACCTTGGCCATGGGGGCGAGGCAGTTGGTGGTGCAGGATGCGCAGCTGATAACGGTCTCAGAGCCGTCGAGTATTTCGTGGTTTACGTTAAAGACGACGGTCTTGAGGTCGCCGGTGGCGGGTGCGGAGATGACCACGCGCTTGGCGCCGGCCTTCAGGTGGGCTTCGGCCTTGGCCTTGTCGGTAAAGAAGCCGGTGCTTTCGATCACCACGTCGACGCCATGGTCGCCCCAGGGAATTTGCGCGGGGTCTTTCTGGGCATATATCTTCACTTCGCGTCCATTGACGACGATCGCATTTTCAGTAGCGCTCACCTGCTCGTTGAATCGTCCCTGGGCGGAATCGTATTTCAGCAAATGGGCCAGCACGGCGGGGCTGGTGAGGTCATTAACAGCTACAACCTCGATGCCTTCCATGTTAAATATCTGGCGGTAAACAAGGCGGCCGATCCTTCCGAAACCGTTAATGGCCACTTTTACAGTACTCATAGATTCAATTTTAAATTTTAAAATGCGGGGCAAAGGTAAGATAAAATGAGTGTGGGGAAAGAGAAAGAGGGCGGTCAGGCGCGAGATACTGAGTTTATGGCCAGCAGCTCTTATGCTCGAGCAAAGTCAGGTATGCGTTGTGCAGACAGGCAGGCTGAACTGTAAGCGGCCAACGGCTTACTGGCTACTGCTAACTGCCGGCTCTCCTTCGACCACTGAACGGTAGCGGCTGAGGTCCACGGCCCGCTCGCTGCGCGCAATGACGACGGTGGCCACGGTATTGCCGATCATGTTGGTGATGGCCCGGGCCTCGCTCATGAAGCGGTCCACGCCGATCAGCAGGGCCAGCCCTTCGATCGGCACGACGCGCATGGCCGTAAGCGTGGAGGTGAGCACGAGAAAGCCGCTGCCCGTAACGCCCGCCGCGCCCTTGCTGGTGATGATGAGGATGCCCACGATCTCGAGCTGCTGCAGCAGCGACAGCGGTACGTGAAAGACCTGCGCGAGGAAGATGACCGCCATGCTGAGGTAGATCGTCGTGCCGTCGAGGTTGAAACTGTAACCTGTAGGCACTACCAGCCCGACCACGCTTTTTTCGCAGCCGGCATCCTCGAGCTTTTTCATAATGTTGGGCAATACCGCTTCGCTGCTGCTCGCGCCGAATACGATCAGTATCTCATCCTTTATATAACCGAGCAGCTTCCAGAGGCTGAAGCCCGCCCAGCGCGCAATGAGGTTGAGCACGACGAAAATGAAGAGCAGCGACGTGAGGTAGAAGCAGCCCATCAGCTTGCCCAGCACCGTCAGCGAGGCGAAGCCGAACACGCCGACCGTATAGGCCATGCCGCCGAAAGCCCCTACGGGACTGAAGCGCATAACGATGCGGAGCACGTTGAAAAGAACCTTGTTGATCGTTTCGAAAGTGTCGAGCAGGCTGCGGCCGGCGGGGCCGAGGTGCTTCAGTCCGATGCTGAAAAGAATGCCGAAAAAAAGTATCTGTATGATCTCGCCCTGCGCGAAGGCCTCGACGATGTTGGCCGGTACGATGTGCGCTACGAAATCGCCCCACTTCATGCCGGCGGCGCCCTTGGTATAATTGGAGAGGTCGGCGGGCGGCAGGTGGTTGGCGGGTATGCCGTCGCCGGGCCGGATCACGTTGGCCACCACCAGGCCGATGATGAGGGCGAGCGTGGTCACCGCTTCGAAATAAAGCAGGGACTTGCCGCCGATGCGGCCCACCTGGCGGAGGTTGCCCGCGCCCGCTATGCCCGCCACGACGGTAAAGAAAATTACCGGGGCGATGACCATGCGGATGGCGTTGATGAAGATATCGCTGATGGTCTTTGCTACCGGCGCAAAGCCGGGGAAGAGCCGCCCGACAAGCACGCCGGCGAGGATGCCGATCAGCACCTGCACGTAGAGTAGTTTGAAATACTTCATCGCGTCAATATTACGGATTCGGAGTAAAATGAGAAACAGAAAGAAAGCGAGCTTGAAGTGTTTGTTCGGGATTACGGTAGCGAGTGGCGATATGATCACGGCCGGATCAATGCCTTGAGCTGTGGATGATGGCTTGTACTGACGGAAGGATGGAATGATAGTTCAACTGAAGGGTAATGTCCTGACGAGTGGCGGAGAGGCGGCTGTCATCTTGGTCGCTACGCCACTTCAGGTAAGCACCTTATCTCTGAGCGCAGTGATGTAAGCCAGGGCTAAAGGCTTTTAACCATACCCTTCTTCGACCCGTCCTGGGGGTAGAGGTTTCCCACCAGCTCATGGCAGGGGTGTCATGACAAATGCTAAAATCGACGCAAAGCTTGTAACTTCAGAAGTGCTTATAATCAATATAAATTCCATAAACGAATTCTTGAAATATTTATGTCCAAGCAAACCTCATTGGCACTAATCGATTTAAATTATTAGGATTTGGATTTTACTAAACATTTTGAGATTGGAAAGCTTTATAGCAAAAGCGATATATATCGCCTTTTAGAAGTTCCACTGGAAAGACGTCGAGGCGAATGGGACAAAGGCTACCGGTTTTACAATGGAGCCTATTTTATATTTGCAAACGTAGGTATTGAGGCTCGTACTGGTCATAACTATTCAAACTATTGGGTAGGGAAAGTCTTGCATTGGGAAGGCAGAACAAGGTCTCATAAGGCACAACCGCAAATAAAGGAGCTTCTGCTTGAGAAATATCCCATATTAATCTTCACACGTAATGAGAACAGGTCTTCATTCAAGTATGAAGGATTAGGGAAACCTATATCCTATAATGATGTAACTCCAATACGAATTGCGTGGAGTTTCGAGCATACTTCGGATTACGCCGGTGAAATACCTTTTCAAGAAGGCAAAGGACTTTATGAAGGTCTTTTACGTACAGTCCAGGTCAATAAATTTGAACGAAGCAGAAAGGCCAGGTTAGAATGCATCGAAGCCAAAGGATATTTATGTACAGTGTGCGGATTTGATTTCGAAAGGTTTTACGGCATAGCTGGAACGCGATTTATTCATGTGCACCATCTCGTAGAGCTCAGTTCTATCCGAGAAGCATATATTGTCGACCCTTTACAAGACCTTACACCGGTTTGCGCAAATTGCCATGTTATGTTGCATCGGCGTATCCCTGCCTATACGATTGAGGAATTAAGGGCGATGATTGTTAAAGCAACAAAAAGCTAAGAAACATATTCACCTGTTTTAGTACTTTCTACGGGCATCCCCAAATAGCAAAATAATAAATGAAAGATCAGGTAATTCTCACTTACTTGATCGTGAATTGCCGACAAGGTTTAGCAAACTTTAATTGGACATAATGGAGCCAAAACGGGCAGGTTTTGAAAAAATCGGCCGCTGCATGACTTTAAAAAAGAAAAGCCTCACATTTCTGTGAGGCTCCTGTACCGCGTACGGGATTCGAACCCGTATCACCACCGTGAAAGGGTGGTGTCCTAGCCCTTAGACGAACGCGGCTCGTTTTTAGGGACGGCAAAGATAGGCCCGGGCTATTATGCTACCAAAACTTTTTACCAAAAAAAATCCCCCTGCCGCAGCAGAGGGATCGAACAATTTGGGCCGCTCTTATTTCTGGGCCACATCGAATTTACGGAAGATGCTCTTCACGCTGCCCTGGATCTCCTTCGTCGTCAGGTTGCGGCTGTTCACCTCGTCGGTGGTCCAGCCCTGCCATACCGTCTTGTCGGTGCGGGCATCGATCACGCTGACCGTGAGCGTACCCTCGCGAACGGAACGCTGGTTGTTGTCATAACCCAGGAACTGCGACGGGTAATAGATCTGGTTCCAGCGACGGGAATAAGGGTTGTAGAACAGGCGGCTGTAAGGCTGCGAGTAGACCGGACTGCTTTCGTCCTTTACACCGCGCTCCACCAGCACGTCGTAGCTCATGAGCACATCAGGACGGTGCTTCGACTCCTTCCAG
>Ga0247771_1000592_pt1 | contig 11255 bp, 8 predicted proteins | sample UWRJL197509C6_FD_179948 | JGI IMG/M metagenome (GOLD analysis project Ga0247771, IMG submission 179948) | Plant litter microbial communities from Arlington Agricultural Research Station in Wisconsin, United States - UWRJ-L197-509C-6 | ecosystem: Environmental > Terrestrial > Plant litter >...
GTACGTAACATCAGGGCAATGATGATTTCATCGCGCTTTACTTGATTACAATGCGTACCGACTCGAGTCCCTTCTCGCCCTCCCGTGAAGATGCGGCAACACCCGAACACCTATAGGCGGTTACGGAGACGCATCTGCCACCCGGATCTCAACAATGAGCCCCCCCGAGAAGTCTTTGATGTCCTCAAACACGTCATGGATCGGTGTCACGTACGTCAACAAGTCGCGCGGCTCCCCCGAAGTCGGATTCACTCCACCGAAGACCATGCCCACCAGCTGGGAGTCCTCGTTCCAAACCCACGCTCCAGAATCACTAGGTCTGGCAGCCCGTTGGTGCTCTTCCTGAGGGTTGACCATGATCAGCTCCTCTGAGCGTCCCAGCCCAAGATGTGTGTCGTCCCTCAATAGGACGTCCGATTTTGTGCCATTGATGTAGCCGGCAAAGAAACCAGTCACGGCCCCCTTGCCGAAGTAGAGCGCTTTGGGCAAAGGCCCGATGGGATCGCGTGGCGGTTGGCGGATTGTCGGCGTAGGCAACTTCGGGGAACGCCTGTCAAATGGAAATATGCGGCGTTTGATAAGATCGATCCACTCGGGCTTGGTGTGCAGTGCATTCGTCCCGTGCCGGTCCCCTTCAACTTGAAGAGCCGCCCAGTCCATGCGTCGGCCATTTCGGCGTCTACCATAGCCGGATCCGAAGCCAGGATGACCCAAGTGCTGCTTGCCGTTGTCAAAAAATGACACAATCTTCTGCTTCAGCGCTCGCATGTCCGAGGCTTCCGCTGAGTCTCCGTACGACTCAAGAGTGGACAGGATGTTCGTGACCTGGGGTAGAGTATGGTTGTGCAGCGTCCTCGATGGGGCCTCGATGGTGAGCCGCTTCCGGTCCGTGAGGCTCTTTGGAGTAAATCCAACCTTATCCAGATCTGCAAGGAGAGATCCAGCCTGAGGAGGTCCGGTGGCACTCTCTGGGGCTGGAGCGTTGGCGCGGTTGATGAGCTGGAAGCCTGGGAAGATGGGCCTGATGACATGATAACAGGTAAGAGCGGCCTTTTCCCACTTTTCCACGCCTTTCATCCGATACTCGATATACCCTCCCAGCGTGCCACATCCGGGCTGGGATTTGCTCGTGGTATTGCCATCTGGAGCCTCAAGGTATTTGCCGACGCCAATGTTGCTGCCGAGGTTCACCTTCTGTTGATAGGCATCGGGCTGGTAGAGCAGCTTGTTAAGGCCCTTTGGCTCAAGGATTTCAAATCCAGTCCGAAATAGATCTCCCCACTCGATGGAAACATCGACATCGGGAGCAGAGCACTGGTTGTGGAGATATGCTCGTATCTCTGCTTCGGCAGAGTCCCAGGCTTTGGTGCGATAACACTCCCGGAAGAGGGTGATCAATATGGTAAGCGGATTGGACTCCCGAGGCAGACGGTAGCCCACCCGCAGCATCGTCATGGTCTGGAAGTGTTGCCCCAGTTCAAAGCCGCAAAGAATCCCATCGATAGCAGGCGTCCACGTGGGATACTCGTCTAGGTACTTGTCTGCCACGTCAAAGTATCGAGCATCAGTGAGCTCTGCTGACATGATCTCGACGTGGATGGGGTAACCGCCGTTCTGAGGGGTACCGAGAATCTCGACTTCAGGATGACTGTTGGCCAGGTATCGGCATCGCATGGCGGCGTACTCCCAGGTCGTGAGGTGCGACACAGGCCCGGAACGGCGCTTGTTGGTTGACCATGGCGCTATGATCTGGATCGTCAACAGCCGATGGTTTGGGTGTCCGCGGGGCCACTGCCACTTCAACTCGATGCATCCGTAGTAAGCCTCTTCCTTTTCTAGGATGCCCTCTGGGACAAGGATAGTATCGATGAGTCGGTCTTTGATCTGATCGCTGAACGTTGCATAGAGAGATTCGGGAAATGCACCGCGGCTGTCCTCGCTGAAATAAAAGTCCGAATCCATAGGCAGTTGATACATAGGGGGTGTGCAGACGCGCCATTTCTCGGAAAAGATGCCAGGGCCGCTTTCAACACTGATTCCGGAGTCCTCGGAGGACTCGGAGGTGTTGGCGATGATCCGACGGAGGCGTGCAGAACTCTCCATCATGATGTTGAAGAGGCGGTATTGAAGTAAAAGAAGTCAGGGGTAACGAGCTGAGCTTTGATCTCTTCTGGCTTGTGTTGAGAAAATGTCTGAAGCAAGTTGAGAGAGAAAAGAAGCCGACGTGTTGCAATTTTTGGTGGCCGCTGAGACTCTTTGTGCGTCCTCCCAGGCCGAAGGAAAGTTTTGCATGTGAGTGACTCACGGGCAGAGCTACTCGCGGGCAGAGCTACTCCACTGAGCACACCTGACAACAAGGTTTGCATTCAAAGAGGTTCGCATTCACTACCGAGTCATAGCTACACGCTCCTACAAGGGCCCTTCCTCAGCGTGCGTTCCCGCCAACAAAGTTGGCACTGGGGGAGTTGTCCACCTTGACCAAGCTCTGCGCCAGGCACGGCGCCTGGCGGCGCGTATCCGCCCATTATCACGGTACCCCACTCCGCAGCAGTGGCTTTGTCGGCGGCGGGGTAATTATCGATTCACACAACTCTCTATTCACACAACCAGTGTCGCGTCTCCTCAACACCACTGCGCCGACGGAGGCCCAATCATAGTCCGAGCCAGGCGCGCCACAAATCACACTCGTGTTCAGCATCACGTGCCACACGCATCTTCCAGAAGGCAAACGACCCTCGCACTTCGGTGTGCACCTTCCATATTCCAGGCTACCAGAAGTCGTCCAATCTGATATTCCCTTGTCACGCCATCGCCAAGATATGACCTGCTGCCCTGCAGATGTAAAGACAGCCATGGTGGATGAACACGATACTCTTGCAAGAGCCACACCAGGCGGCGCTCACAGTGGTGAACCTGAAAAGCACAATGCTATCAAGCACCTTCGTTTGTTTATCTGACTAGCCAGGCAGGTAGGTATATAAATGCAACGGCGGATGGGCCTGACGGGTTTCTCAAGTTGGTAGTTCCAACACCTCACCCTGCCCAATCACTCTGGGATTGAAGTTGATCATCTCTTCACTAACCGTCACCAACACCGCTAGACCGTCAGCGTTCGGCAAAGTCGCAATGGGCGCCAAGAAGCAGAACTGCAAGCGAGCGTCTACTAGGCGCTGTAAGGGGTTATCTCAGGGGTTAGTGCTTACTCTACGTTCCTACGCGAAGGGCCTGCCAGCAACTAAGCACAAGGCTAACCACGCTGTAGACGTCAAAGCACTAGCAACGCCCCAATAGATAATACCAGCACGAGGGGGCAAGCCGGATCACAACCCCCAGAAGACACCCACACCCAAGGCGTCGCCTCGGAGTCGCCGCCGGGTCAGCCAAGCCAGCAGGACGGGTGGCACAACGTGATGGTGGACCTCCTAGGTATTGGAAGCCAATTCGATGGTACAGTTGGCGGGCGTTAAGTTAGAGGGCAATTGGCAGGAGGCAAAATGCAACAGGATGAAATTTGTGTCAGTTATTGGACCGGTGGGCGAGCTGTTAGCACTATGAGGTTCGTCGCAAAAACTCGTAGGCCAAAGCATGCCCGTCTGACCGAGCCACGAAGGTTTCCGATGAAAAAGCTCATTTATCCCGGCGACCGAGTTCGAGTCGTCCGGCGCCGAAGCTTCTTCGGCCCTGACCTGCTCGTTCCAGAAGTCTCCGTAGGGCCCGAGAAGTGCAATCACCCCTAGGTACTCTGCTCGCATGTTAGTACTCCCTGTTGTTCCGCTTCCAACATGCAACGTATCAGAGAATGTCGGGTCTCCTCTCACCTTGACAATCGAGCGGAGCTTCGTTTTTAGATCTGATACGCGACACAGCGCCTAACCCCCCCAACGCTTGTTTCGCCACGGCATGAGACCCATCCGAGAGGCCGCAACCCAAAAACCGTAGCCGCCGGCCCAGCATCTCGACCAAACGCGAGCGATGTGGGCAGATGCGGCTGAAACTCTAACCTCCGTACCCCTCTGCTCGATGCCTCAGCCGCGGAAGCCCAAAATTGCGGCCACCCGACATTACTTAGTCGGGGGCCCGACCCAGCGCTGCGGGTTCCCATCCATGGCCCATGACGCAGATTGCGCAGATTGTCCCAACGGTAGGGAACATGGCAGCACGCGATCTGGCATACAGAGTGTCCGGGCTGCCGCGTGGGGTGACGCCTGACGACGCCGCGTCCATCCTGGATTCCTTCTTCGACGACAACCGCGGACAGAAGCCCCGAGCCAAGGTCCATTCGCTGGGTTTGGACCCTTTATCCGGAGCTTCTCAGGATAACATCACCGTCGCCACCGTTAGCTTCGGCAACCGTGTCCCGGACCAGCTCCGGACGGCCACTACCTATTATGGCACGGCGAAGATTCGATTTCGGCAGCGTTTCCTGGAACTCTCCCTCACGATCGATTCCGACTTTCTGGGCTTCACCCCGCTCAATCTAGTCGATGACGAGAGCCAGAGCATCGACTGCATTGCCGTCAGTGGACTCGCTGGCCACGCTTTTGGGTCCTGGAAGCAGAGAGGCGGTTCGTTTATGTGGCTACGGGATAGTAGTGACTGGAGAACCAGAAATGTGCGGGTTCTTCTGTACGGATACGACACCTCCATGGTGGGGTCAGAGTCGTTCCAGGACATTGATGATATCGGCAAGAGATTTGGCGACGCCCTCTTGGATGTTCGGTATCTCGAGGTCAGTACTTCTCCAGGGTCCAGCACGCTGTTCTCTATCCTAGACAGCCAAACAGCCACTAACAGGTGAGTGCAGAAACGTACGCCGCCCATGGTGTTCATCGCTCACAGTCTTGGCGGGCTGGTTGTCAAGCAGGTCAAGCCACCCTGCGTCCTAACCCAAGATACCTCAATGGTTAGCTGACGCCTTGTTTAGGCAATGTGTCAAATCTCAAGGAAGAGCTTGCAATACGCCCGGTCCGTCGTTGGTCTCGTCATGTTCGGTGTGCCAAATCATGGCATCAAAACCTCGCATTGGAAACCGATCGTGGACAACCGACCCAACGAGAGCCTAGTGCGGAACCTGGCTCCCGGCTCCATCTACCTTCGCATGATACGGGACAGATTCGAACAGGACTACAATTCACTTAGTTCTACAGTCATCTCAGTCTACGAGACGAAGCTGAGTGGGACTGCCAAGGTCTGCCGACGCCCAACACTTTCACTCGATAGCAACCTCTCTGACTAGCAGCAGGAGACAAGTCCGGGGAGATGGGATCTGATCGGCCCGCCCGAGATCCTCGTCACCCGAGAATCTGCCCTAGACACTGGTTTGCCAAGGTGGGCACACAGTGGGCTCCCTATCGACCGAGACCATTCTGGTCTGGTTAAGTTTACGTCGCCCCATGACCACAATCTGCAACAACTCTCTGCCTCTATCCGCGGGATATGGGAAGATGCAACTCGATTTATCGAATCGCGCGACGGACCCTATTCGGACAAAGGTGCGGATGAAACCGATTCAAGGCCAAGGGCAAATGAGCGGTCCATCACACCCGAACTGGGTGAGGCTACCAGAAGACTAGCAATCTCGACGCCGCCCAACATATTCGATGCCAGTCAAAACAACGATCTTCAGGTCATGGCGCAGCTACTTCAGCAAGGTGCCCGCGTCGAAGCCAAAAATTCCGAGGGCCGAACTCCTCTCTATCTTGCAGCTCAACAAGGACACATCGAGATGGTGCGTCTGCTCCTCCGGCGAGGAGCCCAGCCGAACACACCCAGCATACGAGGATACACCGCCCTCGGCACCGCCGTGAAACACGACCACCTCGACATCGTGAAGTTGCTCCTTCATCATGGCGCCAGCCTCAGGCAGGGGGCCAACGGCACCAAGATGGTGGCACCGCCGATACTCGTCGCAGCCGGCCAGGGCAATGTCGCCATGATTGCCTGCCTGTTGGAAGCGCGCTCGAGCATTGAGGCCAAAGGCTCAAAGGGCGAAACACCACTCCATTGTGCGGTGTTGGCTGGCCATCTTAGTGTGGTGCGGTACCTCATCAGCAAAGGGGCCAACGTCAATTCCAGAGAGAATGAAGGCCAGACGCCCCTATTCCGCTCCGATTCCCGGATCGCAGGCGGTTCCGACCTCGACGGCATTTTCAGGGCTCTTGTCAAAGCCGGTGCCGATATCGAAGCGCGAGACGGCTTCGGGGAAACAGCTCTAATACGGTACGCGCGCCGCTGCTTCCTAGCGCCGGCGAAGGCGATCCTCGACCTAGGGGCCAATGTCAACGCTGAGTCCTACGACGGAGATTCAGCACTAGGTTATGCGACCCGCGAAGGCCACGAGGAGATGGTGCGACTGCTCCTTAGCAGGCGCGCCAGCGTGGCCACTTCCTATGGCTACCCAAGGCTCCTGGATGCGGTCGCCGCCGAGAAGTGTCGGCTTCAGATTTGCAACCTTTTCTTGGATGTCGGCCGGGCAAACGTGAACGCGGTCCATCCCATCACGGGATATACCGCCCTACACATCGCCGCGGCCTCTGGCGACGCAAGTGTCTCGCGGCTGCTTCTAGGTCGAGGCGCCGACATCTCGAAGAGGGACAATAACGGCTACAAGGCGTACGAGTTTGCCAGGAACCACGGTCATGTCGACTTGGCTCAGCAACTGCGCCCAAGGAGCAGGTGGTGGTGAGCGCTTGGGAGGCCACTCTGTCCAGGTACGTCTCGGGGTATAATCTCGAGAGAAGGAAAGATTGTATGAGTAATGTACGATTATAAGCTGGGTATATAGGATTATTCATTTCTGTTGAGTTCCGCTCCGCGGGCGGTGCGTTTTCGCTCTGTGTGCTGTACTCACCACAGGGCAAGATCATCTTTAGAGGTATAGATCATCTTTATTGCGGCCATGAAGAGTAGCTACCTACTTACTTACCTTAGTATCTCCGGCGACAACTGCGATAATTACCCGCCGTCAAAGAACAGCAGACACCCCTGGCCCCGTCGTCCCTTCTGACAGCCCGAGCACCTACGGTCATGGCGCGCCATACACCTCTCGCACATCCACGAACAGCCCTACTAGTAGCCGTATCTGCCCGCAACCTGTACCGTAACCCGCACGGGACACCGCCGAAGACGTACTCAGTCAGCCTAGCCGCAAATGCCACGGGCTAGGCCCCTCCCACTGACCCAGGCAAGGCAGTAACGCCGGCAGTCGTCATGGACAACCAAGTCTGTCACCGTCCTGAGTTATGCCTCGATCTCTAATAACCCCCGCCGGCCTGATACTTTCGTGAGGGGTTGCGGTGCGATATCGTGCCGGTCTTATCACGACTCGCAGTCGTTGCAGCACTGCCTCACAGGTGCAGCCCGCCCTCCGCCTGGTTCATTGGGCGCCCGGGCGAGCAGCTCAGCCGAGGCAGAACAGCACCGCACCAGCCATAGACGGCCTATCAAATCGGGCGACGCAAGGTTTGACTCCCAAGTAGGCCAAAAGCAAAGCGTTCCGCTCACTTCATCTTGGATTTCTTGCGCAACAACGTTCTATAGCTCGCTTGAACCTCCTTCTTCAGTGCAAAGGGAACCGTGCCAGCCATGTCCTGGGACGACGTACTCTGGCGCGACAACCCGGGAGCATGGTCCGCCGTCGTCCGCTTCGCTTGCTTCATTCCCCTGTTTTTGGCTTGCTTTACTGGCCGCTCCGTGTATGACGCCGTCAAGGGCCTCGATGCGGTTGGACTCTACGACGTGATTCCGTCCGGGCGGACGTTCCTATCCGGCCTACAAATGTTCGGGACTTGGGTAAGTTGAAAAAGCCGGGCTGCTAGTATCTGGTATCAACGTTACCAAACCCGTGATGCCGTTTCTGACGAATAGACATAGGGTATATTCGCGTTTGCATGGGACTGCGTCACGTTCATGGGGTGTGTTCTTTGCGCCTCATGGGACTGCGTGGTTCTCGGTCTCGTCGACCTCATGATCTCCCTCACCTTCCTCGCCAGCGCCGTCAAGCAGGCGCAGTTCCTCCCGCGGGCGTACAGCAGCTGCGGTGATGCGGTCAACTGGAACAATGGGACAGACGGCCGCAATTTCTTCCTCGCCGCCAACGCGACCACGTTTACATCCTACGGCGGGCCTAGCCAGCTTTGCCACAAGATGGTCGAGACTTGGGCCATAGCCGTCTCCATGGCGTAAGTACTTCACCCAGTTACATTCCGGGGACAAATACCTAACGCGACAATCAGCGTCGTCTACGGGCTGATGGGGCTTATCAACATTGGTGTTGGTTTGCCAGACGCGTGCGTCAACCCCACGGCATCCACCGTGGCAGGGGTTTTTTTTATCGTTATCGGCGGAGTTTCTCTTGCGCTCTGGAAACTGGTGCTCTGGGCCTTGGACCAAGCCTTGGCTCCGTGCCGCTTCGCCTTCCGATACACGCGCAAGGCGCTCGCGGCCAGGAGCAGGCACAGGAGGAACCAAAAAGCCCTTCAACGCGCGCAAAAGGCCGCGGCAGGCAAGGAACCCGCGAACGTGCTCGCCGTCGGCAAGCATCCGGTGCTGCCACACGAGCTCCTCCTCCACATCTCCAGGGACCTCCACTTTGCGGATTTGGTCAGCGCCAACCGTTCCTCCAAGAGGCTACGGACGACCCTTTTCGGCGCCGGCGGTCTCGATCCGGGTCATCTCGACGACCTGCGACGCGCTACCTGCTTTGCGGAGTCGAAAGGTGGCTGCGAGCTCTGCGGGATGCAAAAATGTCCGGTAAGTGTCGACCCCCAGGGCGCCAGCCCACACGCCGGCATGGGCTGTCCTAACAAGGTACCGGCAGGTTTGCCAAGTGCCAACGGCGGCTCCGCCGTCTCAGGCGTTCAAGCACATGAGAGACTGCAAACCTCACTGCTCCCGGTGTTATTACGACGAGTACTGCCGGGGGTGGGTCAAGACTCATCACCTGCGCCCGGCAAAGCACAGGGAGCCGTGTGCCAGCGTGTTCAGCGGGCAGCTGGCCGACTACGAGCTGGGGGTGAGGGCGAGCTTCGCAACCGGCGCCGGCGAGAGGAAGCTGTGCCGGATCTGCGCCTCGCTGGCGCCCGCAGAACGCAGGAGGCGGTTCGAGGCGAGGGACGAAAAGGCGCTCGCCCGCGCGGGAGAGCAGAGTCCGGCTTGCTCAGTTTGCAGGAAGGCCTTCTCGCCCGGGGCCATGACGTGGTGGGTCTGCGCGCCGTGTTACGTGGAGTGCCCTTCGCACATGCACCCGGCATGGGCTCCTGGCCCTCAGGGAAGACAATAGGACCCGGGCGTTGCCTATCTAGAATGTGGCTCGAGGGCCAAAGCAGCGACTGCTCCAGGTCAGGAAACGGCTACTCCGGAGTTCAGATTGGGGTCACGTTCTGGCTGTAGCACGAAGGCAGATGGGGCCTCAGGGAGGGGGGGTGGCATTGGTGATGGCGTTTCACTGGCAAGTCGGTAGGTAAGTTCGGTTCAGTACTGAGAGGTTCTTGATCGACGAACCGACTCGGTTTCAGGTATCAAATCCCTACGAGCCTCAGATAGCCACCCAGACCGGTACATACCAAGGATGAGGCCCTCCGGTCCAACGCCAGATTATATCGCATCGCGGTATTCGGCTGCCTGTAGTGGGGAACAGTATGAAAGCCTCCTAACGTCATTCCCGCTCCATCTTTGCGCGTGTCCAAGCCCCGTCTTTTCGGAAGAGCGGTGTCGTTAAACTACGTGCTTGGCCTCGTTCTTCAGCACCTCGGTCGGGGCCACGTCCTCGATGGTCTCGTCCGAGAACTTGAGGTCCTCTTCGAGCGTGATGGTGTCCTTGATCTTCAGGAAGATGATGGGGGCGGCGAAGAGGAGAGCGGCGCCGAGAAGACCCCACTACCAGGGACCATGTTAGCAAGACAAATACCAAAACAACCCCTTGGGTCCTAGTCGAGGACAAGAGGGCGATCGGGAGTTGGGCAGGGCTCACGGTAGCACCGAAAATGGCGTCGTAGGGCGTCTTGAGGGCGTCGAGGCGCCAGAAAATAGCGGCACCGGCGGACTGGATACCTGTAGGGGCCGTCAGCTCGGGTCCGAGTACGTTTCAGCACCGGGCAGACGGTTTGCTCACCCTTGTAGAAACCCGTGAGGTTGGCAGCTTTGCGGCCCGAGTTGGAGAGCGCACCCATGTACCTGAATCTCCGTTAGCGCAAGCCACACGCCAAGGGCGGTGGAGGAGTGCGGGGATAACCGCCGAGATGGCACGTTACCCCAATCGCCTCCCCGACCACACCATCACGCGACCGGAAAAGTCTCACCAGTAGATGCACGTCTGCCATGCGGCGTCGTAGAAGCCGAAAAACATCATCAGGAACATGGGCCCGATGTACCGCTCCCCGCCGTCGGTCCAGTCGACCGTGTCGTACTGGGGCGCGGGGGGCTTGGCCTCGACGACGTCGCGCGTGGCCTGCTTGTGGTGCCAGGCGTAGGCGCCGCCCCAGACGACGAAGGTCAGGACGGACAGGGCGCCGAAGGAGATCTTGGCGCGGAGGCTGCGGCGGAAGGCGCCCAGGTCGAGGGCGTAGCCGAAGACGATGGCGCCGAAGATCTGGCTGAGCCAGTAGAGCAGGCCGTTCAGGGCGCGGGTGCGCGTGTTGAAGTGGGCGCCGTTGAAGTCGTTGAGCTGGTACGTGTAGAAGATGTTGGAGGCGAAGAACATGGGGAAGAGCAGCAGGATCCAGGGCTCGCGGTAGAGCGTCTCCCACAGGCCGTAGATCTCGGACCACCAGCTGGGGTTCTTCATCAGGATGACCTTGGACCCGTCCTCGCGCACGACGGAGCCGGCGTTGCACATGAACAGGGCCAGCACGGCGCCCAGGAACATGAGGATGATGAAGCCGGCGTAGGTGCCGTCCGAGACGGTGCCCTGGCTGGTGGCGTTGATGTTCTGGCCCAGCGGGATGAGGGAGCCGATGACGGCGCCGAGGTTGAAGATGATCCAGAACCAGCTGATGTAGCGGCCCTTCTGGCGCTCGGGCGGGTACGACATCATGATGGCGCCCTGGCCCGTCCACAGGAGGCCGGCGCAGACGCCGAGGAAGGCGCCGGCGAAGATGACGAAGCCGTCGTTCTGGTTGTGCGAGTAGCTGAGGAAGCTAGCCGCGTAGATGCAGTAGCCGATGCCGCCCAGGGCCAGCGTGAGCCGGATGCCGAGCCGGTTGGCGAAGGTGCCCGAGAAGAAGCCGACCACGGCGAAGGTCGAGTAGAGCGCCGTC
>Ga0247771_1000593_pt1 | contig 11255 bp, 13 predicted proteins | sample UWRJL197509C6_FD_179948 | JGI IMG/M metagenome (GOLD analysis project Ga0247771, IMG submission 179948) | Plant litter microbial communities from Arlington Agricultural Research Station in Wisconsin, United States - UWRJ-L197-509C-6 | ecosystem: Environmental > Terrestrial > Plant litter >...
CGGCGGTTGTTCCTGACGCGCGGACGGAGCTCGTTTGCCGGGTATGCGCTACCACTCCCGGTGGTTGACGTCCGTGACCATTTCAACCCTTTAATGTACGTCGTGTTTGGGCTGGAGAACGGTGAGGGTTGGGTGACCGTATTGCACGCAGAGGACCAACCGGATTTAGTCTCGTGGATCCGTAACCCGAGGACATTGGCTACGAATGCTCGGGGACATATACACGACCACGTTATCGTCCGCAACGCTCTGCGGACGAAGAAGATGAGGGTCTCGGTGCATATGAGGAAGACCGAGTTGGAAGGAGAGCCGGTATATGTCGTAAATGTCAACCGCGGTGACATCGAACACCAAGATACTTAGGTGTCTTAGATGGCCTGGTCAAGATACGTAATTAAGATGCCTAGGTAGGTAGGAGTCTATGAAAGTGTACTTACTCTTACTCTACAGAATGAACGTATGGTAGTAAGTGAACCGGTCGAATGCCCAGGTACGTTTGTCATTGCCAGCCTTGAGAATGTCTGTCCTCGGGGTTCCTATTCAGACCGTCGTTCTTATGGGTCTGTGTGACCCATTCCTGTTCTACTTGTGGTTGGGTAGGTATGAACTCTGTGTCGCCGACTCGGCCGGAGCGCCCGGTACTAGTAGGCCGGGGCTTGATGCTGGTAGCATGTCTCGTCCTTACATCATTCAGCACCGAAGGGCAGAGGTTTTGATTCAGCCCCCATGGAATCTCGTACGGCATAGGGTTGTTGCAAAACCTCTCCCATGATCCACCGGTTCGCGTCGGTTCGCGGTATTACCCGGCGCGCCTTGAAGCAGGAGACTCTCCAAGCAAGAGATGGGAAGTCCTGGACGCTGTGTCGCTTCACTCACTTGCCAAGGTTGCCCTTCTCTGCCCAGTGATACCGACACGGAACATGAGGTATTCCGCTCCTCGCAGGCCCGTATCGAATCTACTTCCCAGGCTGTCCCGCTAGCTCGAAGCGCTGATCATCCCCCCTTCCCGAAACACCACCGGCCGGTGCCGCTTGTCCATACAGTTCTTGTGTCTGTGGCCGCGGAGTGACATATGCTGGCAGCAGTGAGGCTGACGCAGGCGGGGGGTCCGTCGCTAGGCCCCCGTGGAAAGACTGCGGTGTTGACATTGGGTTCACAACGTGCTGCTGCATCTTGGGTGGCTGTGCCCTCTTCCGGTAGCAGACGAACCACCCAACGAAGGCGGCTAGCAGGGCTAATGCCGTAGCCAGCACGGCGATAGCGATGATGGCGCCCTGCGGGAGTCCACCTGAGCCAGAATTGCCGCCGCTGGAGCCGCTCGAGCCGGAGCCTCCAGACTCGGAGCCGGAGCCAGAACCAGAGCCGGACCCGGACCCGGACCCGGACGTGGCCGTGGCCCTGCTTCCGGTCCCCGTTGGCGGGACAGTCCCACTCGCAGTCAGCTGGACAAGCTATCCGCAGTTAGCATCCGCTCCTGGCTTCTTCCCCCCCGCCAACAAGCCTACCGAGGATAATAGGATGCTCTTCGGCGCCGGGATATCCTTCTTGATGCACTGCAAGCCCCCGCCACCCCCGTCATATGCGCCAACCTCGTCACCGGTGCAGCAAAAATCGATGGTGCTACCCAGATCGTAGCGCCACAGGGTCCACGACCTATCCGCGCAGGCGTATACGGCTTTGACGGTAGACGAGCAATCCTCACCTGGTGCGTCAACGTGTCAGCTTCGTCCGGCCAAGTGAGACCCATGGAGATGGGAGTGGGAAGGTCTGCTCACTGCTGGGACAGCAAATACGGGTCGCCCCGTAGGTCGCTCCATTGCAGGTGTAGCTGTTGGGGCAGCAGTGCGCGGTGCCACAGGCCGACGTGCCTGACGGACAGGTACCGCTCCGCAGCGCGTAACCTCCCCATGAGACTAGATCACGCCGAGCAACGGCAGCCTTGAGCGGGGTCGGCGGGTTCACGGCGGCGAAAACGCCGACGAGGGCCGCGGCGGGAAGGAGGAGATGTTTCATGTCCAGGCCAGGACTCGAGCCCTGTCGCGGGCGAGGGAATTTGTAGGTTGTCTGGGGCCTAGCCTTTTAAGCAGATTCTTGCACATGCCTGGCTCGACAGCGCGGAACATGCCTTCAGCTCGTGTCTGTGAGGGCCCGGACCCGCAGAACGCCTCGAGCCAGGGACGCGCTGGTTGGCCCCTCAACGCCTCACACCACCCAACTTGGAAAGCTGAACCTGATAGTCTGCATGAGGCGTCCACGACGGACAAATCACAAGAGATTTAGTAGGAATTGGGCGTACGGAAGACGCCACAGACTCACACTAAGTCCAGTGGATCGAATGGAACCAATGTCGAAACGGAGCACAGCCCCACGAGATAAGGACGTTAGGTTGAATACCTATGTAGTGCGATATATAACCCATGTGGATAGAGTGGCGTTTGAGGTTCCCGGCCGAGTGCGTCTCTCGCCCTGACCGCCCCCACCCTTTCGCAGCACTCACTATTAAGGCGTGGACGGGGCTAAAGGCACCTGACTGGGCACGCCCTGCACTCCCGAAGACGTCCGGCAGCAACATGGGGATCAACGTGTTGCCTGAGCGCCGGAGAGAATTCCTCGAGAGAAGCTGGCTTGCTCCACCTTCGGGTCGCCCTACGCCCATTAAATTGGTCACCACTACCCAACTCGGGAGCTAGGCACTCCCATCCTCGACCTCAGAACAACAGCCGTGGCTTGGAGGGAATTGGTGGGTAACCTCAGTGCCGCCTTTTATTCGACATCCCTGCCCTACCCCTCCGGCTTTCGACCGTAAACTACGAAGCTAGTTCCGCCGTTAGGCTCTTAGACCGGCCGAATGGAGTGACGCGCGGGCTAGACTTACAAGTCCCAAGTGCCGTGGACCTTGGTGCTCTTGAGCTCGTCTCGGACTTGCGTGCAAAAGACGAGAGTCTCCTCTTGAGACCAGCCAAGCACACGCGTAAACAACGCGAGCGTCATGGCCTCGACGCCCTGAAGAGTCCCCGCTTGAGTCCATTTGCCCAGCTCCTTGAGCTTGGCGTCCTTGGCCCAGGGCGAGTGCGGGTACCTGTACTTGGTCTCAACGACGGCCTCGAATCCGGCTTCCTCCAGCATTTTCTTGAACGTCGGGGCGACGGTGATGGGGCGGCCAATCTTGTCTGTCGCTTCTACAAGCAGATTCGTCCACTTCACGAGCGCCGAGTCGGCAGTCAAGGTGCCGTCGTCGCAGCCGATAGGGAAGTAGTTGTCTTGCAACTCCAGGTAGCCGCCTGGCTCGAGCTGGCTGTCCCGTGAAAAGGGCTGGTGAGCAGGGGAAACAGGTGGCAGAGTGTTTTGGCTCACTCGTAGGCCTTGCGGATCATGGCTGGCCAGTCGGCAAAACTGGCGATCATGCAACGGGACACGATGAGGTCAAATGGCCTCGCCCACGTCCACTCCTTCTCCAGGTCGTCAATTTCAAAGCTACAGTTCGGAGGAACACTGGCGATACGGTCAGGTTAGAAGGGTCCGCTAATCAAGTCGATGCCGCCGTCCTTAAACTCACAAACTGGGCTGAATGGGACTCAGGTCGACGCCGATCACCTGTGTTGGTCGGGTCAGCAATGGGTAGGGCACTCCACTAGACGCTAGAAGAAATGCTTAGGTCTGTGTGGCTAACCTCTGCCTCCGGATGTTCGTCCGCTGCGTTTCATGAATTAGTCGCGGTAGGGGAACGGGACTGTGATGCCGATACCTACCGAAGTCGAGAGCCCAGATCCCCGTCCCGGTGCCAAGATCCAGCACGCGCTTCACATCCCCGTCGTTCTTCGGGCACAAGCACTTGCGGCCATCGAGCACTAGAAGGAAGAGGTGGTTGATCAAGTCTATGTCGTCGTTCAGCAGTCGTTTCCAGGAGGTTGTCGGGGGGATAACTCAGCTCAGACGTACCGAGCCTCTCTTGCTCCATCTTCCAAAGGCCAACTGTCAATCTCTCACAGCACGATACGAGGGGATGTGTCGAAGTATACCTCGTCGTTCGGTAGGACATATTCTGCCATCGGGCTCGCGTTAGCAGCGGAAGAGGGAAGTACTCGGGGGCCAACCCACTCACTTCCGTCACTAAGCCTGTGATACGTGCGCCCGTTTTCTCGGCGATAGTCGAGTATACTCGACCGCAACGAGGTCAGCGATTCTTCCAGGCTCTGGTGGGAGACGTCAGCTGGCGAGCCCCTTGTGCCCAACTTGGAGAGCGCCGGGAGGACGAACCACGTCAAGTGCGGAATCATCATCGGCCGTCGCCGCCTCGGGGACCTATCCGTGATCGACCAGCGGTTAGCTCAAGAGAGCACGTGCGAGTGCTAGAGCGCTCTCCTACAATTTGTTGATCTTCTGATGCCATGGCAGGTGGCCGTTGTGCGGATGATCGTGTAGGCGCCTCGTGGTTCAGCGCAGAGGAGATGGAGAGGAAGGAAGGACTACGGAGGGTTGAGGTAAGGATACCCAATGTAGGTAGACCTATACGGCTGCCTCGCGGTTGGTCTGCATGTCGACTTATTGGTCGCATGTGCAGGTGTCGACGCAGCGGGAGACGGGACCCCGAGTCCGATTGGATCGCAACGCCAACTCTCGGCCGCTAGCGACGGATGTGGTCTTCCCCACGGCGGGTAATTCTGGGGCTGTGGGAAACACAGACAATCTTGGACCAGTGGCGAGCTTGTGTTCTGCCAAGAGCACCCCCGACTCTCCGACTCACCCGGCCGAGCCCGACCGTGCTTGTGCCGCACCGAGTGACCCCCAATGGCACTATTTGCCTCACCGATGTCAGGGGTGGCATCAGCCGATGGTAGCATCCGAGGTGCGGCGCGTGCGAGCGGAGCTCGGCCCCCTCGGATGCCTGTGATCGACTCTCCTTGAGAGAAAGCGGATGGCATGCTTTCTGCGGCTCTTGCATGGTTGTGATGACGGCTTCCCTGGGAAGTAAAATCGCAGGATACTAAGCCACGAATCAAAGTTAGGACGTGCATGGTGGAGGCTCGTAGATGCATCCTGAAGACAAGAGACAGTCGTTGGAACTAGGCCACCCTCTCAAGATTAAAGGGCGCCCCCTTTCCCCTCCCGCTGCTGACCGTTCACCATGAAGAGGATGCTAGCAATGGGGGCTCCGCGTGATGCTAGGTCCCTAGATTTCCATATAAGTACTAGCAGCACATACTTCGATAGGAACGGAGCCGTGGCGTCTACAAGCGTGGAAGACCTCTTCGCGAGTGTTTAAGTTCAAAAGTGGGCCCTGTCTCTTCGATACCAAGATGCTAGGTAACGTAAAGCAACCTGAACTTTTCCCGGCCTTGGCCAAATTCTCGACATGCATGTTACTGAAAGGTGTAAGAAACACGGAACGGCCAGGACCATCGAGAGCCGAGGTTGGGGATATTACATACGCGTGAGATTTTTCTGTAGCCATTCGCGCTGATCCTTTTCAAAATAGGTAGAGATCTTCGATAGCTAGCGGGAGACAAAGTGATCATTCTGGACGCGCTACTGCGTGGGTACCTCAGTCACCCGTAGATGTGGGAGGGAGGAAACTATTACCACGCTCAGTGTAACATTACTCTCTACCTCCCTCGTCTTTCCACCTTGACTACCAGGTCCTTGTGCAACAGGGTCCAAACCAGCACGGCTGCGGCTCTCTCTCACCCCTGGCCGCTGTCCAGGGCGTCCGGGGTCGGGTGCCGTTGCTGCGGCGGGTGAAGAGTGGAGCGGACTGCGCGGTAGAGCGTTTCCAGGGGGCGCATGCTCTCCAAGCCAGCAAGTGCATTCCGCAACTGCGTCTCGATCCTCTCGACCCAGGTGGACAGGAGCTCCATCTGGCGTTGGAGACACGCTGGGCAACACTTCTCCTCGCCGCCGATGAATGGCGTTCCGCATTCATTACACGGCGCCGCGCGCGTGCGGTGCTCCAGGGCGATGAGGTTCTCATTCAACATCTTTACCTCGACCGTGAGCTTGACCATGTCGTCGTGAGCTCGGCACTGTGCCGAGGTAAGCATCGCGATGCGGTGGTTGAGGCAATTGATGCATATGCCCGTCTCGTCGTTCAGCTCGGCCTTGCAGTAGAGGCACCTGTTGCCCTTCTCCCAGTAATCGTGGCCAAACGAGTCAGGTGATGGTGTTCGGACTGCGGAGGACGACGCTTCGGCAATGGTGCTTCTTGGGGAATCAGGTTCTTCCAACAGATCACGACCACTTATTTCCGATGCTTCGAAGTCGGCTGGTTCCGGATCGGAACTCAGGCTGTCCTGCCGGCTCATTGTCGGGCGAGATTCCCAATGGAACGATGTGTAGGAGGGCCTCGGCATAGTTGAGCCGCAGGCGGACTGTTTCCTGGGATCCCGTCCTAGGTGAGGTGCGGAGGAGAGAAACAAAGACTGGTTCGAGTAGCTTCTTCCTTTCGCTTCTTTATACCACGCAGGTCTGATCCTGGAAGTGACTAGCCTCCATCACTCCCAGCGGTGAAGAGGCGATTCTCGCCTCGGAGCGATAATTTTTCAGCCAGTCATAATAACTGTGAATGGGTGTACATACGGATAGATCTGTTGATGGTCTACGTGACCGTAAGCTCAGTGCCGATAGACAGAGTAACGCGACAAGTGCTTATGGTCTCTCGCATCGATGGCACTGGGATGCGGTCTGGGGACATTGTCACTTAACGAACCAGACGATGTTAGCGAAAGTCAGTTGAGGATTGCCCCATTCAGGGAGCGCCGAACTTTTGGGACAGTTCCGACAATGGGCAGTCAACTGAACGAACCACACAGCGCGCGCAACTTGCGGAGTAAGTCTTGACCGTGAGGCTTGCAAACCTTCGTGAGATAGTTAGGACCTACTCAGACAGCCACAACTTGCAGCAGGGAGGCCATTAGGTCTTGACAATCTGCATATTCAAGAACAGTAGACGAAAGATTCGACAAATGAAGGATACAGAAAAACCCGCCTTCCGTCCCCTGAATGCCGCGCCAGCACAAGCACAGTCGGAGGGCCAGCTGTTGGCAGCTGCCGGTAGCACTGCCTCTCGCGCCGTGATGAAGGTGGTATCCGGAGTCGACCCGGAAGGGCAATCTCAAATAGCAGCTACTTGACAAAGGCACCCTGATTGGAGCTCTTCAAAGCTTGGGGACAACCGTGGTTGGGGGCCGTAGTAGCAATGGCTTGTTCCCATTCTTGGTTCCCTTTCCTTGGGACGCATGACGTGATCTCAGTTCCTTTCGAGGTTTCTTCACGTCTATTGCAGCGCAAGGGGCATGCTGCCGGCATATTCTGAGGCCACGTGGGTACCTACCTACTTACCTAGGTGCCTACCCAGGTATCGGGGTAAATACCTGCCAGCTTTGGTGACTCCCACTGAACTCAGTACCGGGACCTACGATAGAACCGCGCTATTGATATACCCCCCCACTTTCTTGGGGCCCAAGGTGGTTCGTGGGCTGATCTACGGGCAGGCTTCAGTTGCCACAGCCTCTGGCGACGATGTCGTCCGCGAGCCGGGGTTGGCTGTCACGCAGTCGGCGCTGGCTCGGCGGACGGGGACCAGCAGTGCAGAGGCGGAATAAAATACGCCCCAAGCCCTACTATACGCAGGTTCTAGGCAGCTCGGCCGCGATAACAAGCCAGTGCAGACGGAGGCGATAGTATATATACCTAAGTTAAGTGCTAGAGCCTAGCAGGTTGACATTTGCCGGAACTCGACCACCTCCGGTCCCAAAGTGGTTCTCATAGGCACGCTTGCCCCGTGCACTAATTAAACCACCATATCCGCGGCAAAATAGTTCCCGGCAGTTGGGACAGCGTATTTGCCACAAATGTCCCATCAACATGGGTCCGCGGGAGTTTTCTCCAGCTTCGGGAACAGGGGGAAGGAAGATCGCTTATAAGAGTCGAGCGGGCGCTCGCGTGGCAACCCGGTCGGCGCCTGGCCCCGAGCATCCCCACCATCTCCGCCGAGCCCCAACCGCCGTCAAGATGAAGTCCCTCGCGGCCACCCTCGCCTTCGCCGTGGCGCCAGCCTACGCCGGTCTCCGGTTCGGCTGCTCGACGCTGACCATCCAGCGCCTCGACCCCATCGTCGAGCCCGCCAAGGCCCCCTCGGCCCATCTGCACCACATCGTCGGCGGCAATGCCTTCACCGCGGACATGAAGGGCGACATCGGCTCCCAGGCCACCTGCACCACCTGCGAGATGTCCGAGGACTTCTCCAACTACTGGACCGCCGTGCTGTACTTCAAGCACCCGACCAACGGCACCTACGCCCGCGTGCCCGTCGTCAACAACGCCGCCCTCGCCCGCGGGACCACGGGCGGCCTGACCGTCTACTATACGCAGCACGACTTCTCCACCGACAACCTCAAGAAGCAGTTCATCACTGCCTTCCCGGTGGTACGTTGGGCCCGCCCTCGACGCCATGCGCGCCGTCCGGCGTCATCCCTACTGACCTCTGCCGCCAGGGCTTCCGCATGACCGTCGGCAACCCGACCACGAGCACGCTGGCTCAGGCCAAGGGCCACGTCGGCCTGCGCTACAACTGCCTGACGACTCTGCTCAACCGAGGCCCGGAGATGGCCGATTTCCCCGAGAAGCCCTGCCCTGCTGGCATCTTCGCCGTCCACCATTTCCCCGCGTTAGTAGCCTCCCTTCCGCGTGATGTCGCCGTCCCCCGTCGAAGGTCCCGGTACTGATCCTCTCCAGATGCTGGAACGGCAAGGACCTTGACAGCCCCGACCACCAGGCTCACATGTACAACACCATCACCCGGGACGGCTTCACCAACGCTCCCGCATGCCCGGCCTCCCACCCCGTGCGCATGCCGCAGGTGACGTACGTAAAGCGTGAACCCTCGGGCGCAAACGCCCAGTTGCTGACTCGCGGCCGGCAGGTACGAGACCGTCTGGGACACGACCAAGTTCAACAGCCTGTGGCCCGCAGGAACGCCGAACCCGTTCGTGTGGAGTTTCGAGGGCTCCAAGGGCTACGGCACGCACGCCGACTACTTGTTCGGCTGGAAGGGCGATTCGCTCCAGCGCGCCATGAACAAGTCCGAGTGCTTCTACGACGGCTGCGGCTCCATCACGAAGCAGGCCATGACCCAGGCCAACAAGTGCACCGTCAAGGACATTGTCGGCGAGAAGACCGACGGATGTGCGTCCACTTTTCGTACCCGGCCGCCCGATTCGTACACTGACACGCCGCAGGGCTCACATCGCTGCCGGGCAGGTAGACCGGCGAGGCTGGAACGTCCGACGTGGCAAGGGACGCGGCAAGGGTTTGGTAGCAGGCGGTCAGAGACAGTTTGGACTCTCTTTCGTGACCGAATTACCGGCTCAATTTGCTTCACCTTGTGGCTCTGCAAGGATATTGTTAGTTCGGCATTTTAGATCGATGTAGCGCCAAGCCCCTTTTGTTGCAGCAAAGCCCTGGTAGACAGCAACCAACCTTTGCCACCTGATCCCGAGCGCCGTTGGACCAGGGGCTCTCCGAGCCGTACGGCGTTGCCCTGGCCATGATTCAGATGCCAGATTAAACTACTCGACGAAAGGAGCAGCTTCCTTCTGTTGATTAGTCCAGCATCTTCATCGGGTGAAGTTGTAGACTATGCAACTGGCAGGCCTGCTGGCGACCATCTGCACGGGACATTGGTCATCGCCACGGTCTCTCGGCTAATTAGAAGCGCCGATGCCCTAGGGTTCAGTTCTTGCGAACCAGTTTTGATGATTGCGGTGGAGATTGGCGACGTAAGAAACGAAGCCATGTGAAGCCATGTGCACTACAGCACATGGCCTGCGGTGCCAGTGTCGTCAGGTCCGGGAACTTGGCGATCTGGACTATCACCATCAAAGTAGGTCGTTGGGCGGTTTAGCTATAGTACAGTAGGTAGCCGAGGCGCCGAAGGGTGTAAGAAACTTCCCCCAAAGCTAAATCGAAAGCTGAAGACTAGATCGGGACTGGAGGAGCCCCGATCATGACATACACAGCAATAGGAAGGAGTCCAGCTCTTGACGCGGAAACGGCTTTGCCTTATTCAAGTTTGGTGTCCAATTAGAGACACACCCGTCGTCTATGATTAGGTACACTGGTAGTCTTACATGGTCCCACTGTATCCATGCTACATAAACTCAACTTGCGATCCAGTGATTAGACGCCTAGCGATCGACACTATCGACGACCATGCGCGTCCGGCCCGACGAGCCAACGACTCGCCCGTAAAAGTACCGCCGCCCCAGCTCGGCAACTCGCTTCTCGGCCTCCCCGCGACGCACCGTCGATAGGCCGGCCACGTCGCGCAGCATGTCCGAGTCGGCGACGTAGTAGGCCGCGCCGGCCACGGAGCGCGGGTCGACGGGCATATGCGGCCAGCGCACGAACATGGAGGCGGTCAAGATAAGCACCATGCTACCCAGCACCGCGAGGCTGGCGTGCGTGCAGGCCACATTCGCCATGTAGGTCTGCGTCAGCGAGAAGGGGACGTTAGCCAGCAGCACCGGCATCAGCTCCGCCGCCACGGCCGTCAGCGCCGTCGCGAACAGCAGCGGGCTACGCCGCTGTGCTGCCGCCCACACGCCACTGAAGGCGTTCGTGGGCCGCGTGAGCAGGATGGAGCGTGAAGCCGGCTGTGGCTCCTTCGCCATGAGCATAAAGGGCTCTGCTGTGACGACGCCTGTAGTGGAAACACAGCCGTGATCAGCGGGGCTGCGAATTTCGGCCGACCTCGTGGGCAGGAGGAGAAAAGGGGAAGGGACGTAACTCACTCATGAAGAAAGCCGTCCAGAAGGCGGTGATGATGCTGCCCAGTGCGGCAAAAAGAAGCCTGACGCCAAAGGTCTGGCTGTCCATGAACAGCTCAAAGGCGTTGTCCTCCCGCAGCAGGTGGTAGTAGATGATCAGCGCCATCAAGCCTAGGAGCAGTGCCATGAAGACGGCCCGGGCCCCAAGCGTCAGGGCCAGGAACGGCACGTGGCGCGGTCCAAACCTGGACAGAAGGCCCTCGCTGCTCTGCCAGCCGTGGGAGCCGACGCCATCAGGCTTTTCGGAGACGGGATCTCGGAGGGGGACGATGCCGTACCCGCGTATCGGCTCGCTGCTGCCCTCACCACCGTAGAGAGAGCTGCTATTTCCGGCACTGGCCTCCCCAAGGCCGTCCTCCTTGCTAGTGTCTCTCTCGTCGCCGTCAACCGACGTGGCAAAGTGAGCCATGCCGAAGCGGCCGTCGGCGAACA
>Ga0247771_1000594_pt1 | contig 11255 bp, 7 predicted proteins | sample UWRJL197509C6_FD_179948 | JGI IMG/M metagenome (GOLD analysis project Ga0247771, IMG submission 179948) | Plant litter microbial communities from Arlington Agricultural Research Station in Wisconsin, United States - UWRJ-L197-509C-6 | ecosystem: Environmental > Terrestrial > Plant litter >...
TGACGATCTTGTCCATCTGCCGGTAGTCGTTTACCGATATGGTGTTCTCCATCTGTCGAGGGTCAGCACGTCGGTCGCACGGCGGCACCGAGCCCGGGTGACCTACATCAGGCTTGGGCGGGCTTAGCTGGAACTGGATCAGACCGATCTTGGCCTTCTCCATCCGTATTGGGCCCGAAGCATTCTTGAGCACGGTCTGGGTCAAGACCAAGCCGTCCACCAGCTCGCTGTCCTCGATGGTACCGCCGACCTTCTTTATTATCCGGATGTTCTTCAGGTCCACGTTGTCGGCCGTCTTGATGTCTATGGTCTTCGTGACGGCGTTGACGGCCATGGGCCCCAGCAGGTTGGAGTATTGTGACACAATCTTGGACGAGAGGGACGTGTTCGCCGCCTGCAGGAGGGCGGCCGTGTCCGACAGGGAAATGGGTTGTGACATGTCGTGGAGAACACTGACCGCCTCGGCCGCGGCCCTTTGGAAGGCCTCGGATATGACGGACGGGTGGATTCCCTTGGACAGCAGCCGGTCGGCGGCGCCGAGGAGGCTCCCGCAGATGACCACGACCGATGTTGTGCCATCCCCCGCCTCGACGTCCTGCGCGTTTGACAGGTTGACAAGCATCTTCGCCGTGGGGTGCATTACCGACATGCTCTTGAGCATCGTGCTGCCGTCGTTGGTGATTATCGTCTCGCCCTTGCCGCTCCGGATCATCTTGTCCATGCCCCGCGGTCCGAGGGACGTCCGTATCGCATCGGCCACGGCTAGAGCCTGTTAGTATCACCATGGACACCGCATCCCGCTCGACTACCCACCTCTGGCGGCCACAATGTTGGAGGACCGAACGGCCATGGGCTTCTCCTTGTCCTAACAACGGGGTCAGCTCGTCGCCTCTGGGCGGCTAGTCGAGGGTCTGCATACCCGGAAGGTAGTATTTGCTGCCCCCGTACCGGAGGAAGCTGTAGCAGCCATAATGACGCAGTATATCTCGTTTTGGTTTAAAAGTGGTTTGGGGGGAGTGTGAGAGAGCTTCTTCTTGTGGTGCTCTTCCTGCTGCCTCCTAGCAAAGCTCGGGTGCAGATATGCGGCGGCGGGGTCTCAAAATTTTGGACGACCCGGAAGGGACTTGTTCCCGCTCCGGCGCCTGGCGCCCGCTAACGCAAAAGAGGTTAGACCGCCCTTCAGCCTCGCAGCTTGAGAGCTCCAGGCCGCAACTGGCTTACGGAGCGCTTTCTCGCCGACACCGACCAAACATCAATCCTTGACGACCACGACCACCAACAACGACGATCGCCGGCGGAGACTGCTTCTTTTCATCTTCTTGCTTTCTCGCCAAACCACACGAAAGCGTTCCGGAGTCCGCGACCCGACTCCGCAGTCAATATGGTAGGCAAAACGGCACCGACGGCTGGCGCGACCGAGCTGACCAAGTCTCTAGCCGTCCGCCACCGGCCAGAGTTGGGAGAAGTACAAGAAGAACTTTGCGGACGACGAGATCGAGGAAAAGAAGATCACGCCGCTTACCGATGAGTCGGTCACCCCGGCTGGCAGCCTACCGTCGGCCCGACGCTGACTCTCGAGGCAGGGACATCCAAGTGCTCAAGACGTACGGCGCCGCACCCTACGGCGCCTCTCTCAAGAAGCTCGAACAGCAAATAAAAGAGAAGCAGCAGAGTGTCGACGAGAAGATCGGCGTAAAGGTTGGTGCCGCGCCGCCGCAGCCGACCCCGGAACGGATGCTGATCGGACCGTAGGAATCGGATACCGGTCTCGCACCACCTCACCTCTGGGATGTCGCGGCCGATCGTCAACGCATGTCGGAAGAGCAACCGCTTCAGGTAGCGCGGTGCACCAAGATCATCGCGGACGAGAAGGACGAGGCCAAGAGCAAGTATGTCATCAACGTCAAGCAGATCGCCAAGTTCGTTGTCCAGCTCGGCGACCGCGTCTCGCCCACGGACATCGAGGAGGGCATGCGCGTCGGCGTCGACCGCAACAAGTACCAAATCTTGTTGCCCCTGCCGCCCAAGATCGACGCGAGCGTGACCATGATGACGGTGGAGGAGAAGCCCGACGTCACGTACGGCGACGTGGGCGGCTGCAAGGAGCAGGTCGAGAAGCTGCGGGAGGTGGTGGAGATGCCCCTGCTCTCGCCGGAGCGCTTCGTCAACCTCGGCATCGACCCGCCCAAGGGCGCCCTGCTGTACGGACCCCCCGGCACGGGCAAGACGCTGTGCGCCCGCGCCGTGGCCAACCGGACCGACGCCACCTTCATCCGGGTCATCGGCAGCGAGCTGGTGCAGAAGTACGTCGGCGAGGGCGCGAGGATGGTCCGCGAGCTGTTCGAGATGGCGCGAACCAAGAAGGCCTGCATCATCTTCTTCGACGAGATCGACGCTATTGGCGGCGCTCGTTTCGACGACGGTGCCGGGGGCGACAACGAGGTGCAGCGGACGATGCTGGAGCTCATCACGCAGCTCGACGGCTTCGACGCCCGCGGCAACATCAAGGTCATGTTCGCCACCAACAGGCCGTCGACGCTCGATCCCGCCCTCATGCGGCCCGGGCGCATCGACCGCAAGATCGAGTTCTCCCTGCCCGACCTGGAGGGCCGGGCCAACATCCTGCGCATCCACGCCAAGTCTATGTCGGTGGAGCGCGACATCCGGTGGGAACTCATCTCCCGGCTGTGTCCCAACGCGACGGGCGCCGAGCTGCGGAGCGTGTGCACCGAGGCGGGCATGTTCGCCATCCGCGCGCGCCGGAAGGTGGCGACGGAGAAGGACTTCCTGAGCGCCGTCGACAAGGTCATCAAGGCGAACCTCAAGTTCAACTCCACGGCCTCGTACATGCAGTATAACTAGAGGAGGACGGCGGGGGAAGGGGGGCTGGTGGTATTGTACGAGTATGTACTTGCAGCAATCCAAGACGATGGGCCTTCGTAGACGACATCGGGGCATATGAGGTCCCGGGCACAATCTATCGTGTGTTGCCAGCGACTAGTGCCCAACATCCAGCCGGGACCGGTCTGGAGACTTTGCCCTGTGATTTATTGTACGATACTCTGCACCTACTCGTCTCGGTTCTGAAGTCCTAGGTCGTTTTACGTACAAGATTGTTCCCAACGATGCCGTTGCACCGCAGAGGACGTCGAACGGGATTTAATAGAACGACAAAGTCGTGGAATGGAGGAGAAATATAAGGCCATCAAGGCCGCTGATGAATGTACATCTACTCGTTGGGGAGGGTATCTCGTGGAACACTGCCCCATGCTAACCACATATCATGCATGGATATCTCGACGTTCCTCTCATGCGCCCGCGGGTGGTGAATACAACCGTCCTCCTCCTTCCGCGGCGTGATGCCGTCTTGGGTGTCCGTCGTCTCGTCTCGTCCCTCTATCCCTCTATGAACGGCAGACAGCCCAGGCAGACGACGTCCCCGTCGGCGCCTCTTTCCACGCAGCACCGGCTGCACACCATCTGCCTGTGCCCGGACCCGCCGGCGGCCCAGGCGTCCTTTCCCGTCCGCTGGCCCGGTCCCCCTCGCGGGCGGGCGCCGTCGTTCTCGCCGCCGACGTCCTCCATGGCGGACGACGGCAGGTCGCCCAGCAGCATGCCGCCCGCGTCGCGGCCGTGGTCGCCGGGCCGCCAGCCCAGGCACTGGCGGATGCAGACGAAGCAGCTCCGCTTGCCGCAGCCCTGGCAGTCGGCGAAGGAGTCGAGGTCCGACTTCTTGGTGGGCCGGCGGTGGCAGATGTGGCAGGGGCTGAGGACGGCCGGCGCCGTGCGGCCGCCCGGGTGGTGGTGTTGTTGTTGTTGTTGCTGCTGGTGGTGGTGCTGCTGGGGCCGGCCCGCGTTGGCCGTGGTGTGCTGCAGGGCCAGGCCGTCGGTGCGGTGCTGACGCGAGCCGGGCGACCCGGTGCGCGGCCGGTCGCGGTGCTCGTCGGCCCTGTCGTCGTCGACGCGTATCCGCTTGGCCAGGGGCAGGATGCGGCGGTTGACGAGGAAGGCGGCGGCGTTGAGGCCGTCGTCGGCCGCGGCGGGCTCGGCGTGGTAGAGGGCGCGGTCGCCGCCGTGCTTCAGCGTGACGACGACGTTCTGCTGGTGCGGGCCGCCGGCGGCCGCGTCGCCGTCCAGGAGCGGCGGGCCCCGGCAGGCGCGGCCGCACAATTGCAGGTGGATGTCGGCGGCGGCGTCGGCGTCGTCTCGCCGTCTCTTCTTGGAGGGGACGACGGCGCCGTGCTCCTGCGTCACCGAGGGCATGGCTTGGGCTGGGACGGGATGGCGAGGGAGGCGATTACGTCGAATTTCGGGCGCGTTGCGTCGTGGATGGCACCGAATGCGATGGACGGCGTGTTGATGGCATGGAGGGAAGTGGTGAGGGAGGCGGAGAGCGAAGGTGGTGTCTCTAAACCTGGAAGGGGAGGTCGGCCAGGTTGGTGCGTCGAGGCGCAGAGGCGGGTGGAGGTTGGACCGTTCGAAGTGACGACGTTCCCGGTTGGGTGGATGCCAGGTGGGAAGGCCGCTGTGGATCGACTTTTGGGACCGCTGAAACTCGATCTACAGAAGGTGTTCCAGCAGCTTCCGCCCTGTATTACGGCAAAATCGCCCCTGAACGGTGCAGCTTTGCGGGCGCTGCAGCGGCACGGCCCCAGAAGGTCTAAATCGGTCTAAATCCGGATTGCTGCTGCCGTCCGCTGCATCCTCACACCACTGCACAACCCGCCACATTCACCCCTGATTGGAGGCTGGTGACTGGGCACGATCACGTGCGCCATCCAAGATGGGTCGCTGGGGAAAGCGTCTTTCAAGGGTTCTCGAACGATTCCGTCCGTCTCCGCCCTCTCCCACACCTCATACCCTCGCATCCTCGCAGCATCCCAACCCCGACGATCCCCGCGACTTGGTTTCGAATCCTTTTAGCGCGAACCCTAGAGACCGGAGCAGCCATCAAGATATGAGTCGCGCAGGCAAGCTTGCCCCCGAGGTCAATCGGTAAGTTCGCCCTTCCGGCCGCGTCAGTGCCACATTCCCCGCCCGGCGCGGTCGTCCCAGCGCCGGCCACTCCGGGCATCACGGGCCTTCCGGACCGACATCCCCCCTCCATCAAGAGGTCCCTCGCTGACGCGACGCCATGGATAGAGCTTTATTCGTAAAGAATCTAAGGTTGGTTCTCCCTCCGCGGCGCCGTCGTGCCTGCCGGGTCTGACTTTCTCCCCACAGCTACAGCGTGACGCCCGAAGACCTCTTCGAGCTCTTCGGCAAGTTCGGCCCTATTCGGTATGCCCATCCCCGCGACGACCACGGCGCACGTCTGGCCGGGCCCTGCTGACCATGACACAGCCAAGTGCGACAGGGCATCGCTACGAACACCAAGGGCACCGCCTTCGTCGTCTATGAGGACGTGATGGACGCGAAGCAGGCCTGCGACAAGCTCAACGGCTTCAACTTCCAGAACCGCTACCTCGTCGGTACGTGCTCCCGTCGCGACGACGCTGCTTTCTTCTCCCGGCGGTGCTGACTCCCCGTTTCCAGTTCTCTACCATCAGCCCGAGAAGATGGCCAAGTCAAAAGAGGAGCTCGAGGCGCGCAAGGAGAATTTAGCGCAGTTGAAGAAGCAGCACGGCATCGATTGACAATTAGACGGGTCTGCAGACAGCCAGCAGTCACGACCTCGTCGGTCTGTAGGCCCGTCTTCTCCTTCCACGCCGCCGGCCGCGCGCTCGGGGTCCCAGACGTCCCAGACGTCCCCGACGACCAAGAAGGCCAGGCCGGGCCACACGGCGCACACGGCGCACACGCGGAGCCGCATTCCCAACTTTGTGCGCAAACTACTCCCCACGGTACCGGAGATTGCTTGATACCGATGTATCTGCCGAGACATGGACTGGCAGGCGGGCGCGATACGGATCCGGGCCGCCGTCGCGCGACACAGCATTGCCCCTCGATTCTCTCCGGCTGGAGAGCGGAACAGGTCTTACGAGCCGCCATGATTGTTTTCTCGTTGGTTTCGGATGGTGCTTTCGGAATCTGAAAAGTGGCGTTTCACGTTCCCCCCTCCGCCCGGCTATGGGCCTCGGATGGCGAGGGCTCGGAAGGGGTTCATTACTAGGAGATTGATCTTTGCAACGGCGTAGGGAGGCTCTGGGTTCGTTCTCCGCAAGAGAATGCAAAGCCGGGGTGAGCAACGGCCATCCACTCCTCTCGCCAACCTTTTTTCTCCCGCTGTACCGTGAGCTCCGTGACGAGGCCGGGACTGTACCGAGTGCTAAAACTCCTCGAACCGCTGCTGTAGTACGAGGGCGACGAGCGCAGCTACGACGATAACGGCCAAACCTCGAGCGAAGTTGAATGGCGTCTCTTGGGCTTTCAGAGACACCTCAGCGTAGACGGAGATCGTTGGCCTGACCTTGAGGACACATGGAACCACCTCGTGATCGGGACCAGCTCACCGCCGTAAGTACCACAGCAGTCCACCGAGTGAATGGTCGATTCTCCGAACACACGTCAGTGCAGAGACATCACAAGACGCTGCAGGTCCCAGCGGATTCCAGGCTTCCAGGTTCCATGTCTGGGATTTGCCAGCGGCTCCGCCACGCGGCTGAGAGCGCCTATGGGTGGAGTCCCGCTCGGCTTTTGGCGGGCGACCAGACCCGCTGTCATCCGTTTCCCATTTACCAGACGCAAATGAGGCTGCAATCTCGACGTCCACTCATGCCGCCCCCATCTGGCCAGCGAGGCCGTGACTCTTGCCGAGCATCTTCTTCCTTCTCTTAGACGTGTAGTTATACGCCCACGCTTTTCTATTTCCCGGGTTCCCACCCTTCCCCGAGCCGCACGCCCGAACCGAGCAGCGTCGACGGCCGACCGCCCCCGTCTCGACCGGGGCTGAGAGCTTCCGAGCCGCGAAGAGAGCTCCTCGACAGACCATCGCGGGCGCTCCCCGTGCCTCCGAGGCCGCCCGACCGGGCCATGGCCGTCCCGGGACATGTCGTCGCGGCCGTCGCCCGGCTCGCCAAGGACGTGCCCGTCGTCACGGCCGTCCCCTCCGCTCCGCTGGCCGGGGCCGGGCCCGGCTTCGCCATCGCGACCGTCGGCGTCGACCCCGTCCCGCCGCCGCCGCCCGTCGGCGCGATAGTGGTCACCATGACGCCCTCGGCGACGGCGACGGCGAGCGTGCCGACGTCGACCCTCTCGCCGCAGCAGAGCGGCGACGGCGCCGATAATACCGGCGAGTGCCGCCTGCTCGGCCCCTTCGCCCTCATCGTCCAGCTCGCCCTCGGCGGGTTGGCGTTGCTGTCGTTGGTGTACAAACGCTGGAGGGAGCGGCCGCAGCGGCCGCTCAAGATCTGGTTCTTCGACGTGTCGAAGCAGGTCGTCGGCTCCGTGCTCGTGCACATAGCCAACGTCTTCATGTCCATGTTGACCTCGGGCAAGGTGTCCATTAAGCTGGACCCCGGCACGGTGGCGGCGGGACAGAGGATGCTGATGAGGAGGGACGACTACACCCCGAATCCCTGCTCGTTTTATCTCTTGAACTTGGCTATCGACGTAGGTTCCTCCCACCCCCCCTTCCCTCCCCCCTGGCCGGTCGAGCAGGCCGAGGCTGACGGTTCTCGCAGACGACACTGGGCATCCCGATTCTCATCGTCCTCCTCCGCGTCACCACGGGGCTGGCGGCGTACACGCCGTTCGGCAAGCCGGCCGAGTCGATCCAGTCGGGCAACTACGGCCGGCCGCCGCGGGCGTGGTGGTGGTGCAAGCAGAGCATCATCTACTTCTGCGGGCTGTTCGGCATGAAGATCTGCGTGCTCATCCTGTTCCTCATGCTGCCGTGGATCTCGCGCGTGGGCGACTGGGCGCTGCGGTGGACCGAGGGCAACGAGCGGCTGCAGATCATCTTCGTCATGATGCTGTTCCCGCTCATCATGAACGCGCTGCAGTACTACATCATCGACAGCTTCATCAAGCAGAAGACGCCCCGGGAAGACGATGACGACGGCGCCGCCGCCGACGGGCCCGAGTACGACGGCCTGCCGGCCAGCGACGACGACGACGACTCGGAGGACGAGCTCGCCGAGGTGGAGCCGCGCCAGCCCAAGCCAGCCCCGGCGGGCCCGGCGGACCGCGAGTACGATCCGGCGGTGGACGGAGACAGCCCGACGGTCATCGGGAGCAGCTCCAGCCAGCGGTCGCAGGGGGCGAAGCTGCTCCCCAAGGAGTTGTATCCGCACGAGTAGCGGCCGCGACGGCGAGCCCGGGCCTTGCGCCTTGTACTCCGCAGCGCTCCACACCACTCGGCATTTCGTGTCTTTGGGTCCGGCCCCCGGGCTGGAAGGCGTCCTATGTCAGTTAGCATCTGTACCATGGCGCAGGCGTGGTCGGCATCTGTTCCCCCGAATCAAATTGGTTATCTTGTTGATCACATCCGCCTTCCGTGGGCCATCCGGCGTCTCGTGTCCGTACCTTTGGCCCAGCAGGGCATGTCTCGGCGGGAATTAGCGTAAGCACTTCATCTAACGGCACCTTGAGAGGATATGGCTGGTCTCTTAGGCTACGGAACGTCCGTCTCGTCAACTTTGGACCACAACCAGTTCCATTCGTTCTCCAGACCTGAGCAGCCGTCGCTCAGCCCGACACAACCCAAGCAGAGAACCGCCCCTGTCTCGTATTGTTGCGACGAATCCAACCAAGACGTCAAGGTCAAAACTGCAAGGAAGTGCTGTATAGCGCCAGACGCAAGTGACACGTGAATGCTGATGGTCCGCAGTCTTCCTCAAAAGCACCCTCTCGTGGGATACCGATAGTCCACCGAGTTGATGCACAGGTACTACTGCTCCTCGGGGAGGAAGGGGTTGTATATGGACAGGTGCCCGTCGCCCCGCGAGTATACCCACGTCGTATCCGTCAGCAGGCCGTCTCCGTCGATCTCGACGACGTCGGTGAGCGGCAGGTCGTGGCCAGAGTCAGCGTTCTACCAAGCTTTCTTGGCGAATATGTCGTTGTACATACAATTGAAATGACAAAGTATCTCCTCTCTCCGACTGGCCTTAGCACTTGCCGCGAATAGGAAATTGTGCCGGGTCTGGATAGATATTTGTTTAGTATCGACGAGGAAGACCGACACCTTGGGACTTCTGCGGCTCCAGCGGGGAAGGATATCAAAACGATGCCCCACCCGTGCAGCACATCACCACGAGCGCGTCCCACCCCTTCAACGCGTTTCCCAACCTCACCGATGCTGCTCGCTGGACAGACTGCGCCCACGAATGCAGGGCCAACAACCCAGGTCGATACGTCGACCTACCTTGAACCAGCGCTTCTCCGATGAGCTTGCCTCGCAGCAGACTTTGTCGGCTTGACAGCCGTCGATTGGACGCCACAGATGAGGCTGCGCACCACCTCCATGCGAGTCTGCAGCTCAGCCACGGATGCATCCGTCGGCTGCCGCTGAAGGCAGACGTCGCGACCATCGCTATGGTGTCGACATTCTCGATGGAGACAAGCTTGCACACCAGCAGCGCAAAACAGCCGACGCTCTCCCCACCGGCCAGCGGCGTCAAGGAATGTAAGGCAAACGGTTCAGTGGCACACGTCTATCTGCATCCCTTGGTTGGGCACCTGCTGATGCTGGAGGTTAGGTGACCCCGCGGAAGTGCCTGCCGAGAGAGCTTGGCCCGACTGCCTCGTCGACATCGTGTGGCCGATAGCCCAAGCCGCTACAAGAGACAATGCGCCTCTTGGAACGGAGCGCCGCTGGCGACATCCGCCTAACGAAGGACTATCTTGACGACGAGATTCCCCTGTACGCAATACTTTCGCACACATGGGGCAGCGAAGAGGTCCTCTTCCAAGACCTAACGAACGGCACGGGCGAGAACAAGCTTGGGTACGAGAAGATCCAATTCTGCGGAAACCAGGCCTGGGAAAATGGTTTACGATACTTCTGGGTGGACACATGTTGCATCGACAAGTCAAACAACGCCGAGCTGTCCGAGGCCATCAACTCCATGTTTCGCTGGTACCAGAGGGCGGCCAAATGCTACGTCTACCTGACCGACGTCTCGACGCCCACCTTAGACGCCAAGGACAAGCTCAGCTGGGAGCCAGCATTTGAGAAGAGCAGGTGGTTTACCCGTGGGTGGACCCTGCAGGAGCTGATTGCCCCGGCGTCTGTTGAATTCTTCTCAAAAGAGGGCGTGCGGCTGGGGAATAGGAAGTGTCTTGAGCATCGTATCCACCACATCACAGGACTTCCTCTCACAGTCCTTCGAGGCAGCCCCCTGTCCGGCTTCACCATCTCCGAGCGGCTTGCATGGGTACAACATCGCGAGACGACGCGAAAGGAAGACAAGATGTACTCGCTACTAGGCATCTTTGGCATTTACCTGCCACTGATCTACGGCGAGGGTGAGGAACACGCATTCCGACGACTTCGGAGAGAGTTAGAAGGAATCATGAACACCGAGACCTCGCCGATACCCATCGCAAATGATGCAACAGAGAGGAGCGGCATCCACCAGACGTTTTCTAGCCAGTTTCCAGCCCCGTCTTCATTGTTATCACAGGTGGGCAAAGGCTGGAATTCAAGTTCACAAACTCTTAAGGGGCATAGCGCTTGGGTCAGCTCAGTCGCCTTCTCGCCCGACGGCTGGCAGCTTGCATCAGCATCTAGCGACAAGACCGTCAAGCTCTGGGATGCGCATACAGGCGGCTGCATTGCGACGTTCGAGGGGCATAGCAGTGGGGTCTACTCAGTCGCCTTCTCGCCCAACGGCCAGCAGCTTGCATCAGCATCTGACGACAAGACCGTCAAGCTCTGGGATGCGTATACAGGCGGCTGCATTGCAACGTTCGAGGGGCATAGCAATTGGGTCTACTCAGTCGCCTTCTCGCCCGACGGCCGGCAGCTTGCATCAGCATCTGGCGACAAGACCGTCAAGCTCTGGGACGCGCATACAGGCGGCTGCATTGCAACGTTCGAGGGGCATAGCAGGGAGGTCTACTCGGTCGCCTTCTCGCCCGACGGCCGGCAGCTTGCATCAGCATCTGGCGACAAGACCGTCAAGCTCTGGGACGCGCATACAGACGGCTGCATTGCAACGTTCGAGGGGCATAGCAGTGAGGTCTACTCGGTCGCCTTCTCGCCCGACGGCCGGCAGCTTGCATCAGCATCTGACGACAAGACCGTCAAGCTCTGGGGTGCGCAGTCGGGGCGAGGGGCATAGCAGTTATGTCATCTCCATCGCCTTCTC
>Ga0247771_1000595_pt1 | contig 11251 bp, 13 predicted proteins | sample UWRJL197509C6_FD_179948 | JGI IMG/M metagenome (GOLD analysis project Ga0247771, IMG submission 179948) | Plant litter microbial communities from Arlington Agricultural Research Station in Wisconsin, United States - UWRJ-L197-509C-6 | ecosystem: Environmental > Terrestrial > Plant litter >...
TCCTGGGTGACGAAGCCGAAGCCCTTCTCGGTGTCGTACCACTTGACCTTGCCGGTCGGCACTGCCCTCACCATTCCCTTGCTTTCACATGACGAAGCGCCCTGGGGCGTACCCAGGACGCGTTCTTCCCAGAGTAGCCAGTAGACCGGCGTGCGGGCACCTCCGATTGCGCGACTAGTCTCGGCGGCATGACCGCTCCGAAGCTGATGCCGCTGGCACTGGCCTTGTTCGCGTTGGGTCTCGTGGCGATCGTCGTGGTGTTCGCTCTGTTCGCGGCGGGCAAGTCCGACTTGCCCGTGTGGCTCAACGTCGCCGCGTGCCTGTTGACCCCGATCGGTCTCGGCTTGGGCGTGCTCAGCGCGGTGCGGAACTCCCGAGCGAAGCGGCGCTGAGCCGTTTCGCGTTCTCCCGCAGCCACGCCGGGAACCCGGTGAGGTCGGGGAACACGACGTCGGCTCCTTCTTCCGCCAACTCGTCCGCCGAGCACGGCCCGGTGGTCACCCCCACGGCCACGGCTCCGGCGGCTTTCGCCCCGCGCACGTCGCCGACGTGGTCGCCCACGTAGACGGCCGCGCCGTGCAGCACCAGCGCCTCGGCTTTCCCGGTGGACCACACGCCGCCGACCAGGTGGTCGACCTCCCACCCGAACGCCGCCAGGTGCAGTGCCGCGTTCTGCCGGTACTTCCCGGTGACGACCACCACGTCCCCGCCCAGGTCACGCACGGCCGCAAGCGATTGCGCCGCGCCGGGCAGCGCCACGGTCGACGGGATGACGACGTCGGGGTACAGCGCCCGGAAGCGGGCGATCAGGTCCGGGATCTCCTCCTCCGGCACGCCGTTCTCCCGGTAGACCATGTCCAGCGGCGGTCCGAGGTGGGCGGCGAAGGCTTCGCCGTCGAGGGTGTAGCCGGTCTCCGCGGCCACCGTGTCCATCACGGCCGCCATGCCCGGCCGGGGGTCGATGAGGGTCATGTCCAGGTCGAATCCCACGGTCAACGGCACCGGCCCACTCTACGTGGATCGACGAAAAGTGGTCCCCCGTCCAGGTGATGGACGCCCCCGCGGGATGTGCCAGGCTCAGGCACGTGAGTCGACCTGCCGAGAGCCCGTTGCGCGAGAGCCTCCTCACCGCCGCGGCGGACGAACTGGCGGCCAACGGCTTCTCCGGGCTCCGCATGGCGGACGTCGCGGGCCGGGTGGGTGTGAGCAGGCAGACCGTCTACAACGAGTTCGGCACCAAGCTGGGCCTCGTCCAGGCAGTGGCGCTCCAGCGGACCGCGGAGTACCTGGTCGGCGTCGAACAACGACTGGTCGACGCGCCCCGCCCGTTCGACGGGATGCGGAACGCGTTGACGTTCCTGCTGGAACAGGCCGCGCGGGACCGCCTGGTGTCGTCCGTGGTGACGGGCGCGGACGCCGAGGACCTGCTGCCGTTCCTCACCACCAGGGGCCTGCCCGTGCTGCTGCCCGCGACCGAGGTCGTGGCGAGGCAGCTCACGCGCCAGTGGCCGGACCTGCCCACCGAGCACGTCCGCCAGGTCGCCGAGACGATCGTGCGCCTGGCGCTGAGCCATCTCCTGATGCCCAGCGGCACTCCCGAGCAGGCCGTCGACGCCATGCTCGCCGTGGCGAAGGCCGCACTCCCCTCTTAAGCACGCCGCACTGCCGGGACACACCCGCTTGTTGCCATGATGTGGCGACAAGCCCTCCAGGAGGTTCACCGGTGGTCGCCATCCGCCCCAAGGTCGCACGCCTCAAGGCGAGCGCCGTCCTGCTCGGTCCCGCGTTCGTGGCGGCCATCGCGTACGTCGACCCCGGCAACGTCGCCACGAACACCGCCGCGGGCGCGCGGTACGGGTACCTGCTCGTCTGGGTGCTGGTCGTGGCGAACGTGATGGCGGGGCTGGTGCAGTACCTGTCGGCGAAGCTCGGGCTGGTCACCGGGATGTCGCTGCCGGAAGCCGTGCGGGACCGCATGCCCAAGCCCGTCCGGCTCGCTTACTGGACCCAGGCGGAGGTGGTGGCGATGGCCACCGACCTCGCGGAGGTCGTCGGCGGGGCCATCGCGCTCGGCCTGCTGTTCGACCTCCCGCTGCTGGTCGGCGGCCTGATCACCGGGGTCGTGTCCACGGTGCTGCTGCTCGTGCAGGACCGCGGCGGGCAACGGCCGTTCGAGCGGGTCGTCACGACGCTGCTGGTGGTGATCGCGGTCGGGTTCGCCGCGGGCCTGGTCGTCGACCCGCCGTCGGCGGGCGCGACCGTCGGCGGCCTGCTGCCCCGGTTCGACGGCGCGGACAGCGTGCTGCTGGCCGCCGGGATGCTCGGCGCGACCGTGATGCCGCACGCCGTCTACCTGCACTCGGCGTTGGCCCGCGACCGGCACGGCAAGCCCGCCGAAGGTGCGCCGCGGCGCAGGCTCCTGGCCGCGACCAAGGTCGACGTGGTGATCGCGATGGTGCTCGCGGGCGCGGTGAACCTGGCCATGCTGCTGCTCGCCGCGAGTTCGCTCCAGGGCTCGCCGGACGTGGACGGCCTGGAGGGCGTGCACGCCGCCGTGGGCGCGCAGCTCGGCGGCGGGATCGCCCTGCTGTTCGCCGTGGGCCTGCTCGCGTCGGGCTTCGCGTCGACCGCCGTCGGCTGCTACGCGGGCGCGGTCGTGATGGACGGCCTGCTGCGGTTCCGCATCCCGCTGCTGACCCGACGGCTCATCACGCTCGTGCCCGCGCTGGTCGTGCTGTCGATCGGCGTCGACCCGACGCGGGCGCTGGTGCTGTCGCAGGTCGTGCTGTCGTTCGGCATCCCGTTCGCGCTGGTCCCGCTCGTGTGGCTGACCGCGAGCCGGTCGGTGATGGGCACGGACACCAACCGGGTCGGCACCACCGTGGCGGCCGGTGTCGTGTCGGTGGCCGTGATCGCCCTCAACCTCGTACTGGTCTACCTGACGTTCGCGTAGCTCACGCCCAGCGCGCCGAGCGCCGTGGTGAGCGTCCGCATCACGGCCAGCGTGTCGTCCAACGTCATCTCGGGGCTCTCGGTGTACCCGGCGGCGACCCGCTGGGTGACCTCGGTGAGCTGCGGCGTGTACCCGTAGCCCTCCAGCTCGGCCCGTTCCTCGACGCCGTTCACGACGATCGCGGCCGGGTTGTAGAACGGCTCCGGGATCTCGATCCGGCCGCCGCTGCCGACGATCGCGGCGGTCACGCCCGGCGTGCTGATCAGCGAGCACGTGAGCAAAGCGTGCGCGCCGCCCTCGTAGGCCAGCAGGAGGGCCGCGTCGGCGTCCACCCCGCTCGGCGCGAGCGACCCGTGCACGGTGATCGACTCCGGCTCGCCGAGGACCATGTGCGCGAACGACACGGGGTAGACGCCGAGGTCCAGGAGCGCGCCGCCGCCGAGAGCCGGGTTCCACAGCCGGTGCTCGGGGTCGTAGGAGGCGGTGAACCCGAAGTCGGCGTGCACCGCGCGGACGTCCCCGATCGCGCCCTCGGCGATCAAGGCCTTGACCCGGCGGATCAGCGGGTTGAACCGCGTCCACATGGCCTCCATGAGGAACAGGTTCCGCTCGCGGGCCAGGTCGACGAGCTCCTGGGCGTCGGCCAGCGTGAGGGTGAACGCCTTCTCGCACAGCACGTGCTTGCCCGCGAGCAGCGCCGCCTTGGTCACGGCGTGGTGCTGGGCGTGCGGGGTCGCCACGTAGACGACGTCGACGTCCGGATCGGCGAGCAGGTCCTCGGTGCCTCCGTAGGCACGGGGGATGCCGTGCTTCTCGGCGAACTGCTTCGCGCGCTCGTGCGCACGGGACGACACGGCCAGCACCTCGGCACCGCGCACCCGCAGCAGGTCCGAGGTGACGACGTCAGCGATACCACCGGGGGCGACGACACCCCAACGCACGGATTCGGTCACAAGGCCGCAGCCTAATCAGGCAAGATCGAGGTATGCGTCTCATCCTCAATCTGATCTGGCTGGTGCTGTGCGGGTTCTGGATGGCGGTGGGGTACGCGATCGCCGGGATCATCTGCTGCGTCCTGATCATCACCATCCCGTGGGGGCTGGCGTCGTTCCGGATCGCCAACTACGCGCTGTGGCCGTTCGGGCGCACGGTGGTCGATCGGCCGGACGCCGGGGCGGCATCGCTGCTGGGGAACATCATCTGGATCGTGTTCGCCGGGATCTGGCTGGCGATCGGGCACGTGTTCACCGGGATCGCGCTGTGCGTGACGATCATCGGGATCCCGTTGGGGGTGGCGAACTTCAAGATGATCCCGGTGTCGCTGATGCCGCTGGGGAAGGTCATCGTCGACATTCCGTAGTTTTCTTGTGGTTTCTGGGGTTTCTCGCGGCTTCTGGGGGTCTCGCGGTTGCTGAGGTCTCACGGCTGCTGAGGTCTCGCGGCGGGGGGTCCTCGCGGTGGCTGCGGGTTGCAGTGGGCTGCTTCCAGCGGCTGCCGGTTCCGGCGTGGTCGGGTCAGCGGCTGCGATTTCCAGCGTGCTGTGGCCGATTTGACATGGGGACCCCTCATTTCGGCCTTTGTCGGGCTCAAAAGGCGGTCCCAAGAGAGTCCCGCCCGACCACAATTTTAAGGCCGAAATCCCCATGTCAAATCGGCCACGTTCCGTGGCCCGCACCCGCCAGTACCAGCGTGGTTATTAGTCGATCCTGTGCCTGCTGGGTGAGCCACTACGTAGTCTTGGGCCTGCTTGTAGCTAATCAGTTGGCTGTTCAATCCCGGCCAGGCCGCCACCGACCCCGTGCCCGGGTGGTGGGCCACCTCGTTGCCTTGGGCCTGCTTGTGGCCAATCAGTTAGCTGTTCAGTCCCGGCCAGGCCGCCACCGACCCTGTACCCAGGTGGTGGGCCACTACGTTGCCTTGGGCCTGCTTGTGGCCAATCAGTTGGCCCTGTGCCTGCTTGGCGGTCGGGTGGGGCCGCTGGGTTTCTACAGGCCCAGCAGGGTTACTGCTTCCTCGCGCATCTGGATCTTGCGGACCTTGCCCGTCACCGTCATCGGGAACTCGTCGACCACGTGCACGTAGCGCGGGATCTTGTAGTGGGCGAGTTTGCCCGTGCAGAACTCGCGCAGCGCTTCGGCGGTGATCGGCTCCACGCCGGGGCGGAGGCGGAGCCAAGCCATCAGTTCCTCGCCGTAGCGGGCGTCCGGGACGCCGATCACCTGTGCGTCCAGGATGTCCGGGTGGGTGTAGAGGAACTCCTCGATCTCGCGCGGGTACACGTTCTCGCCGCCGCGGATCACCATGTCCTTGATGCGGCCGGTGATCATCACGTAGTCGTCCGCGTCCATGACCGCCAGGTCGCCGGTGTGCATCCAGCGGGCGGCGTCGATCGACTCCGCCGTCTTGTCCGGCTGTTCCCAGTAGCCGAGCATCACCGAGTAGCCGCGTGTGCACAGTTCGCCGGGTTCGCCGCGTGGGACGGTCTTCCCCGTGACGGGGTCGACGACCTTGACCTCCAGGTGCGGGCCTACCCGGCCGACGGTCGACACCCGGCGGTCCAGCGAGTCGTCGACGCGGGTCTGCGTCGACACCGGTGACGTCTCCGTCATGCCGTAGCAGATGGACACCTCGCGCATGCCCATCCGGTCGATGACCTGCTTCATCACCTCGACCGGGCACGGCGACCCGGCCATGATGCCGGTCCGCAGCGACGACAGGTCGTAGGTGTCGAAGTCCGGTTCGGCCAGTTCGGCGATGAACATCGTCGGCACGCCGTAGAGCGAGGTGCAGCGCTCCTCGGCCACGGCCCGCAGCGTCGCGGCGGGCGCGAAGCCCTGTGCCGGGATGACCATGCACGCGCCGTGCGAGGTGGCCGCGAGGTTGCCCATCACCATGCCGAAGCAGTGGTAGAACGGCACGGGGATGCAGATCCGGTCGACCTCGGTGTAGCCGACCAGCTCGCCGACGAAGTAGCCGTTGTTCAGGATGTTGTGGTGCGACAGGGTCGCGCCCTTCGGGAAACCCGTGGTGCCCGACGTGTACTGGACGTTGATCGGGTCGTCCGCCGACAGCTCCGGGAGGTCAGGGCGGTCCTCGGTGGCCAGCAGCGCCTCCCACTCGGGGCTGCCGAGCAGCACGACCTGCTTCAGGCCCGAGCACTTCGGCCGGACCTGCTCGATCATCCCGGCGTAGTCCGACGTCTTGAAGTCGCGGGCCGCGATCAGCGTGCGCACCCCGGACTGGTTGAGCACGTACTCCAGCTCGTGCACGCGGTAGGCCGGGTTCACGTTGACCAGGATCGCGCCGATCTTGGCCGTCGCGTACTGGGTGAACACCCACTCGGCCCGGTTCGGGGCCCAGATCCCGACCCGGTCGCCCACCCGCACGCCCGACGCGATGAGCCCGGCCGCGAGCGCGTCCACCACGGCGGCCAGCTCGCGGTAGGTCCACCGCCCGCCGGTCTCGCACTCGACGAGCGCCTCCCGGTCGCCGAAGCGCGCGACGGCGCGGTCGAAGTTGCCGCCGATCGTGTCCCCGAGCAGGGGAACGGTCGAGGTACCGGAGGAATAGCTGACCGTGGACACGACGACCTCCCGCGACGACGTTGAGCGCTACCCCACCTTCGCACGCCGGCGGGCCGAAGGCACCGCCCTCAGCTGTACGGCAGCTCCACGACCAGGCACGGCCCGCCGCTGTAGAGGCCCGCGTCGATCGCCAGCACCCGGTTGTCCGCGTACCGCAGCGGCCCGTCGATCTGCTCCGGCGGCACGCCCAGCTGGTCCGCGATGACGCTGTGCCCGTGCACGACGACCTTGCCGCCGAGCTGCTCCAGCATCTGGTCCGCGGTCTCCGCGCCCTGGGTGCCGCGGAACGCGTACCGCGTGGTCATCTTGCGCCAGCACTCCCACCAGTCGGTCAGGTCGTCGTCGCCCACGACCTCGCGCACGGCGTCGTTGACCTCGTCGATCGTGTCGCCCCACTCCAGGTACGCCAACGTGTCGGAGTGCATCAGCAGGTGGTCGTCGACCAGCGTCATCACCGGCCGGCTGGTCAACCACTGGATGTGCTTGTCCGTCAGCCGGTCCTGGTCGCTGCGCAGGCCGCCGTTCATCAGCCAGCTGCGCTCGAAGCTCCGGGAACTGGGCGCGCCGGGCACGGTCGTGTTGCCGAACCGGTGCATGCCGAGCAGCAGGACCTCGTGGTTGCCCAGCAGGGCGTTCACGCTGCCCCCGGCCTCGGCCGCCTCGTCGGACAGCCGCATGACCAGCTCGATCACCCCGATGCCGTCCGGTCCCCGGTCGACGAAGTCACCGAGGAACCACAGCTCGGACTCCCCACCGCACCAGTCGCCGTCGGAGTCGATCAGGTCGGCGAGGTGCAGGGAGCGAGCGAGTTCCGCGAGGTGCCCGTGCACGTCGCCGACCACGAAGAGCTTTCGCTGGTCGGTGTCCACACGCGCGACGATAGGCGACGCGCGGTGGTGCCGCCGAAAAGTCGATCAGACCGTCATCACGTTGTCAGATGTCGACCTAGCCCAGACCGGGCCACGCGAGGAACGCGCTCGCCTGCTCATCCCCCTTCCCCACCCCGGACGCGCCGCGCCGCCACAGCGCCAGGTACAGCTCCTCGGCAGTGCCGCTGATCACGTTCCGAGCCTCCCCGACCGCCACGACGTGCGGCTTCCCGCCCTCGGTCGCGACCGCCCACGACCGCTCGACGTCGGTGGCCCGCAGCTCGAGGGCCAGCGGCGGGTGCGCCCAGTCCCCGCCGTGCAGGAAGTGGGTGAGGAACTCGGTCACGCCGTCCGCCGCCAGGTCGGGGTCGATCGGCCGCACGTCGCCGACCGCGTTCTCCGCGTCCCAGTTGTGCACGACCGCCTCGTGCGCCTGTCTCCACCCGACGATCCGGGCCGTGGTTCTCCCCTCGGCGTTCCACCACGTCCACGCCTCGGTGTCCGCCGGGGTCGCCCGCTGCACGGCCAGGTACCGGGCGTTGATCGCCCGCCACCCCGCGACCCGGTCCGGACCGGTCTTCGCGGCCAAGGCCCCCTCGGCCTCGTCCGGCATCGGCCCGCCCGCCAGCAGCACCAGTTCCCACCAGGACTGGACGTCGGCGAGGTGCTCCACCAGATCCTCCACCGTCCACCCCGGACAGCTCGGGACCGCGGCCTCCAGCACTCCCGGACGGCTCACCACGTCGGCGAACCGCCGGGAGTACTGGTCGAGCACCGCGTCGTAGTCGATCGTCATGGTCCGGAAGGTACGACCGACCACCGACAATTTTGCGTACTACCAGGTCAGAAGGGGTTTGCGGAGTTCCCCACCAGGTCGGCGATCGACGTGATCACCTTGGTCGGGCGGAACGGGTACATCTCGGCCGTCGAGTCGGCGGAGATGCCGGAGAGCACGAGGATGGTCTGCAGACCCGCCTCCAAGCCCGCGCGGATGTCGGTGTCCATGCGGTCGCCGATCATCAGCGTGTTCGCCGAGTGCGTGCCCAGCGCGCGCAGCGCGGACCGCATCATCAGCGGGTTCGGCTTGCCCACGAAATACGGCTCACGGCCGGTCGCCCGTGCGATCAGCGCGGCGACGGCCCCGGTCGCGGGCAGGGAGCCCTCGCGGCTCGGGCCGGTCGCGTCGGGGTTGGTGGCGATGAACTTCGCGCCCTCCTCGACGAGCCGGATGGCCTTGGTGATCGCGGTGAAGCTGTAGGTCCGGGTCTCGCCGAGCACCACGTAGTCGGGGTCGCGGTCGGTCAGCACGTAGCCGATCTCGTGCAGCGCGGTGGTCAGGCCCGCCTCGCCGATGACGAACGCGGACCCGTTCGGGCGCTGCGAGTCGAGGAACTTGGCCGTGGCCAGCGCGGACGTCCAGATCGCCGTCTCCGGCATGTCCAGCCCGGTCCGCGCCAGGCGGGCGCGCAGGTCGCGCGGCGTGTAGATCGAGTTGTTGGTCAGCACGAGGAACGGGATGTCGTTGCCGGTGAGTTCGGCGACGAACTCGCTCGCACCGGGGATCGGGTGCTCCTCGTGCACCAACACGCCGTCCATGTCCATGAGGTAGTTCCAGCGCTCCGGCATGCGGCACATGATTCACCCGAGCGTGGGCGCGGGCTACTCCAGGCCGTCGAACATCCGCCGGCGGAACGTGTCGATCGACAGCCGGTTGTACCGCTCGAGCAGCTCGCGCTCCTCCGGGGTGAACTGCCGGAGCACCTGCTCGACGCTCGCCATCGCGCCCTCGAAGAGGTGCGAGAACTTCTCCGCGTTCTGCGGCGTGACCTCGACGAGCACCTTGCGGCGGTCGTGCGGGTCGCGCACGCGGCGGACGTACCCGGCTCGCTCCAACCGGTCGATCACGCCCGTGACCGCGCCGGTGGACAGCCCGGACAGCTCCGCGATGCGCCCGGCCGTGAGGGCTCCCTCGGCGCGCATGGCCAGGTCGAGGCACTTCTCGTCGGTGGCGGAGAGGCCCATCTCCTCGGCCACCCTGCTGTGGAACATCACCGTCAGTGCGCTCATCTCACGGCCGTACCAGGCGAAACGCTCCAGCACGTCGGGTGGCACCTCGGCCATGACCACACTCCTCTTGGCTTGTTCAACATCTTAGCCACTAAGACACGGTGCTTCACTTCGGCCTTGTGGGTGATGACAACTAACACGTCCGTCACAGCGGGTCCGCTGTGGCCACCCACAAGGGTTTCCGCATTACCCTGGCGGAGGTGACAGCAGTCGAACTCGGGTTGCCAGTCGTGCGCGGCACGCCGGACGCTTCCACGCGTCCGAACAAACCGGAGCTGGTCGACCGCTTCGGCCGGGTCGCGACGGACCTCCGGGTGTCGCTGACCGATCGCTGCAACCTCCGGTGCACCTACTGCATGCCCGCGGAGGGCTTGGACTGGCTGCCGAAGTCCGAGGTGCTCAGCGACGACGAACTCGCCAGGCTCCTCGCGATCGCGGTGACCAGGCTCGGCATCACCGACGTCCGGTTCACGGGCGGCGAACCGCTGCTGCGGCGTGGGCTGGAGAACGTGATCGCGGCCACGGCGGCGCTCACGCCCCGGCCGAAGATCAGCATGACCACCAACGGCCTGTCGCTGGCCCGGCGAGCCGCCGGACTGGTCGAAGCCGGGCTGAACAGGGTGAACGTGTCGCTGGACACGCTCGACCGGGCCCGGTTCGCCGAACTGACCCGGCGCGACCGGATCGAGGACGTGTTCGAGGGCATGGCCGCGGCCGCTGCCGCCGGACTCCAGCCGGTGAAGATCAACTCCGTGCTGCTGCGCGGGGTGAACGAGGACGAGGCCGTGCCGCTCCTGCGGTTCGCGGTGGAGCACGGGTACCAGCTGAGGTTCATCGAGCAGATGCCGCTCGACCCGCAGCACGGGTGGGACCGTTCGAGCATGGTGACGGCCGCCGAGATCCTGGCGTCGTTGAGCGAGTCCTTCTCGTTGACGCCGGAACCGGTGGCCCGCGGCGGCGCCCCTGCCGAACGGTGGCTCGTCGACGGCGGGCCCGCGGTGGTCGGCGTGATCGCGTCGGTGACGCGACCGTTCTGCGCTGCCTGCGACCGGACCCGGTTGACGGCCGACGGGCAGCTGCGGAACTGCCTGTTCAGCCAGTCGGAGACGGACCTGAGGGCACCGCTGCGAGACGGGGCGTCCGACGAGGAGATCGCGGAGATGTGGCGGGCGACCATGTGGGTCAAGGCCGCCGGGCACGGGATCAACGACGTGGGCTTCCACCAGCCCGACCGGCCCATGAGCGCAATCGGAGGATGAGTTGCCGGAGTTGACGGTGCGGTACTTCGCCGGAGCCCGTGCGGCGGCCGGGGTGCCGGACGAGCGGTTCGAAGTGGTGGGGTCGCCAACGGTGGCGGACGTGTTGACCGTGGTGCACGAGCGGCACGGGGAACCGCTGGCGCGGGTGTTGGCGGCGGCGTCGTTCCTGTTGGACGGGGTCGCGGTGCGGGATCGGGGGGTGGCGGTGCGGTCCGGAGCTTTGCTGGACGTGCTGCCGCCGTTCGCTGGGGGGTGATCTTGGGGGGCTGGGGGCTGCGGGTTTCAGCAGCTCTGGGACTGTCCGTGTAGGGCCCGGTCGGGGGTCCTCGCGGTGGCTGCGGGTTCCAGTGGGCTGCTTCCAGCGGCTGCCGGTTCCGGCGTGGTCGGTCAGTGGCTGCGATTTCCAGCGTGCTGTGGCCGATTTGACATGGGGACCCCTCATTTCGGCCTTTGTCGGGCTCAAAAGGCGGTCCCAAGAGAGTCCCGCCCGACCACAATTTTAAGGCCGAAATCCCCATG
>Ga0247771_1000596_pt1 | contig 11243 bp, 7 predicted proteins | sample UWRJL197509C6_FD_179948 | JGI IMG/M metagenome (GOLD analysis project Ga0247771, IMG submission 179948) | Plant litter microbial communities from Arlington Agricultural Research Station in Wisconsin, United States - UWRJ-L197-509C-6 | ecosystem: Environmental > Terrestrial > Plant litter >...
GATCGCAGCCACTGCGGTTGCCGCCGTGGCAGCGAGCATCGCCCCCGCGTCAGCGGTGGCCCAGCCGAACACCCCGGCGAACGCTTCCGAGGCGCTGAAGCAGTACAACGACCTGTCGGAGCAGGCCTCCAAGCTCAACGAGGAGCTGCTGCAGGCCGAGGAGAAGCAGGCCCAGAACCAGGACGAGCTCGACAAGGCCACGGCCGACGTCGCGGCGGCCACCCAGGTCGGCGACCAGGCGAAGGCCGACGAGGAGACCTTCCGCCAGCAGGTCGACAAGTTCACCGAGGCGTCGTTCGAGGGGGCGCGCTTCAATCAGCTGTCCGCGTTGCTGGTCAGCGACTCGCAGCAGGACTTCCTCAACCGGATGTCGGCGCTCGGCGTGCTCGCCTCCGACAACTTCGAGGCGCTCGACAAGCTCTCCGGAGCGGTCGACCAGGCCTCGGACGCCACGAAGAAGGCCACCGAGGCGCAGGCGCGCGCGAAGACGGCCAACGACGAGGCCATCAAGATCACCGAGGACATCAAGAAGCGCGCGGCGGACCTCGACACGCAGAAGAAGGACGTCAAGGCGGCGCTGAACAAGCTGACCGGGTCCGAGAAGTCGACCCTGACCAGCTCCGGTGACATGAGCGACATCGACGTCCCCGCGGGCGCCGCGGGTGCGGCGGTGGCGTTCGCACTCGCCCAGCGCGGCGACATGTACTCCTACGGCGCGACCGGCCCCGACGTCTGGGACTGCTCCGGCCTGGTGATGATGGCGTACCGCGCCGCGGGCGTGAACCTGCCGCGCACCAGCCAGGGCCAGGGGGCCGCGGGCCGCCCGGTGACGCGCGGTGAGGTCCAGGCGGGCGACATCATCGCCTACAACGGCTTCGGCCACGTCGCGCTCGCGATCAGCAACTCGGAGGTCGTGCACGCGGCCACCGACGGCGTGCCCGTCAAGATCACGTCCCTGGAGGCTCCGGGGTCGATCTCGGCGATGCGGCGCATCTCGGGCTGAGTTCGACCCGGTGGAGGCCACCGCACCGACTACCCTCGGTGTGGTGGCCTTCAGCGTCTCGCGGGTGCGAGCGGTGCTCGTCGCGGCCATCGTCGCGACGTTCCTCGCCGGTCTCGCACAGGTCGTGCAGCCCGTCGGCGCGTCCACCCCGCCGCCGTCGGCCGCGGCGCAGGACGCCCGCCAGCACGCCGTGAGCGCCCTGCTGGACCAGCGCGCGGCGGCGCTGCGCGACCGTGACGAGTCCGCGTTCCTGGCCACGGTCGACCCGGCGGACCCGGTGTTCCTCGACCACCAGCGCGACCTGTTCCACAACCTCGCGGGCGTCCCGCTCGCCGAGTGGGGCTACCAGGTCGACGGCACGAACCAGACCACCCCGACCTCCCGCCCGGCGGCCGACGAGCTGTGGGCCCCGTCCGTGCGCCTGAGGTACCGGCTCGACGGCGTGGACGCCGAACCCAGCACCCGGCCCATGGGCTACCTGTTCGCCCGCCACGGCGACCGCTGGCTGCTGGCGTCGGACACGGCGGCGGGGGAGACCTGGCGCGGCCCGTGGGACTTCGGCCCGTGCCACGTCCTCACCTCACCCGCGGGCCTGGTCCTGAGCCACCCCGGCGGCGAGGCGCTGGCCGCGCGGGTCCTCGCCGAACTGCCGAGCGCGGTCGACGTCGTCAGCGAGGTCTGGGGCACCGCGTGGCCGCGGCAGGTGGCCGTCCTGGTGCCCGGTGGCCCCGAGGAGATGCGGGCGCTGGTCGGCCCCGCGTTCGCCGTGGGCTCCATCGCGGGCGTGGCGGTGGCGGAGCAGATCGACCCGGTGGCCCACACCGCCCGCGGCCAGCGGGTCGTCCTCAACCCGGCGGGCGCCACGGCGTTGTCCCCGCTGTCCCTGCGGGTCCTGCTGCGGCACGAGATCACTCATGTCGCCGTGCGCGGCAACACCGTCGACGGCGCGCCCCTGTGGCTCCTGGAGGGCTTCGCCGACTACGTGGGTTTCCGCGACAGCGACGTCCCCGCGGCCAAGGCCGCGCCCGCCCTGGCGGCCCGGATGCGCACCGCGCCACCCACCGCGCTGCCGTCCGACGCCGACTTCCGCGGCCCCGCCATGGACCTCGCCTACCAGGAGGCCTGGTCGGTCAACCGCTACCTCGCCCACCTGCTGGGCGAACCGGGCCTGGTGGCCCTCTACCGCAAGCTGGCGGCCGCCAAGTCCGATGTGGACGGCGTGCTCCGCTCGACCATCGGCACCGACACCGCGGGCCTCACGGAGGGCTGGCGGGAGTTCCTGCGGACCGAGTTCTTCCGATAGGTACCGTAGGGCGGGTGCGTCGGACCCTCCTGGTGACCAATGACTTCCCGCCCCGCCCCGGCGGCATCCAGTCCTACCTGCACGCCTTCGCGTCCAGGCTCCCCGCCGACGACCTGGTGGTCTACGCCCCGTCGTGGACCTCCTCCACCGGCTCCCACCCGGAATTCGACCCGGCCCAGAACTTCCAGGTCGTCCGCCACCCCAGCAGCCTCATGCTGCCGACCCCGGACGTCCTCCGCCGCGCCACCGACATCGTCCGCGCGGAGAAGATCGACACCGTCTGGTTCGGCGCGGCAGCACCGTTGGCCCTGCTGGGCCCGTCGCTGCGCAAGGCGGGCGTCACCAGGATCATCGCCTCCACCCACGGCCACGAGGTCGGCTGGTCGATGCTCCCCGGAGCCCGCCAGGCCCTCCGAGCCATCGGCAACGACGCGGACGTGATCACCTACGTCAGCAAGTACACCCGCTCCCGCTTCTCGGCGGCGTTCGGCCGCCTGGCCCCCCTGGAACACCTCCCGTCCGGTGTGGACACAGAGCTGTACAAACCGGACCCGTCGGCCCGCGCGGAACTCAAGGCCCGCTACAACCTCACCGATCGCCCGGTGATCCTCTGCGTCTCCCGCTTGGTGCCGCGCAAGGGCCAGGACGTCCTCATCCGCGCCCTGCCGTCCATCCGCGAACGCATCCCGGACGCGGCCCTGCTGATCGTCGGCGGCGGCCCGTACCGCAAGAAACTGCAGGCCCTGGCCACCGAGGAAGGCGTAGCCGACCACGTGGTCCTCACCGGCTCGGTCCCGTGGTCGGAACTCCCGGCGCACTACAACGCGGGCGACGTCTTCGCGATGCCCTGCCGCACCCGAGGCAAGGGCTTGGACGTGGAAGGCCTGGGCATCGTCTTCCTGGAAGCCTCGGCCACCGGCCTCCCAGTCGTGGCGGGCAACTCCGGCGGCGCACCGGAAACCTTGCTGGACCACGAAACCGGCAGACTCGTCGACGGCCAAGATGTTGAGGAAGTGGCGGACACCATCGCCCACCTCCTCTCGGACCCGGAAGACGCCGCCAAGATGGGCGCACAGGGCCGCGAATGGGTCGAGGAGAACTGGAACTGGAACGACCTCGCCACCCGCCTGCACACCCTCATCGACGGCTGACGCAACAGACGACAGACATGTGCACAAGCGGGCCCAAGACAAGGTGGTGGCTCGCCAAGCAGGCACAGGGCTGATTGGTGGGCCACAAGCAGGCCCAAGACAACGTGGTGGCTCACTAAGCGGGCACCGTGCTGATTGGTGAGCCAGAAGCAGGCCCAAGACAATGTAGTGGCTCACTAAGCGGGCCCAGCGCTGGTTGATGACCCACAAGCAGGCCCAAGACAACATGGTGGCCCACCTCCCAGACACAGGGTCGGTGGTGGGCTGGCTGGGACTAGCAGGCACAGGGCTGATTGGTGGGCACAAGCAGGCCCAAGACAACGTAGTGGCCCACCTCCCAGGCACAGGGTCGGTGGCGACCACGCTGGGACTAGCAGGCGCTGGCCACGGAACGTGGCCGATTTGACATGGGGATTTCGGCCTTAAAATTGTGGTCGGGCGGGACTCTCTTTGGACCGCCTTTTGAGCCCGACAAAGGCCGAAATGAGGGGTCCCCATGTCAAATCGGCCACAGCACGCTGGAAATCGCAGCCGCCGCGAGAGCCACACAGGAAATCGCAGCCACTAGCCGACCCCGCCGAAACCGGAAGACCCGCGCCAGAAGGCGAAGCCGCCGGGAAACCCCCACCGTCACGCCATCCCCGTCTCCCGCCGCAACCTCTCCGCCACAGCCGCTTCCTCAGCCGCACCCCCAAAATCCCCCAACGCCCGCCGAATGGCCGCGGCCTCACCCCGCCCCAAAGCCTCGGTGATCCGCAACCCCACCTCCACCGCGATCCCCACGGCTTTCTCGCAGGACTCCAACGCCTCCTCGGGCATCCCCATCATTCGCCGAGTCCCCGCCAACCCGATCAACGCCCGAGCAGCAGCGGGCTGGTACCCAATCCGATTGGCTTTCGTCAACGCCTGCTGGAACTGCTCATCCGCGGTTCGCAACCGCCCCAAACTCCGATTCGCCTCGGCCATCACCGCCAACACGTTCGCGGTCGTCTGCTGATCCCCGCTCTCCCGCAGCTCGTCCAACGCCCGCCCCGCCAACGCCAACGCGGCTACGGGCTCCCCAACCCCCACCTTCAACACCGCTGTGCTCTCCAGGATCCGAGCCGTGATCTCCCGGAACCCGCCTTCCAACGTCACGGCCAACGCCGTGTCCAACTGCTCCAACGCGGCATCCGGTTTCCCCTGCAACCGCAACACCACCCCCAGGAAGTTGCGACAGGTAGCTTCACTCCCTCGAAGCCCCTGCGCCGTGCTGATCTTCAACGACTCCGTCAGGTGGGTGTGCGCCTCGGCCAGGTGCCCGGTCTCGATCGCCAGCATCCCCAGGCTGATCAGCACCGTGCTGCGCCCGGTCCGCACGCCGTTCGGCCCGCTCTTCAACGCCAGGCAGGCTTGCAGCACGTCCCGCGCGGACGCCAGGTCGCCGGATTCCATGTGCACCAGGCCGAGGTTGTTCAGCGCCCCGGCCTCGGCCGACGCGTTGCCCAGCGACCGGTGCAGTTCCAGCGCCTGCTCGTAGTGCGCGGCGGAGGTCGCGAACTCGCCGAGCTTCCAGTGCAGCGTCCCGAGGTTGCCGTGCATGGCCGCCTCGGCGGGCAGGTTGCGCTCCTCGTGGGCCGCGTGCAGCCCGTACCGGGCGGTGGCCAGCCACTCGGTCACGTGCTTGCCGATCCACAGGTAGCCGCGCAGCGCGTCGGCCAGCCGCCACGACATCGACGGCGGCCCTTGTTCCGCGGCCGACCGGATGGCGGCGGTGAGGTTCGCCCGCTCGCTGTCGAGCCACCGCAACGCCTGCGCGGTGACGGTGATCCGGGGCAGGCGGACGTTCTCCGGTTCGCCGCTGGGCAGCCGCAGCAGGTCCGGGTACAGCAGCTCGGCGCAGCGGTCGACGGACCGGACGTAGAACTCCAGCAGCCGGACCCGCGCGTCGCCCTGTTCCCGCTCGTGGTCCTGCGCCGCCCGCCGCCGGGCCGCGAACAGCATCAGCTGGTCGTGGAACTGGTACCGCCCCGGCGACGGTCTCAGCAGCAGGTGCACGTCGTTGAGCTGGCCGAGCAGCCGGGCGGCCACCGGCACGTCCACGTCGGCCACGTTCGCGGCGGCCTCGGCGGTGAAGTCGTGGCCGGGCACCAGGCTCAGCAGCCGGAACATCCGCTGCTGCGCGGGCGACAGCGCCGCGTAGGCCAGGTCGACCGCGGCCAGCGGCTGGTCCGCGGGCAGTTCGGCGAGGTACCGCTTCACGGTCCCGCCGGGGCTGGTCGCCACGTTCGCCGCCGCCACCCGCAACGCCAGCGGCAGGTGCGCGCACCGCCGGGCCAGCTCCTCCACGGCCGCGCTGTCCGCGCCGCTGCCCAGGATCGACGTCAGCAGCTCGATCGACTCGGCGGGCTCCAGCACGTCCACCGGCAGCCGGCGCGCGCCGTTCATCGCGATCAGACCGCGCAGGTCGTCGCGGCTCGTCACGATCACCGGGCAGCTCGCCGCGCCGGGCAGCAGTGGGCGCACCTGGTCGGGCGCGGAAGCGTTGTCCAGCACCAGGAGCATCCGCCTGCCGGTCAGCAGCGACCGGAACAGGGTGCTCTGCTCCTCGGCTTCGAGGGGGATCTGCTGCGGCGGCACGCCGAGCGCCCGCAGGAACCGCGAGAGCACGTCCACGGTCGTCGTGGTCGGCCCGAGGCCGTAGCCGCGCAGGTCGACGTAGAGCCTGCCGTCGGGGAACCGGTCGCGCAGCAGGTGCGCCACGTGCACCGCGAGCGAGGTCTTCCCGACGCCGGGCGGCCCGGACAGCGTCACGATCGGCACGGCGGTGCCGGGGTCCTCCGACGCGATCAGCTCGACCACCCGCCGCACCAGCGCTTCCCGGCCGACGAAGTCGGCGAGGTCGCCGGGCAGCCTGCCCGGCAGCGCCTCCTCGGCGGGCGGGGTCTGGGGAGGGGCCGCGAGCTGCGGGTCGCCGTTCAGGATGGCCTGGTGCAGTGCCCGCAGGTCTTCGCCGGGGTGGATGCCGAGCTGCTCCTCCAGCATCCGGTCGACCTGCCGGAACACCTCCAGCGCCTCGGCCTGGCGGCTGCTGCGGTACAGCGCGAGCATCAGCTGGGCCCAGAACCGCTCGCGCAGCGGGTGGTCGGCGGTGAGCCCGCGCAGCACCGGCACCAGCTGCTCGTGGTTGCCCAGCGCCAACCCCACGTCGACGTGCTCCTCGTGCAGCCCCATCAGCAGCTCGGTCAGCCGCGGGGCCTCGTCGCGGTGCAGCGCCTCCGACGGCACGTCCGACAGCGCCGGGCCGCGCCACAGCGCGATCGTCTCGGCGTAGATCGCCTGCGCGGCCGTGAGGTCGCCCGCGTCGGCCATGTCCCGCGCCCGCGTCGCGCCAGCGGTGAACAGGTGCACGTCGATCAGGTCCAGCGGCACGGACAGCTGGTAGCCGGTGGGGGTGGTGACGATCGACGACGGCTCGCCCAACACCTGGCGCAGCCGCATCACGTACGTCTGGAGCGTGCCGCGGGTCCGCGCGGGCGGGGCGTCGCCCCACAGCGCCTCGACCAGTTCGCCGACCGTGACCACGCGGTTCGCGCGCAGCAGCAGGCACGCCAGCAGCGCGCGGTGCTTGCCCGCCCTGATCGGGATCACCCGGCCGTCCCGGTGGACCTCCAACGGTCCCAGCAGCCGGAACCCACCAGCCGATCCCATGATCAATCCCCTCGACTCGCCCACCGCCCCCAAGCCTATTCGCGCGCTGACGGCCGGTGTCATCACGACGTCAGCGATACGACAGAGCGGTGCGGCAGTCTAGGAGACGTCCCGCTCGGGGGAACGGGACGCGAACTTCATCGGGTCCGCTGAACAGCGGATACGCGATCCACTGGGGGTCGGGTGGCTCGTGGTCGCGAGATCGCGAGCCACCCGTCTTAACTTGAGGCCGTTCTTGCGGAAGACGGCCCCGCCGGGGGCGGCCGTGGCCAGGCCGCCCCCCTCTTTTCCTCTTCCTACTTCGTGTAGATGGCCGCGATGTCGTCGGAGTACTTGCCCGCGACGATCGTGCGGCGCAGCTTGAGGCTCGGCGTGATCTCCCCGCTCGCCTCGGTGAAGTCGGCGGGCAGGATCCGGAACTTCCTGATCGCCTCCGCCTTCGACACCGCCAGGTTCGCGTCGTCCACGGCCGCCTGGATCTCCGCGACCAGGGTCGCGTCGGTCACCAGGTCCGCCACGGTCACGTCGTCGCCCTTGTCGTTCTGCTTCTTCCACGTGGGGAAGAACTCCGGGTCGATCGTGATCAGCGCACCGATGAACGGCTGGGCGTCGCCGACGACCATGCACTGGCTGATCAGCGGGTGCGCGCGCAGCCGGTCCTCGAGCACCGCGGGGGAGACGTTCTTGCCGCCCGCCGTGACGATGATCTCCTTCTTGCGCCCGGTGATCCTCAGGAACCCGTCGGAGTCCAGCTCGCCGATGTCGCCCGAGTGGAACCAGCCGTCCTCCAGCGACTCCTTGGTCGCCTCGGGGTTGTTCCAGTAGCCGCGGAACACGACGCCGCCCTTGATCAGGATCTCGCCGTCGTCGGCGATCCGGATCGAGGTGCCGCCCAGCGGTTGGCCGACGGTGCCGACCCGGAACGCCTTCTGCGTGTTCACCGCGGCCGCCGCGCTGGTCTCGGTGAGGCCGTAGCCCTCCAGGACCGGCACGCCGACGCCGCGGAAGAAGTGCGCGAGGCGCTCGCCCAGCGGCGCGCCACCGGACACCGCCGCGATGCACCGCCCGCCCAGCGCGGCTTGCAGCTTGGTGTAGACGAGTTTCGCGAACAGCGCGTGCTTCGCCTTGAGCACCAGACCGACGGAGCCCTTGTCGAGCGCCTGGCTGTACTCGACGGCGGTCGCCTCGGCCGCGTCGAAGATCTTGCCCTTGCCGCCCGCGTGCGCCTTCTGCTTCGCGCCGTTGTAGACCTTCTCGAACACCCGCGGCACGGCCACGACGAACGACGGCCGGAACGAGCCGAGGTCCTCGACGAGGTTCTTCACGTCGGAGGTGTGACCCAGCGTCACCCGCGAGTACACGCCGCAGATGGCCAACGCCCGCGCCAGGATGTGCGCCAGCGGCAGGAACACCAGCAGCGAGTTGCCCGCGATCAGCAGCTCGGGGAACGCCACCAGCGCGCCCCTGACCTCGGACAGCAGGTTGCGGTGCGTGAGCTCGCAGCCCTTGGGGCGACCGGTCGTACCGGACGTGTAGACCAGCGTCGCGGTGTCGTCCGCGCCCACCAGCCGCCTGCGTTCGCGCACGTCGTCATCGGAGGACTCGGCGCCCAGCGCGGTCAGCTCGTCGATCGCGCCCGCGGCTCCGTCCGAGCCGGGGCCGTCGATCTGCCACACGTGCCGCACCTCGGGCAGGCGGTCCACGACGGAGTCGACGGTCGCGCGGTGCGCGGACGTCTCGATGAACACGGCCTTGGCCGCGGAGTCGGACAGGATCCACTCGACCTGCTCCGCCGACGAGGTCTCGTAGATCGGCACGACGACGCCGCCGACCGACCAGATGGCGAAGTCGAGCAGGGACCACTCGTAGCGGGTCTTCGACAGCAGGCCGATGCGGTCGCCGGGCTGCACGCCCGACGCGATGAGACCCTTGGCCACGGCCAGCACCTGCGCGGCGAAGTCACGCGCGGTGACGTCGACCCAGGTGCCGTCGACGCGGCGGCGGAAGCTGACCGCGTTGCCGAAGCGCTCCGCGTTCGCCCACACCATGTCGGTGAGGTTCTCCTCGGCAGCCACAGGGCTGGTGGCGGGGACGCTGAACTCGCGCACGTCAACCTCCGGACGATTGTTTGTTACCGGTGGGGAAACTTAGCCTGTGATTCCGGCGATACACCAGGCCGGTGGGGTGTTCCGTGACCGTGTCGTGGCACTCTTCCCAGCCGTGGCGAGTGTGGACGTCGTGGACGAGACCTTCCTGGTGGTGCCGCCGTCGGTGGTGGCGGCCGCCTTCGCGCCGCCTTCCGCGTGGCGCGGCTTCTGGCCCGATCTCGATCTCCAGGTATACCTGGACCGCGGTGACCAAGGGTTGCGGTGGACCGTCGGCGGCGCGCTCGTCGGCACCATGGAGGTCTGGCTGGAGCCGGTGCTGGACGGCACGCTGCTGCACTACTTCCTGCGCGCCGAACTGCCCGGCGACGTGCCCGCCAAGCGGGTCCGCCGCGAGATCCGCCGCCGTCAGCTCGCGGCGAAGGAGGTCTCGCTCGGCCTCAAGATGACCTTGGAATCCGGTCGCGCCCCCGGCTGCCCGCCGCTCGTGTCGTAGGTTGGCGGGGTGCGGGTTCACGTCGTCTCCGATGTCCACGGCAACACCGAGGCGCTGGCCCGCGCGGGCGACGGCGCCGACGCCCTCGTCGTGCTGGGCGACCTGGTCGACTTCGTCGACTACTACGACCACGGCAAGGGCATCCTCGGCCAGGTGTTCGGCGCGGAGAAGGTCGGTGTCTTCGCCGAGCTGCGCCGGGGCCGCATGGGTCCCGAGACCGGCCTCTACCTGAGGTCGCTCTGGGAGTCGCTCGACGACCCGCGCAAGGTCGTCGACGACGCCGTGCGCGCCCAGTACGCCGAGATGTTCGCGGCCATGACCGCCCCCACGTACGCCATCCCCGGCAACGTCGACTCGCCCGCGCTGTGGCCGGAGTTCGCCCGTGAGGGCCTGCACCTGGTCGACGGCCAGGTCGTCGAGATCGGCGGCCTGAACTTCGGCTTCGCGGGCGGGGCCCTGCTGGGCCGCGGCTTCGTCCTGCGGCCGGAAGCCCCGTGGGTCCCGTACCTCCGCTACGAGGAGGACTTCGCCGCCGCGGTCGACAAGCTGACCGATGTCGACGTCCTCTGCTCCCACATCCCTCCCGCGGTGGCCGAACTCACCTACGACGTCGTCGCCCGCCGTCCCGAAATGGGTTCGCAAGCGCTGGTCGAGGCGATCCACCGCGAACAACCGCGCTGGTCCGTTTTCGGCCACGTGCACCAGCCGATGGCCCGCCGGGTCCGGATCGGTCGCACCGAATGCGTCAACGTCGGACACTTCCAGCGCCTGGGCAGGCCGTACGCGTTGACTTGGTGAACTACGCGAGGCCGACTCAGGGCGGCCGAGCCGCCGTCTGCGCAGCAGCGGCCATCCAACGCTGTAGCCTGCGCTGCATGGCCGATGAGTCCACCCAGTCAATCGTGATCGACGCGCCGCCGGAGCAGATCCTGGCGGTCATCGCGGACTTCGAGTCGTACCCGGACTGGGCGAACGGGGTGAAGCGCACCGAGGTGCTCGACTCCCGTGAGGACGGTCGGGCGGCGCAGGTGAAGTTCAACATCGACCAGGGTCCGATCAAGGACGAGTACGTGCTGGCCTACGAGTGGGCCGCCGACGGCGTCAGCTGGACCTTGGTCAAGGGCAACATGCAGAAGTCGCAGCAGGGCAGCTACCTGCTGGAGTCGACGGGCGGCAGCACCAAGGTGACGTACACCCTGTCGGTGCAGCTCGTGGTCCCGATGATCGGCCTGTTCCGCCGCAAGGCCGAGAAGATGATCATGGACACCGCCCTGAAGGAGCTCAAGCGGCGCGTGGAAAACGCTGGATGACGCGCGTCCTGCTCTTCACCGGCAAGGGCGGCGTCGGCAAGACGACGCTCGCCGCCGCCACCGCGGCCCAGCTCGCCGCCGACGGGCGCAAGGCGCTCGTCGTCTCGACCGACCCCGCGCACTCCCTCGGTGACGCGCTCGGCGTCCCCCTCGGCGGTCAGCCGTCCGAAGTGGACTCCGGGCTG
>Ga0247771_1000598_pt1 | contig 11238 bp, 15 predicted proteins | sample UWRJL197509C6_FD_179948 | JGI IMG/M metagenome (GOLD analysis project Ga0247771, IMG submission 179948) | Plant litter microbial communities from Arlington Agricultural Research Station in Wisconsin, United States - UWRJ-L197-509C-6 | ecosystem: Environmental > Terrestrial > Plant litter >...
GAGAGGAGGGCAGCTCCCGGCGACTGACCCGCCGCAGGCCGCCGCCGCCGCCGCCGTCGACGATGACGACGACTTCCTCGGCGACGACGCGTGCGTGCTCCCCGTGGGGCGCGTCGGAGCTGGGGACCGCGGGCTGACGTCGCGGGAGCAGCGCGAGCTCGACCCAGTCCGTCGCCGCGAGCATCCTCGAGTACCGCAACCTCCACGGCCGGACCTACCACAGCGCCAGGGAGGGGCTCGCCGATTACTGGTACCGGCCCTTCCGCCGCGCGGGCGAGTGCCGACGCTCCGGCTCACGTGTTGCCCAGGGCGCCCAACGATGACCGCCACAACGAGAGCATGGACATAACGTGGGCACCCTGCCGGGGAACCCGGGCTCCGGCGGTAGTCGGCGCGCTGACCTACCCGGGACAGGCATCACGTCTACACGCTCGCCCTGGACGGCAAGCTCTTCCTTGCCCCCATCGAGGAGAATCCGCAAAAGGTCCTGGACGTGGGGACGGGGACGGGTGGGTACACTCTGCCTTGTAGCTGCGGAACTCGCGTTGACGAAACCTAGGAATCTGGGCCATGTAAGCCCCCAAGGGCCACGCGCCCGTCTACAAGGGTGCCTGCCGCTCACCAACGGCGCAGAGACTTTGCCGACGCGTACCCCTCGGCCGAAGGTGAGACCCGCTCTGCCCAGTGTCATCGGCGCGCCGGCTGACGGCGGCGCTCGACTTGAAGTCATCGGGACCGACATCTCGCCCATCCAACCCGTGTGGGTCCCGCCGAACCTTAGGTTCGAGATTGACGACTGCACCCTCGACTGGACCTGGTCCCCCGACACGTTCGACTTCGTGCACGCCCGCCAGCTCTTCGGCGCCATCGCCGACTGGCCCGCGCTCTACGGGCAGGCCTTCCGCGTCCTCAAGCCCGGCGGCTACCTGGAGAGCTTCGAGTCGTCGGTCGACATCAAATCCGACGACGGCAGCATCCAGGAGGGGGATATCCTGTACCGGTGCGTACCCCCCCGCCGCTGCTTTCCTTGCGGTTCTGCGTAGGGGGCCAGGGACGGCCGACTGATCACGCCCGGGGAAACGCAGATGGGGCAAGGTCTTCCACGAGGCCGGCCGCAAGATGGGCCGCAGCCTCACCGTCGTCGACGACGAGGGCGCCATGGCGGGCTGGATGAAGGGCGCCGGCTTCGTCGACGTGACCGAGACGCGCGTCAAAGTGCCCATCACGGGCTGGAGCAGCGACGCGCACCAGCGCGAGATCGGCCGCTTCAACCACGCCGCCATCAACGAGGGACTGGAAGGTGAGCGACGAGGCCGCCCCGCGAGACGCGACCGTCGTCGGCTCCGCTTTCCCGCGTTGCAAGGAGAGCAACCCTGCTGACGGGCGGACGAACCCAGGCTACGCCCTCTTCATGCTCACCACGGTCCTGGGCTGGGCCCTCGACGAGAGCCAGGTCTTTGTGGCCAAGATGCGCCAGGCCATGAAGTCGCACAAGTACCACGGGTACTTTGACGTGGCCGTCGTGTACGGCAGGAAGCCCCAGGCGGCAAAGGGGGCCGAGTGAGACACGGAGTGTGTAGGTGGGTGCTATCCGCCTAGGCTTTTATTGCCAGGCTCCTCCTGGATACCTAGCATTCGAGTGAAACGTTCAATATAATATTTTCTCGGCGTGGTGACCAAATGAGAGCTCGCCCGCTGTGAGTCGGCTGGTATCGTGGGCGGGAGGTCAGGCATTGGTGTGGCTATGGCTAACTGAAAACGCGCCCCGACCCCCTTGGCTGGACGGGCTAAACACGTCGTCGCGGTCATCAGTTTACTCATTATTCGCCTGCCTTGTCCTAGAGCACCATGCCGACGCCTACAAACGCGCCGGGGCCCCTAGCCTTCTGTGGCCAGCCACGGCCGTCGCCCTCGCCCTCGCCCTCGGGCGCTCTGTGGTGCTGACAGGAGAGGCGAATCTCGACATCCAGACCTATTTGCTGTATCGTAACTGACAGAGCGCTATCCCAAGTAGGATCACCCAATTCGTTCAAGGAGGGGGGTAAGACGCTCCACCTCGGTGCTCAGCTGCCGGTGCTCCTTCTCTAGGACCAAGAGCCGGCGGCTGCCCGATTGTAGGGCCTGCTCGATTGGGAGGGCTGCTCGAGAGTGTCGAGGAACCACATCCTGGGTCTGCTCGAGAGCTTGAGTTACCGCATTCTGGGTTTGCTCGAGAGCGTCGAGCAGCCCCCAATTCGAGCAACCCCCCCCAATCGGGCAAACCCCCAAATCGAGCAACCCCTACAATCGGACAGCCACATTCTGGGTCCGCTCGAGGGCGTCGAGCAGCCCCCCCATCGAGCAGCCGCATTCTGGGTCTGCTCGAGAGTGTCGAGTACTCCGGCGCGGCCCTAACCCAAATCTCTAGTTTCTTTATTCAGAGGCTAGCGAAATCGCCTACCCCCCTTCGAGCACCGGGAGAGATTTTCCGTACAGACCATTTCCGCTTTTGGCATTTACACCGTGTGTCCTACACTGCGTGGAGTACAGAGGGGCTAGCGAAATCGCTTCGCTTGCTGCCTGACGACAATAGCTTCGTTTGCTGCCCGACGACAGGCCTACTCGCCCATGGTCATGTTCCGACCGCTTTTAACAGTACTTTACAACTCTTTTAAGATCCAGCTCTTCACAACTGCTTCGCAAGCAGGATCATCTCCTATTGCCTGAGTGTCCAGTGTCCCCGGCCCGGCTGAGAATCACTTTACGGCCCCACACCGAAAACATCATGACGACCGAGCCAACCACCAAACTCGCGGTTCTCATTGATGCCGACAATGCGCAGCCCGGTGTAGCAAGTGCTCTGCTTGCTGAAGTCGCCAAATATGGCACTGCCTTTGTCAGACGAGCCTATGGAGACTGGACCGGCACAAGTCTGAAGGGCTGGAAGGACCAACTCCTCACACAGTCCATCCAACCGATCCAGCAGTTTGCGTACACTCAGGGCAAGAACGCAACCGACTCTGCCATGATCATAGACGCCATGGATCTACTCTACACTAACCGCTTCGACGGTTTCTGCCTCGTGTCCAGCGATAGCGACTTCACCCGTCTGGCGGCCCGCATCCGAGAGTCGGGCCTGGTCGTGTACGGATTTGGCGAGCGCAAAACGCCAAAGCCCTTTGTATCAGCCTGCGACAAGTTCACCTACTTTGACAACATCATCGACGACGAGCAGCTAGCGGTGTCACAGGATGGCGCTAGTATCGTCCTCCCCATTCGCAAGCGAACGCCGAAAACAGTCAAAAGCGAACCCCGCCTGTTGGGACAGCTGCGAGCAGCGGTTGAGGCGGTCTCTGACGAGGAGGGATGGTCTAGTCTTGCCAAAGTGGGCGACTTCATCACCAAGCAGCATCCAGGTTTCGATACTCGTACCTTCGGATATGAGAAGCTCAAGGACTTGGTCATTGCCACATCTTTGTTCGATATCGATCGCCGGAGTCCCGGTGTGGGTAAGCCCTCGGTTATGTATGCGCGCAAGAAGGGCTACGAGATCAAAACAGAGGAAGAGGAGGAAAACGCCGAGACGGCGCACACGATGCCCGCGTACGGCAAGGCGGATACGACCAAGACCGAGACCGAGGTCAACGAGTAGCGGAGGCACCTAGCAGCCCGTGTTCAGCCCGCGTATAGGCAGGCGAGGACGAGGACTTGTTCGTCGAGGTGGAACACGACCATGATAGGTCATTGGGGGGAGCTTTCAAGGCTGGGTACCTCTACGAAGCTGTCGGTACCAGGGGGGCCCGCAGCAGGTCCGTGGATCTACACTAGATCCGTCAGGGTAGCGGTAGACGGTATGTTAACGCTCCGGGACTAAATGGAGCAAATTGGCCGACCAGCTGTCGTCCCTAGGCAGGGAAGCAAGAGAGGAATGGAGATGGAGGATGGGCAGTTCTCGTTGTTGGCAGCGCTACCTCTTTGCACGAGTTGCATACTGTCGTATAAGGGAGAAACCGCTCTACGCTACAGCGTGGGGCCTCACACTTTTGGCTGTTAGTGCAATTGGTTATCCAACACATACCACCAGTAAGCAAAGAATAAGCAGTCATAAAGTGATCGCGCGATACATATCCTCCTCCAAACGCCCGTGCAAAACGCACTTTTCATAAGAACAGGAAATGGCAACCATTGAGATCCCCTTGGAAGGCTACACTTCCCCTCCCCTGGTTCTGACCCCCCTGCTATCCGTCCCATCGGCCGCTGCCTCATCACGCACATTCAACCGCTTAACGTCCGTCCACCACGGATGCACCGTGCGCAAATGCCGATTCAAGTTATCAGCACGCTGTACGATTCCACACCCGCGCACCGGACACGGCCGTGTCTGCGCGGGGACGCCGAGACGCGCCGCGTCGGCGGCATGGTGCGTCCACATGTGACGGTGCATATCCTTCTTGTTGGCGTGACGGCGGGTGCATACGAGGCACACGATGGGGCGTGTGTGCCTGAGCTTTTGCAAACGTAGGGCCCTGGGCATGGGGAAGGTCGCGGCGCGGGAGGGGCGTGGATGCGCGGCTGCTGTTGGGCCGGGTTGAGTTGCGGTTGGAGGCGTTGGAGATGGGTAGGGTGAGGACGAGGCGCTGCTAGTTAGTGTCGGAGAGCAAGTGGAGGAGCTAGACGGCGGGTAGGCATCGGAGGAGAAGCTGTTGGGAAAGGGGGCGTAGAGAAACCCTGCCGCGGCCGACCCGTCTACCACCGGAGACCGATCGTGCTGTTGGGCTTCCCCAAAGGCCGGGAAGGGAGCTAGGCAGTCGTTGGAGAAAGAGGCTGATCTTACGCCCAGGGCTACCTGCCCCAACAATAACGGGTGCAGATGTAGGAAGGCATCTAAACCAGCTCCTAGCACCAATTCTTCCGCCGACGGGAGCCAAGCGTTGATGTCTGGGCGTTGCTGCTGCTGCTGCTGAAGAACATCAGCCGCCGGGAAGGGGAGGATGTCGTGGTTGAGCACGCTGTCCAAATCAGATAGGGCGAACTCTGCCATGGCAAAAGGGCGTCCCGTGGTCTCTTGTCCGAGTATCCAGCCGCCTGCTTCGCTTGTAGAGTGAACCAAGTCCAAGTTTGAGAGGTCCGTGGCGGTTGCCGATTCCGGCTGAGAGGAGGCCTGTAACCAGTTCCAAGGTCCCTGGAGTAAGTCTTCAGGGCCAAGGAGCTGGTCGTAAGAGTAGTTCGTCATGTTTACGTGGGTATTTTTGACCGGGAGGGGCCAGTAGGCGCCTCGTCGTGGTGAGCTTCGCTCCAAGAGCGTCGCAGCGTGGTTGTACTTTAGTGTTGTGTGATTCGATGCTTTCGCTTGATAGGCTTCAAAGCTGAGGGGACCAGTTTATCGACATAGCCCAAGGTCGGTTGAAAATTCATGGCATCAAAATTGTCGCAACCACGGGCGATCCTTTGATCTGGCTACCCGCCCGCTTGAACGGCTGGTGAGACGATTTCCGGCAACAGACGTTCGGTGATTGTACTGGCCAAATATGGCGAGCCTGCTCTCCCCTACCATGCGCGCGTGTTTCAACCGCTTGAACATGTGCAGCTCGATCAGCTGCGTCGCGAGGTTGAGGAGTTGCAGGATGACCGCCCCGAACGAGTCGGACCACGAGCTGGCCAAGGCTGAGGCGCTCGCGAAGCCGATCGAGGCCGGGCAGCCAGCGATTAGGCTGAAAATGAGCATCAGAAACGCTAGAGTAACGTTGGACACCTGTCGTATGCATGCCCCATGCGGGTCAGCATGCCCCAGGATGCTGCCAACAGCTATCAGTCTCAGCTCTCCAGCGCCCAGCAGGGGCTTACTTACAACCAGTCCTCGCAGGTGTAGTCGACGAGTGCCTCGCCATGCCTCTCCTCTAGCAGGCAGCAGGCCTTGTCGTGGTACTCCTGCAGTGCCTTGACGCGTAGCTGCAGGCCGGGCAGCAGTTCCTCGTCAAGGGCGCCAGTGCGGAAGGCGTCGGTGACGGCGTTGCGTAGCAGGCGGGCCTCAGCCAGCGCCTTGGTCAGCCGCGCGCGCGCTATGAAGTGCTTGCGTGTTAGGCGCTGCAGGTAGTCGCGCTCGTCAGTGGCGCGCTCGCCGATCAGCAGGCCTAGGCTGATCTTGTAGCAGCCGTGCAGGTCGCGCTTAGCCAGGCCGTTGATGATGCGCTGCTCCTGCAGCTTCCACATCCCGCCCACCAGCAGGCGCACGTAGAAGGGCGACGCCGTCTCAGCCCGGTCGGCTATAAGCGCGCGTAGCTGCGCCGGCGGCAGCAGTGCTACGTACTCGGCGAAGCCCGGCAGCCCGCCTTGCGGCGCCGCATAGTCGTCGAGCGGGAAGCGCGCCTCGCCGTCGGCATCGAGCCAGGCCATGATGCTGGCCATGGGCGGCGGCGCGAACGGCGACGTCGACGCCGCGCTGCCCGGCCGGATGCCACTCCACAGGTACGAGAAGTGCGGCTCGGCATTGCTTAGCCGCATCTCGTGGCTCCAGTCCTCGGTCACGGGGTACGCCGCCTGCAGGTCCAGCCGCATGCACAGCGTCGCGATGCGCCGGAGGTGGGCTTCCTCTGATGAGACCTTGGGTGGCGGCGCTAGAGGGAGAGAGGTTAGTCTGAGACGTGGGCGGGGTGCGCTACGGGGAAGTAGAGAGAGGGAATGCCGCATACGAGGAGACTCCGGGTCGTGGGAGGACTGCGCCGCTACATCACGCCGGCGAAGGTCGATGTCCCGGATGCTGCTGCTCGAGCTCCACGCTGACGACAATGACACGCTTTGGTGGTTGTGGTTCGCCGGCATGATATCTGAGCCAGGATGGAACGGTTCAGAGCTGGTTGGCTAAGTGCCCGTTTGCAAGTGCCAAGGCCGGTTCAAAATGGCAAGGGGCGCAACGAAGAGAAGGCAATCGGGGGCCGACGGAGATTCGCTGCTGTTAGGCTTAGCTACATTGATTGCACGTGAACAGGAGGACCACACATACACGTCACAGTATGTCCGAGTCTCCTTCGTGCTCTCAACCGGTACGGGATGTCTCCAGTCGGCAGGATGAAGTGGGGTTCTCCTCCCAGCACAACGGCCCGATAGAGAGTTACCCCGGTGTTTTCAGTAATTGCACAACAAGCCGCGAATATCTAGGGATTGTAGAAGTCGAGGTTCGAAGCTCTTGTCGGGAGTGTCTACATGGATGGTGAGATCTGTTCACGGAACCGCGAGGAGTCAGTCGCCCTTAAGAACCAGGCTCCACGACAGGCTGACACAGTCCCCTTAGCGCGACGGCCATGCGTGGGGCCCAACTTCTCACCGCCAATATTAGCAGGGGTAACGGGGCCTGTCTCCTTGCATTCCGGAGGGGCTGGGTCGGGCCTCACTAGACTCGGGCCTCACTAGACTCGGGCCTCAAACCACATTGACCAATGGGATGACTGCCGGAGGGTGGGGTGGGGCCACAGTTGAACCGCTCTTCCAAGGGACAGAGCCTCACAAGGTGCCTCGCCATCTAAGGTGCACAGTGATGTTTTCCGGCTGTGCTGCCGACCCACGACACGAGGTAGAGATCTTTTTCTACCAGGGTAGAGAGATGGTCAAAAGAAACGAAGGCCGGACCGCCGAGTCCCGCCCTCTCAAAGTCTACCACCTTCAGGCCCCGATCGTACAAGACGTTCCATGCTGCCACGTCCCCGTGGAGGACGCCAGCCGGTGCAGTTCGGCAAAGGCCGTGGCAACCGCCGCGGTGGCGAGGACCCTGTCGATCTGGCCGGTAGGAGAAGAGCTGGGTGACGGCGGCGGCGGCGAGACCTTCGATGCGAGCACGAAGCCTAGCCGCCTGACAATCAGTTCCATTTTCAATCCTATGCCAAGGCATATTGGCAGCGGCATAACAGGCTCATAACTCCAGAGCACGGCCCACGGATGTACAATATGCTGCTAAGGCTTTTGGCACGGGTTACCAGGCTGAAAACAGTTGGTGGAGGTGGGCTCGTCGGCGTTGAATTTGGTGGGGCTGAATTCGGTGGGGCGTGCGAAAGCCACACCCGACAAGCGCCAGCCAGTCGCGCTCTCTGGATAAGCCTGCACCGCCCCAACTACCAATAATCACGTGACTCATTTCATATTGCTGCCTAAATCTTCGCGCTCCCAAATGCCAGCCTCAGCTTCATCTCAACTCAGACGTCAGCCACCATCGCTGCCCGCCATACCTCATATCTCGACTCTGTAGGCTCAACCTGGGTTGTGTTTAGCCATGGAGTCCAAGCCTGGCCTTGCCTCTATGCTGAGTGCGATATCCTCTAGGTCACGAAGGTGCGTATTCACTCGCTCACCAACCCCCCTTTTGTCGCTGACCTGTCGTAAGCTCTATCAAGCGTCGAAGCCATAGTCACGCCGGTCTCAATGGCGATACTGTTGGGAGCTCCGACACTACACGGGAGATATTTTGTGATCGCAGCCGAGAACTAGGCAGAGAACGCGTGCTGCAAGCACGGCAATTCTGTCTTTCCAAGCCGGAGGGGTCCCCTTACGACCAGATCACAGACCAAGAATCACCCTGCCTCCGGTTACTGAGACTGAAGACTGCCGGTCCACAGCGAAGAAACGACTTTGAATTACGAACGTTCCGTCTCAGGTGGTGCCCGAAGTACTACGCCTTGAGTTACGCCTGGGGTACCCCGCTGCGCGACTGTGCGATATCCTGCAACGGCCGGCCCCTATGTATCACCGCGAATCTGCTCTCTGGGCTCAATGAGCTTGAGTCCATCTCCAAATTCGCCAATTCGTGGTTCTGGGTTGACCAGATCTGTATCGACCAAGACAACCTGAAAGAGAGAGGGCACCAAGTAAACCTCATGCCCAGCATATACAAAAGTGCGCTCTCTACCGTCATCTGGCTCGGAGTCTCTGACGGCCCTTGCACTGAAGGGTTGCAGTTAGCAGAGAAAATCTACGACATGAGAGAGACTTTGAATGGTCGCGGCCATCCAAGGACCCCGAAACCATCTTTGCGGTTCGATGAAAATCTTGTGGCCCTAGGTCTACCTCGACGGAACCACCGATCCTGGGAGCAGCTTGAAAGGGTTGCGAGAAGTCACTGGTTCAGCCGGCTATGGACCATGCAAGAGGCATTCCTCTCCCGACGAGATCCTTTTGTTGTTTACGGCGTCGAAGCGGTAGGCAATCTAACGTCGCTGGCCTGGGGAGCACTCTGGGCAAGTAGGGTCGAGTTTCAAGACCACGGCAGTCCGGTGTCCTTGGAGAAAATCCTCCAAGTCCATTTGGAGTCCATAGTGCTACTTCGGACCGGAGCGAAGTACTGCGACCTGACATCCGCCATCTTTCTGACTCGCAGCCAACATGTCAGCGAGAAAAGGGACCGGATATTTGGAGTCTACGGCCTCGTGCAGGGTGGGAAAAACAAAGGCAGATTGCCAATCACACTCACGCCCAACTACGAGAAGCCTGTCAACCAAATTTTTCAAGAAACCGCGGCTCATATTATTACCCACGATAGGAATCTACTCCTGTTTGCATTTATCAACTCAGATCCTGACAAGGCGGGCTTGCCATCCTGGGTTCCTCCATTCAAGTATCTCTCCTCAGCTCCTGTGAACAACTTTAGTTCACTTACGGCCTCGGACAAATGTTTTCGGTACACACACGGGCACGAGTCGAAGATCAGAGCATCCGCGGGCCGACCTGCTTCTGTGAAGACGTTTCCCGATCCATGTTTGCTGGGCCTAAAAGGCCTGAGGGTGGAGACAATCCAGTGGACCGCCAAGAACAGCGACATATCTATTCCTGGATTCTTCATCGAAGCCGAGGAGATCGTAGAGCGAGCGAGGTCTCCAGGAACGAGCACATTTGTCGACGTATTCAACACGCTCATTGAGACTTTGAGCACAGGTACCAACATCCTCTTGAGGCCCACGGTCTACGACTTGCTGGATTTTCTCGGCGAAAGCGCGGAGGAGGTTCCCAACCTCGCCTACTTCTGGCACCATCTAAGGCAGATGGATCAAAATGCTATAGGCGACGAGGCCATTTTTCGGAAGTACATCAGACACTACTTCCAACCGGAGAGACACAGACGGCATTTTATCACAGCGAATCGGCTCATCGGCGTAGGGCCGGAATTCCTGAAAGCTGGTGACGTTATCTGCGTCTTGTTCGGAGGGTCAGCACCAGTTGTTTTACGGCCAGCCTGTGATTCCTATAAAATCGTAGGAGAGTGTTTCATTCCAGGGTATATGAACGGAGAAGCAATGGAGTTAATGAAGAAGGGAAAACTCAAGGAAGAATGGTTCACTTTGTCCTAGTCGACGATACTGAGAATTCAAATACACTCCACCGCTTACGGATAATTAGTGATCAAATACGGCTGGTACATTGTCTTCAGACTAGAAAACCACTTTCTCAGGCAAACGGACTGGTATTCCTGGCACAGTAATGGAAAGTCCAATGTCAAAACTAGGTTGTTACTATTGGAGACAGCTTCTCGAGGCGGGCCTATAGATCGAGGTACCTGGGAAGGTTGGCTTCGTTTGTGACAACCCCGACAACTTTTGGCCGCTGAGAGGCTATGGCTCATCAAGAGATGTTAGAGGTAGTTCTAGGTGCGAATGTAGGGAAATTTGATAGAACGGAGATGCTGAAGTCGGTAGCGATGGTTGGACGGGTCCAGGGGGTGGCGGTTCCCAGACTGTAGCCTTAGAGGTCCGCATAAATGTTTCGTCTTCGGCGGCTGAGCACTGTCATCGCATTGAAGGACTTAGCACCGTCTTTTTGATTGTCCATGATGCCCTGACGATGCATCAATTCTGGTGTGCACGGCGGCGGCGTGCTTTGCTGTTGCGAAAAACACAGCGGGACTACGGAACAGTTTTTCAAGTAGGCCTTGACGGATAGGATTTGGGGAAGAAGTGAAGACGAGGCAACCAGGCACCGTCCTCAGACTTGGTGGTTACCGGGTCGTGTCATTACAGCAGCCTTGTTCTGTTCTCCCCCTAGGAGTACCTAAGGTATTCAATGCCGATTGCGTTTACCGGCTGCAGGTGGACCGAAACGGTCCCGCCGTACAGAGGACGCCTTCAAAGATGCCCTCAGCGCCTGCTAAGACTGGACACCCAGATGTGGTTCATGGATGACATGTTATTCTGTAAATAACCTATAACTCTGTACATGACCTACAACACTGTGGATGACCTACAACACTGTGGATGACCTACAACACTGTGGATGACCTACAAC
>Ga0247771_1000599_pt1 | contig 11236 bp, 12 predicted proteins | sample UWRJL197509C6_FD_179948 | JGI IMG/M metagenome (GOLD analysis project Ga0247771, IMG submission 179948) | Plant litter microbial communities from Arlington Agricultural Research Station in Wisconsin, United States - UWRJ-L197-509C-6 | ecosystem: Environmental > Terrestrial > Plant litter >...
TCACGATCGTCCTCCTCAGATCAGACTTACCGCCCGCATCGTGGCATCTCACCCGTCAGGTACTCGAACACTTGGGTGATGGTAAAGAGGGAGTAAGGGACGAAGTTCGCGGTTCGGACATCCCGCAGGCAGGGCCTAGTCTTGTCCGGTGGACGCTCTTGATCGTCAAATCATCGCCGCGCTGCGCGAGAACGGCCGCGCCACGTACGCCGACCTAGGACGCAAGGTAGGCCTCTCGGCGTCAGCTGTGCATGAACGCGTGGGCAAGTTGGAGGCCACCGGCGTGATCGTCGGCTACCACGCCGTCGTCGACCCCAGCGCCGTCGGACTCGGCGTGACCGCGCTGGTGGGCATCCACCCCACCGACACCGCGGACGACGACGACGTGGCGCTGGAACTGGCCCGCCTGATCGAGGTCGAGTCGTGCTACCGGGTGGCCGGTGACGAGTCGTTCATCGTGAAGGTGCGGGTGGCCACCGTGGACGACCTGGAGCGCGCCCTGGGCAGGCTCAGGCGCATCCACGGCGTCGCCAGGACGCGCACGACGGTCGTGCTGTCGACGAGGTTCGAGGGCAGGCCCAACACCTCGGACGCGGCGTTCGAGCCGGGAGACCTCGGCGCGTAGCCTGGGGAACCGTGCACCTGGGTCGAGATGTGACGCTGTACGTCCTGGCAAGGCTGGGCATGGTCGCCGCTGTGACGGCGCTGCTCATGCTCGTCAACGTCCCGCTGCTGGTCGCCCTGGCCGTGGGCATCGTGGTGGCGCTGCCGCTGTCGCTGTTCGTGCTCAAGGGCATGCGCACCCGCGTGGCCGAGGGCCTGAACGAGCGCGGAGCGGCCCGCCGCGTGGAACGCGAGCGCTTGCGCGCCCAGTTGCGCGGCGAGACCCCCGGCGACGCCACCGCGGCGTGACGCCCCAGGCGCTCCGGACACCTCAGGCGTAGACGCCGAAGGTCGACGCGGCCTCGTCGGCCGACTCGTGCAGGACGTCGACCATCTCCACGGCCTCCAGCCAGCGCTCCGGGATCGCCTCGACGCCGTCCCGAGCCCCGAGGATGTTGCCGCAGATCGACCCGGTCGAGTCGCTGTCCCCGGAGATGTTCACCGCCAGCAGCAGCCCGTCCTCCAGCGACTCGGCGGCCAGCGCCGCGTAGAGCCCGATCGCCAGCGCCTCCTCGCCGACCCAGCCGCCGCCGAACAGCGTCTCGACCAGCTCGGCCGTCGGCCGCTTGCCCCGCCCGCTGAGCTGCACGGCGAGGTCCAGCAGTTCGAGCTGCTCCTCGTGCTCGTCCCACCGGATCAGCTCGCCGCGGGCCTCGGCGGTCGCCTCCTCCAACGACGCCCCCGCCAGCAGCTGCTGCACGACCACCGCCAGCACCCCGGCGGACAGGAAGCCGCTCGGGTGCCCGTGGGTGATCGCCGCCGTGCCCGCGGCCAGCGCGAACACCTCGTCGATGTCCTCCGACCACAGCGCCACGGGAGCCGCCCGCATCACGCCGCCGCAGCCCTTGGAGTTGTTGATGTGGTCGCCGGTCGTGCCGAACGCGTCCTTGTCGTACAGCGCGCTCAGGCAGGTCGTGCCCGGCGCCCGCTGCGAGAACAGACCGGGGTGCTCCAGCAGCCAGCCCTCGGCCTTGACCGGGGGACCGCCCTGCGTGTGCAGCCACCGCCCGTAAGCGGCCCGCACGTCCCACAGCGGGTCCGTCCCGTGCTTGCGGGCCGTCACCAGGCCCTCGAGCGTGAAGAGCGTCATCTGGGTGTCGTCGGTGATCGCCCCGACCTTCCCGTACGCGGGCGCGAAGTCGGTCAGCCCCGACGGCCCGAACCGGGCCCGGATGGCGTCGATGTGCTCGAACTCGATGGCGCCGCCCAGTGCGTCGCCGACCGCGCCTGCGAGAAGTGACCCGCGAAACTTGTCCACGGCGTATCAGTGTCCTCGAAGTTATCGTGCGCCGTGACCAATTCTGTTGACCGATGTTGCAGCCGCACCAGGGACTGGGTCCGCGAGGCCGTCCGGATCATCGACGCCGACGCGAACCGCAGTGCCGACACGCACCTGCTCCACTTCCCGCTGCCGCTGGAGTGGGGCATCGACCTCTACCTCAAGGACGAGTCGACCCACCCGACCGGCTCGTTGAAGCACCGCCTCGCGCGGTCGCTGTTCCTGTACGCGATCTGCAACGGGTGGGTGGTCGGCGGCACGCCGGTGATCGAGGCCTCGTCCGGCTCGACGGCCGTGTCCGAGGCCTACTTCGCCCGGCTGCTGGGCCTGCCGTTCATCGCGGTCATGCCCCGCTCGACCAGTCCCGAGAAGATCGCCCTGATCGAGCGCCAGGACGGCAAGTGCCACTTCGTGGACGAGCCCGGCGCCATCTACGACGAGTCGCGCCGCCTCGCCGCCGAGCTGAACGGCCACTACATGGACCAGTTCACGCACGCCGAGCGCGCCACGGACTGGCGGGGCAACAACAACATCGCCGAGTCGATCTTCCAGCAGATGGAGCTGGAGGCGACGCCGGAACCGGACTGGGTCGTCGTCGGCGCGGGCACCGGCGGCACCAGCGCGACCATCGGCCGCTTCATCCACTACCGCAGGCTGAAGACCCGCCTCGCGGTCGTGGACCCGGAGCACTCGGTGTTCTTCGACGCGTGGTGCGACAGCGACCCGACCCTGGTCGGCACCCGCGGCTCCCGCATCGAGGGCATCGGGCGGCCGCGCGTCGAACCGTCGTTCGTCGGGCAGGTCATCGACCGGATGTTCAAGGTGCCGGACGCCGCGTCGATCGCCGCCATCCGGCACGTCGAGACCGTGCTCGGCAGGCGCGTCGGCGGGTCGACCGGCACGAACCTGTGGGGCGCGTTCCAGATCATCGCCGAGATGCGGGCGTCGCGGGTGCGCGGCAGCGTCGTGACGCTGCTGTGCGACGGTGGTGAGCGGTACGCGAACACCTACTACGACGACAAGTGGGTGGCGGCGCAGGACATGGACCTCTCGCCGCACCTCAAGCGGTTGAAGAAGTTCCGCCGCACCGGCGTCTGGTAGCCGGGAACGGGACGGACACCTGCTGCGTCGCAGCAGGTGTCCAGTCGGAAGGGGATGTTCGGTGAGGTGGCGGACCGCGGAGGTGCTGGCGGCTGAGGACGTCCTGGCCAGGTCGATCGCCGAAGCGGACCGGTCGATGAGGCAGGCGGAGAAGCTGCGCGCCCAGGGCCGGGAACCGTCGGCCGACGACATCCGCCGGGTGATCGCGTTCGCCAGGTCGCCCGCGGCGTCGATGGCGCTCCAGGCGTTGCAGCGGCGGATCTCGGGCGGTCACCTGAGCTGGCGGCAGGTCCTCAGCGGCGAGGCGGGCCACGATCCGGGCGTCCGCGCGGCACTGGACGCCGACCGCGAGAACCTCGCAGCCCTGTGCCGAGGCGAGACCCCCAAGCCCCCGCCCGTGCGGCGGAGGGACGACGAGGACGGCGACCACGTCGCCATCACCGAGGACGCCTGGTAGGTCAGCTGAGCATGAGCGCGCCACCGACGACGGCCGCCCACAGCAGCATCGCCAGACCGGTGTCGCGCAGCACCGGGATCAATTGCAGGCCGGTCTTGCCCTGCACCACGCGCCGAGCGCCGAGCACCGCGAGCGGCAGCGCCAGCAGGCCGAGCAGCGCGCCCGGTACCCGGACGCCGATCACCAGCGTGATCAGGAACGGCGCCACGACCAGCGCCAGGTAGAGGCGGCGGGTGTCCCGGTCGCCGAGCAGCACCGCGAGCGTCCGCTTGCCCGTCACGCTGTCCGTGGGGATGTCCCGCAGGTTGTTGGCGACCAGCACGGCCGTGGAGAAGCAGCCGACCGCCACCGCGGCCCCGATGCCGATCCCGGTCACCTCGCCGGTCTGCACGAACAGCGTCCCGAGCACCCCCATGGGCCCGAAGAACAGGAACACGGCGACCTCGCCGAACCCCGAATACCCGTACGGCTTCGACCCACCCGTGTAGAACCACGCCCCCGCGATGCACAGCACCCCGAACGCGACGAGCCACCAGTACCCGGAGATCGCGATCAGCACGAGCCCCGCCACCGCCGCCACGCCAAGGCAGGCGAACGCCGCGTTCCGCACCGTCACCGGCTCAGCCGCACCCGACCCGACCAGCCGGAACGGCCCAACCCGATGATCATCGGTGCCGCGGATGCCGTCGGAGTAGTCGTTGGCGAAGTTCACCCCGATTTGCAGCGCGATGGACACCACCAACGCCAACAACGACATCGTCAACGAGAACCCGTCGATGTTCTGCGCCGCGCCCGCACCGACCAGCACCGGCGCGATCGAGTTCGGCAACGTACGCGGGCGAGTGCCCTCGACCCACTGGGTGACTGTGGCCATGCCGCCCATCTTCGGCCATAGCCCCCCAACCACAGCGAACACCCCGGTTTCGAGACGGTGTCGATCTTGCTCAGTAGGCGTACACGCCGTTGTCGTCGACCTCGTCGAGGTAGTCCTCGAAGGAGAACTTGGTCGAGAACATCAGCACCATCCGCTGGACGGACTCCGGTTTCACCCGGAACCGCCACACGTGGTCCTCTTCGCGGTGTCCGGCCACGGCGAGGAGCATCCGGTCGGCGGCGCCCATCGTCGTGCTGTCGGCGAGGAAGACGGCCTCGCGGAAATCGGTGCCCACGGCCAAGAGCCTGGCCCGCTCCGGGGTCAGCCCGGAGAACTCCTCGTCGTCGACGAGGTCGAGCAGCGGATCGCCTCCGCCAGGGCCGCCGTGCTCCTCGGCGAAGCCCTCGGCGACCCGTTCCGCCACGGCCTCCCACGCTGCCGGGTCGGTGAAGTCCGTGCGGATGACGAGACCGCGACCGGTGTCCGGCAGTGGCATGGGGAACTCCTCGAAAGCGGTGGACCGCAAACCTACGTCCCGCCTCAACAAGCCCCGACTTCCGGCACCCCAGCCACGTGCGCCGCCCCGACGTACTTCCCCGTCGACAGCCGGTACCAGACGCTGGACGTCCCCTCCGCCCCCGTCACGCTCTCCCCCTCGACCCAGCACGCCACCGGCACCCGCGCGTGCTCCGCCACCATCCCCACCTCAGCCGCCCCACCCCGCGGCCCGTTCCGCACCACCGTCAACGCCCGCGCGACCCCTGTGGGCCCATCCCCGGTCCACAAGAACTGCACCGTCACCCAAGAACTGCCGGTCAACCGCAGCCCGTCCCAAAACGTCCCGTCCGCCAGGTCGATCGCCGCCGGGCTGCTCACCTGACGGCCGAACTGGTCCGCCCCGCCGTTGTAGTCGTCCTCAAAAGCCGCCTGCGCCTGGGGTTTCCCGACGGGCAGGTCGGGCCACATCTCGCGGTCGTCGTTCCAGTAGTCGTCGTTCGTGTTCCACGGCCCCACGTCCCACACCGGGGCCCATTCGCAGCGGCCGTTGGTGGCGCACACGCGCACCGTCAGGTCGCCCGAGTCCCGCCCCGACAGGCCGCGGCGGGACGGGAGGGCGGCGAAGTGGTCGCGGTCGCGGATGACGTGGCCGTTGGCCGTCGTGCCGCCCACCAGGCCTTCCCGCGTGGCGTAGACCCGGAACAGGCGGGCGGCGGTGGCGGCCTCGGCCGGGATGGCCTGCGCCGTGGTCAGCAGGACCACGGCGGTCACCAGTGCGCGTCTCAACATTGGAGAGAGCCAAGCGGGGGTCGGGCCCGCTCGCCCGCGCTGTCACCCGAACGAGCGGGCCACCGCGGCGCGGTCGACTTTGCCAGGGCCTCGGGTGGGGAGTTCCTTCAGGAACAGCAGGCGCTTCGGGACGGCGGTCCGACCCACCGACTCGCGGACGGCGGCCCGCAGGGTCTCCTCGGTCGGCGCTTCGCCGGTCGTCACGACGGCGGCCGCGACGACCTGCCCCCACTCGGCGTCCGGGACGCCGACCACGCACACCTCGCGCACCCCGCTGACCGCCGCCATGGCCCGTTCGACCAGCACCGGAGGCACTTTCTCCCCACCCGTGACGATCATGTCGTCCGCGCGCCCGAGCACCTCCAGGGTGCCGTCCGGCCGGAACTGCCCCAGGTCGCCGGTCCGGAACCACGGGTCGGTGAACCGCTCGCCCCGGTACCCCAGCGCCAGCGTCGGCCCGGCCAGTTCGATCCGCCCGCGCGCCAGCCGCAGCCGGACGCCGTCCAGCGGCACGCCGTCGTACACGCACCCGCCGGACGTCTCGCTCATCCCGTACGTCGTCACCACCCGCACCCCGGCCGCCCGCGCCTGCTCCAGCAGCGGCAACGGGGTCGCCGCGCCGCCGAGCAGCACGCCGTCGAACGACCGCAGCACGTCCACGCCGTCGGCCAGCAGTCGGGCGAGCTGCGTCGGCACCAGCGCGGTGTAGTGCGGTCCTGGCGTGGCCAGCAGCCGCCGGGCGGCGTCGAGGAACGTCGACGCCCGGAACCCCGGCGCGAGGTCCAGCACGACCGGCGTCGTCCCGGCCACCAGCGACCGGACCAGCACCTGCACGCCCGCGATGTGCGTGGCGGGCAACGCCAGCAGCCACCGCCCGGCCCCGCCGAGCCGCGCGTGCGTGGCCTCGGCGGACGCCCTCAGCGCGGCGGCGGACAGCAGCACGGACTTGGGCGTGCCGGACGAGCCGGACGTGGCGATCACCAGCGCCGCGTCCCGCTCCCAGCCGTCCAGCGGCATCGGCTCCACGACCGTCCCGGCCGCCACCGGCAGCACCGCGGGCCCGGTCCCGTCCAGGGCGGCGCGCAGCCGGTCCAGCAGCAGCGGGACGGGCACGGCCTCGACGACGTCGGCCATCAGAAGTAGTAGGGGAAGTCGGACCAGTCGGGGGTCCGCTTCTCCAGGAACGCGTCGCGCCCCTCCACGGCCTCGTCGGTCATGTACGCCAGCCGGGTGGTCTCGCCCGCGAAGATCTGCTGGCCCACCAGCCCGTCGTCGATCAGGTTGAACGAGTACTTCAGCATCCGCTGCGCCGTCGGCGACTTCCCGTTGATCTCCCGCGCCCACTGGAGCGCGGTGTTCTCCAGCTCCGCGTGCGGCACGACCTCGTTCACCGCGCCCATCCGCTGCATGTCGGCGGCGCTGTACGTGCGGCCGAGGAAGAAGATCTCGCGCGCGTACTTCTGCCCCACCTGCCTGGCCAGGTACGCGGACCCGTAGCCGCCGTCGAAGCTGCCGACGTCCGCGTCGGTCTGCTTGAACTTGGCGTGCTCGGCGCTCGCGATCGTGAGGTCGCACACCACGTGCAGGCTGTGCCCGCCGCCCGCGGCCCACCCCGGCACCACGGCGATGACGACCTTCGGCATGAACCGGATCAGCCGCTGGCACTCCAGGATGTGCAGCCGTCCCGCGCGCGCCGGGTCCACGGTGTCCGCGGTCTCGCCCTCGGCGTACTGGTACCCGCTCCGCCCGCGAATCCGCTGGTCACCGCCCGAGCAGAACGCCCACCCGCCGTCGCGGACCGACGGCCCGTTTCCGGTGAGCAGCACGCAGCCGACGTCGGACGACATGCGGGCGTGGTCCAGCGCGCGGTGCAGCTCGTCGACGGTGTGCGGGCGGAACGCGTTGCGCACCTCGGGCCGGTTGAACGCGATCCGCACCGTGCCCTGGTCCACCGCGCGGTGGTAGGTGATGTCCGTGAGGGACTCGAAGCCGGGGACGGGCTTCCACCTGGACGGGTCGAACAGCTCGGAGATCTCCTGGTCTGCCACGCAAGGGACAATAGGGGGGTGAACCCGTCCACCGCGCAGGCCATGGTGCTCGTCGACGAACTAGTCCGGAACGGCGTCCGGCACGTGGTGCTGAGTCCCGGCTCGCGCAACGCGCCGCTCTCCTTCGCCCTGCACGCCGCCGCGGTGGCCGAACGCCTGACGCTGCACGTCCGGATCGACGAGCGCGACGCGGGTTTCCTCGCGCTGGGCCTGGCGAAGGCGGGCGGTGTCACGGCCGTGGTCTGCACGTCCGGCACGGCCGTCGCGAACCTGCACCCGGCCGTCCTGGAGGCCCGCCACTCCGGCACGGGACTGCTGGTGATCACGGCCGACCGCCCGGTCGAGCTGTACCGGACCGGGGCCAGCCAGACCGTGGACCAGCACGGGATCTTCGGGGCCGCGACGGACACGCTGCACCTGCCGGTGGCCGAGCGCCGCGCGGGCCAGAACGGGATGTGGCGGTCGCTGGTGTGCCGGGCGGTCGCGACCGCCCGGTCGGGCAGGCCGCTGCACGTCAACGTCCCGCTGCGCGAGCCGCTGGTGCCGGACCACGACGAGGACTGGCCGGAGGCGTTGGACGGCAGGCACTTCGACGTGCCTTGGACCCGCGTGGAAACCCGGTCGGTCGTGTCGTCGTCGACCGTCGAACACCTCGGGCCGCGGACGCTCGTGGTGGTGGGCGACTCGCTCGTGGGGGAGACCGCAGAGCTGGCGTGGCACGCGGGGTGGCCGATCGTCGCGGAGCCGACCGCGGGGTCGGACGGGCCGGTGCTGCGGCACGGGACGCTGCTGCTCAACGCCGGTGAGCTGCCGAAGGAGCTGCGGCCGAGCGCGGTGCTGGTCGTGGGGCGGGCGACGCTGTCGCGCGGGGTGCTCAAGCTGATCTCGCGGACGCCCGTGGTGCACGTCCTGTCGCCGGACCTGGACTGGCCGGACCCGGCGTTCGCCGCGACGCACACGTCGACGGAGTTGGCCGAGGGTGACGTGGAGGTCGACCCGGAGTGGCTGGCCGCGTGGCAGGAGGCCGACAAGATGGCCGCTTCGCTGGTGGACGAGGTGCTGGCCGACGAGCCGTGGCCGACGGGGCTGCACGTCGCGCGGGAGCTGGTCGCGGCGCTGCCGTGGGGGTCGCTGCTGTTCCTCGGGTCGTCGAACCCGGTGCGCGATGTGGACCTGGTCGCGCACCCGCGGGCGGATCTCGTGGTGCACGCCAACCGCGGTGGGGCGGGTATCGACGGCAGTCTGTCGACCGCGATCGGTTTGGCGTTGGTGCACGGGGCGGGGTTCGCGTTGGTCGGCGATTTGACGTTCCTGCACGACTTGAACGGGCTGTTGATCGGGCCGGAGGAGCAGCGGCCGGATCTGACGATCGTGGTGCTCAACGATGACGGGGGCGGGATCTTCTCGCTGCTGGAGCAGGGTGGGCCTGAGCACGCCGCGTCGTTCGAGCGGGTTTTCGGCACGCCGCACGGGATGGACCTGGCGGCGTTGTGCGGGGGCTACCGGGTTCCGCACGTCTTGGTGGAAAGTGCTGACGAATTCCGAGAGGCGCTGGGGCCGCCCGCAGGAATCAAAGTCGTGGAGATTCGTACGAATCGTTCCGGATTGCGTGCTTTGCACGCCAGATTGCGGCTCGCCGTCTCAACCGGTTCCACTCCGTAGGAGCCTACGTACGGGGGTATTCGAGGCCTGCCGGGGTGGCTACTTTCCTGCCATGTCCATCAGAGCGAAGATCACGGTCGGGGCGGCGACGGCGTGCGCCCTCGCGTTGCTCGCGGGTCCGGCAGGCGCCGCCGCGGCGCCAGGAGCACCCGGAATCGGTGATCCTTACTACCCCAACTCGGGAAATGGCGGGTACAACGCCCTCCACTACGACATCCGGCTCAGCTACCAGCCGACCACCGACAACCTGTCGGGGACGACGACGATTCTCGCGAAAGCCACCCAGGACCTGTCCAAGTTCAACCTGGACTTCCTGCTGAAGGTCTCGTCGGTGCGGGTGAACAACAAGGTCGCGTCCTTCACCCAGGACGGCGGTGAACTGGTCGTCGACCCGAAGGGGACGCTGGCCAAGGGCAGCGACATCACCGTGGTCGTGACGTACTCCGACTCGCCCTCGACGAAGTCGGTCGACGGGTACACGGCGTGGAAGCGCACGGCGGTCGGGGCGTTGGCGATCGACGAGCCGGACATCGCGCCGTGGTGGTACCCGAGCAACAACCACCCGACGGACAAGGCGACGTTCGACGTGTCGGTGGCTGTGCCGGACGGGGTCGAGGTGATCTCCAACGGGAGGTTGACCGGGACCACCAAGCAGATCAACGGGTGGACTCGGTGGAACTGGCGCAGCACCAAGCCGCAGAACACGTATTCGACGTTTGTGTCGATTGGGCAGTTTGAGATTCGGCAGTCCACCTCGCCTTCCGGGTTGCCGGTGGTCAACGCTTACGCGGAGGGGCTTGGGGAGTTCGAAGGGGCTGCCAAGGCCAGCGTGGAGCGGACTTCGGAGATCCTGGAGTTCGAGGCTGGGAATTTTGGGCCTTACCCGTTCGAGGCGCAGGGTGGGGTGGTGTCCGGGGGGATCGGGTTTGCGTTGGAGAACCAGACTCGGCCCAACTACGACACCGCGTTTTGGCGTCGGGGTGGGAATACTTACGTCGTGGCGCATGAGTTGGCTCACCAGTGGTTTGGTGACTCGGTGTCCGTGCACGGGTGGAAGGACATCTGGCTGAACGAAGGGTTCGCCAGTTATGCCGAGTGGTTGTGGTCTGAGCATGTCGGTGAAGGTACTGCTCAGGAGAACTCGGATTTTGTGTACGACTCGTATGCTGCTGATGATCCGTTCTGGGATGTGCTGCCTGGGGATCCTGGGGCTGCGAACCAGTTCGACGGGGCTGTTTACGACCGTGGGGCTTTGACGTTGCAGGCTTTGCGGGTGGCTGTGGGGGATGAGGACTTCTTCGCTATTTTGAAGAAGTGGACGAAGCAGCACGAGTACAGTGATGCTTCCATTCCGCAGTTTGTTGCGTTGGCTGAGCGGGTTTCGGGTAAGCAGCTTGATGATCTGTTTGCCACGTGGTTGTTCACCAAGGGGAAGCCTGCGGCGGCTCCTGGTGCTGCCGTTGGTGTTGCGGCCAAGGCTGCTGTTGTGGAGCCCAAGTCGCGGCAGAAGATCAAGGAGACGCACGAGTTGCTCGCGAAGTCGGAGCGCTGATGCTCCCGTCGGGTGCCTCCTCCCGACAGGGGGTGCCCGGCGGGGTTCTTGAGGTGGGTTTGTGTTGGGGGCTAACCCCCGATTGCGCCGATTGTCCCACCCTCTTTCGCTTTGTCAAGGCTGGAAAGATGCCTTGACAAAGCGAAAGGGGGTGGGGGCGCAAGAACAATCGGGGGCCGGCCGGGGTGGGGGTTGAAAGAACCTGCCGGCATGGTGCGGTTTGGTCTCGGTGCTAGTGCCGGCCGGGGGCCGGAAGACGGAAAGGCCAGTTTGGTCTCGGTGCGGGTGCCGGCCGGGGGCCGGAGGACGGAAA
>Ga0247771_1000600_pt1 | contig 11236 bp, 13 predicted proteins | sample UWRJL197509C6_FD_179948 | JGI IMG/M metagenome (GOLD analysis project Ga0247771, IMG submission 179948) | Plant litter microbial communities from Arlington Agricultural Research Station in Wisconsin, United States - UWRJ-L197-509C-6 | ecosystem: Environmental > Terrestrial > Plant litter >...
TAGTTGGGCGCGTAGGCGTTCGCGTTCTGCTTTTCGTACTTCGCCGCGTTCGTTCAGGGCTGTGGCTACGCGGGCCCTCATGCCTTTGAGCAGGAACAGTGACAGTGGTAGTGCGACTACCACGCCCACCGCCATGGCCACCAGGAGTGGGACGTTGACGAGCATGAGCAGGGCCATGACGACGGCGACCATGCCCAGTCGCGCCAGCACGTACAGCGTCACATCTCTACCCAGGTGCACGGTTCCCCAGGTTACGCGCTGGGGTCTCCCGGTTCGAACGCCGCGTCCGAGGTGTTGGGGCGGCCCTCGAAGCGTGTGGAGAGCACGACGGTCGTCCTGGTCCTCGCGACACCCGCGATGCGCCTCAGGCGACCCAGGGCGCGTTCCAGGTCGTCCACGGTGGCGACGCGTACCTTGACTATGAAGGACTCGTCACCCGCTACGCGGTAGCAGGATTCGACCTCGATCAGTCCGGCCAGCTCCAGGGCGATGTCGTCGTCGTCCGCGGTGTCGGTCGGGTGGATGCCCACCAGGGCAGTCACACCCAGACCGACGGCGCTGGGGTCGACCACGGCGTGGTAGCCGACGATGACGCCGGTTGCTTCGAGTTTGCCGACGCGCTCGTGCACGGCCGACGCGGACAGGCCGACCTTGCGTCCCAGGTCGGCGTACGTGGCCCGGCCGTTCTCGCGCAACGCGGCGATGATTTGACGATCAAGAGCGTCCACCGGACAAGACTAGGCCCTACCTGCGCGATGTCCGAACCGCGAACTTCGTCCCTTACTCCCTCTTTACCATCACCCAAGTGTTCGAGTACCTGACGGGTGAGATGCCACGATGCGGGCGGTAAGTCTGATCTGAGGAGGACGATCGTGACCGCGTCCATGCAGGTAAGTCGTCAAAGCGGCCCGGAGCGACTGCTCACGCCAGGTGAGGTCGCCAACCTGTTCCGCGTCGACCCGAAGACGGTGACCCGCTGGGCCACCGCCGGTCGGATCGGTTCGATCCGCACCCCCGGCGGCCATCGCCGGTTCCGCGAGTCCGAGGTTCAGGCGCTGCTCTCGGAGCTCACCACCGAAGCTACCGAACCGGTGCGCCACTGAAGGCTTCCCGTACGTACTCCTGGTCACGAGTAATGTCGTGGCAAAGGAGGTGGCGACCATGCTGTACGTGCTCGCGGCGATCGGTGCGCTCACCGTGTTCATGGTGCTCTGGAAGGCGTTCGGGGCCGACAGGCTCGAAACGGCTCCGCGTGGTCGGGTCATCGCGCCCGATGACGACCCGGACTTCCTCCGGAAGCTCGGTGAGCAGACGAAGCGCCGCCCTGAAGAGGGCAAGGACTCCTGAACACGACCGTGGGCCCTTGGCGAGTTCTCGCCAAGGGCCCACGGTCGCGCCAGGTCCTGCCTAGCTGGGGAAGTCGTCCGCCACGGTGGCGGCGAGCTCCAGCAGCGCGAGCCGGGTCTCCGGCTCGAGTTTGTCGAGCTCGATTTCGGCGCCCTCTTCGAGGTGGGGGTCGAACGGGATCATCACGACGGACCGGCAGCGGGACGCGAAGTGCGCCGCCAGGCGGTCGAGGTCGACCTTGCCGGAGCCGGGTCGGACCGAGTTGATGACCGCGATCGAGCGGGACACCAGGTCGCGGTAGCCGTGCGCGTCGAGCCAGTCCAGCGTGGCCGCCGACGTCTGCGCGCCGTCGACCGACGCCGACGACACCAGCACCAGCGAGTCCGCCTGGTCGAGCACGCCCTTCATCGCCGAGTGCATCAGGCCGGTGCCGCAGTCGGTGAGCAGGATGTTGTAGAAGTGCTCCAGCAGGGCGACCGTGCGCAGGTAGTCCTGGTCGCTGAACGCCTCCGACACGGCCGGGTCCTGCTCGCTGGCGAGGACCTCCAGCCTGCTCGGGCTCTGCGACGTGTAGGCCCGCACGTCGCTGTACTTCGTGATCCTCGCCACATCGCGCAGCAGGTGCCGCACGGTCGCGGTGGTCTCGCGGGGCACCTTCAGGGCCAGGGTGCCGCGGTCGGGGTTGGCGTCGACCGCGATGACCCGGTCGCCGCGCAGCGACGAAAACGTCGAGCCGAGCGAAGCCGTCGTCGTGGTCTTGCCGACGCCGCCCTTGAGGCTGAGCATCGCGATCTTGTAGCACCCGCGCAGCGGCTGGTTGATCCGCGTGATCAGCTCGCGCCGCCGGACGTCCGCCGGGCTCTCGCCCAGGTTGAGCAGACCGCCGGTCATCGTGTGCAGCACCTTGCGCCAGCCGGTCTGCGGCGGGCGCTTCTCCTGCTTGATGAGCCGCTGCGACGACATGTCGTGCGCGGTCACCGGGGGGTGCTGCTGCTGGTGCTGCGGCAGCGACTGGGGGAAGTTGTTCGGGAACGCGCCCTGCCCCTGGTACTGCTGCTGGGACTGGTCCACGTAGTGCTGGCCGGACGCGCCGCCGCCGATCTGGAACGGCCCGGACGGTCCGCCGCCGACGGGGTACGGGCCGGAGGGGCCACCGCCGACCGGGTACGGGCCCGAGGGACCGCCGCCGACCGGGTAGCGGCCGGACTGGCCGCCGGGGACCGGGTGCTGACCGGACTGGCCGCCGCCGACGTTGTGCTGACCCGAGGGACCACCGCCGACGTTGTGCTGACCGGACTGGCCGCCACCGACCTGGTAGGACCCGGACGGTCCGCCGCTCACCTGGTACGAGCCGGACGGTCCGCCGCCGACGGGGTGCCTGCCCGACGGGCCGCCGCCCACCTGCTGCACGTCGACGGGGTGTGCGCCCGACTGCGTCGGGTTGGTTTGGTTCTTCTGGCCTTCCGCGCCCGCGGGCGGCGGCTGCCATGACACGTTGTGCCGCGGCTCAGGCTCCTCGTAGCGACCAGTCACCGCTGTGGTCCTCCCCTGAGCGTGCGGATCGAGACCTCCCCGACCCCCACCGTGGGACGGTAGTCGGCGACATCAGGTTCCACGAACGGGGGTGGGCAGCCCACCAGGGGGAATGCCGGAACTCAGCCCACGCCCGCATAGGAATGCAACCCGGCCGTCACCAAGTTGATGAAGAAGAGGTTGAACACGGTCAGCAGGAAGCCCAGCGTGTTGATCCACGCCGCGCCCGCTCCGCGCCACCCGGCGGTCGCGCGGGCGTGCAGGTAGGCGGCGTAGACGACCCACGAGACGAACGCGACGGTCTCCTTGGGGTCCCAGCCCCAGAAGCGGCCCCACGCGGCCTCGGCCCAGATCGCGCCGAACATGATCCCGATGGTGAACAGCGGGAACGCCAGCACGGTGCTGCGGTAGGCCAGCCGGTCCAGCGTGTCCGCCGCGGGCAGCTTGGACGCGAGCTTCGCGAAGCTCTCCGGCTTGCGGTCGTTGGCCGACTTCACCAGGTAGAGCAGGCTCGCGACGCCCGGCACGAGCAGCATGCCGGTGGAGATCGAGATGACCGAGACGTGGATGACCAGCCAGTACGACTGGAGCGCGGGCTGCACGGGCGCGGCGGGCGCGTAGAGGGCGGTGCCGCCGAGGAACATCAGGATCACGACCGGCGTGAGCACGAACCCGCCGAGCCTGCGGATCGGGAACGACCGCATCAGCACCACGAACGTGACCACGGCCGCCAACGTCAGCAGCGCGCCGTACTCGTACATGTTGCCCCAGGGGGCGCGGCCGGTCGCGACCCCGCGCAGGACCAGCGCGCTCACGTGGAACAGGACGCCCAGCAGCGTCAGCGCCACGGCCATGCGGCCGAACCGCTCCGCGCGCGGGCGCTGCGGCTTGGTCGGCACGACCAGGCCGGGCTTCCACGCCTCGCCCGCGCCACCGGCGACGACGAGGTCGCGTTCCTTCGCCTTGACCGGGGCACGCCCGAAGGCCTGCTCGTAGACGTAGAGGAACGTGGCGAACAGGTAGACGCCAACCGCGCTGTTGTACAACCAGTCGCTGTAGGTCGCCAGCGTCGCGTTGACCGGCATCAGCTCTCCTTGTCCTGCCCAGCCGAGAGGAGGTCGCGGGACAGTCCGGTGAACTCCCCGCCGTATCCCGCCTGGTCGGTGCGGGCGAGCCCGCCGACCTCGATGAAAGTACGCCCGTCTTCCTGAGGAACCACCCGCACCCACACCCGGCGGCGCCGGATCGCGAGCGAGACCCCCAGGCCCAGCACCATCAGCATCGAGAACACCAGCACGTAGACCTGCGCCGGGTCGTGCGACACCTGCAACGACACCCAGTCCGCGACGCCGTCGAAGCGGACCACCGTGCCGTCGTCGAGGGTCGTCGACTGGCCCACCTCGAGGTTCTTCCGCGCGACCTTGACCAGCCGCCCCTTGTCCACCATGGACTGGTCGATCGAGAAGATCGACTGGCCGCGGCCGGAGTCGGTGCCCAGGTCGCCGCGGTACACGTCCACGGCCACGGCGGGCTTGCGGGCCTCGGGGAAGTTCGAGCTGAGCAGCGTGCCGTCGAACACCGCGCTGGGCGCGAGCAGGCCGGTGATGGCCAGCTGGTTCTTGCGGCGCTCCTCGGAGTCGGTGACCAGCGGCGGGTCGAACTTCGTCGCGCCCTCGGACAGCAGCGTGATCGGGTCGACCGGCCGCCACTGCACCTCGCCGGAGCGGACCTCGCCGTTGGGGAACGTGACGGTGAACTTGGGCGTGTAGCCGTGGCCCAGCAGGTAGAGCCGGTCGCCCTCGGTGCGCAGCGGGTGGTTGACCTCCAGCGGGTACGGCTTCCACGTCCCGGTGTCGAGGTCCGCGCCGGACTGGTAGTCGATGTCCGCGCGGAAGCTCTCGGCCTGCCCGTTGTGCAGGTAGCTCGCGTGGAAGTCGTTGACCCGCACGCAGAACGGCGTCAGCTGGGTGCCGTCGACCCGCAGGCCGGGCCGGAACGAGTCGAAGTTGAAGACCCCGGAGTTGCAGTACTGCTTGCCGGTGGCCTGCACGATGACCTGGCCCTCGTAGCCGAACATCTTGCCCAGCGCGAACGCCACCAGCAGGCCGAGCAGCGCGAAGTGGAAGAGGAGGTTGCCGGTCTCGCGCAGGTAGCCGCGTTCGGCGCTGATCGTGCGCCCGCCGTCGGCCTCCTCGCGCTCGACCTTGCGCCAGCCCTTCAACCGGGCATGCGCGGCGGCCACGACCTCGTCCACGCCCACGTCGGCGTGGCCCTCGGCGTGGTGCGGCATCCGGGCCAGGTTGCGCGGCGTCAGCACCGGCTTGGCGCGCATCTGGTTGAAGTACTCCCACAGCCGCGGCACCAGGCAGCCGATCAGGGAGACGAACAGCAGCACGTAGATCGCGGAGAACCAGAAGCTGCCGTAGACGGCGAAGAACTGGCCCTTGTCGAGCAGGCGGCCCCACCAGCCGTTGTCGACGATGAACTGGTCGACCTTGGCGGAGTTCAGCGACCGCTGCGGCAGCAGCGCGCCGGGCAGCGCGCCCAGCGCCAGCAGGAAGAGCAGCGTGAGGGCCGTGCGCATGGCGGTGAGTCCGCGCCACGTGTTGCGCAGGAAGGCGAGTGCGTTCCTCACTACAGCGGCAGCTTCAGGTCGTTGACCACGGCGATGCGCAGCCAGGCGACGAAGTCGCCCCAGAGCCCGGTGACCAGTGCGAGGCCGACCACCACGAGCAGCACGCCGCCGAAGACCTGGACGCCGCGGACGTGGTTGCGCAGCCAGCCCGTGACGCGCACCGCCCAGCGGGCGCCGAGGGCGATCAGCACGAACGGCAGGCCGAGCCCGAGGCAGTAGGCCAGGACGAGGACCGCGCCGCGGGCCGTGGACGAGCCGACCTCCGTGCCGCGGGCCAGCGCGAGGACGCCGGCGAGGGTCGGGCCGAGGCACGGGGTCCAGCCGAGCGCGAAGACGCCGCCGAGCAGCGGGGCCCCGATCAGACCCGCGCGCGGGCGCTTGTGCAGGCGGACGTCGCGTTGCAGCGCGGGGACGAGGCCGACGAAGACCAAGCCCATCGCGATGGTGATGACACCACCGACGCGCTGGAACACCTCCTCGTTGAGCCACAGGGTGTCCACGAGGCCGAGCACGGCGAACGACGTCAACGAGAACACGATCGTGAAGCCGAGCACGAACAGGAGCGCGGCGCCGGTGACCCGCCAGCGACCGGTCTTCGGGGACTCGCCCTCCTGCACGGCCGGGGCCTCCGCGCCGACCAGCCCCGCGAGGTACGCGAGGTAGCCGGGGACGAGGGGGACCACGCACGGGGACGCGAACGAGATCGCGCCCGCGAGGAGTGCGACACCGGTGGCGAGCAGCAGCGGCCCCGACGTGGCCAGCTCCGTCCAGTGGTTCACGGTCCCCAGACTAGGTAGTGCCCCGGACGGGGTAGGCACCGGAGCCCATTAGCGGAGGCCCAGGTCACACCGCTTTCCCGGTGACATGGCATTACGAACGGTAATCACAAATGGGAAATAGATGCGAAAGCACCCTTGTGGGTGACAACGGAGGTACTTAACGTTCCTCCATGCGCTCAACTCGGCTGATCTTGCCCGCGCTCACGATGGGCTTCCTGGTCGTCGCCGCTCCCCTGCCCACCGGCGCCGCGCCCGTGGTGCCCGCGCCCGCGACGCCCGCCGCCGCCCAGGCCTCCCAGGTCGTCCGGGAGGCGTTCGCCGAGGACGGTTCGATCACCAAGGTCGTCACCGCCGCGCCCAAGGTCGCGGTGAAGCCCAAGGCCAACTTCAAGGTCCGGACCGCCGTGGTCACCGTGCAGGAGACCGGTCCCACGGACCAGCGGTTCGACCTGGTCTTCGTCGGCGACGGGTACACCCGCAGCGAGCAGAACCTGTTCCACCAGCACGTGCTGAGCAAGTGGGCCGAGCTGTCGGCGGTCGAGCCCTTCAAGTCCTACAAGGACTACTTCAACGTGTGGCAGGTCAACGCCGTGTCGGTCGACTCGGGCGTGGACGACAACCCGCAGGGCAACGACGACAAGCGCACCGCGCTCGACATGGGCTTCTGGTGCAAGGGCACGGCCCCGACCACCGAGCGGCTGCTCTGCGTGAACGAAGAGGAGGCGTACAACTTCGCCGCCCTCGCCCCGGCCGCCGACCAGATCATCGCGCTGGGCAACACCACCAAGTACGGCGGCGCGGGCGGCGGCGTCGCGACCGCGGCGGGCGGCAACGCGCAGGCGGGCCAGATCGTGGTGCACGAGCTGGGCCACTCGATCGGCCACCTCGCCGACGAGTACTTCTCCCCCGGCACGTACACCGGCGACGAGCCGAGCGAGATCAACGCGTCCAAGCTGGCCGACGGCTCGAAGTGGGCGAAGTACCTCGGCCAGGAGTCGCCGGACGGCGGCGTCGTCGGCGTCTTCGAGGGCTCGAAGTACTACGGCACCGGCCTCTACCGGCCGACCGAGAACTCGATCATGCGCACGCTCGGCCGCCAGTACAGCCTCGTCGGCCGCGACGCGATGGTCGAGGCGTTCAAGACCAAGATCCCGGAGTTGCAGGGCACCCCGTAGTTTTCCGGCCATGACGAACGACGTGCCGCTGTCCGCCGTCGACCTGCGGGTCGGCGCGGACCACGGCCAGATCTACGTGTACTCCGAGGAAACGCTGGACGCCGCGGACGAGGACGTCTTCGACGACCTGCTCGACGACGCCGCCGACTCCGGCCGGTTCGTCGGCGCGTGCCAGGGGGTCCTCGACCTGCTGACGCCGGGGCAGTGGAACTCCGACACCCCGATGCGGGTCGAGGTCTGGGCCGTCGAACCCGCTGCCGACCTCGACGCGTGGCTGCACGAGGTGGACGCGGACCTCGACGTGCCGGACGGGCGGCTCGTGTTCGAGGCGTCCGGCATGGGCGGGGTGAAGGTCACGACGGACGTCCCCGCGGGCCGGTACCGCGTGCGGGTGTCCGGCGCTGGTTACACCGAGCTGGGGCAGGCCGGGGCCGACGGCGACGACTTCTACCGGCTGCGGATGTGGCCGCGCGACAGCGATTCCGAGGCCGTGCTGCGCAAGCGCTGGTCCGGTTGGGACGCCTACGCCTGAGCCCGTGACCGTCCGGAGTGGACGGTCACGGCTCGGCGACGAGTTCCTTCACGACGGGCGTCAGGTCCGAGGCGAGGACGGCCTCCAGGAAGATCGCGGCGACCCGGTGCTGCTTGTCCAGCACGATGGTCGACGGCACGACGTTCGGCGGGTAGCCCTTGAACGCCAGCAGGGTGCGGCCCGAGTCGTCGAAGATCGACGGGTAGGTCAGCTTCCGGTCCTTCGCGAAGTCCCGGCCCGGCTCCGGCGAGTGCTCCCGGACGTCGATGCCGAGCACCTGCACACCGGACGGGCCGGACTCGTCCTGCACCTTCTGCATCTCCGGGGCCTCGGTGCGGCACGGCGAGCACCACGAGCCCCAGATGTTGACCACGAGGACCTTGCCCGCGAAGTCCTCGATCCTGATCGTCTTGCCGTCCTCGAGCAGGCTCGGCCCGGCCAAGCCCTTCACGACCTTGCGGTCCGCGCCGTCGTACCGGATGCGCACCTGGCCGCCGGGCGCGACGAACTCGAAGTCGCCGCCCGTGACGACCGCGTCCTTCCCGGACGAGCACCCCGCGACGACGAGCGCGAACACCAGCAGAGCTACCGCTTTCACGCCCCGGTCACCCTCGGGTTCGTCGCTCCCACGGGCTCGCTGTAGGACACCCGGACGAGCTGCTCGCCCTCGAAGATCAGGCTGGTCAACGACGCCAACGAGCACTCGCGCCTGCGCGGGTCGTGCCACATCCGCTTGCCCTCCAGGAACCGCCGCAACGTCCAGATCGGCAGCTGGTGCGACACGCACACGGCCTCGTGCCCGGACGCCACCGCCCGCGCCCGCTGGGCCGCGCCGAGCATCCGGTGCGCGATCTTCAGGTACGGCTCGCCCCACGACGGCGTGAACGGGTCGACCAGCTTCGGCCAGTGCGCGGGCCTGCGCAGCGCGCCGTCGCCCACCGACACCCGCAGGCCCTCGAACTTGTTGTCCGCCTCGATCAGCCGGTCGTCGGTCGCCAGCTCCAGCCGGTGCGAGTCCGCGATCGGGGCGGCGGTCTGCTGCGCACGCGTCAACGGTGACGCGACGACGTGCACGATGTCGTGGTCCGCCAAGTGCTCGGCGACCGTCAACGCCTGCCGCTGGCCGGTGTCCGACAACCGAAAACCGGGCAGCCGCCCGTAGAGGATCCCGTCCGGGTTGTGCACCTCGCCGTGCCGGAGGAAGTGCACCACGGTCCGAGTCACTTCTTGGCCTCCTTGGCAGCGGCGGCCGCGTGGGGCAGCGCGTCGGCGATGATCTCGAACTCGGCGTCGCCCATGGCGGCGTTGACGAACCACGCCTCGAACGCGCTGGGCGGCGCGTACACGCCGCGGTCCAGCAGGGCGTGGAAGAACGGCGGGAAGCGCCACGTCTCGGCGGCCTGCGCCCCGGCGTAGTCGACGACCTCGTCCTCGGTGAAGAAGACGCTGACGAGGTTGCCCGCGTACTGCACGCGGTGCGCCACACCGGCTTCGGTGAGCGCGGCCTCGAACAGGGAGCCGAGGCGGGAGGCGTTGGCGTCCAGCGCGCGGTACACGGTCTCGTCGGCCGCGCGGAGCGTGGCGAGGCCGGAGGCGACGGCGACGGGGTTCCCGGAGAGCGTGCCCGCCTGGTAGACGGGGCCCTGGGGGGCGAGCTTGGCCATCACGTCGTTGCGGCCGCCGAACGCCGCCGCGGGGAGACCGCCGGACATGACCTTGCCGAACGTGTAGAGGTCGCCCTCGACGCCCTCCAGGCCGTACCAGCCGGCGCGGCTCACGCGGAAGCCGGTCATGACCTCGTCCATGACGAGCAGCGCACCGTTGGCGTGGCAGAGGTCGCGCAGCACGGCGTTGAAACCGGGGCGGGGGGCCACCGCGCCCATGTTGCCCGCGGCCGCCTCGGTGATGACGCAGGCGATCTCGTCCGGGTTCTCGGCGAAGGCCGCCCGGACGGCGTCCTCGTCGTTGTACGGCAGGACGATCGTGTCGGCGGCCTGGGCGCCGGTGACGCCGGGGGACGTCGGGAGACCGAGGGTGGCGACACCGGACCCCGCCTGGGCGAGGAGGGCGTCGACGTGGCCGTGGTAGCAGCCCGCGAACTTGATGATCTTGCGCCGCTCGGTGAACCCCCTGGCCAGGCGGATGGCGCTCATCGTGGCCTCGGTGCCGGAGTTCACCAGGCGGACCTGGCCCACCGGCTCGACCCTGGCGATGATCTCCTCGGCCAGATCGATCTCACCCTCGGTGGGGGTGCCGAACGAGAGGCCGTGGGTGGCCGCCTCGCGGACGGCGTCGACGACCGCGGGATGGGCGTGGCCGAGGATCATCGGGCCCCAGGAGGAGACGAGGTCCACGTAGCGGTTGCCGTCCGCGTCCCACAGGTGCGGGCCCTGGGCCTTCACCATGAACCTCGGGGTGCCGCCCACCGAGTGGAACGCCCGCACCGGGGAGTTGACCCCGCCGGGCGTGACCGACGCCGCACGGGCGAACAGCTCCTGGGATCGGGCGGTGTTCCTCGCAGTCACGTTCCTCGCAGTCACGCGGTCCAGTCTCACACGAGGTCTTCAGTGGGCTGCGCCACGGCCTTGTCCCGGCGGTCCCTGGTGCGGAGGGCGAGGAGGGACTGGCGGATCGCGTCGAGGAGGAGGACGCCCGCGATCGTCGCGAGCGTGATCGCCGCCGCCGTCCAGTTGCCGTGGTAGCGGGTGGAGACGAGCGGAGGACGGCCGTCGAGGGGGTAGGAGAAGCGCTGGATGCCGTGCTGCCAGCACCAGTGCGCGGCGAAGCCGAGGAGGACGATGGCGACCAGTTCCGCCGCGGCGATGAAGGCGCGTTTGGGCTGGTGGAGGGTGGGGGCGGGAGGGTGATCGGGGGTGGGTTCGGCTTCGGCGGGGAGCGCTGGGGCGGTCACGGGGTGCAGCTTCTCACGTGGGGGTTCAGGGCGCTGTGAACGTTGTGGGGGGGTCTTGGGGTGGGGTCTGCTGGTGTGGGCTTTGGTTCAGCGCTGGGTCTCCCGGTGTGCGCGGGTTCCAGCGGGGTTGCTTGGTGGCTGCTGCTTCCAGCGTGGTCACCGGGCGATTTGCGTTGTTGGTGTGGCCGATTTGACTTGGGGACCCCTTATTTTGACCTTGATCGGGCCAAAAGGCAGTGCTTGAAAGCCTGCCCGATCCCCAATTTTAAGGCCAAAATCCCCAAGTAAAATCGGCCACGGTTGCGGGCGGCCCGTAGCGTTCCG